>Ga0207662_10001888_pt1 | contig 10324 bp, 16 predicted proteins | sample KBSS33LmetaG_FD_184338 | JGI IMG/M metagenome (GOLD analysis project Ga0207662, IMG submission 184338) | Switchgrass rhizosphere microbial communities from Kellogg Biological Station, Michigan, USA - KBS S3-3L metaG (SPAdes) (version 2) | ecosystem: Host-associated > Plants > Roots >... | reverse complement strand
GGGGACGCTCACTGCTGCCTCTGACTTTGCGGCGAATCCGGTGATGAATAGCCGTACGGATTTCTGCTCTATTAGTATTTGCCATCGTCTTATTTTTGATTTCGATTTTAGATTGTGATTGTTTCAATCAATCAAGATCTAAAATGTCCTATTTCCCGGTCTTGCCCGGTTTCAACTTGATCGGCACATCAGCGTAGCGAACGCCTTTGCCCTTGTATGCGTCTGGCTTTCTCAACTTGTGCATTTCCGCAGCAACTTGACCGAGCTTCTGCTTATCAATGCTGGTCAGCGTCAACGTCGTCTGATACTGCTGGATGCTTCCCTTAGTGGTAAGACGCTCAGCCTTGGCATCGACTTCTGCGGGCAGCGGAAACTCAATCGGATGAGAGTAACCAAGGGAGAAGACAATCTTCTTTCCCTGCACGTCGGCTTTATATCCAACACCGACCACATCCATCTGCCTGCTGAATCCTTCAGTCACGCCAATAATTGCATTGTTGGCCAGTGCGCGGGCGAGCCCGTGCAAGGCCGCCTGCTCGTTGGAAGTTCTTTCGGCGCGCAGTTCGTCGCCTTCAACTTTGAAGGTGATACCTTGAGGAATCGGAGTCTTCAAAGTTCCTTTTGGACCTTTGACCTCAAGCTCCTGTTCGTTCACGGTAACGCTGACGCCCTTGGGCAACGTGATCGCTTTTTTTCCAATACGCGACATAATCTATTTCCAATTTTTGATAGCCGATTGTCGATTTGCCGATTTATCTGACCGTGCTAGATGTCTTTAAATGGCAACTGGCAATCAGCAATCGACAATTAATAAATCTGGGCCAACAGTTCACCGCCAACATTTTCACGTCGCGCGGCCTTACCACTCATCAAACCTTTCGAAGTCGAAACGATGTTGATGCCGTATCCACCGAGCACCTTCGGAATCTCATTCGATCCGACATAGACGCGACGGCCGGGAGTCGAAACGCGTTGCAGGTGGGTGATTGACGACGTGCCACGCGAATCGTAACGCAGGAAAATGCGAATCGTGCGCTTCAGGCCCTCGCCCTTGATCACAAAGTTATTAATGTAGCCCTCTTCCTTGAGGATTCGGGCGATCTCAAGTTTCAGCTTCGAGGCCGGGATATCTACGCGCGAGTGCTTCGCAGTAATGGCGTTGCGAATTCGCGTTAACATATCGGCGATAGGATCTGTCATTCAAAGTCTCCATTTTTGATTACCGATTGCCGATCGCCAATTTCAAATCGGCAATCGGCAATCGGAATCGGCAATACTTTTACCAGCTCGACTTAACTACTCCAGGAATCTGTCCCTGCAGCGCTAACTCTCGAAAACAGATGCGACACAGATTGAATCTGCGCAAGTAGGCGCGCGGCCTACCGCAACGTTTGCAACGCGTGTAAGCGCGCACACCGAATTTCGGTCGTCGCTCAGATTTCGCTATTAATGATTTCTTTGCCATATTCGTTAATCGTCAATCGTCAATCGTAAATCGGTCATAAGGCGCCTCCGCCAGACGATTCACTATTTACTATTTACTATTTACTATTCACTATTCACTAGTTTCTAAACGGCATCCCCAGCGCTTTTAATAACGCTCGTGCCTGTTCATCGTTTCTCGCTGTAGTAACAATCGAGATGTTCATGCCGCGCAGCTTGTCGACTTTGTTGAAATCGATCTCCGGAAAGATCAACTGCTCGCGGATTCCGATCGTGTAATTGCCTCGCCCATCGAATGCCTTCGGCGAAACACCGCGGAAGTCTCTTACACGCGGCAATGCCACGGAGACAAGCCTGTCGAGAAACTCGTACATGCGATCGCCGCGCAGCGTCACCATCACGCCGATCGGCATTCCCTGGCGTAGCTTGAAAGAAGCAATCGACTTCTTCGCTTTGGTGATCACGGGTTTCTGTCCGCCGATCGAGCGCAGCTCTTCAACCGCTGTATCCAGAATCTTCGAATTCGCGATTGCCTCGCCCATGCCCATGTTCAGCACGATCTTCTCGACGCGCGGAATCGCCATTGGATTGCGAATACCAAAGTCTTTCGCAATCTGCGGTGCGACTTCTTTCTGATAACGGGTTCTTAACCTTGCAGCCATTTCGTTCCTCGTAAATCGTCAATCGCCAATCGTGAATCTGTAGTCGTTAATCGTGAACATCGTGGTCTTACGGATTCACGATTTACTATTCACGATTCACTTTTCTATCGAATGTCCACTCGCCGCAGCCAGACGCGTCTTCGAGCCATCAGCCTCGAGGTTGTATTTAACCCGCGTGGGCTTACCTGACTGAGGATCAATCAGCTGCACATTCGAGAGATCAATAAACGCTTCCTTGTCGACAATACCTCCGCCACGATTCGCCTGCGGGTTTGCCTTCTGGTGTCGCTTAATCATGCCGACGCCTTCGACTTTGACCTTTCCTTTTGTTGGCGCCACTTCGAGCACGCGTCCGCGCCGACCCTTGTCACGTCCCGCAATCACAACAACCTGATCGTTCTTTCTAATTTTCGAGCGTTTAGTCCCAGCCATAACTGTCAAATCACCTCCGGTGCAAGCGAGACGATCTTCATGAAGTTTTTGTCTCGCAGTTCACGCGCTACCGGGCCAAACACGCGAGTTCCAATAGGCGTCCCATCTTCCTTAATCAACACGGCAGCGTTCTGATCAAATCTGACGTAAGTTCCGTCGGCCCGCCTGACTTCCTTGCGCGTCCTCACTATTACCGCATCCTGGACAGTGCCCTTCTTAATCGTGCCGTCAGGTGAAGCCTCTTTCACTGTCACTTTAATGCGATCACCGAGACTGGCGATCTTTCCGGTTGACCCGCCGATCGGCATAATCATCTCGACGCGACGGGCTCCTGAATTGTCGGCAACCTCCAAAGAGGTCTGCATTTGAATCACTGTCGTTTACCTCCGCCGTTGGTCTTTGGTCTTGGATCTTTTGGTCCCTGGCATCACGCTTCAAAGGCCAAAGACCTAAGACCAAAGACCATCCGGAACTATTTCGCTGCCTTCTGCACTATCTCAACAACACGCCAACGCTTCCGCGCCGACAACGGTCGTGTCTCCACGATCCGCACCTTGTCGCCCACTGTCGCGCCCATTTCATCATGCGCCATGAACCGGGAAGTTCGCCGCACGTAACGGCGATACTTTGGATGACGCACAAGTCGATCGACCTGGACTACTACTGTCTTCTGCATTTTGTCGGACGATACGGTGCCGACTTTTTGCGAGCGATGCGCGCGACTCTTCGCCGGCGGCGCCGTCGTTGGTTCGCTGATATTCTGTTCGTTCTCTGCCATTCTTTTTACTCTTCAGCAGTATTAATCACTGCGCTCTTAACTTTGAGTTTGGATCGACCGCTGACGGGTTAGCGTTTCGATTCGCGCGAGCGATTTCTTTTCCTGACGGATACGCTTCACCGCATCAACTTCTCCCAACGCCAATTTGAACTTGAGCCGAAAGAGCGATTCGCGCAGGCGCGCAGCCTCGGCACGCAACTCGTCTTCTGGCATATCACGAAACTTGTCCAACTCTTCGCGTTTCTTCATTACTAGATCGCGCCTCCTTCTTGATCAGCGCGTGTAACAAACTTGGTTCTGATCGGAAGCTTTTGTGCCGCAAGGCGCATCGCATCGCGGGCTGTTGCCAGATCTACGCCCTCGATTTCGTAGAGGATTCGACCCGGTTTTACTACTGCCACCCAGTACTCCGGCGCGCCTTTTCCTTTGCCCATGCGAGTTTCTGCCGGCTTCTTCGTGACAGGCTTATCTGGAAACATGCGAATCCAGATCTTGCCTCCGCGCTTGATGTGCCGCGTCATTGCGATACGCGCAGCTTCGATCTGCCGATCCGTGATCCACGCTGGCTCAAGACTCTTCAGACCATACTCACCGAAACTGATCTCACTACCGCGCGTGGCGACGCCAGTCATGCGTCCACGCATCTGTTTTCGGTGCTTAACTTTCTTCGGCATCAACATAAGTAATCACCCAATTTCGGATTTTGCGATTTCGGATTTCGGATTTCTTTCAACCAAACTCGACTTCCGATTATTCAGAGCCGCTGCCCTAAACAAAATCCGAAATCCGAATTCCGAAATCCGAACTTCCTACCCGTTGCTCTCACCACCGCGTGGTCTACGTCCATCACTTCCGGCAGCTTCACGTTCACGGCGCGTTCGGGGACGTCGCTCGCGTTCACCGGTACGCGTCTCGTTGATCGGGTCGGAACCCGTTCCACGAGCCATCGCTGCTTTGGGATCGAGTATCTCTCCTCGATAAATCCAAACCTTTACACCGATTTGACCGAACGTCGTCCGCGCTTCAGCGAGACCGTAATCAATATCTGCTCGCAATGTGTGCAACGGCAGCTGACCCTGAAGATGCCACTCACTGCGCGCGATTTCAGCTCCATTCAAGCGACCGCTAACCTTGACCTTGATTCCCTGTGCGCCAAATCGCAAAGACTCTTCAACGGCCTTTCGCATAGCGCGACGAAATGCGATTCGCTTCTCCAGCTGCGCCGCGATCTTTTCGGCCTGCAACTGCGCGTTCAATTCAGGCTTGTGTATTTCCTGAATCGACACCAGCACCTCGCGTCCGGTCTTCGAAGATAAATCGCTCTTCAGCTTGTCGATCTCAGCTCCCTTGCGACCGATGATGATCCCGGGTCGCGAGGTGTAGATGATGATCTTCAGGCGGTTTGCCGCTCGCTCGATATCAACGTGCGACACGCCGGCACCCGCAAAGCGCTGCTTAAGATCTCGCTTGAGCTTCAGATCCTCGAGCAGAAACTCGCCAAACTGTCGTTTCGCAAACCAGTGCGAATGCCAGTCTTTGTTGTAGCCGAGGCGAAATCCGTATGGATGAACTTTTTGACCCACAGTCTTCTCCGTTTTTGAATCTCCAATCGCAAACCAAATCTGAAATCTGCGATTGAAATCTATTCTTCCTTCTTAGCCGGTTTCTTCTTCGACGCTTTCTTGGTTGCCGGTTTCTCTACAGCCTTCGTTTCTGTCTTCGAAGCCTTTGCCGCGGTCTCAGCTTTCGGGGCTGCTTTCTTCGCACGCGGTGCTGCCGCTGCTCCTCCGCGCTTCCGTCCCTTGCTTGCTGCAAGCTTCGCGGGCTTGGCCTCCACCTCTACTGCTGTACCTTTTGCTCTCGGTTGCGGCTTTGCGTCATTACTCAACTTGATCGTCACGTGACAGAAATGGCGCTGTTCACGATACGCACGGCCCTGCGGCGCCGGTCTCACGCGACGACGATTCTTTGTTGGGCCACGATCGACGTACGCAGCCAGCACCCAAAGCTCATCAGGATCGATCGACACATTCGCCTTTTCAGCGGCTTCGTTGGCATTGGCAATCGCAGAACGAACACACTTCTCGATGTTGTTCGCCGCGCGTTTGTTTGAGAAGCGCAGAATTGCCAGCGCCTGGTTAACATCCTTGCCGCGAATCATGTCTACTACGAGCCGTGCTTTTTGCGCTGACCCTCGTAGATACTTTGCACTCGCTATTGCTTCCATCCTGACCTCGTCAATCGTGAATCGTTAGTCGTGAATCGTTATTCGTTATCGTTATTCGTGAATCGATACCGTTAATCGCGAGTTGTTCTTCGATTCACGATTGACGATTCACGATTTACTACTTCGCTGGCGGCGGCGCAGCTGCAGCAACCTTCGTCGCCTTTTCGACCTTTGTTCCGGAGTGGCCCTTAAAGGTCCGAGTCGGCGCAAACTCGCCAAGCTTGTGGCCCACCATGTTTTCAGTCACGTAAATCGGCATATGTCGTTTGCCGTTGTGCACACCGAATGTCAGGCCGACCATATCTGGCGTGATCGTCGATCGCCGCGACCAAGTTTTAATCACCGGTGGTCGTTGGCTGCCAGATCGCGCACGCTCAACAGCCTTCGTGATGCCTTTGTCAATAAATGGTCCCTTTTTAACTGAACGAGCCATATGTCTCCATTTCGGATTTGCGATTTCGGATTTCGGATTTCTTCATCTGACGTGATTCCCGATTCTTGAGAGCAGCGGCCCTACCGAAATCCGAAATCCGCATTCCGAAATTCTTACTTCGTCCTTCGATCCTTCAAGATCATCTTCTGCGTGCGCTTGTTGCTGCGCGTCTTGTATCCACGTGTTGGTTGGCCCCACGGAGTAACCGGGTTGCGGCCGCCCGAAGTCTTACCTTCACCGCCGCCGTGCGGATGGTCCACCGGATTCATCGCCACGCCACGAACGTGTGGTCGCAAACCTTTCCAACGCGAGCGACCAGCTTTACCGAGCGAAACATTTTCATGCTCGATGTTTCCGACCTGGCCAACCGTCGCCTTGCAAACCAATGGCACGCGACGAACTTCTCCTGAAGGCATACGCAACTGCGCGTAGTCACCTTCCTTAGCAACCAGCTGAGCGAAAGTTCCAGCTGACCGGGCCATCTGTCCGCCTTTCCCGGGGCGCAGCTCGATGTTGTGAATCTGCGTTCCGAGCGGGATATTGATCAGCGGCAGAGTGTTTCCAGGAAGAATGTCTGCATCGGCGCCGCTCATGATCGTCTTTCCAACTTCGAGACCGATCGGAGCGATGATGTAGCGCTTCTCGCCGTCGAGATAATTGATCAGCGCGATGTGCGCTGAGCGATTCGGATCGTATTCGATCTGCGCAACGCGACCGGGCACGCCTTCCTTATCGCGCTTGAAGTCGACGATTCGATAAAAGCGCTTGTGACCGCCGCCACGACGCCTCACAGTGATACGGCCATCGTTGTTGCGTCCGGAGATTCTCTTCTTGGGTTCAAGCAGAGACTTCTCAGGAACTGCGCCTACGGTCAACTCATCGCGCGTCAGATACGTTTGATAACGTCGCGCTGCTGATGTCGGTGTTAGCTTCTTGATTCCCATAACATTAAATTCGGATTTCGGAATTCGGATTTCGGATTTCGTTCAACCGATTCGGGCTTTCCTGATTTCCACGTGGCTGTCGCCTACACAAAATCCGAAATCCGAATTCCGAAATCCGAAATCGCTTTACACGCTTTCGCCGTAGTCGACCGGCTTCTCACCTTGCTTCAACGTTACATAGGCTTTCTTCCAGGATGGCTTGCGACCTTCGTAACGACCACGACGAGCCGTCTTGCCCATGTAATTGATAGTTCGAACGTGATCCACCTTCACCTGGAAGATCGACTCGACCGCTGATTTGATCTCGGGCTTGGTGGCCCTGCGATCAACCCTGAAGCTGAGCAGTTGCCGCTTGTCGTTTGATTCTTCTTTCGCAACCAAAGCCTTCTCAGTGATCACCGGCGATTTAATGATGTCCCAAACTGTTCGCATCGTTTAGCTCGCCTCCTGCCTCGGTTTGCGCGTACGTTTCGGCTTTGGAGCTTCTTCAACCGCCGCGGGTTCTCCACCAACCTCACCGTTTTCTCTCCGCGCCCCAAGTAACTTCTCGAGCTCTTCCGCCGCCGAGCGCGACAGCACGAGATGATCGTGATAGAGCAGGTCGTAAATATTCAGACCAAAACTGTTTACAACTTTCGCTCTGCGAATGTTGCGGGCAGACAAGATCAGGTTCTCGTTTTCAAGCGAATCGACGATCAACGTCTTGCCTTCAAAACCCAGCGAGCCGAGCGACGCCGCAAAATCCTTTGTCTTCGGCTTGTCGATGGACCAGCCATCAACGACTACGACGTTTCCTTCTCTTACTCTTTCAGACAATGCCGAGCGCAAAGCGCCCTGTCGCATCTTGCGAGGCATGCCGTATGACCAGTCGCGTGGCTGTGGTCCATGTGTGTTGCCGCCGCCTTTCCACAGAGGAGATCTGAGCGATGCGATACGCGCACGACCCGTTCCCTTCTGCTTCCACAGTTTTCTTCCAGCACCGGAAACGTCTCCGCGCGTCTTCGTCGCAGAAGTTCCCTGACGCGCATTTGCCATGAAATTTCTGACAGCTGCGTGAATGAGAGGCTCGTTCAAAGGCGCGCCAAACACCGCGTCCGACAGCTGCACCTCACCGATCTCTTCGTTTTTTAAGTTGCGCACCTTTACTGTGGGCATATCCACTCCAAATCCGGTCTTTGGTCTTAGGTCTTTAGAATCGGCCGTCAAAGGCCGAAGACCAAAGGCCCAAATGTCACTTACTTCTTCGTTGACTTCTTTACTATCACCACGCTGCCATTCGCTCCGGGCACCGCGCCGCGAATCATCAGCAAATTGTTTTCAGCATCCACCCGAGCAACGGTCAAATTCTTAGTCGTGACGCGTACGTCACCCATGTGACCCGAGGAGCGATTACCCTTGATCACTCTCGACGGGTAAGCCGACGCGCCAATCGATCCAGGCGCACGAACGTTCATTGAACCGTGCGATTCAGGACCACGGTTGAAATGATGACGCTTAACCGTACCCGCGAAACCACGACCCTTCGATTGACCGATGACGTCGACAACCTCTCCGTCGGCAAACTGATCGACCAACACCTTGTCGCCAACGCTCGTTCCCTCTTCACCGTTCGTGAGACGAAACTCGCGAAGGATTCGCGTCGGAGGAGTGCCGCCGCCAGTCTTTTCAAAGTGGCCACGCATCGGCTTGGTCACGTTCTTAAGTCTCAAAGGCCTTTCGTCAACCAGACCAAGCTGCACTGCGTCGTAGCCGTCCGGACCAGCCGAAGATTTCTTTTGCACAACAATGCATGGACCGGCCTTGATGACGGTTACCGGCGTGACCGTGCCGTCAGCCGCGAAGATCTGCGTCATGCCGATTTTTCTTCCGATGATTCCGTTAATCATTGTAGATTTCCGATTGCCGATTGCTGATTTTGTCTACTGCCGGGCATGAGCCTTCCGTTACCAATCGGCAATTGGCAATGGAAATCGGCAATGCCTTTACTGTCTGCCGAAAGCTTTTATCTCTACGTCCACACCAGCGGGCAGATCGAGCTTCATCAACGCGTCGACGGTTTGCGGAGTTGGGTCGAGAATATCCATCAAACGCTTATGCGTGCGAATCTCAAACTGCTCACGCGACTTCTTGTCGACGTGCGGCGACCGAAGAACGGTCCATTTGTTCTTCACCGTTGGTAAAGGTATTGGACCAGCCACTCGAGCACCGGTTCGTTTTGCTGTCTCGACGATTTCAGTAGTCGATTGATCAAGGACGCGGTGGTCGTAAGCTTTTAGTCGAATTCTGATTTTTTCGTTCATATGATTAGTACTTTGTACTTAGCTCTTTGTACTTTGTTCTTTGCGTTTGCTGAGTTGAATAGTCCAACTGAAGAACTACTCAACTACAAAGCACCAAGCTCCAAGTACCAAACTCAGCTTTAATCAATTACGTCCGACACCGTGCCGGCGCCTACCGTGCGTCCGCCTTCACGAATAGCGAAGCGCAGTCCCTTCTCCATCGCGATCGGCGCGATCAGCTCGATGTCCATCGCCACGTTGTCACCAGGCATCACCATCTCCACTCCCGCCGGCAACGTCGCCACTCCCGTCACGTCTGTCGTGCGGAAGTAGAACTGCGGTCGATAGCCGGTAAAGAACGGCGTGTGTCGTCCGCCTTCTTCCTTTGTCAGCACGTATGCTTCCGCCTTGAACTTCGTGTGCGGCGTGATGCTGCCGGGCTTCGCGATTACCTGTCCCCGCTCGATGTCCTTGCGGTCGATACCACGCAGCAACAAACCAACGTTGTCGCCAGCCACACCTTCATCCAGCAGCTTCTTGAACATTTCCACTCCGGTGACCACCGTGTTCCTGGTCGGCCGGATGCCCACGATTTCCACCGTTTCATTCACCTTCACTTTGCCGCGCTCCACTCGGCCTGTCGCCACTGTGCCGCGGCCCTGGATCGTGAAGATGTCTTCCACCGGCATCAAAAACGGCTTCTCAATGTCGCGCTCCGGCGTCGGGATGTAGCTGTCCACCGCCGCCATCAGCTCTTCCACCGTCTTCTCCCAGGTCGGATCGCCTTCCAAAGCTTTCAACGCGCTGCCGCGAATCACCGGAATGTCATCGCCAGGAAACTCATACGCACTCAACAACTCGCGCACTTCCAGTTCCACCAGCTCCAGCAGTTCCGGATCGTCCACCGCGTCAGCCTTGTTCATGAACACCACCATCGCCGGCACGCCTACCTGGCGGGCCAGCAGGATGTGTTCACGCGTCTGCGGCATCGGACCGTCGGTAGCTGCCACCACCAGAATCGCTCCGTCCATCTGCGCCGCGCCCGTGATCATGTTCTTCACGTAGTCCGCGTGACCTGGACAGTCCACGTGCGCGTAGTGACGGTTTGCCGTCTCATACTCCACGT
>Ga0207662_10001887_pt1 | contig 10327 bp, 4 predicted proteins | sample KBSS33LmetaG_FD_184338 | JGI IMG/M metagenome (GOLD analysis project Ga0207662, IMG submission 184338) | Switchgrass rhizosphere microbial communities from Kellogg Biological Station, Michigan, USA - KBS S3-3L metaG (SPAdes) (version 2) | ecosystem: Host-associated > Plants > Roots > Rhizosphere... | reverse complement strand
TGCCCCACTCGTCCACAATAAGTGCGATCTTCTTTTGTGGATCATACTTGTCCATGATTGCTGAGTGCTTCGTAACAAGGTCTTCCATCTTCAGCGTCTCTTTGAGAATCTGAGCGTACTCTTTCTCGCCGAAACCCACCGATGCAAACTTATTACCCCAGTTAATGACTGTGTAGTTGTGCATCGAAAGCCCCTGCATGTCCCAACTCCACTGTCGTTTCTCCCACGCCTTCATGATCGTTTCGGTCCATTCAGTCCAACGTGCTTCTCCTCCTCCTGGACCAACCGCGATCTTCTGCATTTGATCTGTATCTCGTTGTGCGGGATTGTAGTTTCTGACGAAGCGACTGTAGATCGTGAGTTGGCGAAGGTAGTACTCGGGAGTCATGTTGCCGCCGCAGTCCCAACTCTCGTTGCCGATACCAAGCAGGGGGATCTTGTACGGAGCAGGGTGACCATTCGCTGCGCGTTCTTTAACAAGTGTGGTTGGTTGCGAAGCTGTCAAATACTCGAGCCACTCCGCTGCTTCCTGAGGCGTGCCGGAACCAACGTTGACGGAGAGGTAGGCTTGGGATCCGATCTGATCGATGAAGTCCATGAACTCATGCGTGCCGAAGGTATTTGGTTCAATGACTCCTCCCCAGTTTGGATTAAGTGTCACCGCTCGCGCGCCGATGCCTTTCCGCCAGTGATACTCGTCTGCAAAACAACCACCCGGCCAGCGCACGTTTGGAACTTTGAGCGCTTTGAGTGCGGCGACTACATCATTGCGAATGCCGCGTGTGTTTGGAATCCTCGAGTCAGGCCCAACCCAGATACCTTCGTAAACGCCATAGCCGAGGTGTTCTGCGAATTGACCGAAGAGGTTGCGATCGATCTTTGGTCCGGGTTTTGATGCGTCGACTGATAGTTGAACTTTATCCTGGGCCCAAACAGGCAAACTGGCGAATAGAATTGTTGAAACGAGGATTATGATCGACGCACATTTCGTCAATCTAGAAACTGAGGGCATGTTGTTCTCCACTCACGATGAAGGCTGGTTCCGAAAAATCGAGTTAAGTTTCTGGGCAAGAGCTTCGCGAAGCTTAGCAGATCAAGTTCGTTCAGCAGCGATCACTCAGCTAACAGAGCACTATCCAACCCACAGCACTTTCGGCAAGATTCCGAAAAGGTGTCGTGGCGCACTCTTACCAGTGATGATCAGATCAACCTTCTCGACCGGCGCAATCAACGTGTTACCGACCTTACCAAACTTAGTGTGATCGGCGACCACAACCGTTTTGCGAGACTGTTGAATGATAGTCCGATTTACCGCGCCTAGCTCAGGACTGTCTGAGGTTAAACCATGTTCTGGATGAATACCATCAACGCTTATGAAAGCCTGGTCATAAAACATGTCGTTGACCGCGGCAATTCCTGATGGCCCCGTTAGCGCAAAGCAGTTCTTGTCCAAACTCCCACCGGTCATGATGATTTTCAAATCTGCCCGATGGCTAAGTTCCATGGCGATGTTGACCGCATTGGTCACAATAGTGACTCGCTTTCGATGATGAATGCTGCGACCAACTTGAGTGGTTGTAGTTCCCGCACTCAAAGCGACGATTTCTCCATCGTTGATCATCTCGGCAGCGGCAAGTCCAATTCGACGCTTTTCGGCGGCGTGCATCTGCTCTTGCGAAGCAAACGACGAGAGTCGACGGAAGGGTTCATACAACATGGGTTCGACTTGAATAGCACCGCCGCGAGTTCGGCGAAGGAGTCCTGCCCCTTCCAGATTGCTGAGTTCTCGGCGAATCGTCGCGGTCGACATCTCGAAGCGCTCAGCAAGTTGTTCGACCGTCACCTCTCCATCTCTTGATAGCTGACGCAGAATTTCTTTATTGCGTTCGTTTTTCAGCATCGCCCGCTCGTGAGATCAAATCATTGGAAGAGTCTCGGGGCGAAGTCCTTCAGATCACGTCGCCAGGTTTGCCACTCGTGATCTGTACCGGGTGATTCGTAATAGATGTGACGAATGTTCGCTTCTTCGAGGGAATGGTGAAGATTCTGGAGTCCTGTCCGCATTCGTTCTGGTTCAACGGTGCCGACTCCTATCCAGAGTAAATGAACAGTCTTCGCGAACTTTGTGGGATCAGCGAACGCACCTTTATAGTCGGTCTTGGGATCGAGTTTGCGGCCGCCAAGCATTCCACCTGCACCGCTGAACCCGCCTATGTAAGAGAAAAGATCGAGATGATTGAAAGCCACTTGGAAGGTCTGCATCCCTCCCATTGAGAGCCCGGCCATCGCGCGATGATCTCGATCCCGAAGAGTTCTGAATGTTGAATCAACGTAAGGAATCAACGCTTGGGTTACGTCGTCTTCGAACGCGGAAGTCATGTCCTGCATTGCCTTCAACATTTCAGGAGAACCTAAAGGCCGCCCGGTTAAATCTGGTGGAGTTTGTCCAGCTCGTCGCGCATAGCCATATGCCATGACGATGATCAATGGCTTGCAACTCTTCGCAGCTATTAAATTGTCCAATATGAAGTTCGCACGCCCCTGACGAATCCATCCCGTCTCATCCTCGCCACCCCCGTGTTGTAAGTAGAGAACTGGATACCGAACCTTGGGTTGTGTGTCGTAATTTGGCGGCAAGTAGACAAGCGCATGTCGCCAAGTGCCGGTCACTTTTGAGTTGTACCAAACTTCACGCACCTGTCCGTGCGGCACATCTTGAATTGAGTAGTAAGTACTTCCTGGCTCGGGAACCTCAACAGCGCTCGCATACTTACTCCCACCGAAAAATGAGCGACTACCCGTATCGGCAACCTCAGCGCCGTCGATAATGAACATGTAGTAATGCAGGCCGGGAACCAGTGGTGTGGTAGTGACAGTCCAGAAACCGTCATCTTGTTTTTGCATTTCCACTTTTGGCCCACTCCAGAAGTTCAAGCGGACCTTTGTGGCGTCAGGAGCTTTCACGCGAAGTTGAACACGACCACTGTTATCAACGCGTGGATATTCCGCTCCCCAAACGTTTGTAGTAGCGGGTTGAAAATCACCTGACTCCTGTGCACAACACACAGTCGATAATAAGAACAATAAGACAACAGCGAATGATCGCATCTTTGATCTCCTCGTTCATACCCGGACCGCAAGCGTCAACACCCTGCGTTTCAACAGTCCCATGGTTGACACGCGGGCAGGCGCAATCGTGAAGCCTGCGGTCCCGGGTAAGCTTTAGAACTGATACTTAATGCCCAGTTGAAGTTGTCGCATTGGGATCGCTGTGGTGCTTATGACACCAAAGCCCTGGTGCGCGGCATTAGCGGGAGCTCCAGCAAATGAAGCGCCAGCAAGAATGTTGGCATTCGGCGCACCCCACGACGGATGGTTGAATACGTTGAATGCTTCAAGACGAAGTTGCACCGAATGGTGTTCGCTGTAAGGCATGGTGAAACGTTTAGAGAGGGCCATGTCGATCGACTGAAAATGCGGCGTGACCATCGTATTTCTGCCAACACTTCCGAACGTGCCCTGGGGCGACACTATGAAAGATGCAGGATCGAACCATCTGAGGCCCTGGCTCGTGGGCGTTGGTGTCGAAAGGTATCCGGTACCAACTCCCGAAAAGCTTGGGCGATCTGGCAGCGGGTTGTTCGTGCCGGCATTATTGATACCGGTTGTGAGTGTCAACGGCACACCGCTTTGGATTGTCGAGTTTGTGCTCAGTTGCCAACCACCAATGAATGCGTTGGCGACTGCATTATTGAAACCTAAGAATTTTCCCTGGCCGATCGGCAAGTCATAGACAGCACCGAGTACCCAACGATGGCGAACATCAAAGGACGACGGACCGCGCTCACACTGTAAACAACTGCTGTCTTGCGGGAAGAGAGTGTCAAAGCCTTGAGTGCGCGTGCCGCTCGCATTATCAAGTGACTTCGAATAGGTGTAGTTCGTAGTTACGCTAATGCCCTGGCTAAACCGTCGCGTAAGCTTCATGCTTCCCGAGTTGTAGCTGCCTCTGAAAACATCGTTCACGAAAGAGAGGACGCCGTAGTTTGCGTAGGGCCGCCGTGAATTAATGCTATTTAACGGACCAGGTGCCGCCTGGTTGATGTTTTGAAATCCATAAAGGTGCCGGCTTTGGGATCCGAGATAGCCAATTTCCGCGACCCAGTTGGCGCTAAGTTCACGTTGTACGTTCACGAGGTACTGCATCGTGTACGGTGTGGCGTGATCGTAGGCAACGGCCCACGCGAACGGAGGAGGAACCTGGACGATGGTTCCGCTACCACCCGGAATCGCATTGTTCCAGGTAATTGGGAGTGCGGGTGTAGTCGTGAGATCCACTCGAGCGGCGATGTTCCGAGCCATATCGAAGTACTCGGCGTTCGCGATGTCCTCCATGTAGAAAATGCCAAAACCAGTTCGGACTACTGTCTTGTCATTAAACGAGTAGGCAACGCCGATCCGCGGAGCGAAGTTCATGTGCCTGGTCTCTCTGAGGTTATTGTTCAAGCCACCACCGCAGACAGCGTTTGTGCTGGTCCAATGGATCTTCAGTCCCTCGTATGGATCCGTGCATCCTTTCTCCTGTCGAACGAAGAACGGCCAATTAGCTTGTGGCTGGTTAGGGGTGAAGTCGATCTGAGGGATCTTGACAGTAAAGTAATCGCCTAGCTTATTGGTAAACGGTGGTGTCAGTTCGTATCGAAGACCGAGTGATAGAGTAAGCTTGGGGGAAACCTTCCACGCATCGTCTATGAAGGCATGAAATACATTGCGCTGGAATTTTGCGTCCGCAACAGCAGCAGCGTTTGTCGACACGAAGATTTTTCCAAGTAAGAACTCCGCAAATGAGTAGCCACCGTTGCCGGAGACCGGATCTTTAGTGGCACCCGCCTGAAACGTAAACACACCTCGGGAAAACTGGTTACCTACCTGGTTGAAGTTTTGTCGAGTGTACTCACCGCCAAACGCAAACGTGTGCTTGCCATGTATCCATGACAACTTGTCGACGAACTGCATGCTGTTGTTGTCGTTTGCGAAGGGCCCATCGTTCGCGTCGCCAATCGCAGTGAATCCGCCGCCGTTGAATACCACGTTCGGAATTCCCCAGGTGATCGGTGCGCCAGGGCTTTGGTTCGGAATTCCAATCTCCGAAACTACGTCATTTGTTCCGGCGCTCAGCGTGCCAAGAGAGTTGAAGAAACTCGTATAACCCCAACGAGCTTCATTCACGAGTGAAGACGTAAGACTTCGTGTATTTGTTGCGGTGTACTGTTTGTAATGAGTCAGGACCTTTGTGCCAGCCGCATTAAGACCTTGAGTAGAGGTCTTTTCGTCGCCCCAGTTGTATCGTCCCAGCCACTGCGACTTCGATGACTCAACGTAGTCGATTCTGACCACGAATGCATCGCGATCAAAAGGCTGATTGCTGGTCTGCGCAAAGTTGTTAGTGCCGAGAGTGCTGGCAGAATTGTAGTACTTCAAGAACTTCACAGAGATTGGATCCAGACGAGCGGTAGGAATCACATTGCCTTGGAAAGGTAGTCCAGTGTTCGGGTCATAGATGACTGTCGAGGGTAGTAACTCGCTGAAGTCCCCTGCAAACATCTTCGTGGTGGGAACCGTAAAAGTATTCAGGACACTTTGCCGCCGACGCAGTGCTTCATAGTTCGACATGAAAAATAGTTTGTCTTTTCCGTTGAAGAGTTTTGGAATGCGCACTGGTCCGTCTACTTCATAGCCATAGTCATTCCACTTGAACGGGTTCTTAGGCTTTGCAGTGGTGAACTGATACTGCTTAGCGTCGAGCGCGTCGTTGCGGTGAAACTCGAAGGCGGACCCATGAAAAGCGTTACCACCAGATTTCGTTAGTACGTTGACCTGTGTGCTTTGATGTCCGTACTCAGCCGGGTAGACACCGATCTGAACTTTGAATTCCTGGATAGCATCGATTGAAGGAAGAGCAACATAAGTATTGAAGTTGACGTCCATGTTATTGACGCCGTCGAGGGTGTAGTAATCAAAGAAGATACGTTGGCCACCGGCGGAGATAGCTTGTTGAGCACGTTCCCCACCCTGCCGAGCACCAGCTTGACCTGCCGCAGGCGCCAGCACATTTACGTTTGGCGAAAGCGCGACGAGATTCAGGTACTGTCGCCCGTTGAGCGGCAACTCCGTAACGATCTTGTTTTCGATCACAGTGCCGAGAGTCGTGTTTTCTGAATTGAGCAACGCGACCGAGCTGTTGATAGTGACCATCTCGTCAACCTGACCAACTTCAAGCGAGACGTCCAGTCGAGCAGTTTGTTGGACTTCGATCTTGACGTTATCGATGCGACTGGTCTTGAACCCGGATTGTTCTACTTTCAATTCATAAACGCCGGGAAAAAGTGATGGGAAGGAATAAAGGCCTTCGCTATTTGATGTGATGCTGCGCGTCGCACCGGTTGCCTTGTTGGTGATCGTTACGTTGGCACCTGAAACGGCTGCGCCGGAGGGATCGGTAACCAATCCGCTCATCTCACCACTAGTTTGAGCAAAGCCGACAACGGTCCAGATTCCAAGCAACAAGACGGCGCCGAAGAAATTGAAGACTAAGCTAGTTCTCTTCGTCATTACTTCCTCCCAGTTTTCCTCTCGTTTTTGAAGAACGTTCGGTGGATCTGTATCCGAGGCAGCCAACACAGCGATGCAAGCAACCGGGACTTGTTGACTTCCATGCAGGTTCGGAATTAGTTCCTGATTAACGACTTGAAGCTGGAATGGGCCCGTCACTTTGATCAGGAGCAAAGCTTTACGCTTCGAGCATCTTGATCTGAACTGACCCTCGAAATCCCGGATACAGTGAGCGCAAGGGTAGGAAATGAATGGAGAGATCGTCTTTTGTTAGGTTGAAAATATGAGATTCAAACTGGATGATCGTTTGTTCGCGAAACCGACATATTCATTGAGCTTATCCATGTTGTATGCGAACGAGAGGAGGTTGTGTATTCCTGAAAAAACTTGTGAAGTTGTGAAATGGGCTAACTCGATGAGGGGCTTTCTTCCTGATTTGGATTGATTAGTTCGCTGGAGATAAGTCATTTTAGCGACGGAAAACCAGAACTAGCGAACCTAGCAGCAACGCAAAGTGAAGACTTAGAGAAGTACAAGAGATGGGACGACAGCCGAATGGAAGAAAGGTTCGAAGATCTTGACTGAGCGGGACGGCATCAAGGATTTTCGTTTCCTCATCTGTTCAGTGCTTTTGCTCGGCGGACGATGAGGGTCAGTGATCCTATGCGAACTCATAAGGAACTGGCTCACTCAAATGTCCAAATGGCAAAGGTATTCGGAGGGGTATACCAACAGATTGGAAGGACATGGGGCGAGACGTGTGGAAGTTAATGAATGTGCGACTCCAAGAGTGAAATCAAGAGCAATCGATGTGCGCGTATTGTGCGCGGGGGAAATATTTACACGATTTTTGAGTGAGGCTAAGTTATTGAAAGGAATGGTGGCCAGGGACGGAATCGAACCGCCGACGCCGGCCTTTTCAGGGCCGCGCTCTACCAACTGAGCTACCTGGCCAGTGGGAAAAGACCGCGTAGTATAGGGACTTAATTAAATCGCTGTCAACTTTGACTATTTGTCGGATTAGTCACAAAAAGTCGTTGACTGATTTCTTGTGCGGTGTATAATTCGGGGCGTTGCGGATGGAGCTGATGCCCAAACGTCAGCTTAGTTTAAAAGACACCGTCCAATTCAAAATTGATAGTGCCCGCCAGTGCCAGCTCGGCCGCCGATCGCGCCCCCCGCAGTCGCTACCTTCGAGCTGGCACAGCTCTTTTTAGGAGCTGTTTTCTCAACAAAACCTACTTCAATCCAGCCCGACCCAGTAGTCTCGCAGTTTCAACCTCTGCCCGGTTGATCACTTCACTTTCATCCAAAGTCAGCAGTTTTCGTTCATTCATCAGGATCCGGCCGTCGACGACTACGCTCCGGACGTCGGAAGCCTCGGCAGAATAAACAATCGAAGACACAACATCTCGGGCAGCCGGTGACGTGTGTATCCCTCCTAACCGAATCACTGCCAGGTCCGCCTTCTTCCCGACTTCGATACTGCCGATATCAGCATCCAAACCCATCGCGATTGCGCCATCGATAGTAGCCATTCGCAGAGCGCGTCTCGCCGGCAGCACTTCCGGCCCGTGCAACGCCTTTTGTAGTAACGCTGCCGTTCGCATTTCAGTAAACATGTCGAGACGGTTGTTGCACGCCGCTCCGTCGGCTCCCAGCGAAACTGAAACACCTCTTTCCAGTAACTCTGCAACGGGCGCTATACCTGATCCGAGTTTCAAATTCGACGACGGACAGTGAACGACGTTGGTCTTCGTCTGTAACAACGTCTCAATTTCGTCCTTACTTAAATGCACGCAGTGAGCTAACGCTACGTGGCTTCCGGTTAAGCCGACCTGGTTTAGATAGGCGACGTTGCGAAGACCCGTTTCACTCTCCACCATTTCACATTCGGTACGGTTCTCGGAAGCATGCGTATGAATCATCACGCCTCGTTCGCGCGCGAGACGACCAACTTGTTCCAGCAACTCGCGAGTACAGCTAACGGCGAAACGCGGTGCGAAGCAATAACGAATCCTTCCATTCGCCTTGCCATGCCACTCTTCAAGCAACGCAACCGATTGTTCTATTGAGTCACTGGTTATTTCTTGCAGGGCCGATGGAACTTCGTCACCTTTGTCCATCATGCACTTGCCGACGGTAGCGCGGAATCCGCTCTCTTCGACTACTCGAAAAACTTCACCGGTATGATTTACAGTCTCCATCGTAAGCGCACACGTAGTACCACCCTTGATCAATTCCGCAATCCCCAATCGCGCCGAGGCAGCAACTGACCCGGCAGTGTGCGCAGCTTCCATTGGCCAGACACGCTTTTTAAGCCAATCAATCAGGGCAAGGTCATCGGCTGATCCACGAAACAACGTCTGGCAAAGATGAATGTGAGTTTGAACGAAACCAGGAATAACAACGCAACCAGATGCATCGATAACAGTATCGCCAGTTTGTCCGTTGCTGCCGATGGAGGCAATTCGATCTCCTTCGATCAATAGATCGCCGCGGACGATCGAGTCGCGTTCGTCCATCGTTACAATCGTTCCCTGTTTGATAAGAATCGACGACATATTTTCGTTACGGTCAGAGTCTCCAGCGGCGGATTATCTGCGTTGATACCGATAGTGTAAAGCAGCAAATAAGCGCTCGGAGAAGAGACCATGCTCCTCACCGAGCGCTTTTTAGCTTACTCAAACTGCTATTTATTTCTTATCGGCTGCTGCTGCCTTGGCGTTGACTGGCTCAGGGTCTTCGCGAACAGGTAGACCAAGTTTCACTTTTACTTCCTTCTCGATCTTCTTGAGCATGTCGGGATTGTCTTTCAACAACTGCTTGGCATTTTCACGACCTTGACCAAGTCGCTCGCCTTTATACGAGAACCACGCACCGCTCTTTTCAACCGCTCGATGGAGGACGGCCAAGTCCAATAGATCTCCCTCTCGCGAAATACCTTCGCCATACATGATGTCAAACTCGCATTCACGGAAGGGCGGAGCTACTTTGTTCTTAGCGACTTTTACCTTCGTGCGATTTCCAACGATACGATCGCCATCCTTGATGGCACCGATGCGGCGGATATCGAGTCTCAACGAAGAATAAAACTTCAGCGCTTGCCCGCCAGTAGTTGTTTCAGGGTTACCAAACATCACACCGATCTTCATTCGAATTTGGTTAATGAAAATTATTGTACAGTTGGACTTGGAAACAATCGCCGTAAGTTTACGGAGGGCTTGGCTCATAAGTCTTGCGTGCAATCCCATGTGTGAGTCACCCATGTCGCCTTCAATTTCTGCGCGCGGAGTCAGAGCCGCAACCGAATCGACAACGATCAATTCTATCGTTCCGGATCGAACAAGAGTTTCTACGATGTCGAGAGCTTGCTCACCATTGTCTGGTTGCGAAATTAAAAGTTTGTCGATTTTTACTCCCACAGCTTTGGCGCGATCGGGATCGAGCGCGTGTTCCGCATCGACGAACGCAGCGACCGAAACAAGCAAGCCTCGCTCGCGATAACTGGATTCGCAGATACCGCGAGACTCCACCGAAATGAAATAGGCGAACCAGTATCCCCAGGGCTGTGACGCTGGGATGGCAGCTGCCGTGAGCGTCTTGAACACCAGCGCTGGCACGGCGATGGCGAAGACGAAATCGGAGAGCCCTTCGCCCGTGCGATCCCCCACGAGCCCCGAGAGACGAGCTGCAAAGCCAAGGGCGATCAGAC
>Ga0207662_10001883_pt1 | contig 10333 bp, 10 predicted proteins | sample KBSS33LmetaG_FD_184338 | JGI IMG/M metagenome (GOLD analysis project Ga0207662, IMG submission 184338) | Switchgrass rhizosphere microbial communities from Kellogg Biological Station, Michigan, USA - KBS S3-3L metaG (SPAdes) (version 2) | ecosystem: Host-associated > Plants > Roots >... | reverse complement strand
TGTGCCTGGAGGTTGAGCCACCACGCCGGATCGCCCTCGCCCCAGCCGTTCATCGCGACGGTCACCAGGTTGTTGCCATCGGGCTGGTAGCCGAGGATCGCGATGCGTTCGGCGCCGGACTTCCGCCCGACGGTGTGGAGCCGCATCGTGCCCCACTTGTCTGGCTTGGCGGCCCAGATGCCCCGCCGGCCGCCCGACCATCGAACCATCGCCCGATGGACCGCCCAGGCGGCGACGATGAACCAGCGCGGCGGCAGGAACGGGCGACGCTTCGCCGGGTCGGTCATCCGCGGATGTGCTTTCGGGTCATTCGATCAGCTCGTTGTCGATGAGGCGCGTCGAGCCGAAACGTACGGCGAGGGACAGGAGGGCCGGTCCGTTCAGGGCGTCGAGCTCACGGAGTGTCGATGCATCCGCCACCGAGACGTAGTCCGGCTCGGCGAGCGGCTCGGTCGCGAGGATGCGCCGCATCTCGCGGCGGAGCGCCTCGGCAGATCGCTCTCCGCGCCCCGCCAGCGAGCGAGCCGCGACCAGCGCGCGGCGGAGGACCGGCGCCGCGGCGCGCTCATCGGGCGAGAGGTGGACGTTTCGCGACGACATCGCCAGGCCGTCTGGCTCGCGCACGGTCGGGCAGCCGATGACCTCGGTCGGGAGCGCCAGGTCGAGGGCCATGCGCCGGATGACGAGCAGCTGCTGCGCGTCCTTCTGGCCGAAGTAGGCATGCTCGGCGCCGACGAGGTCGAACAGGATCGCGACGACCGTCGCGACGCCGTCGAAGTGGCCGGGTCGCGCCGAGCCTTCAAGCGGCGCAGACACCGCGCCCACCTTGACCGTCGTGTCGAACCCGGGCGGATAGACCTCCTCGACCGACGGCGCGAAGATCAGGTCGACGCCCTCGTCGGTGCACAGCGCAACGTCGCGCGCCTCGCTGCGCGGGTACTTCTCGAGGTCCGCCGGATCGCCGAACTGGCGGGGATTCACGAAGATCGAGACGACGGTCGTGGCGTTCTCAGACCGTGCCTGGTGGATCAACGCGCGGTGGCCGTCGTGCAGCCAGCCCATCGTGGGAACGAGGCCGACCGGCCGCGGCGCATCGCCGAGCGCCTCGCGCAGCTCCGCCCGCGTGCGCACGATGCGCAGCACTCCCGCGGGCGCCACGGCGGAGCTCGGCTTGGGCGCCGATGTCGCGGTCACGCGCGGAGGCTACGCGAAATCGGCAGGTAAGCCGAGGTCGTTACGATGCCGGGCATGGCAATCGACACGCGGGTGCGCTGCGCCTGGCCAGGCACGGATCCGCTCAACCTGGAGCACCACGACCTCGAGTGGGGCGTGCCGTCGCGCGATCGACGGCACCTGTTCGAGCTGCTCACCCTCGAAGGCGCTCAGGCGGGCCTGTCCTGGACCACCATCCTGCGCAAGCGCGACGGCTACCGCGAGGCGTTCGCCGGTTTCGAGCCGGAGGCGGTGGCGGCGTTCGGCCCGGACGAAGTCGATCGGCTGATGCTGGACCCGGGGATCATCCGCAATCGAGCCAAGATCGAGTCGACCATCGACAACGCGCGCGCCGTGCTCCAGGTCGAGCGAGGGGGGATCGACTTCGTCGACCACCTTTGGTCGTTCGTCGGCGGAACGCCCATCCAGCGTCGGACCGATGCCGAGGCGCCGGCCGAGACGGCCGAGTCGAAGGCGATGTCCAGGGACCTGAAGGGGCGAGGCTTTCGCTTTGTCGGCCCGACCGTTCTGTATGCATTCATGCAGTCGGCTGGCCTCGTGAATGACCACCAGCCCGACTGTTACCGGTATGCCGAGGTGGCGGCTCTCGCCTAGAGGTCGCGGTCGAGCGGGATCAGCGGCGGGGTGATGCCGGCGGCGCGATCCTCCGCATGGCGGCCGAGGGCGTCCTCGAGGACGTCGTCGTCCATGCGAACGGACTCGGCCGCTCCCGGGAACGTGCCCGCCACGACGTCGTCCATCCAGCGCTTCGTCGCGTCGGCGATCGTGCCCTGGAGGTCGGCGTACGGCCGAGCGTGCTTCGGTCGGAACGTGCCGAGGCCGAGCAGATCGGTGATGACCTGGACCTGGCCGCTGCAATGCGGCCCCGCGCCGATGCCGATCGTCGGAATGTTCAGTCGCTCCGTGATGACCGCCGCGAGCTGCTCGGGCACGAGCTCCAGGACGACGGAGAACGCCCCGGCCTCCTGGATCGCGATCGCGTCGTGAAGGACGGCGCGGGCCGCGTCCCGGGACTTGCCCTGGACCTTGACCTTGCCGCCCATGCCGTGCTGTGACTGCGGCGTCCAGCCGATGTGGCCCTGGACGGGCACACCGGACCTGACCAGCGCCTCGACGATCCGCGCGCTGCGCACACCGCCTTCGATCTTGACCGCCTGGGCGCCAGCGTCCTGCATGAACCGCCCCGCGTTGTCGGTCGCCTCGTCGATGGTCGAGTAGGTCAGGAACGGCATGTCGCCGATCACCAGCGCGCGGCGCGTCCCGCGCACCACCGCGCGAGTGTGATGGAGCATCTCGGCCATCGTGACCTTGACGGTCGTCTCGTAGCCGAGCATGACCTGCCCGAGCGAGTCGCCGACGAGGATCATCGGCACGCCGCCGTCGTCGAGGATCCTCGCGGTCGGGTAGTCGTAGGCCGTGAGCATCGGGATGCGCTCGTTGTCCGCGTACATCCGGCCGATGTCCGAGGTCGTCAAACGACGGACCTCGCTCGAGGCGCTCATCTCGCTCCCTCTCTGCTCGCGGGCTCGTTCGTTGCCGCAGTCTGCGCCCCGGCGTCCCGGTCGTCCAACGCCGCCGCCACCCGGTCCAGGATCCGATCCGCGACCTCTCGCTTGGAGAGCATCGGCAGCTCCTCCTTCGATCCGGACCTGTCGAAGAGCGTGACCCGATTGGTCTCCGTGCCGAACCCCGAGCCGGCCTCGCTGACGTCGTTTGCGACGAGCAGGTCGATGTTCTTCGCTGCCAGCTTGCCCGAGGCGCGGTCGAGATCGCCCGTCTCGGCGGCGAAGCCGACCAGGTAGGCCCCGTCGTTCGAGGCCGCCACCTCGCCGAGCAGGTCGGGGGTGGGGGATAGCTCGAGGGTGAGCCCGTCGGCCCTGGCGATCTTGCGGTCCTTCGGGCTCGTCGGGGTGAAATCGGCGACGGCCGCGGCCATGACCAGCGCGTCGGCGCCGGACCCGGCGCCGGGACCTGCCCCGGCATCCGTCGCCATCGCCGCGCGCAGCGCCTCTCGCAGCTCGCCCGCCGACTCCACGCGGACGATGTCGGCGCCCGCGGGAAGCGGGATCTCGATCGCGGCCGCGATGAACGTCACCCGAGCCCCGCGTGCGAGGGCCGCCTCTGCGAGGGCGGCACCCATCCGTCCGGTCGAGCGGTTGCCGATGTATCGGACCGGGTCGATCGGCTCGCGCGTGCCGCCGGCCGTGATGACGACCCGCCGGCCGACGAGATCCGCCTCGCGCGGCGGCGCCTCGACGAGCGGCGGCCGCGACGACGGGCTGGGCTGGCGCAAGGGCCGCCCGGCTACGGCGGCGACGACCGCGTCGACGATCGCCGGCAGCTCGGCGAGCCTGCCCACGCCGGACTGGCCGGAGGCGAGCGGCCCGCTGTCCGGTGCGACGACGGTGTAGCCGAACGCCTCGCGGAGCCGGCCCACGTTGGCGACCGTCGCGGGGTGCGTCCACATGTCGCCGTCCATCGCCGGCGCGACGACGACCGGCGCGCTCGTGGCGAGGGCCGCCGCCGTCACGACATCGCCCGCCAGGCCGTTGGCCATCGCGGCGAGCCAGTGGGCCGTGGCCGGGGCAACGACGATCGCATCCGCCGAGTCGGCGACGACGATGTGACCGATGCGTCCGTCGGGCAGGAGGTCGAGCACGTCCGACTCGACCGGGTGGCGCGACAGCGCCGCGAACGACAGCGGCCCGACGAAGCGGGTCGCCGATGGCGAGAGCAGTACGACGACGTCGGCGCCTTCAGCGGTCAGGAGTCGCAGCAGCTCGACGGCCTTGTAGGCGGCGATCGAGCCGGTGACGCCGAGGGCGATCAGCCTGCCTTCGAGGCGCCGCGCGGGCCGGCCGCTGGTCCCGGCCGAGCGACCGGCGAGCAGCTCCCGGCTCACGACAGGTTCAGCTCGAGCGGCTGTCCGCCGGCCACCTCGGCATGCAGGATGGCGAGCCCCTTCAGCGTCAGCTCGGGGTCGATTGCCTCGACGCCGTCGAGACCGCCCGCCCACGCGCCACGAGACAGTCCGCCGGTCAGCACCACGTGGACGTCACTCGCCGCGACGTCGCCGGCGTCGGCGAGCTCGCGCCGGATCCTGATCAGCAGCCCGGCGACGAGGGCCTGGTAGCCGAGCACGCTGCCGCTCTGGATCGCCGAGACCGTATCCCGCCCGATCGCCCGGTCCGGCGTCCGCAGCTCGACCCGCGGCAGCTTCGCCGTTCGACTCGCGAGTGCCTCGAGCCCGAGCTCCATGCCCGGCGCGATCGCGCCACCGACGAACGCGCCGTCGGCCGCGACGCAGTCGAAGGTGGTCGCGGTCCCGAGATCCACGACCACCGCCGGTGTTCCGTACAGGCGGGCCACCGCCAACGCGTTGACCAGCCGATCCGCTCCGACCTCGTTCGGGCGGTCGACGCGTACCGGGACCGGCACCGTGCCCGCGGACGCGACCAGCAGCGGTCGCTCGCGGCGGGCTGCGATTGCCTCGAGCGCCGCCGTCACCGCGGGCACCACGGACGCGCAGGCGATCCCCGCGATGTCCGCGAACGCCGCGTCGTCGAGCCGGAGCAGCTCCTCGAGGAGGACCTCGAGCTCGTCGGCCGTCGCGGTCGCGGGCGTGGCCGCCCGCCGGACGGCGGTCAGGCTGCCGTTCCGGAACGTCCCGATCGTGACGTTCGAGTTGCCGACGTCGATCGCGAGCAGCACGGCGCGATCATACGCGGCCGGATTCGAGCCCCAGATTCGGCCGCGGATCGGCCCTGGATTCCGCCTCCGAATCGGCACCGCCGGATCCGGCATGCCGCGTTACCATCGACCGCGTCCACCCCGTCCCCACGTGCCCCGGAGGACGAGCCCTGCCGATGCAGCCGCCTGCCAAGTTCTTCGTGAACCAGGGTGTGGTCACCAGCCGCGAGGACATGCTCAACCTGCTGCGGCCCCTCCTCAAGCAGACGGTCACCTATCGCTACCTGCGCGGGCGCGACGTCGCGGCGCACGGCACGGGCTGGGTCGAGCGGATCGTCGTCGACCAGCCGGACGTGTCGACCTACTTCACGCCGATCGCCATCACCCTCAACGTCGACTCCTTCGAGCACCTCGACTTCCAGACCCGACCGGATCAGCTCCTCGTGTACACGCTGGTCCAGGGTGACGAGTCGGTGATCGTGGAGTTCACGCCGGGCGGCGACGGCTCGACCTCACCCTTCGAGCCGCATCAGCTCGCCTTCGACACCTCGGGCTATGTCCAGATGGAGCTCCAGGGCCTCAACTCGGACTCCTCGGAGGAGTAGCGACCCCCGTCAGGGGACCTCACCGCACTCCTCGAATCGCCCCTGGAACCCTGCAATTGGCCGGCGAAATCGCCGGTTAACGCGCGTACCATCGCGGGCACGTCGGGCCTGCGCGAGCGGGCCCTCGGAGGGAGGCGCGGATCGTGCCCACCTGGGCGCGGCGCGCTCGCAGGAGTGGGAGGGACCCAGCCGGGTGAACGCAGCAGTCGACACGGCTCCGCGCTCCGGTGGCGGTGGCGCGATCGCCGAGTTCTTCAAGTTCGCCGAACGTGGCACGGACCTCGGCACGGAGGCGAGGGCCGGCCTGACCACGTTCATGGTCATGGCCTACATCATCTTCCTGAACGGGAACATCATCGCCGGGCCGCTGGGGCTCGATCCGGTCGCCGTCTCGGCGGGCACTGCCCTGATCGCCGGGATCATGACCATCGCGATGGGCGTGTTCGGGAACTACCCGTTCGCGCTGGCCGCCGGCCTCGGCATCAACGCGATCGTCGCGTTCTCGCTGACCGCCAAGGGCCTCGACGCGAAGGGCGCGATGGGCGTCATCGTGCTCGAGGGCGTGGCGATCACGGTGCTCGTCGTCGTGGGTCTCCGCGAAGCGATCATGAACGCCGTCCCGCTCGCCCTGAAGCGGTCGATCGGCGTCGGCATCGGCCTGTTCATCCTGTTCATCGGGTTCGCCAACGGCGGCCTGATCGTCTCGAACTGCGCGCCGGACTCGGCGACGCTCGGGTTCTGCAACGGGACGCTCGTCACGCTGTCGTTCCCGACGACCCCCGGCCAGTTCGTCTTCCTGCTCGGCCTCGCCATCACGTTCATCCTCTTTGCTCGCCGGGTCCGAGCCGCGCTGATCATCAGCATCATCGTCACGACGGTGATCGCGATCCTTGCGGGCGTCCAGAAGGTCGACACGAGCACGCTCGTGGCGACGCCGAGCTTCGCAACCCTCGGGCTCGGCCTCCAGGATCCCTTCCAGGTCTTCGCCAAGCTGGGTGTCCTCACGGCCATCCTGACGATCTTCGCGATCATGCTCAGCGACTTCTTCGACACGATGGGCACGGTCACGGGCATCGCCGCCGAGGCTGGCCTGGCCAAGGAGGACGGGACGGTGCCGGGGATCGGGCGCGTCCTGATCGTCGACAGCGTCGCCGCCATCGCCGGCGGCATCGGCGGCGTCTCCTCGAACACCACGTACATCGAGAGCGCGGCGGGCGTCGCCGAGGGTGGCCGAACCGGCTTCGCCTCGGTCGTCACCGGAATCCTGTTCCTGCTGGCGATCTTCCTGTCGCCGATCGCCGGGCTCATCCCGGCCCAGGCGACCGCGCCCGCACTGGTCCTTGTCGGCTACCTGATGTTCACCCTCGTCCGGGACATCCCGGTCGCCGACATCGAGGATGGCCTGCCGGCCCTCCTCACGATGATCCTCATGCCGCTGACGTACGACATCACCGTCGGCATCGGCGCCGGGTTCATCAGCTGGGTCCTCCTGAAGGTCGTGCGCGGCAAGATGGCCGAGGTCCACCCGCTGATGTGGGTGGTCTCGATCGCCTTCCTCGTGTTCTTCGCCAACAGCTGGCTCCAGACGGTCCTCAAGTAGAGGAACGAGGCGACACGAACGCGGCCGGCGCCGAACAGGCGCCGGCCGCTTCATTTTTCCCACCAGTCGGATGACGTCGCGGTCGGGCGAATCCTTCAATCTCGTACCATCCCGGCGATGTTCGAACGGACCGTGCTGGCCGAGGGGCCGCGGGTGATCTCGACACGCCTGCCCGGCGCCCGGTCGGTGTCGGTGGCGGCGTTCGTGCGCGCCGGATCGCGCCTGGAGTCCCGCGAGCAGGCCGGGATGGCCCACTTCCTGGAGCACCTGACGTTCAAGGGGACCGAGGCGTACCCCTCGACCCGCTCCCTCAGCGAGGCCATCGAGGGCGTCGGCGGCTCGTTCAACGCGGCGACGGATCGCGAGGCGACCGTGTACTGGGTCCGCGTCCCACGACGCGAGACCGAGCGCGCAATGACCGTGCTGGGCGAGCTGATCTGCCGGCCGAACCTCGACGTCGGCGAGATCGATCGAGAGCGCGAGGTCATCGTCGAGGAGATCCGCGGCTATCTCGACGACCCGGCCGAGTACGCCCAGATGCTGTTCCAGCAGGCGATGTTCGGGTCGGGGGCGCTCGGGCGGGAGATCTGCGGCGAGGAGTCGGACGTTCGCGGCCTCCCTGCGGACGGCATCCGCGACTTCTGGTCGGCGACCTACCGCCCGGCGAATGCCGTGGTCGCGGTGGCCGGGGACCTCGACCACGCAGAGGCGGTCGACCTCGCCTCGCGGACCTTCGGCCGCGGCAACGGGGTGGAGCACGGCTTCGAGCCGGCGCCGGCGCTGCCGGCAGGCGACCGCGTTCTCACCGGGCGGCGGGACACGACGCAGGCGCAGATCTGTCTCGGCGTGCCGGCGCTCCGACGCGACCACCCCGACGCGTGGGCCCTCGCCGTGCTCAACGTCCTGCTCGGCGACGGGATGAGCAGCCGCCTCTTCCTGGCCCTCGTGGACCGAGACGCGCTGGCCTACGACGTCGGGTCGGGCATCGTGGAGTACGCCGATGCCGGCGCGCTCCAGATCACGGCAGGCGTGGATCCGGGCCGGGTGGGCCGGGCGCTCGACGGCATCCTGCGCGAGCTCGCCTCCCTGCGCGACACGGTCGTCGATGGCGACGAGCTCGACAAGGCCAAGGCGTACCTGTCCGGCGGCCTCGAGCTGCGGATGGAGGAGACGCGCCATCTCGCCGCTTGGATCGGTGGCCAGGAGGCCCTCCACGACCGCGTCCTCACGCTCGACGACGCGCTCGCCGAGATCTCGCGGGTGACCGCCGACGACCTGGCTCGCCTCGCCGGACAGCTGTTCCGCGAGGACGTGCTCCGGATGGCCGTGGTCGCTCCCGGCCGCGCGCTGCGCGGCCTCGACAAGCATCTTCGACTGGCCGCATGACGCTCACGCCGGCCAGCGATCCGGCTCGGATCAACGACCTGCGCATGGCGCGGGTCCACCTGCGCATGGGCCAGCTGACGCTGGCTCGGGCGGAGCTCGAGGACCTGTACCGGCGTGACGCGCTGGACGTGGTCGGGCTGGCGGTGCTCGCGGAGGCGCGCTGGCGGACTGGCGAGGGGCCCGCGGCCGCGGATGCCGCGCTTGCGCACCTCGAGGCCGGCGGCTCCGACGACGTCGCGGTCTGCATCGCCGCCGAGGCGATGGCGGCCGAGGGTCGACCCGCCGAGGCGCGGATGCTGATGGACCGCCTGCCGGCGTCCGACGCGACCACGCTCGATGCGCTCTTTGCCGGCATGCCCCGGCGCGCGTTCTGGCCGGCCGGTCCCGTCGATCGAAGCGACATCGACGAGCTCCGACGCGAGACCGATGCCCGGGCCGCAGCTGGGCGGCGTGGCGGCATTCGACCGCAGAGCGGCATCAGCGACGCCCCAACCGAGGCCTACCAACCGCCGGCCGCGGCCGCCGGCACCGCCTCCGGCCAGGCCGGATCGCCGCTCGGCGCGCCGCCGATCGACCGACGCTCCGTGCCCGGGCCGCGCGAGGTCCTCGAGGCCACGGCCGCGGACGCCTGGGGCGCCGGCGGCCGACCGGCCACCGCCCACGGGGGCGCAACCGGGCGGCCCTCCCGAGGCTACGAGCGACGCGTGAAGGGGCAGATGGACCCCGCAGCCGAGCTGGCGCGAGCGCGCGAGGAGCTCAGCGCCAAGCCCGAGCGGGCGATCCTGCGGCTCTCGCTGGTCCTCCGCCACGATCCGACCTTCGCCCCGGCCGTGCTCGACATCCTGCACCTGCGACGTGAACCCACCGCGGCCCTCGTCCGCGGCGACGCCCAGCGCCTGCTGGGCCGGCACATGGAAGCCGAGGCCGCCTTCGATGCGGCAGCGGAGAGCCTGGAGGTCTCGTGACCGAGCGCACCCTGGTCCTCGTCAAGCCCGACGGCGTCCAGCGCCTGCTGGTCGGCCGCATCCTCGCCCGCTACGAGGAGCGCGGACTCAAGCTCGTGGGCTTGAAGCTGATGACGGTCGACCGATCGCTCGCTGAGCGGCACTACGCGGTGCACCGCGAGAAGCCGTTCTTCACGGGACTGGTCGACTTCATCACGAGCGGCCCGCTCGTCGCGGCCGTCCTCGAGGGACCGAATGCGATCGCGATCGTGCGCGCCATGAACGGCGCGACCCGCCCCCACGAGGCGGCGCCCGGCTCGATCCGCGGCGACTTCGCCGTCGAGACCGCCCAGAACCTCGTCCATGCCTCGGACAGTCCGGAGACGGCGGCCTCGGAGCTCGCGCTGTGGTTCAAGGGGGCCGAGCTGCTGGACTACTCGCGCGAGGTCGATCGCTGGGTGCTCGCGCCCGAGGAGTAAGGGCCGCGGGGAGTGACTAGCCGCCCGCGCCGCCCGTCGCCGTCAGCAGCGCCATCACCGCGAGCGCCAGCACGCCGAGGGCCATGAGCGGCGCGCGGTTCGCCCGGAGCTCGCCCGGGATCGCACGAATCGCCTGTGTCACCGGACCCTCCGACCAGCCTGCGGCCCGGCCGCCCCGCCAGCGCGGGCGCCCGGACAGGCCCGCGGCCACCGCCGTGCTGACCGGCGCGAGGCCGGCGATCGCAATGCGCCCGAGGTAGATCGCCGGCATCGCCGCAATCACGAGCGCGACGATCGTGCCGACGCCGGGCATCGCGCTCTCGACCAGGTCACTCCGGGCCTGGAACAGCGCCATGTTCGGCAGGCCGATGGCCGCCACGAGGATCCCTGCGAAGG
>Ga0207662_10001881_pt1 | contig 10335 bp, 7 predicted proteins | sample KBSS33LmetaG_FD_184338 | JGI IMG/M metagenome (GOLD analysis project Ga0207662, IMG submission 184338) | Switchgrass rhizosphere microbial communities from Kellogg Biological Station, Michigan, USA - KBS S3-3L metaG (SPAdes) (version 2) | ecosystem: Host-associated > Plants > Roots > Rhizosphere... | reverse complement strand
AACCGGTAGGTGATCCAGCCGACGATCCCAAGGGAGCCGGCGACGACGAGGATGAGGGCCTGACGGAGCAGGTCCGAGCTCACGACCGCACCGATCGTGGTCAGGCTACGTTGCGCCTCGATCTTCCCGAGCTGTGACTCGAGCGCGGTGACCATCTGGCCGAGCTTGCCGGCGGTCGGCAGCTCCGTATTCCCGGTCACGGGACCCGGCAGCGCTGATGCCCCAGGACTCGCGCCGGGACTCGACGACGGTGCGGGCGATGCCGACGCGCCGGCGCCTGCGGCGACCGGCGAGGACGAGGCCGTCGGGGATGGTGAAGGAGCGGGCGACGCGCTCGCACCCGCCGAAGCGGACGCCCCTGCCGATGCGGCGGCGCCGGGCGACGCCGATGCGCCAGGTGAGGCCGATGCGCCCAGTGATGCGGACGGGCCAGGCGACGACTCTTCCTCGACGAGGCCGATCGGTTCGGTCTTGATCTCGATGAAGCCGCCCTCCGTACGGATGGCGGTCGCCCGCAGGCCGTTATCGGCGAATACCTGCTCGACCTGGTCGGGCGTGACGTTCTGATCGGCGAACTTGATCTCCCAGCGGGTGCCACCGGTGTAGTCGATGGTCAATTGGAGACCGGCGTCGCTGAACGGCGAGATCAGGATGAAGATCAGGCCGGGGATCGTGAGGGCGAGCGAGAGGGCGTAGAACCAGCGCCGCTTCCCGATGACGTCAAACATCGGCAGCCAGGGATCGGCGGGTCGGACGCGGGTTGGTCACGGCGACGAATTCCTCGTCGCGCAGACCCCACAGGCGCGCCCGGCGGGCCCAGTCCTGGCGGACGAGGACACGCATGATCGACCGAGTCACGACGATCGCGCTGAACATGGACGTCAGCACGCCGATGATCAGTACCAGCGCGAAGCCGCGGATCACGGACGATCCGAAGGCGTACAGGATCGTGGCGGTGATGAGGCTCGACACGTTCGAGTCGAGGATCGAGTTCCATGCCCGGTTGAAGCCGGCTTCCACGGCGGCCGGCAGCGACTTGCCGACGCGCAGCTCTTCCTTCATGCGTTCGAAGATGAGGATGTTGGCGTCGACCGCCATCCCTACAGAGAGCACGAAGCCCGCGATACCGGCGAGGGTCAGCGTCACCGGGATGAGCCGGAAGATCGCTAGGACCACGATCGTGTAGTAGACCAGCGCGAACGACGCGACCACGCCCGGCAACCGGTAGTACAGCAGCATGAACAGGATGACCAGCGCGATGCCGATGATGCCGGCGATCAGGCTCTGGTTCAGGAACTGCTCACCCAGCGTCGCCGAGATCTGCTCGCTCGACAGCTCCTTGATCGGGAACGGCAATGAACCGAACTTCAAGATCGTGACGAGGTTGTTGGCTTCCTTCGCCGGGAAGCCGCCGATGCCGCCCGCGCTGATCTGGACCTGACCGTTAGGGATCGCCTCGTCGATGCGTGGCGCCGTGATGACCGAGCCGTCGAGGACGATCGCGAAGTAGTCGCCGACGTGATCACGCGTGTAATCCGCGAAGAGCTGCGCTCCCGAGGCCGAGCCGTCGGTCTTGAGCTTGAACGTGACGGTCAGACCACGCGTCTGGTCCTGGCCGACCGCCGCGGACTCCAACTGGTCGCCGCTGAACAGCGGTGGGAACTGGTTGAGATCGAGGACCTGTCCGTCGGTGGCCGTGGTCTGGCCGAGCGGGACGAAGTCGAGGACGCCCGTCTGGCCGACGAGCCGGCGGACCGAGTCGACATCCGAGATGCCCGGCAGCTCGATGACGATGCGGTCGTCGCCCTGGACCAGGACGACGGGCTCCGAGACGCCGGTCGTGTTCACGCGCCGCTCGATGATGTCCTTGAGGACACCGAGGGCCTCCCGAGTCGGAGCGACGCCGTCCTTGGGCTGTGCCTGGTACTCGACCCGCAAACCACCCTGGAGGTCCAGACCGAGCTTGGTCTCGATCGTCCGCCACGCCCCATCGGGCGCTGTCGGATCGGGGATCCTTAGGTTCGGGAAGAAGACCACGATCAGCGAGAGGATGCCGATCAGGACGATGAGGAAGGGGCCGGCTCTGCGCATGTCGGCGGGATGCTACACGAAAGGCCCCTCCGACGCGGTCGGCCGCCCGGTCAGCGGCGCCGGCGGTCGGCGGCGCCGGCGATGACCGTATCTTCCCGCCGCGGCGACCCCCCGTGGGCTCTACGCCTCCAGGGTGGCCTTGATCCGCTCGGCCAGCGCGCGGCTGATGCCCGGCACCGCCGCGATCTGCTCGACCGGTGCCTCGCGCACGCGCTTGATCGACCCGAACACCTTCAATAGTTCGCGCTTCCGCTTCGGCCCGACCCCCGGCAGGTCATCGAACGCCGACTTGACCGTGCGCCGGTCGCGCAGCGTCCGGTGATAGGTGATCGCGAAGCGATGCGCCTCGTCGCGCAATCGCTGGACGAGATACAACGCGGATGAGGTCGCCGGCAGCACCACCGGATCCGAGCGGCCCGGCAGGAACAGCTCCTCGCGCTCCTTCGCAAGCCCGGCCAGAGGAAGGTCGTGCAGACCGAGCTCATCGAGCACGACCTTGGCGGCGTTCACCTGCGGTTTACCGCCGTCGACGATGACCAGGTCCGGCATCGCCCAACGGCGCTCTTCCTCGTTACCTTCCTCACCCGACTTCGTCGCCCGGAAGCGGCGGCGTAGGACCTCCTGGTGGCTGGCGACGTCGTTGGGCCCCTCGACGGTCCGGATCCGGAAGCGCCGGTATTCCCCGGATCGCGGCTTGCCGTCCTCGAACACGACCATGCTGCCGACCGACTCGCTGCCCTGGAAGTTCGAGATGTCGTAGCACTCGATGCGGAACGGGGGCCCCGGCATGTCGAGGGCCGCCGCGAGCTCCTCGAGTGCGGCCAGCGTCTTGCCCTGGTCCGCCAGCCAGCGAGCGTGCTCGCGCTGGAGTGTCTCGGCGGCGTTCCGCTCGGCGAGCCCGAGAAGGTCACGCTTCTCGCCCCGCTGCGGGGTCCTTAGATGCACCGGTCCGCCGCGCTTCTCCACGAGGAAGGTCTGGAGCTCCACTGCCTCGTTGATCGCCGCAGGGACGTAGATCTCGCGCGGGATCGAGGTCGCCCGCGTGTAGTACTGCTCCAGGAAGCTCGTGAGGACCTCGGTGTCGGCCGCCTCACGCGCGGCATCGAGGAGGTACACGTCCCGCCCGATCATCTTGCCGTCGCGGATGATGAACAGCGTCACCGCGGCCTGGTTGTCCTCGCGCGCAAGCCCGACCAGATCCAGCTCCGTCCGCGCGAACGCGGCCATCTTCTGGCTCTCCATCGTCCGCTCGATCGCCCGGATCTTGTCGCGGTCGCTTGCGGCGCGCTCGTAGTCCTGCCGATCGGAGGCCGCGAGCATCTCCTTGCGAAGCGCTTTGACCAGTGTCTCCTGCCGGCCCTCCAGGAACAGCTCCACCTGCTCGATGTCGGCGCGATAGTCGTCCTTGGAGATCGCCTGGATGCACGGGCCCTGACAGCGCTTGATGTGGTACAGCAGGCACGGCCGCTGCAGGGCGCGTTCGCCGTCCTTGATATCGATCGTGCAGGTACGGAACGGGAAGAGCCGCCGAACGAGGTTCATCGATTCGTCGACGCTTGTCGCGGATGCGTACGGCCCGAAGTAGCGGCTCCCGTCGTTGACCAGCTTCCGGGTCCGCTCGACGCGCGGGAAGTCGTCGGCCAGCGTGACCTTGATGTACGGGTAGCTCTTGTCGTCCTTCAGGCGAACGTTGAAGCGCGGCTTGAACCGCTTGATGAGGTTGTTCTCGAGGAGCAGCGCCTCGCTGACGCTGTCGACCTCCGTGACCTCGACGTCGGCGATCCGATCGATGACGCTCCGGATCCGGTGGCCCTCGCCCATGGCCGGCTTCTGCTTCTGCCAATAGCTCCGCACCCGGTGGCGCAGGCTCTGCGCCTTGCCGACGTACAGGACGTCACCGCGGGCGTCCTTGAGCAGGTAGACACCCGGTCGATCGGGTAGTCGCTTGAGGGTCGCCTCGAGTTCGGGGGTCACCCCACGATGCTAGGGCAACCCCGGCGTCGAGGTCGTCAGCGCGGCTTGGTGTTGGTCTTCGAGCGGCGGTCGGTCGAGGTCGTCGTCGTGGCAGGGACCGTCACACCGTTCTTCTTCGGCAGCGCCTTCACCGCATCTCCGTCGCGGAGCTCGAGTGTGAACGAGCCCGCGACGAGGTCGCCGATCGCCGCCGAAACGGTGTAGCAGCTGGCGGTCAGCGACGACGTGTCGAGGGAGACGTTCCAGCGGCCACCGCTCCAGGTGAGAGGCAGGTCGCTGGTCGTGCCGCCCTCGCACGGCGTCAGGTGGAGAGCGGCGTCACCCGATGTCGTGGCGGTACCGTTGACGAACAGCTGCACCTTGATCGGGACGGTGCGGCCCCGATTGGCCACGAACGTCGAGGTCGTACCCGCGACCGGCTCGAGCCAGACCGCCGAGGCCTGACGCGGCGTGACATAGCGGACCGTGACGCGGAAGGTCCCGGTCGACTGGTTGCCGGTCCGATCAGAAGCGGTGCAGGTCACCTCGGTGGTGCCGACCGGGAAGACCGAGCCGCTTTCGGGGGCACAACCGACATTCGGCGACGCGTCGACGGCGTCGGTCGCGGTCGGATCCGTGAACGAGACCGCCCGACCGGCAGCGTCGGAGGTTGTCACGGCGATGTCTGACGGCACCCCGCGGAGTGTCGGTGCGGTCGTGTCGACGACGGTCACGTCGAAGTGATCGCTGACGCTCGACCCGACCGAGTCGGCGACGGTGCAGGTCACGGTCGTCACGCCCAGCGGCAGCACGCTACCGGCCGCAGGCACACAGGTCGGTGTGGGGTCGGGGTCGTCTTCGGCGTCCGAGGCCGAGACCGTCCAGCTTGAGGTCCAGCCAGCCGAACTGTCGGCCTCCGCCGTGAAGGACGCGGGGACAGTGATAGCCGGCGGGGTGTTCGCAAGGACTCTCACCGAGAAGTTGATCGACGTCGCCGACCGAGAGAAGGCGTTCGCGTCGTTCGAACCTTGCGGACTCAGCGATCGACTCCACTGGACTGTGAACGTGTGCGTGCCCGCCGTCGTCGGAGCACGGAGGACGACGTGGCTCGAGACACTTCCGGTGTACGAAGGGACCGGATCCGGGCAGCCTTGGCCGTCGGCTCCCCACGGGATCGACAAAGGCGTGAGCGTGGCAGTCGAGATGCTGACGATGGCGCCGTCCAACGGCACGATGCCGCCGTTGCCGGTAAGGATCACCGACTGGTTCGGGTCGATGTGCTGCAGGCCGGCGCAGATGACGGCGAATCGGACGTCAGCCGACATGGTCCCCCCGGGCGCGGCGTCGCCAAGGAAGTGACTGCCACTGACGATCGGCGCCACGTTGTCGGCCGTGACCGAGTCCGCCGCCGCGGTGCCGGCGAATGCGAGGAGCACACCGAGCGACAGCACACCTGCCCGGCGAAGTGGTCGGCGGATCATCGACAGGTCTCTCCCGAGACGCCAGCACGATCGACGCGCCGTCGTGCTTGGCGTGGGGTCATCGTCTCTGCCGGATCACGGCACGCCATGACCCTATCGGGCAGGTTGGTGCGCGGTCGCGCCCCCCTTCGGTACCGGTTCGTTGACACGGGTCACCAAACGAGCGCTAACCCCGGATCGATCCGTTCGTGAGCGTTCGTTGAGCCCGGGTCTCGATACTCCCGCCGCATGGATCACCCCGCCGTCCTGGAGCGCCTGAACAAGCTGACACCGGACCAACGGGCCGCTGCCACGGCGCCTCCAGGACCCGTCCTCTGCGTGGCGCCCGCCGGTTCCGGCAAGACCACCACCCTGGTCGCCAGGATCGCCTGGCTCATCGAGCGCGGCGCGGACCCTGCCACCATCTGCGCGATCACCTTCAACAAACGCGCTGCCGAGGAGCTCGGCGAGCGCGCCGAGGCCGCCGTGGAGCCGCTCGGCGTCGAGGTCGGCGCAGTCCGCGTACGGACGTTCCATGCATTGGGTCGCGAGATCCTCCGGGATGCCGGCCGACCCGTCGAACCGTTGATCGACCGCTCAGAGCTGATGGCGGAGCTCTGGCCGCGGACGACGATCGCCGAGCGCGGGCGCCTCGATACGGCGTTCTCCCGGCTGAAGCTCGATCTGGCCGTTTCCGTCGAGGAGGTGGCGACGGACACGGACGCCGGTCCCGTCGCGCGCGCCTTCGTCGCATACGAACGAGCCCTCGGGGAGCGGGGTGGACTCGACTTCGACGATCTCGTCCGGCGAGCACTCGATGTCCTATGGCAGGAGCCATCGACGCTGGACGAGTGGCGCCGGCGCTGCACGCATCTCCTCGTCGACGAGGTCCAGGACGTCGACCGGTCCCAGCTCCGGCTGGCGTTGCTCCTCGCCGCACCCGAGAACCGGATCTTCCTGGTTGGTGACGACGACCAATCGATCTACGGGTGGCGTCTCGCGGATGTGCGGCGGGTGCTCGCGATCGGCGACGCATTGCCTGGGCTTCGTCGTGTGGACCTCGAGGTGAACCATCGCTGTCCGGCGCCCGTCGTGGACCGGGCGGTCCGGCTGATCGGGCACAACCAGGAGCGGTTCGAGAAGATCATCCGCCCGCGGACGGAAGCGCCGGGCGCGGTCGTCCTCGCTCCCGACGCCGGTGACGAGCCGGAACGGACGGCCCGCCTGCTGCGGTCGTGGCCGGACGACGACGGGACGCGAGCGGTCCTGGCGCGCACCAACCGCGAGCTCCGACCGGCCGTCGTTGCCGCGATGGATCTCGACCTACCGTTCCGGGCGCCGTCGGTGGAGCTGCTGGTCGACGATCCGCGCCTCGATGATGTTCTCGCGCGACTCGACAGCGAGACTTCCGCAGATCTCCCACTACTCGTTCGGATAGGCCGTTTCCGCTCGAGCCTTCCGGCCGAGGCGTGGTCCGAACGCGAGCTCGTCACAGCCTTTCTGGCGTGGGCCCCGCCATACCCGGATCTCCCGACATTCCATGCGGCGATCGAGGCCACCCGCACCAAGCTCGACGAGTTGCGCCGCGACGATGCGAGGCTCTCCCTCGCGACCGCCCATTCGACCAAGGGCGCCGAGTTCGATCACGTCGCGGTCGTGGGGATGGAGGAGGGACGGTTCCCGAGCGGTCGTGCGGTCGCGGAGGCAGAGGACCCGGGACGCGCCTACGAAGAGGAGCGCCGACTGGGGTACGTCGCGTGGACGAGGGCTCGTAGGACGCTCACGCTGAGCTATGACCCCGCGGTCCCCTCCCCGTTCCTGTTGGAAGCCTTCGACGCCGAGGAGCTCGGCGCCTGACTAGCCGGCCGTGGACCAGGCGGAGACGGAGGCTGGGCTGTCGAACGACTGCATCAGCGCGCCGTTCTCGGCATCGATGATCAGCACCCTCGAATCCCCGCCGATCGGGTGCAACCCGAGGGCGAGCAAACGGCCGTCCGGCGACCAGACGGGGTGCGATCCCCCATCGAACTCCGCTGGATCGCCGCGATAGAGGTGTCGGAGGTCCGCTCCGTCGACGCCCGCGAGCCAGACATCGAAGTCGTAGTCCTCTGGATGCATGATCCCATCCGAGTGCGGCCCCGAGTCGAACACAAGGAATGCGATCTGGGATCCGTCCGGTGATGCGGAGCCCGTCGCGAAGCGCCACTTGTCCGTACGTTGTTCGACCGCTTTCCCGGTCTTCGGGTCGATCACGTACGTCCGCGGGTTGCGGTCATGCGGCCCCTGGTTCACTTCGACGATCCGTCCGTCGGATGTCCACGACAGTGAGAACGGGAAACCAGGAGGGTGCGGCACGATCGCGTCCTTTCCCGTCGCCATGTCGATGACGATCACGCGCGCAGTTGTGAACTCGGTGTGGGTGGCGGGATCGAGGTCGGCTTCGACATAGGCGAGTCGTTTCCCGTCCACGGAGAACGATGGCCCGCCACATGCCGCATCGATGCCGCACGTAACGAGCAGCGTGGGGGATCCGGATCCGCTCGCATACCGCCAGACCGACATCTCGGCTGCGCCCGTCTGCATGTCGCCGGCCGTGCCATCCCGATCCACGATCGCGAGGGTGCGCCCATCACGCGAGTACGCGACCTCAGCGGCGTCGGCGCATCGGCCCGCGCAGAGCGCGCTCGCGGACAACTTCCCGGTCGTCGTGTCGAGGACCAGTCCCGGGCTCAGGATGACCTGGCCGTTGGTGACGAGCCCGCGCTGGATCGCACCCACGATCAGCGTCGTGCCAAGGGCCGCGGCCAGAAGCATCCCGACCAGAGCAACCCGAACGATCGGCCTCGCGACGAGACGGTCGAGTCGGCGGCGCAGCGAACGATCCGCGTTCATCAGGCGCCACGTCATCGCCTCGGCATCCGGCGCCCCGTACAGATCGTCGGCCTCCTCGCGGAGGAACCACACGAGCTCGAGATCCAGGCGGTCGTCGCTCATGACGGTCATGCGATCGACTCCTCGAGGGCGTGGCGGAGGCGCTCGCGCGCGAGGCGCAAGCGCGATCGGACGGTCTCGAGCGGTGCGCCGACGATGTCGGCGGTCTCGGCGACCGAGTGACCCGCGTAGAGATGGAGCGCCACCACGGCACGCTGCTCGGGCGATAGCGATTCGAAGGCCGCTCGTAGCGCCATACGAAGCTCGATGTTGGCCATCGGCAGGGCCGCCGGCTCGATCCATTCCACGTCCTGGTCGAGTCCGAAGAGGCGCTGCACCAGACTCCGCTGTCGCCGGCTGATGCGGATCGCCTCGCGGACCACGATCCGGTCGAGCCACCCGCGACGCCTCTCGGGGTCACGGAGGCTCGACCGGCGACGCCAGGCCTGTTCGAGGCCCGCCTGCACGGCGTCGGTGGCATCCGTGGCGTCACGACAGATCAAGCGAGCGAGACGGAGCAACCGGTCGTAGTGCTCGACGACGAACGTCTCGAGCGCGAGATCGGCCGCGATCGGCGTGCGCAGCGCGCCACCCGCGTCCTCCATCGATCGGCCGTGGACAGCCATATCGAGATAGAGGCTAGAGGACGGGCGTTCGGGTCAACTCCGAGCCTGGAACCGGTTGATCTCGCGCAGGAGCCGGTCGATCGAGTCGAGGAACGGTTCCGTCACGTCAGGTGGCAGGGCATCCCGGATCGAGTCCTTCGGGCCATACGCCGCTCGCGCTCGCATCGCCGCAGAACGAAGGCCCGGCAAGGTCTCATCGCGCAGCCGGTCCGGCAGCGGGTCGAGGAATCGTGTCCATCGTTCGTCGCCCCGCTCCCGCGCCGCTGCAATGAGTCGGTCGGCATGACGGGCGGCGGCCAGGGCGAGATCGTCGATCGCCCCCAGTTCGTGCCGAGCCGGCCCTCGCGTCCTCGTGCTGTCAGGCATCCAGTGGAGCGGAGGCGGACTCGGTGCCGGTCGACCCATCGGGTGGCGCCAGGAGCAGGAGGGGAAGACGCTTGCGTTCCGATCCATTGACGAGGATCCGGAACGAATAGTCACCCGGGGCCGGGAATGTCAGGTTCCACAGGTCGATGGAGAAGGTGAGCGTCGCGTCCCGTCCGTCGCGCTGGCTGCGCGCTACGAGGCTGCCATTCGCACCGGCGACCTCCGCCCCGTCAGGATCGAGCAGGACGAAGCGGATGTCGTGCTCGCGGTCGGTCTCGGGCGCGGTCACTTGCAACCCGATGACCAGTGCGAGGTGGGGATGGCGCAGCGGGAAGCGCCGCCCGCCGATGCGCGCGATCCCGCCGCCGAGGACGTGGAACTTCTGACCCGGGATGGTCTCGGCAGCGTCCGCGAGGAACGCGAAATCGATGTCCGGCACGTGGCTATCGTAGCCGCTGGCCGGAGCCCACAGGCACCAGGTCGCCGGTCAGCGCGACTTCGCGGCCGCGGTCGCGCGCTTGCGTGACGAGACTGACATGACCGGCACCGGGGCGTGACCGTTCGTGCCATTCGTCTGACCGCGACCGGCCTCATCCGCGAACGTCACGTCGGAAAGTGGGACCAGGGGCTCGCCGCGCAGGACGCGGTCGAGGTACTCCCCGGTCGCCGACCCAGGTGTCGCCGCGATCCGCTCGGGCGTGCCTTCCGCGATGATCCGCCCGCCGCGATCGCCGCCCTCGGGACCGAGGTCGACGATCCAGTCCGCCGTCTTGATCACATCGAGGTTGTGCTCGATGACGAGCACGGTGTTCCCGCCATCGACCAGGCGATGGAGCACTTCCAGCAGCTTCTCGACGTCGGCGAAGTGCAGTCCGGTCGTCGGCTCGTCGAGGACGTACAGCGTCCTG
>Ga0207662_10001880_pt1 | contig 10337 bp, 11 predicted proteins | sample KBSS33LmetaG_FD_184338 | JGI IMG/M metagenome (GOLD analysis project Ga0207662, IMG submission 184338) | Switchgrass rhizosphere microbial communities from Kellogg Biological Station, Michigan, USA - KBS S3-3L metaG (SPAdes) (version 2) | ecosystem: Host-associated > Plants > Roots >... | reverse complement strand
CTCGCCGACATCTTCCTCGGCAAGATCACGAAGTGGAACGACGCCGCGATCACGAAGCTCAATCCCGGCATCAACCTGCCGGGCACCGACATCACCGTCGCGCACCGCGCCGACGGATCGGGCACCACCTATATCTGGGTGGACTTTCTCTCGAAGGTGTCGCCCGAGTGGAAGAGCAAGGTCGGCGTCAACACGTCGGTGAAATGGCCCACCGGGGTCGGCGGCCGCGGCAATGAGGGCGTGGCGAGCCTGGTGGCGCAGACACCGGGATCGATCGGCTATGTCGAGCTGATTTACGCGCTGCAAACGAAGATGAGCTACGGCACGGTGCAGAACATGGCGGGCGAGTTCGTCAAGGCGTCGGTCCAGTCGGTGACGGCCGCCGCCGGGGCGGCGGCGACGCAGATGCCGCCCGACTTCCGCGTCTCGATCACCAACGCGCCAGGGAAGGGCGTCTATCCGGTGTCGTCGTTCACCTGGCTGCTGCTCTACGAGAGCCCGAAGGACAAGGCACAGGCCAAGGTGATGGTCGACTTCCTGAAGTGGGCGCTCGGCGACGGCCAGAAGTTCGCGCCGGAGCTTGGCTACGCGCCGCTGCCCGAGGGCGTGATCAAGCTGGAGATGGCGGCGCTCGCGAAAATCAGGACTCAGTAGGGCGACGGGTCAGGGAATCGGTGATCCCGGCAGATGGCGCAAGCCTGGCGTAAAGACATCGGGTTCCGTGCGGGGACGGGTGTCTTCGCGCTGCTGCTGATTGGCATCGTCGGCGCCATCGGCGTCGAGCTGACGCTGCAGTCGATGAAGTCGATCAACCAGTTCGGCCTCGACTTCTGGCGCACCGAGATCTGGGATCCGGTGGCGGGGGAGTTCGGTGCCCTGCCGTTCATCTACGGCACGGTAATGTCGTCGCTGATCGCTTTATGTATAAGCGTCCCCTTATCGCTCGGTATCGCCGTGTTCCTGGTTGAGCAGGCGCCGCGACTCGTTGCTCGTCCCATTGGCTTTCTGGTGGAGTTGCTCGCGGCGATTCCTTCCGTTGTGTATGGCCTCTGGGGAATCTTCATACTCGCCCCCGTTATACGGCAGTACCTCGGTCCTCCGTTCGAGCGCTTGTTCGGTTGGACGCCGTTCTTTCGTGGGCCGGTTACGGGAATCGGTCTAATAACGGGAGGACTGATCCTGGCGATCATGGTGACGCCAATAATCTCCGCGGTTGTGCGTGATGTACTTGCAGCTGTACCCGGCTCTCAACGGGAAGCCGCTCTCGCCCTCGGTGCTACCAAGTGGGAAATGATTCGTGTCGTACTTGTGAACGGTGCCCCGGGCATCGCCGGAGCCGTGATTCTCGGCTTGGGAAGAGCGCTGGGCGAGACAATGGCAGTAACGATGGTTATTGGGAATCGTCCTGAGATCAGCCTTTCGTTTTTCGATCCGTCTTACACAATCGCGTCAGCAATCGCTAACGAGTTCACGGAAGCAACGAGCGATCTTTACTTGAGTTCGCTGGTTGAACTCGGTCTCATTCTCTTTTTTGTGACGTTCGTCGTGAATGGAATAGCCAGGTTCCTGGTGTGGAACGTCACTCGTAAAACCGGCGGCGTCGGAAGGGCAGCATGATGGCAGTTGCACGTGTCGATCAAATGCGTAAATCGATCAGCGCAGTGATGACCACTGGGACCGCCGTTTGTACGTTTGCTGCCGTTGGAATTCTGCTAGTGATTCTGTCGCACATCGCCTTAAAGGGTGTCGGTTCGTTGAACTTTCGCTTTTTGGTTGATGCGCCCAAACCTGTCGGTGAGGGCGGCGGAATTGGTAACGCGGTTCTCGGTTCTGTCGTGTTGCTCGGCCTTTCGTCGGCCATCGGCCTGCCATTGGGTATTGCTGTGGGGATCTATCTATCCGAGGTCGGCCATGGCCGGCTCGCAGGAGGCGTCCGGTTTATTGTCGATACGCTAACAGGTATTCCATCGATTGTGACGGGAGTTTTTGTCTACGCGATCGTTGTACTACCGACGAAGCACTTCTCGGCCTTTGCGGGCGGTGTTGCGCTGGCTCTGATCATGGTTCCGATTGTGTCGAGAACAACGGAAGAGATGCTGAAACTAGTGCCGCACAGTTTGCGCGAGGGTGCTTTGGCACTGGGCGCACCTCAATGGCGAGTCGTTCTCGGAGTAGTGGTGCCGGCCGCAGCTTCTGGAATCGCTACCGGCGCAATACTGGCAGTTGCACGCGTGTCAGGTGAGACAGCGCCACTTTTGTTTACTGCTTTTGGAAGCAGGTTCTTCAGCACCGATCTAAATCAGCCTATCGCTTCGTTGACTGTTCAGATTTACAACTATGCGATCTCGCCCTATGACGAATGGCACGCGCAAGCATGGGCGGCGACCCTCGTATTAATGACATTGATTCTCGGCATCAACATAGTAGTTCGCATCTTAACGCGCAGAAGGTTTTAGACATTTGCATTTCTTAGATGATGGCCCAAACAGCTATACCACGAATTGAAGTGCGCGAGCGTCGCGCCAACGAGGGAGCCGATCAAAAGTCTGCGCCCCCAAAGGTGTCCGTTCACGATCTCAATTTCTTTTATGGGAAGAATCAAGCTCTTCACAACATCTCACTTAATATTGCCGAGCGGATGGTGATGGCATTCATAGGACCATCGGGCTGCGGCAAATCGACATTCCTGCGCACGCTGAACCGAATGAATGATGTGATTCCCGCGACGCGGGTCGATGGAAAGGTTTTGATCGACAACAACGATATCTATGCTCCGGGTACAGATGTCGTCGAATTGCGACGTCGTGTCGGGATGGTTTTCCAAAAATCGAATCCTTTTCCGAAATCGATCTTTGACAATGTCGCGTACGGCCTGCGAATAAATCGGATTACTAAGAGCTCGAGTGAATTGTCTGACCGTGTTCAGCAAGCCCTGGAGGATGCCGCTCTTTGGACGGAGGTGAAGGATCGACTAAAGACGTCAGCTCTGAGTTTATCGGGGGGGCAGCAACAACGTCTGTGCATAGCACGAGCGTTAGCTATTCGTCCTGACGTACTATTGATGGACGAACCTGCGTCAGCTCTCGATCCGATTGCGACATCGAAGATCGAGGAATTGATTTTTGATTTGAAGAAGCAATACACGATTGTGATTGTGACGCATAATATGCAGCAGGCGGCGAGAGTTTCTGACACGACCGCTTTCTTCCTGCTTGGTAAATTGATAGAAGTGAATGCGACAGAGAAGATGTTTACTGCCCCCGATGAGAAGTTGACCGAGGATTACATAACAGGAAGGTTTGGATGAGACTTAGAGCTTTGTGCTTTGTACTTGGCACTTAGATCCTTGTACTTATTCGTGTTTTTCCTGTAGATGGAATCTACACTCATCGAGGTACGAAGAATTAAGTACAAAGAGCAAAGTACAAACTACAAACTACAAAGTACAGAACGACAAATGGATTTACACCGACACCTTGACGACGAACTAAATGCCCTACGCGATCGTGTACTACTGCTCGGCGGTGAGACGGAGCAGGCATTGCGCCGCGCAATGGATGCTCTTAATGAGCGCGACACCGACGAGGCTAAACGGGTTTTAGATAACGATGATCGCATTGATATTCTCGAGGTCGAGATCGATCGCCAATGCATCGACATCATCGCCCTGCGTCAGCCGGCAGCTCGCGACCTCCGCTTTGTAATCTCAGTTGCGAAAATGGCCCCGGTACTTGAACGGATTGCCGACCACGCGTGCAACATCGCGCGCGCGGCGATCGATTTAAATAACGAGCCTGAACTTAAGCCCGTCCCCGACTTTGCACGCATGGCATCGCACGCGCTGACGATGCTGCGTGCTTCGCTCGACGCATTTACTTCTGCCGACGCGATTGCAGCCCGTGAAGTAATAAAGAGCGATACCGAAATCAATAATCTTTACAACCAGATCTTCCAGCGACTAATCGAGCTAATGGTGACCGAACCCGAGACGGCGGCCCGTGACGCCCGACTGTTGTTCGTGGCGAAGCATCTTGAACGGATCGGCGATTATGTCACCGACATCTGTGAGCTCACGGTCTATATGGCGGAAGCAACTGTCATCAAGCACTATCATCAACTCAGCAATCTATGAATCGTCCGATACTGATCATCGAAGATGACGCGGACATCGCGGAGAGTTTGAAATACAACTTCGAGCGCGAAGGTTTGCCCGCACTGATTGCACCAACGGGCGAAGTTGGTCTGACAGCAGCGCTGAACGAAAAGGAACCGCCTCGACTGATCGTTCTGGACTTGATGCTGCCGGGCATGACCGGCAGCGAACTGTGTAGGCGTCTGCGACGTGAGCCGGCCACAAGACGCACACCGATCATCATGTTGACGGCCAAGGCGTCGGAGTCTGATCGAGTTGCAGGATTAGATCTCGGCGCTGACGATTACATCACAAAGCCATTCTCGGTTCGCGAACTGCTGGCGCGCGTCAGAGCTGTCATGCGACGCTCCGACGAAACCATGAGCAAGAGCTATGAAGACGATCATCTCTTGATCGACTTTGACGACATCAGGGTGGTTTGTGACGGCGTCAAAGTGAAACTCACGAACAAAGAATTCACTCTGTTATCAGTGTTGGCCAAGAGTCCGGACCGAGTAGTGACTCGTCAACAGCTACTCGATAGCGTTTGGGGTTATAGTTACTACGGCGATGCTCGCACCCTCGACGTTCACATTCGGCGGCTGCGGCAAAAACTCGACAAGTGTGGCGGCTGCATTGAAACTGTTGTCAGCGTCGGCTATAGATTTGTAGGATGCGCCAGACAACAGGCTGTAGGTGGATCGAATGTGTGACGGTGAGTCGTTGTGCGTAAGTTTCTGCTAATCTTCATTGCCGCTTCGTCTCTTCTTACGCTCGTATTTCTCTTTACCGCTTCAACAAAGGGACGCATCTTATTTGCCTCGCTTACGTGTGCATCTGCGCTTGCCTTGATCCTTCATCACTTCGTTTCGACCAGGAAAGAAAACGAACAACATCAACTTGAAGACCACTCGCAGGCACCCGTGCAGCGACAGTTTCCTGTCGACGCATTGTTCGATGCCACTATCACCAGCATGCGAGAAGGAATGCTCGTGGTCGATCGCGATATGCGGGTCGTGGCGTCGAACCCCGTTGCTTACCGATTGTTTGGCTCGGCACCGCGGACCGTTACAAACCAACGCTTGACTGAATTGACTCGGAATCCAGCGGTCTACCAGGCGTTTCTGGATGGATTGCAGGGAATTGAGCGCAGCGGCGTAAAGGTCGATATGGTTGGTATAGAGCGGTCTGTGTTTGATCTTTGTGTGACTCCGCTGGCGTTGGGAAATGGCAACGGACCAAGCGGCGCATTGGGAGTTTTCGTAGACGTTACCAGGACGGAACATCTCGAACTCGTGCGACAGGAGTTTTTATCAAACGTGTCTCATGAGCTGCGGACGCCATTAACGTCTGTCCTTGCGTTTGTCGAAACGCTTGAGAACGGAGCGCTTGAAGATCCTGACAGCAGTCGACGGTTCCTCGCAATTATTCGCAAGAACGCTTCGAGAATGCATGAGCTGATCGATGAGTTATTGGAGTTAACAGCAATAGAAGGTGGTAACGTGCGATTGCGTGCGGCAGAAGTCGAATTGAAACCACTCGTCGATGAAAGTATCGCAGCACTGTCAGCGAAAGCGGAACCACGGGAGATCACTTTAATTAATGACGTTTCCGCCGGGGTCAAGGTTTATGCAGACGACCGGCGACTCGAACGAATGCTGACGAACTTGATCGACAACGGCATCAAGTTCAATGGACCGAAAGGCCAGGTCACCATCAGGCATGAACCGGGAGCGCGTGACAAGATAATTGTCGAAGACGATGGTGACGGAATCCCGATGCACCATCTCGAACGCCTCTTTGAACGCTTCTACAGGGTCGACCGGGCTCGCTCAAGCGACATGGGCGGCACTGGTTTAGGACTGGCAATCGTTAAGCACCTCGCGCTATTGCATGGCGGCGAAGTTACGGTTACCTCGGAGTTGGAAAAAGGGACTAGCTTTACGATTCACCTGCCTCATGCGCCTGAATCAAATTGACTTGTCAACTGTGGTTGACAGAAAAAGTGGCCGAAAATCCCCAGCCACCCAAATCGTGCAAAAGAAATTGTTTGAAACCGGCTTCCAGCCTCTGCGATAATTCCTTCTGCGAAACGATAACTTGCTCTCACCTCACTCCTAAACCCGACAGCCCCACGAATCCTCGAGTGCTGCACAGGCTTACAAGTCTTTGTGCTAACTCGCTGTCGACTGGAAACAGGAGAATAGACAGGTTTTCGTTAAAGGAGTTGAACGATCATGCGAAATCGGGCGGTTCGTAATGCTGCCAGCACCATGAGCCATGTTTGCCAGGTCACTATAAGAGTGGCCGCCACGTTAGTGTTTTTAACCGTCGCGTTTGTGCTTGTCTTGCAATACTTCGGAATCCCAGTTCCCAGTGCTGAACAAGTATTCCGCGACGCGTCGAGAATCCTCTAGATCCAGACTCAGAAGTTGAATTGGATCTGTTGTTGGATTCGATACGTCCGTGGTGTGAATGCGCTTAGCGGAACGAAGAATCTTGGATATTGTCCGCTGCTTCTGATCGAGTCCTGTATAAAGAACAGGCTCTGTAGTGTCACCTTCTTTGCTATTCCGTATTCAAATCGGAAGTGATTGGTGCGGATGTTCACTCCAGTGCCGGTGCCGAGATCGTCATCGGTCAACTGGGAGATCATCGAGTTCGCGCCTTTTATCGCGAACACATAAAGGAAGGACGTATCGCCTTTCTTTGTGATTCGTCCGATCTGCAAAGCCGTCAAAATGGCATCGCGTTCATTAAATCCAGTCGCGACATTTCGTGCCATTTGCACGTTGAACAAAAGTGGAAAGGCGTGTTCACTCGTCTTCCATCCGTTGTAGTTCAACCGATATGTGATCCTGGCAATATGGAATCCTGACGCTGTGTAGATTGCACCACCAGGCGTCGTTGTTGCGTTTCCGGTACCAGGCAGCGGCCCAGAAAGCGCGATACCAATACCCGGTTGGACCAATAGGGCCAGACCGTCAGCGGCTGATGCCAATTGAATCTGATTTGGATGTTGATAGAGTTGAATATCTCCGCCGAACTGATCCGACCAGTCGTCATTAAATTTCTGATTCACCAAAAAGCCTTGATGAAATAATGTGGCTGACCTGCCCATTGTTCCGATCTCTTCGCCAGCACGAGCTAGCGGACTGCCTGGAGTAATTACGGCGACGTTTGGCGTAGATAGAATGTACTGACCTGCTCGTAGTTCGAGGCTCGATACGTAGGCCCCATTCGCTTTGAAAGGCTTTACGTATTTTTCGTTGAAGCCGTTGAAGCGAATGTCGTCGTCAAATATGAAACGCGAGTTGTCTGCGAAAATGCTCTGCACTCTGCCGCCCTGTAACGTCACCGATTTCTTCGGCCGATACTCCATCCATGCCTCGCTGATGGCGAATGGATGCCGCACGGTCATTGAAGCGAAGTCCTGATTGGGCGACAACTGATTATTGAGTGGTCCAGTAGTTAGTTGAGCGTGGAAACTTAGATTCGGATAAAGATCCGTATCGAGGTTCAAGCGAAAGCGATAACGAGCCCGAGCATTTTGGACATGCTCAAGTGGAGGATCGGGCGGCTCTGTTGCTGACCTGAATATACCGTCGAAGCGCAATCGGAAATCTCCGGTCACGCGGAACGGACCTATGCGTGTGACCTGGCCTTCGACTTTTGAGAGTCGCTGTTCGACTGTGTTCGGTGCTTGAGTCTGAGCAGTGGTCTCAGCTGTATTCGAATCGCCGGCTGTCATAGGGGTGCCGGTGGAAACTGCCGTCGTTTCGGTTTTTTCAGGGTTCAGCTTCTCGAGGAGTGCCTGGATCGCGAGCTGTTGTTGATTAATTGTCTTTTGCAGCTGATCGAGCTTGTTGTTCTGTCTTTCCAGTTCTGCTTCTAGTTGCCGGACGCGCTCGACCACAAACGACTCATCTGCCGATGAAGTCGGCTTCGTATTGTTCGCGGCTTCTTGAGCTTTACCGAGCTGTGCCGCAACCAGAATAAAAGACAAGAACAGAAAGAGTTGAACCGCACGACGCAGAGGTCGAGTGCTGCAGGAAAGGTTCATAGTGTCACTCCGTAGCTGAGCGTTTGATTTTAAGGGTTAATATATAACGAACGCCGTAGGATATGGCTGGAGTCTTAATTCAGTCTTGCACTCAAGTTACATCCATGTGAACAAAGCGCGTGGCTTTGTCGCCTGATGTGAGGCGAGGTCTCTGCCTTCCCGTAACCTGATTCCTTCGATTGGGCTATGCCCCTGGTCCGGCGTGCCTAGAGCGGCTTGTTACGAGCCAAAGCCGTCGCCTCACAGGCGGCAGAGCCGTAACGCAAGACGCAGTGAGTTTGTTCGAGAAGGCGAAAAGATTGGTGCTGGGTCAGTTTCAAGTCTCTGCGCAACCTCTGCGTTCTCGGCGTCTCTGCGGTTATGTAAGTTGAGACGGAAACCGCAAGACGCAGAGAACGGAGAGGTTGCGCAGGGACTTGAAGCCAGAGTGAACCAGTACCAAAAGATTACCTGCGTTGACAACTTTCTCGCGCGCCGCTTACTATTCGGGCGTTCAAAAACTTTCCGTTGGCTCTCCGCCAAGAGAGAACATGCTCCTTCAGGAAGTAGCGACCACCACACACCGAACGATCGGCAGTCCAATCACGGCGTATTGGCCCGTGATGATCTTTTTTGCTGTAGCCATTATTTTTCCAGTTCTGCCGATAATCCTGGGCCGTTTTCTAAGGCCCATCAAATACGGAAAATCGAAGATGCGGCCTTACGAGTGCGGCATCGATCCGACCACGGAAGCACATGAGCGCTTCACTGTGCGCTACTACATCGTGGCGATGTTGTTTCTAATTTTCGACGTCGAAACCATCTTCCTGCTGCCCTGGGCAATCATCTTCATGGGCGATAACTTTTCGTTTACAACATTTGCTTTGATTGAGATGTTCGTCTTCATTGCGATTCTGGTGGTCGGTTACTACTATGCTTGGAGAAAAGGCGCGCTGGAATGGGCTTGATAAATAATCTATGGCTGAACACGAAGAAGGATTTGTTCTAACCACCGTCGATTCGATCATGAATTCGCTCCGACGGACTGTCGGCGCAAAAACGGTCGACATCGCCGCGCCTGTCGTCAACTGGGCGCGCAAGTCGGCTTTATGGCCCATGACGTTTGGGCTCGCCTGCTGCGCAATTGAAATGATCGCCACGGGCGCTGGACGATTCGACATTGATCGTTTTGGCGCCGGCGTGTTTCGTCCAAGTCCGCGACAAAGCGATCTCATCATCATCGCAGGAACAGTAACGTTGAAAATGGGGCCCGTCGTCAGACGTGTCTACGATCAGATGCCCGAACCCAAATGGGCTATCGCAATGGGAGCCTGTGCTTCAACTGGCGGTCCGTTCGATTCTTACTCGACAATGCAAGGTGTCGATCGCTGTATACCGGTCGATGTTTATATTCCGGGATGTCCTCCGCGGCCGGAAGCATTGCTCTACGGATTGATGCGACTGCAAGACATCATCATGCGCGAAGCACCTTCGGCGTACATCTTCGATTCTGACGGCGCGGTCCATCGTCAACGACAATTCGAAGGCGAACAAGCGGCGTAGACAAGCCTTACACGCCGCCCCGATTAACACCAACCTACGTTCTACCCCCGCCAACTCCGCTTAACAAGTAATTAAGAGGAGAACATGTATGACTCCGTCCATTTTGACCATTGAATCAACCGAACGTATTCCGAAGAGTTCATTCCACTGGGTCTGGCTAGGTTTTATATTTGTTCTCGCGTTTGGCGTTCTTGAAACGCTAATGATGGTTGTGGAACTGGATGAGACGCGAGCCCTGCTGTTGCGATATCTCGATGGAGGAGTCGGACTCTTGTTGTTGTTCGGTATTACCGCCTACCTTTCTGCGAAGGCTGAAGCAACACGTTAGACTCGTCACCGCTGCTTTGCCTGAGAACCTTCCTCCTTTGCCAGACCCCAGAATGTTCAGCAGTTCGGCAGAAACCACCGCTAATTTGATGACGCACTAGGGCTGTCATCCATCTAGTGTCGGTCGGGGCGCGAAGCAAATCAAGCAATTTGCTTTGTGCCTGTACGTTTACCGAGCCTATAAAGATATGGAACAGCGTTGTTGGAAGAAATCGTCCGCTAACACCGTCTAAGCATTGTTCGCCTTAGGGACGGGGGAGTGAATGGAGCGAC
>Ga0207662_10001876_pt1 | contig 10345 bp, 5 predicted proteins | sample KBSS33LmetaG_FD_184338 | JGI IMG/M metagenome (GOLD analysis project Ga0207662, IMG submission 184338) | Switchgrass rhizosphere microbial communities from Kellogg Biological Station, Michigan, USA - KBS S3-3L metaG (SPAdes) (version 2) | ecosystem: Host-associated > Plants > Roots > Rhizosphere... | reverse complement strand
AAGGATATGGCCGTGGATGTAGTCGCTCGCTGAGGAAGATAGAAACACAGCGGCGCCAGCGACATCTTCGGGTTCGCCCCAGCGACCGGCAGGAATACGTTCGAGAATTTGACGGTTGCGAGTCTCGTCAACCTGCAGTGCTGCGGTGTTCGTTGTTCGCATGTAACCAGGCGCAATCGCGTTCACGTTGACTTTGTGTTTGGCCCATTCATTAGCAAGCGCTTTTGTGAGTTGGGCCACACCACCTTTGGATGCGGCATAAGCAGGAACGGTGATTCCGCCCTGGAACGATAGCAGTGAGGCGATGTTCACGATCTTCCCGCCGCGTTCATTCTCGATCATCTGCTTGCCGGCCAGTCTCGATAAGCGAAAGACGCTAGAGAGATTTACTTCAATCACTGTCGCCCAATCATCGTCGGAATAATCGACAGCTGGCGAGCGCCGGATAGTTCCCGCGTTGTTGATGAGGATGTCGATGCGGCCGAATCGGGCGACGGTTTTTTCAAAGAGTTCGCTGGCGGTTTGTGGCTGACTCAGATCGCCAGTGACAGCGAATGCAGCACGACCGATGTCAGTTATCGATTTACATGTCGCCTCTGGTGAGCGCGTGTTGCCATGGCAGGCTACGTCAGCACCCGCTTCAGCGAGTGCGATTGCGATCGCCGCGCCGAGTCCGGTTGCTGCGCCTGTAACCAAAGCGATCCGACCATCAAGTTTGAATCGGTCCAAAATCAAAATATTCAATCTCAGTTGAAATGTTCAAGCTGCCCAAATCGCAGGTAAGGAAGGGTGGTTTACCCCCGCTCAAGATACATGATCACTCAAGATCGACCGTAACTAATCTTGAGGCGGGGGTAAACCACCCTTCCTTACTTGCAAGTCACCGCGCCTTGAATTGTTCCGCTGAAAAGAGCCAACTGTCCTTAGGACGTTGCCCATTATGAACCCAACTTGTTTTGGGAATTATTACCGTTGTCATTCAAGAAGTCTTCTCTCAACGGTGTGAAGATATCGATGAGCACAACCTCTTCATCCATCATCGTCGCGCCGTGCCAACACTTCGACGGGAAATGCAGCACGTCGCCAGCCGATGCAATCCGCTCTTTTCCTTCAATAAAAAATCGCACTTTACCACGTTCCACAATCGTCATCTGTTCGTGAGGATGGTCGTGTTCTGGTGTGACAAGAAAAGGACGAAAGCGGAAACGACAGATCATCATACGATCGCCAACAACCATCTGCCGTTCGATGCCGTCGCTAACTTGCTCGACAGGTATCAAGGCCCAGTTCAGGTGTTGCGCTAAACCGTTTAGCGGAACATTGCCGTTAGATCCGTTTGATCCTTCGTCAGAAGAATTGTTGGACATCATTCGACTCCTCTACTTCCGGTCGCTCACCGCTTCCAGACCGGACCCGCTGGCAGCGTATTCCGGCTGAACATTCACCACTCCGTAAAGTCGGTCTTCACCCTCTCTGATCGCCGCCATCATCCACAAGAAGTTGATCTGTCCGCCCGGTGCTGCCACGTTCGGGTGGTATCCCTGCGGCATCAATACCACGTCACCTTCGCGCACGACCTGGACCAATTCGGGATCTTCAGGATTCGTGTAGACGAACTGGATACCGAACGACGGCGCAGGCATGTCGATGAAGAGATACGCTTCTTCGAGCAGGCGCGCGTGTTCATGCGGCGGCCACGAAGTCCAATTGCCCGGGCTTGAGAAAGTTACCCCGGCCATGATTCGTCCAGCTTCAACGTTGGCACCGATCAGCACGTTCAGATCGCGTTCTGCGGGAGGCTTACCCGCGATCAAGTGAAGCTTCGGATTCTGGCGCACTTCTTTGTAGGAAACGAACTTGAGTGGATAGCGCTGAGACACCGGCGCCGAGACTTCTGCGATATCACATCCATCCGATCCATTCGCACTAACTTCGATTTCAGAATCTCGCGGTACGTAGACGGCGTCGTATTGGTCCAACTCGTACGACTCGCCACCAGTCTTCACAGTCGCCTTGCCTTTCAAGCAAATCAATCCTGTTTCGTGATCGTTGGTTGCGAAAACTTCAGGCGAACTGTCGGCAGCGAGTGTGATACGACCGTAGTGCAGAAACCGCGCGGCAGTTTTTCCAGGCGCCACTGATGTACGCCTTCCTTTGCCTTCATGGGTGCGAGGCACATAACACGTTTCTTGATCAATTCTTTCCAAAGCAATCTGCTGACTCATCGATACCTCCGTTTGGTTAACCTTCTGGTCGTATTCAGTACCGTTCGCGGTAGCGAATGGCCAAGATCCAGATCCATTCGCTCCTGTACAGAACAACGTTACTTGAGTGTTGGCCATTCGCTACCGCGAACGGTACTGAATCGCATGAACCGTCTGGTCTCATTTTACCTGGGTTGGCCGCAGCGTAAGTCGATACTTCAGTGGTCGGTTAGCTTGCGCCGTGAGATTCTGGGCGTCAAACCGAAGATGCAACGGAATCGCGCCGTGCACACCACGGCCCAACGCGCTGTCTCCCGTTGCCATCACTGAAGTCTTAATCGGAAACGACTCTCCAGTTAACTGAACTTCCAATGCGTCACGCTCGGCAAAGAATCGATCGACACGTTTGCCGTTAGTGTCTTGCTCCGTGCTGACATTCGCATACGTCGTCGGCACCGTGAGGCGCCAACTACGAATCGTCAAAGGCTTACTGGCAGTCAAAGTCTCCTCGCGCACGAGCGCCTGATTCACTATACGCCACGTAACTTCGCTCGTCAGACCCACGTCGACGGGTTCTCCCGGCTTACCGCCGACAACGGCCCATCGCGTCCAACGAATTCGCAGCGATTGGCCGTCTGACGCTGGCTCCACGAAATCAGCGCCATCAGTCGTTACAACCACGCGACCATCCGCCAATTCAATGTTCGGAACCAACGCCGGATAGATGGTCTCAACTGGCGCGGCGAATCCAGCTAAACCAAAGGGTGCGGGAAGGTAGTCACTTGCTCCGGCTTTTGGACCAGTTGTGATCGGCAAGGCGAAACGAAGTCCATCCTGCCTTACGAGCCACACACCGAACACACGATTTGGATCTCTACGAAAGAGCTCGAATCGACTGACGCGTCCGAGACTCGGCACAGTGGGAAACGTCACCACACCTTCTTTCACGAGCGCATTGATTAACGGGGTGTGCGAGTTCGCGAGCTTGCCGAAGAAGCCAGTCGTCTGCTGCCATTCTCGCTCGCGAGTGATGTAAGAATAATTGCCGCGGCCAAAGGCGAAGATCGACAGCAAGTGCGCGTCGGGACGATAGTCACCGCGCAGATAATTCCATGCTTGATAATAAAGTGCCGCAATGTCGGCTAGCGGTGCGGGTCGGAACTCCGCATGCGCCGCGAGAAAGCCAGCGATCTCCGGCGTGTCGAGATAACTAACAACTCCCTGGCTTCGGCCCCAGTTGTATCCATAACCATCTTCCGAGACGAGATCCCACCAGAGCCGCATCTGTGTCATCAACGATGGACGCACTTTGTCGAGAATGTCTTTTCTTCCGGCGAGCTCTGATGCATCCCAGATATAACGAGCGTACTCATTCGAGTAACGATCGAATCGACCCGTCGGCGGCGCATCGTCAGCATAGAGCGCGCCATTCATAAACTGGAGCGCTGCTCGATCCAACAATCGATCCAGGAATGCGCGATCCTTCGAGATTCCGAGTTCATAACTAATGCTGGCAATGCGCGCGGCAACTCCGAGATAGTTGTCGGGTAGATTGATTACGCGATTTGTCCGCGGGTCGTAAAACCTCTCGGTATTCAGCAGCGACAACCAGGCTTTCTGTTCTTCGGTAGAGAGGCTGGTCCAGAGTGGATTCGTTGAGAGATCACGACCAAAGTGTCGCAGAGCAAGCGCGGCGTACAGTTGTGAAAAAGTCTTGCTGCCGGCACGTGCTTCAATCAAACCGATTTGACCAACGGTCTTTGCGATATCTTTACCGGCTAACTCGCGCTTGCCTGTCGTATCAGAATAGGCTGCTAGTGACCGCATGAAGGTGCCCCACGAAAACTCGCCGGTCGTTGGTACTCCCAACACGCGATCTGGAACTGGATCGAGTGTCTTGATTGCTCCAAGATGCGCGGCCAATTCTTTTTCGAGAAATTGATTGACCTCATCATCCAGGTGCTTTGTCGACACCATCGTTGCGCGCGGAACTACAGACGTCTGGCTGACTGCACTACGGCTGATGGTAGTGCTTGCTGTGCAGAGCGCAATGACGATAGCGACAAAGCGTGATATGCGAGAGGCGAAACCCATGTTCGTAGTTTAGCTTGAAAAGAAGCGGGGACTATCGATGCATCTTGTAAGGGGGCGGCCTTGCGTGGCCGCCCCGAGAATTGTAACTGCCTAGAAATTCAACTTCAGACCAAACTGAATGTTCCTGGCAGGTCCAGCGGTGGTTATTGTGCCGAATCCACCTGTAGTGACCACGGTTGCCGGTGCCCTGTAGTTCGCTCGATTGAAGGCATTGAACATGTCTGCCTGGAATCGCAGGTTAAACCGTTCGGAGATCCTGAACTGCTTGCGCAGTGAAAAGTCCCACGTTTGCAAATTCGGACCCTGAACAATCCCGACACCACTATTACCTCGACGCGTAGCGGGTGCTGCGGCAAATGCTGCAGGATTAATCCACCCATTTGGTCCAGGGTTATCTAACAAGACTGGACCACCAACATAATCAGCGCGACGAGTTCCTATTGCCGTATTACCAGTGACAGTCAAGTACGGTCCGCTCTGGTAGCGAGTGATCCCGCTAATCTCCCAGCCTGACAACACTGCTCCGCCAATCCCATCCATCTTGCTGAAGAATGGAAGTTGATAGTCGTACGTGGTAACAAAGATGTGTCGCCGATCAAAAGTGGCGAGACCGTGGTTCGAACGCCGATTAAAGGGATCTTCACCGACGTCCACGGTGTCGCCATTGCCGCTCGTATCAGTGAGTGCTTTAGACCACGTGTAACTTGCTGTCAGCTCGAGCGCACCTTTCCTCTTAGCAGCGTAGAGTTGCAACCCGTTGTAATTTGAATTCGCGTCGGAAAGGCGGTACAGGATTCGGTTGTAACCCTTATATGGACGAAGCGCGTTGATGTTCGCGTTTGGACCACCATTGGCGGGAAGGTTCGCCGTCAACGCTGAGAACAACGGCTGATTAATATCTGGCTGACGTATGAGGTGGCGACCCAGGTTGCCAACATAGGTAGCTTCGACAAAGTAGCCGCGCGGCAATTCCCGTTGGACACCTAAGCTGAAATTCTCGGAATAGGCTATATCCAGATTGGGATCGATCGAATTGATGTCAGCAAGCAGTGCAGCATTAGCGGGCGTACCTCCCGAAGGATTCGACAGATTGCCGTTGTCAAAATTTGGAGTACTTACAAAAGGCGGTAGATTAACCTGCGAAAAGATCAGATTCCCTTCAACTTTGTCATAGAACATCCCAAACCCGCCTCGAATCACCGTTTTGTCGTCGCCGAACGGTGCATAGGAAAAGCTAAATCTTGGCGCGATCTTATTCTTTGCCTGGTAGAAGCCGCGTGTCGCTCCGGTTGGAATGGTCGCCAACACAGCATCGCTCACACTCACGCGCCCTCGTTCGTCGGCGGGAATTCCGTCACCCGCTCGCACCAAACCGTTGAAGCGATTTCCGCCCTTCGTCAGATCTATGGTTCCGTCATTCTTTACGGTTACCGCTTTCGTCGGATCGTAGAAAACGGGATCGAAGCTTGTGACGTTGTTTGCCTGGGTGTTAGTTGGAGTAAAGTGATAAAACCGTCCGCCGAACTCAATGCTTAAATTGCGGCTCACCTTCCAACTATCCAGGCCATACGCCTCAAATTGATTGAAGCGGAAGAATCCGATCGGATCGTCATTAGCCTCGTTGTAGCTGCGGAAGTTTCCGAGTAGGGAGTCGGCAAAGGAATTGCCGGTAGATCGCGTCGCATTTGTATTGAAAGCAAGGTTACCGGTGTATCCGGAGCGGCCATTCTGATCTTTCCGATTGCGAACAAACACAAAGCCGGTCTTCATAGAGTGCTTGCCGCGAATCACCGTGACGTTGTCACTGATAGCAATGTCAGTAGTAGGTGACAACAATGAACCCCCTGGCCCGTTAAAATTGGAAGGTGACCCCGCACCGGCAAAGGTCGTATTGGGAATGCCGTTGTCATAGCGACCCCCGGAAAACAGTTGCGGATACGTAAACCCATATGTCTCTCGCTTCCAAAATTCTCCATCGGGCGGTATGCGCTGGCCGTTCCATGTAGCATTGGCCTTCACTTCATTGATCACGGTCGGCGAAATCAACCAGGTGTAAGAAACCTGGTAACTGTTCCCCGGGCGAAGACGATTGGTTGGTATCGTCGGCAAGGGCGAATTGATGAACGTACCGAACGGATCTATCAGGTCATACATGTCATGAAGGTATCGACCGTAGATAGTGTGTTTTTCATTGATTCTGTAGTCGATACGAACGATGTCTTCTCTGTAATCGAATGGGTTTGGCTGTTGGAATGTTGCGTTGTTCGCGGTGGGAGTGTCGACATAAAACACTGCGAGACTTTCCATCGCACTGAACACTTTGGCGATAGCTCTGCCGTCAGACGTGATTAGCCCAGACGGAACTATGTTGCCTGCGAAACATCCCGTACGTATCGCGGGCGTGGTCACAACACCACTTGAGTTCACAACGGGAGCGACACAGGTATTGGCCGCCTTCGCGGGATCACGTAACACACCATCGTCAGCGGTACCAACGATCCCATCGAATCCGGCCAAGCGCCGGGAGAAATCACCAGCCCTTTCTGCGCGAGTCGGTAAGATCCTCCTCACCGGCGCAGCATCTTGTCGAATGTATTTGTACTCCTGACCCACGAAGAAGAAGAGCTTGTCTTTGATAATTTTGCCGTTAAAGTTCCAGCCAAAATTATTGAAGCGCAGTTTTGGTTTGACGGGAGAAAAGGTATTGCGCGCATCGATCTTATCGTTACGGAGAAACTCGAAAACACTCCCGTGATAATCGTTGGCACCGCTACGCGTGACAACGTTGACAGAAGCGCCGGCATTACGACCGTACTCCGCGGAAAAGTTTGACGTCTGGATCTTCACTTCCTGGATGAAGTCGATCCCGACGTTGTTGACCTGGCTGTTGTTACTTCCCGAATCCATGTTGAAACCACCGTCAACCGACAAGCTGTTGTAGTTAGGTCGATTGCCATTGATAGCCGCCTGGCTGATGCTCAAGCTGGTTGTGAGAGCCAACTGGTCTTCATCGAGAATCACTGCTCCGGGAATCAACGTAACAAGCTGCATGTAGTTTCGACCGTTGAGCGCCAGGTTTTGCACTTGCCGCTTATCAACTGTGCGAGCCAATTCACCGGAGGTGGTATTAACAGTCTCGCCGGCAACCGTCGAGACCTCCACAGTTTCTGAGACAGCACCCGCCTCAAGTACGACATTGAGGGTTAGCCGCGTGTCAGCCGTAATCACATTGTCGTTCTGAACTGATTTCTTGAAATTAGTCTGTTCGACCGACACTGTGTAGGTGCCAACGGGAAGATTGGTCACCGTATAGAATCCCTCGTCGTCAGTGGTCGCAGTGCGTTCCAGGTTTGTTGCACTGTTTTTTACTGTAACCTTGGCAGCAGGTACCACGGCTCCAGAAGTATCAGTAACGGTACCGGAGATGCGCCCGAAGATTGTTTGCCCGCGCACGCTATTCGCAGCAAAGACGACAAGCAAGAGAAGGACACAGATTGAAGAGTATCGTGTTAAGGAGCTTCGATAGGTTCGCGTGCGTTGCATATCTAAACACCTCCAAGAGATTGTCGAGATTCCGATTGGACTGCTTTCGAGAGTTGAGAACTATGCTCTCGTTGAGATGGACGAATGCATTATCGATATCAAAGCCTGGTATTGATCCTATGCCACCATTGGCGCTGCGAATGCCGGTGCTGCAACAAGTGCAACTGCGCCTCGCAACCGCGGATGTTCTTCAGCAGGCACAACATGAATTTCAGTGCTGCCTCCAAAATCAGTTAGCGTTCGTTCTTTCACAGCACCACGGACGATCGGTTCGATCAAACTCCACGCAGTTGTAATTTCCCCGCCGACGTAGATGCGCGCCGGATCCAGCGCATTGATAATCGAGGCCAGACCGAGTCCGAGATATCGCGCGGTGGAATTAATTGCAGCCAGAGCTTTCGCGTCACCCGCGCGTGCACGCGCAATCAAATCCTCAATGGTAAACGTTGCGATGTCGGCGTTCCGCGGTTTTGCTTCCGTTAGATCGCGACTGAAATAGCGCGACAGCGTGGCAATGTTCGAGACATACGATTCCCAACATCCCGTTGCACCACACGAGCAACGTGGCCCATCGATACTTAACGGCACGTGAGCAAATTCACCCGCCGTGTTGTGTCGGCCTCGCAGCAACTCTCCGTTGACGACAATACCGACGCCAATGCCATCAGAGACGCTGACAAAGACTGAATTGCGGGAAGCGACAACATCGCTGCGCGTAGCCCAGAGCTGTGCAAGCGCGCACGCTTTGCCGGAGTTTTCGATGTGAACAGGAATTCCTGTAGCCGCGGCGAGCGGTTCCCGTAGATTCACATCGCGCCATGAGAGCGTCGGTGCGTGCAGCACGCGACCACCAGCGGGATCAACCATACCGGGAACAGCTACCCCGACACCTTCGCAAGCGCCAATCTCTTTATGATCAGCGAGAACCTGTTTAATGCGGCGCGCGAGTTCGGGAATCAAAACGGCGACGTCTTTGTTGGATTGGAAACTGCTGACTACGCCGATCTGATGGCCCAGCAGATCAGTGACCATGATGTAGGTCCGTGATGCGCGAATGTCGACACCAACAACGCAACGCTGCCGTGAGTCGATGTACAGGAATGTGGGTCGGCGTCCGCGACCGACAGCTTCGCCAACGGCGCCCTCAAAGATGAGGCCTTCGTCGAGTAGTTCGCTAACTAAAAGACTGGCGACACCACGGCGGACGTTCATTAAGCGTGCCAGGTCTGCGCGTGAGATTGGTTGGTGAGCTCGGATCAAGTTGAGCGCGATTTGACGATTGATTTCGCGGCTGGTTCCGCGACGAGCGACTTTAAAATCGTGGGGATTGATCTTCCTCATATTGTTTTCTTTTCGGACTTATTAGAGCTGCGTCCACAAAACGCGCGATAAAACTCACCGAGGTCCGGTATTAAGGATTCAATTGGTAACGCTGAAGTTTTGTGGAATTCTCCAGCATTCTAGCTATTTTGGCGATTTTAAGTGGAAGTCTCGAATTGGTTGCGGTTATCCGGTCAGGATTACCACCAAATGAATTTGTCCCAACGGCGAACATATACTCCCACTGGCCGGGCGGGGTCAAGCGTTTTCTTCAGATGGCAGCATTTTTTCTCAGCCTGAGAACGAGCCTCAGTGTACAGCCTGCGGAAACTGCGCTCGTCGGTTCGTGTCAATTTTCGTCGCCGATCGTCTTTGTTTTCTGGACAGGCGGACCCGATCCACGAAAGCACACGAACTAACCACTCAACTCAATCCATCGAACGATTCTTGACCAAGTCTGCGATAGGCCGAGGCGACACTACTTCCCACGCTTCAGACTCGATGTGATCGCGGCCTCCGCGAGTGGATTCATCACCGCGTAACCTGAGACGTTCGGATGCAATCCGTCATCACTGAGTTCATTCTTCAAAAAACCTTTTTCATCCACCATCGCTGAGTAGTAGTCGAGATAAGTCAAATGGTGAGCGGCTGCGTAATTCTTCATCCATTCGTTCAGCGCTTTGATTTTTTCCGGCGGACGGCGCTGGCTTTGAACGATCGGTTGACCGTTTCTAACTTCGTAATCGCTGATCGGAAGAAGGGATGCGAAAACGACCCGAATGTCATTAGCACGCGCCAGCTCGGCCATCGTCGTCAGATTGTCCTCGATTGCCTCCAAGGTCGTTGGACCAGTGTTGCCTGCAATGTCGTTCGTGCCGGCGAGAATCACGACCACTTTTGGTTTCAGTTCAATCACATCCCGGCGGAAACGAATCAGCATCTGCGGCGTTGTTTGGCCGCTGATCCCCCGATTGATGTAAGGCTTCCCAGGAAAGAACCCGCCATTGTTTGGCGCGTCCCACCCATCGGTGATCGAATCCCCCATAAACACGACACGTTGTTCATTCTTCGATGGCGCAGTCACCTTCATATTTTCATCACGATAGCGCGCGAGCGCCGGCCAATCTCTCAATCTTGTTTCTGCTCGGTCCAGCCGTGTTTTCAGATCTGTTAGTTCGTTCGGT
>Ga0207662_10001873_pt1 | contig 10349 bp, 7 predicted proteins | sample KBSS33LmetaG_FD_184338 | JGI IMG/M metagenome (GOLD analysis project Ga0207662, IMG submission 184338) | Switchgrass rhizosphere microbial communities from Kellogg Biological Station, Michigan, USA - KBS S3-3L metaG (SPAdes) (version 2) | ecosystem: Host-associated > Plants > Roots > Rhizosphere... | reverse complement strand
GACTTTAGTTTCCGCGCGCTGGGTCTGCCGCGCAGCTCGCGCATTCCAAAAAATTCCGATCCGGCGTTCTTCGACCTCGGGTTGTGCGAACGAGTGCCGGTGGCGGGTGTCAAGCTGCCCGTCACGGCTGCCAAGCCGCCGGTGACAGACCCCGCAACCTGCGGGTTGTTCAAGACGCCGACGTTGCGCAATATCACGATCACCGCGCCGTATATGCACAACGGTTTTTTTGACAATCTGCGCGACGCCGTGGCGTTCTACGCCACGCGCGATACCGATCCGGCGCGGTGGTTTCCCGAGGGCAAAAAATTCGACGATCTGCCGGCCCGGTATCACGCTAATGTCGACGTCGATACCCCCCCTTATCAGCGCCGCGCGCAACAGCGCCCGCAACTTACAGACGGGGAAATCGATGACATTGTGGAGTTCCTGTACACGCTCACTGACGGCTACAAACCGGAGGGGGACAGAAGCGGAAGCAGGCCTCAGGCCGAAATTACTCCGCCGCGACCTCCAATTCCATCCCCCTCGCAACCAGCTTCGTCCCCGCCTTCGCGCGGCGAGTATTGAGTCGGGCGGGAAAGGCGGGGAACCGGTTGATTCTCGGGCAGTCGTGGCAGCCCTTTCCACGCCTTTGTGATGGCAGCCGCGGAACTAGGCGCAAAGGGTAAAAGTGACTAGACTATAAACATCGCTGGTCTTGTACAGCGTATCGCGAACCGCGGAGTGGACGTCAGATGCCGCGCGTATCCAATTCAGATGCTGGAGGAGCTATGAAAAAAGTTATGGCAGGAATGGCGATGTGGGCCATGCTGGGTGTCGGTGCGCACGCACAGACGCAGCAGGAACTGAGCAGGGATGGCAATGGCGGCAGCACCGACAATGTGCTGACTTATGGCATGGGGTATCACCAGCAGCGCTACAGCAAGCTGGATCAAATCAACAAAAGTACCGTCAAGCGCCTGGTGCCGGTGTGGAGCGCCTCGCTCGGCAACGAGTATGGCGAACAAGGCCAGCCTCTGGTTTACAACGGGGTGATGTATGCCGCGAACGTCAAGCGCGTCATCGCGATCGACGTCGGCACGGGCCGCCAGTTGTGGAATTACGACATCGAATGGGATCCCGCCGTGCCGCGCGTGGTGTGCTGCGGCCTGAACAACCGCGGCGTTGCGCTGTTCGACGGCAAGGTGTACGTGGCTTCGCTCGATGCGCACGTATATGCGCTGGACGCCAAGACCGGCAAGCAGTTGTGGAAATCCAAGATCGCCGAATGGAAGGAAGGCTATTCCATCACCAGCGCGCCCAGCGTGGTCAACGGCATCGTGATGAGCGGCATGACCGGCGGCGAGTTCGGCGTGCGTGGCTTCGTGGTTGGACTTGACGCGCAATCCGGCAAGGAAATCTGGCGTCGCCATACCACGCCGGATCCGACGGAAAAGGCATATTCGACCTGGCCGCAGGACGATTCGTACAAGCGCGGCGGCGCCTCGACCTGGATCACCGGCTCGTACGATCCCGATCTCGATCTGTCCTACTGGGGCACCAGCAACGGCGGCCCGTGGACCTGGAAAGCGCGTCCCGGCGACAACCTGTGGGTGGCCTCGGTGATCGCGATCCGCCCGAAGACCGGGGAGATCGTTTGGCACTATCAATGGACGCCGGCTGAAACCTACGACTTCGACGGCAACAACGAGAACGTGCTGGGCGACCTCACAATCAACGGGCAGAAGCGCAAGGTGCTGATGCACGCCGACCGCAACGGCTTGATGTATGTGCTCGATCGCGCCACCGGCCAAGTGCTCGCGGGCAACCCGTATGTGAAAACCAACTGGGCAACCGGCGTGGATCTCAAGACGGGACGCGTGGTCGAGACCGATGTCGCCAAGCGCCTGCGCGCCGGCGAACAGGTTGAGATCGAACCGCGCTGGACCGGCGGCAAGAACTGGATGCCGATGGCCTTCAACCCCACCACGGAGCGGCTCTATTTCTCGATGCTCGAGGAAACCGCGATTTACCAGTTGAATAAGGATCTGCCGGAGTACAAGCCGGGTGAGCGTTATATGGGCGTTACCAACACCACCAAGGATCGCGACACGACCAAACCGTGGGGCTACTGGGGTGCGGTGCTCCCGATGACCGGCAAGCCCGCCTGGCGCACGCCGCTGATGGACCTGCCGAGCTGGTCGGGCGCCATGGTCACCGCGGGCGGCCTGGTGTTCACCGGCAACACTGCGGGCGACTTCGCGGCGCTGGATGAAGCCACCGGCAAGGTGCTGTGGCAATTCAAGACCCCGTCGGGCGTGAACTCGCAGCCCATCACCTATACTTACAAAGGCAAGCAATACGTCTCCGTATTCTCGGGCTTGGGCGGCGGCACATCGGCAAGGCGCGAAACCGCGGGCAAGGTACTGCCCGCAGGTACGGTCTGGACGTTTGCGCTGATGGACTAACGCGAGACCGGTTAGCTTCACGACGATCCCACCGGTCGAGGCCGGTGGGATTTTTTTTCACCAGGGCAGATTAATTTTTAAAAGTATTTCATGAAAAAAATAGAACTTCAAATTAGTGTGGCGGAAATTCTGTTGGCGCTTGCATTGAGCGCACACGGGCAAGAGTTCCCCGCGGATAAAATCAAGCAGGGCGCGGATACCTACGCGCGACACTGTTCGCCGTGCCATGGCGTGCGCATGAAAAATCCCGAGGGCGCATTCGATCTCATGACGTTTCCCAAAGATCAGGATGGCCGCTTTCGCAACTCGGTAGCCAAAGGCAAAAACAGCATGCCGCCGTGGGAAAGCCTGCTCAAACCCGAAGAGATCGATGCGCTATGGGCTTACGTGGTTGCGGGCGAAAAGAAATAATTCAGCGCGAAGCTCCTAGATTGATGCCGCGGCGCAGGAACTGCGTCGTCGCGATGCTGGTGATTGGACGGCGCTAGGGTATACGCAGCAGCGGGCTATGACGCCGCGCAGGTTGTGGGGCGCGGGGGAAATGCGCGATAATCCTGCCTGGATACGGACGGCGAAACCGCCGTTTCAGGTATGCAGGTTCGAACGGACAGGTTGTTTGCCGTTCAAGCCGCACCTTATTGCCGGGATGGCGGAATTGGTAGACGCACGGGACTCAAAATCCCGCGCCAGCAATGGTGTGGGGGTTCGATTCCCCCTCCCGGCACCAGCGTTGCGATAGTCCCTCTTGCGCTTCGAAGAGCGCGCCTATTTTCGAGCGCCCCCTGAGTGTGTACCCTGCGCTAGGGGGCTCGAAGACTATCGGCTCGACCATGAGCGCTCGAATCGCTGCACGCGCACGCTCAACCTGATTCGATAGGAACCACTCGCGCCAACGCTGAGCGAGAGCGAGGAGTTCTTTTTCGAGACGCTTATTGCTCAGCGCGTTGTCGGGCAATGCCGCAGCGCAGCATCGGGCGAGTTCGCTGCTTATCGCTTTGATGCGCGTCTCACGTTCGCCCAATGCAGCGAGCAGAGCGCTTGATTCGCCGGCACCGTTCGCTACCGCTTCGACCAGCCGGTCGCGCTAGCGTTCGGTTTTCGCCAGCTCCTTGCGCAACCGTGCGTCCAGATCGGGTTGCTCCCCCGAGCGCTTGCGAATCATCGCCGACGCCCGTCGCGCTGCTTTGAGCAAGACGTCGGGCCGGAGAACCTTCTGCTCGATTGCGTCAAGTGCGTGCGCGTCGAGCGTCTGCATTTTGATCTTGTGCGCATTGCTGCAAGCGCTCGCACCGCGATTATGATTAAACCCGCACACATACCGGTGCATTCGACGCGGGTTCTTTTTATTTCCGACGCCATGCGATTCGATAATCATATTGTTCCCGCAGACGGCGCATTTCATCAGCCCCGATAACAGGTAACGCGAAGGGCGCCCAGCCGCCGCCCCGTCGCCGGCGCGGCGGGTGGATCTGTATCAGGTGGCTTGATACTCGAATGTATGGGTCTTGGCCAGAGCCAATGGGTGGGCTCGGCTTGCGCTCGTGGCCGGGGTGCACACCATTAGTTTTCTGCATTGCGTGGCAGTACCGATGAGGCGGGGGCTCCGATGCAGTACGAGAACACCGCTTTCTGGGACTAAAGTCCAATAGCCCGGCGGAGTGGTTTTGGAGAATAATTTGGGTGTCCCTACGGGCGCGCGACGTCCATGTCCGCCCGGGCAGTGTAGTACATCGTGGTCAATCCCCCGTATTGACGACCAGGGAGCCGACATGAGGTCGTTACCAGCCCCCGGAAATTTCCGGGATACAGCACGTAGCAAACCGAGAAGGAGCACAAGCATGCACGCAAAAAAATGGACCGGTATTCTGGCTGGCGCCCTGATGGCGCTCGTAGCTACTGCTTCGATTGCGGCGGACGACGGCAAGGGCGGCTCGGCGGCCAAGTTGAGCAGCGACTCGCGGGCGGCCCTCAGCCAGCTCTACGCCAAAGTACCCAAGGCCAAGGAGCTCGGAGGAAAAGCGGTCGCCGTCCTGGTCTTTCCGAGCATCACGAAGGCCGGACTGGGAATTGGCGGACAATACGGCGAGGGTGCGCTGCTCAAGGGCGGGAAGGCTGCCGGGTACTACAGCACCGCGGGCATTTCGTCCGGACTGCAGATAGGCGCGCAGCAGTATGGCTACGCGATGTTCTTCATGAACGAAGGCGCGCTCTCGCAGCTCGGCAATGCCGAGGGCTTCGAGGTGGGCGTGGGCCCGACCGTGGTCGTCATGGACGAGGGCAAGGCGAAATCGACGACGACGACGTCCGCGAAAGACGACATCTACGCGTTCATCTTCAGCCAGAAGGGGTTGATGGCCGGCCTCGGAATTCAGGGCAACAAGATCACCAAGATCGACAAGTAACCGGCGACGCCGGGCCGTGTCACTGGAGACCAGGCTGATGCTTATTGCGTCGCGCTAGCACATCATACATGTATGGGATGTCGGTAGTCTATTACCTAAGCGGCGATTCGAGATTCCCATGCAAGCTCGGGGACTATTCCAGCGAGCGTGCTGGTCTCCCGGCACGCCTAGGGAATGAACGGCGGTGCCGGTCTTCTTGCGAGAAGGGCTTCCAGGTCTTGCTCAAACGCGGCGTCAGGCATTTCGCCTTTTAGATTCTGGCCTACGAGGCGTCGTAGTCCGTCGATGAAATGATCGGGAGCGCCTTCGAGAATTCGGCGTCGTGCGGCTTCCAAGTTTTGATCGGAAAAGCCGCGCTCGCTGTGCATTCGAGCGAGTTGGCCGAGTTGTTGCAATAAAGCCTTCATGTTGTCGAGTTTAACTTTTGGACATGATGTCGTCGAGCATGGCCGCATATGTGGCGTTCGGCAACCCGCGCGGGAAATTCCATCCACAAAGCGCGTCAACCCGCTTTCCGCTATGGGGGCCGCTTACGCGCGCGCAGCGCACTGCATAACGGTTTCTGACGCGAATCTAAGCGGATTTCTGGTAGATTCGAGGGGCGATTTCAAGCGGCAATGCGATGCTCCCAACTGACTGGAATCCCCACCCGCATCGGGTTCGATTCCCCCTCCCGGCACCATAAGCAAGTCCAGTAACATCCAATCCAATCCATTGGTGGTGGGCAGTAACGGTTTAAGCTGTAATAGCAGCTATTGGATCTCATGGCGAATGTACGGTCTTAGCGGTAGCTGTCAGCCTCGGCGTGGGACTTTTGAGAAAACGCGAACAGCTGTCGGAGCAATGGGTCAAGCACACGCTCGGCACTTTGTTCGCAATGGAACAGCGTAGCGGTCGGTGCGGGCAACGAGCGGTTCGGGGAAGTCGCGCTCGCGCGACCCCACATGTCCTTGAGCATTTCCTCCAGGAACGCACGGTCGGTTGTTCGATCAATTACAAACAGGATGCGGCGCAAATCGAAGATGTCGATCAGCTGGGCGAGCTCGAAGACGCAACCCTGATTCTTGGGGGAGAATGATCTCAGATCCATCAGCACAACGTCGCTTTCGGCGACGAGACGCTGCATGACCCGCTGCCACATATTGGCGTGGCAGTAGAACTCATTGATGCGGTAGCGCCCGTCGGGCAGCGCCAACCGGTCCATCGACCTGAATCGATCGTCGAGTTGCGCTGCATTCCCTACGAACTGCTCCCGCAGGTTTCCAAGCATGAACTGCACGGCTTTTTGTGGTTCCAGGGCGCTGGCGGCAAGATCAGGACCGGCGATCATGGCAATGCTGCCTTGGCGAAGCCAGGCACGTTGCAGCACGGAGAACAATCGCTCGCTGCGGCGACCGAGCGCAAATACACGCAGGAGCAGCAAGTTCACTGGGCGCGAGCTGGACGTATGGCGTTTGGCAGCGCGCATACCGGTAGCGACGACAGCGCGAAACGCGACCATGGCGAAGACGCCGGCCAGGAAGCCAAAGGGCATGGATTTAATCAAGGACAGCGACTGAACGACGGCAAAGAACAGAAAAATCGAGTCGATCTGCAGGCCTTCATCGGACAGTTCGCGACGCTGATAGCGGTGCGCCGTGCCGCTGAAGCGACGCCAGCCAAGCAACGGGGGCAGTGCCGCTGCGCTGAGAACCAGAGCCCAGAACACCGGCAGTGTGTCTTGGGGCAGAAGGCTAATGGACTCAGCCACCAGTCTGCGGCCGGTTTCTCCAATCCAAACGAACGCCGCCAGGATCACGAGCCCAGCGAGTAGCAGCGCAACCATTGGCAGAACGAGTGGTCCGACCGGCCGCACGCGGGGAAACATTACAGCTGCCAGCATCAGCGTCGGTGGCGTCGCGACAATCAGCCAGTAAAGCATCAACTGCCACAATGTCAGATCCGGGTTGCGGGGCAATCCCCACGCGCCGATAGCTAACCAGACCACGCCATAACCGCCCAGTGCGGCCAGGCGCGCCCTGCTGCTAGTGGTAATGACAAGCGCGAAAGCCAGCACCGTTGGCCAGAAGTAGGACCAGAACAATGTCAATATCTTGGTGCCGACCCGCACGTCGTCTTTGGTGACGACCAGCCATGCGTAAGTCATCACTGCGGCGAAAGCCGCACCCGCGATTGCATACACCCACGCGCTCGCATGGGTGCGTCGCCTGACCTGCGTGAAAAAACGTTCGGCGTCCGGACTGTCTCGAACCGACTGTCCTGAACCGGCAACAGCGATGGTCAAAGGCAGCGAAGGCGGATCCGTGCGTTCGGCAACCCGTCGGTCGACTACCGCTGCCTCGTGGGCAATAGCGCGGGAAATTTCGCGTGCGACTACGGTGCGGTATCGGCTAACGAGTAACAGTGACGCGGGAATCGCAAGAACAGTAGCGCTCACCAGGATTAACCAAACCAAGGTGCTGACATCGCTTACACTGACGAAATCAGCGATCTTCGGGTCCAACGGTTCTCCCCTCGCGTGTCGGTATCGCGTTCGCCGGTCGAACGCTAGCCTAGCGGCCCATCACATCAGCAGATTTTAGGCAGTTCTTGCATCGCCCTGCCCACCATGGTCTGGTATGTCTTCCTCCTCATGCCGACCTATTCTGTTGAAAAACTCGATTTCTCACAAGCCGTCATTACCCGCCGTCGGAAAATCGGTTGCTCATTGTCGGCCGGAGCGCATTGTTAGAGGTGCTTGCACGCAAAGCAGCCAGGCAAACGTGAGCGGGGGGAGAACGTAATGGGGTATATATTGGGGTATATCGTGCCTATGGTCTCGATTGACCAAGCATCCATGCGGGTTTCAGAGCAAAATGTGTTAGCCCCTCCCGGACCAGCAGACATTCCCAAGCGCTGATTAACTGCACCGTTGGCTGGCGCAATTGGTTTTCATTCTCTTGAGCCTCCTCTAATTCTCAGTGGTCAGGCTTTGAAACTCTCCGATTTCGACTACGAACTGCCGCCGGCGCTGATCGCACAACATCCCGCGGTTGAACGCGCCGCGAGCCGCCTTCTGCATCTCGACGGGCGCAGCGGCGAGCTCGCCGACCGGCAGTTCCGCGACTTGCCGAATTTGCTCAAGGCGGGCGACGTGCTGGTGATGAACGACACGCGCGTGATCAAGGCGCGGCTGACCGGACGCAAAGAGACCGGCGGCCAGGTCGAAGTGTTGGTCGAACGCGTGCTCGACCATGACCGCGCGCTCGTGCAGGTGCGCGCGAGCAAGACGCCGCGCGCGGGGTCACGTTTGCTGCTGTCTCACGGCGCGATCGCGCAGGTGCTCGGCCGCGCGGGTGAATTTTTCGAGCTGCGCTTTCTCGACTGCACTGACGTGCTCGCGTTGCTCGAGCGCGCCGGCAGCGCGCCGCTGCCGCCCTACATCACGCATGCGGCCGACACCGATGACGACGCGCGCTACCAGACGGTCTACGCGCGAACTCCGGGCGCGGTAGCGGCGCCGACTGCGGGCCTGCATTTCGACGACGCGATGCTCGCGACGCTGAAGGCGAACGGTGTTACGATCGCGTGGGTCACGCTGCACGTCGGCGCCGGCACGTTCCAGCCGGTGCGGGTGGAAAATCTGGACGAGCACACGATGCACGCCGAATGGTATGCCTTGCCGCAGGCGACGGTGGATGCGATCGCGCATGCGCATGCGCGTGCGGCTGGCGGCAGGGTGGTCGCGGTGGGCACGACGAGTCTGCGCGCGCTTGAATCGGCGGCCGCCGCCGGCGCTTTGCAGCCGGGCAGCGCGGAAACGCGGCTGTTTATCCTGCCGGGCTACCGCTTCCGGGTCGTCGACCGGCTGCTCACGAATTTTCATCTGCCGCGCTCGACGCTGCTGATGCTGGTTTCGGCGTTTGCGGGCGTGGATAACATTCGACGCGCATACGCGCACGCCGTGGCGCAGCGTTATCGCTTTTTCAGCTATGGCGATGCGATGATGATCGAACGCGGAGATCAGTAAATGCGGAGCGCAGGCCGGTGGCATCTATGCCAGGTCGGACCTTGCCTACACTGCAATAAGCGAACGCCCGATACGCCGGCACGGTGCGGCACTGTAGTGTTTTCGCATTGTTCCCGTTGGCATGAGGCGCTGTGATTTCAATCGGCCAATCCTGGACGCTGTTCAAGCAGGCCATTAGCGGGTGGAAAGACGACCGTGCGCCCAGCATGGGGGCGGCGCTCGCGTACTACACCGCTTTTTCACTTGCACCACTGCTCATTATCGCGATTGCGGTCGCGGGGCTTTTTTTCGGTCGCGACGCTGCGCAGGAAGCGCTGATGGGACAGCTTGGCGGCCTGCTGGGCGAAACCGGCGGTGCCGCGATCAACGACATACTCGAAAGCACCAGTGATTTTGGCAGCGGAGTGGTGGGCCTGGTCGTCGGCGTTGGCGCGCTGCTGCTCGGCGCGACGACTGCTTTCGTGGAATTGCAGGACGATCTCGACCGCATCTGGAAGGCCCCGCCGCGCGTAGGCAGCGGCATCGTCAACCTGATCCGATCTCGCCTGTTGTCTTTTGGCATGGTTTTGTTCGTCGGGTTTCTGCTTGCCGTCTCGCTTGCTTTGAGCGCGGCAGTGGCGGCGCTCGGCACCGTCATGTTCGCCAGCATGGAGGCGGCGCTGCACGTAATGACTTTCGGGATTTCCTTCGCGGTCATCACCTTGCTCTTCGCCATGATGTTCAAATGGCTTCCTGACATTGCGATCGGCTGGCGTGACGTCTTGCCTGGCGCATTTCTGACGGCTGCACTTTTTGAGATCGGCAAGCAGTTGATTGGCATTTACATCGGCAAGCAGGGCCTGGAGTCGACGTACGGCGCCGCCGCCTCGATCGTGGTGGTGCTGATCTGGGTCTACTACAGCGCGCAGATCCTGCTGTTCGGCGCCGAGTTCACCAACGTGGTGGCGAAGACCAGCCCACCCCGGCCTTCGTCCGCGTAGCGGAGGACCTTGCGCAGGGCCCGGTCCAGCAGCGGGATGCGGCGCGCCACCAACGCCGCGAGGTAGAACGCGCCGAACGTGAGATCCACCCTCTTCAGCATCCAGCTCAGGCGCAGCTCCTGCGTCCATTGGTCGTGGTCGAGCCTTTGCAGCAGTTGCTGCGCAGCAAGTGGCGAGCCGTCGGTGTCCTCGGCGAAGCTGTTCGTATACGTGCGGTATGACGACACCGACAGCAACGTCAACGTGTCGGAGATGCGCCAGCTCAAGTTCACCGCCGCGTCCCACGACTTCAGCGTGTTCACTGGATCGATGACATAGGGCTTGTAGACGTCGGTGTTCGCAAGCCCCGGCGAGCCGCCCTGGAACAGCGGGCTCGGCGTGCTGGTGCCATCGTTTATGTAGGTCGCATAGTTGTGATACGTGCCACCGGTGACGAAGCGGGCGTCGACCACGATCCCATCGGGGTCGTCGGGGTTCAGCTCGCCCTCGAAGGCCAGCGCCAGGTGCA
>Ga0207662_10001871_pt1 | contig 10352 bp, 10 predicted proteins | sample KBSS33LmetaG_FD_184338 | JGI IMG/M metagenome (GOLD analysis project Ga0207662, IMG submission 184338) | Switchgrass rhizosphere microbial communities from Kellogg Biological Station, Michigan, USA - KBS S3-3L metaG (SPAdes) (version 2) | ecosystem: Host-associated > Plants > Roots >... | reverse complement strand
CATTGCGAATCGCGCCGGCGCCCGGGCGGGCTCCGGCCGTCGGCGGTAGCAGGGGCCCGGCACGTTCGGAAGAAAAGATTCAGAGCACCCATAATCCGAACGGCCCGCGGTACTTGTAACGGCGTAACGGCCTGCGCTGGTGGGTGAGCGCCATTACCCTGGTGCGCTGAACCGCGCGCGAGATGTGGACGTGCAGAGAAGGTAAGAGACGCTAGGGCAGAGCGGGGTATTAGCGGGTGACGAACTCATGACCAGCCGTGACGTAGTCGAGGCGGGATCAGTGTCCGGACCACCGCGGCCCCTGCGGCCCCCGCCGCGCCCCGCGCCGGAAAGAGCCGCGACAGGAACCCGGCTGGCCTGGCTCGACGTGCTGCGCGGGCTGGCCGCGCTCGCCGTGGTCTTCGATCACATCAGCTACTACGTGCTCCAGCACGTGCGGCACATCGTCTACCAGTGGTTCGACCCGGGCAACTACGGCGTGTTCGTCTTCTTCATCATCAGCGGGTACATCGTGCCCGCCTCGCTGGAGCGCAAGGGCAGCGTGCGGACCTTCTGGGTGAGCAGGCTGTTCCGGCTGTACCCGCTGTACCTGCTGGCCGTCGGCATGGCGGTGGCGCTCTACTTCGCCCACTTCGGGTCGATACGCGGCGAGAATTCGGACCCGGCGACCTCCGTCCTGTCCCAGCTGCTGATGATGTCGAACGTGCTGGATGGCAAGAACCTGCCCAACGTGGTCTGGTCGCTGTCCTACGAGATGGTGTTCTACCTGCTGCTCACCGCCTTGTTCATCGCCCGGGTGCACAAGCGCAGCAGCTGGTACGCGCTGGGCTTCGCGGCCGCCGCGGTCGCCATCGGCGGCCTGCTGCCGCGGGCCTTCTTCACCCAGAACGTGGCCACGCCGAGGCTGATCGCGCTGGTGGCGGACCTGGCCGTGATGGCCGGGCTGGCCTTCGCGGTCGCATCGCGCGGCATGTCGCGGCTGCTCGGTGCGGGGCTCGCCGCGCTCGTGGGGATCACGCTGCTCGCCTTCAACGGCGGCTGGATCTGGCCCTGGGAGGCCCTGTCGATCCTCGCCCTGATGTTCACCGGGACCATGCTCTACCGGGCCGAACAAGGCCAGTACCCGTGGCCCCGGGCCATCGCGATCGGGGTGACCGTATTCGGGCTCGCCATCGCCGCCGGGCTGTGGCACAGCCGGGCCTGGGGTTTGCCGGCGCACGCCGAATTGCTCTGGTCCCGCCGCTGGGTCTCCGCGTTCATGCTGGCCGGCCTGACGTTCGCGGCCGGGCTGGCGTTCCGCCACGTCAGGTGGCCGAAGGTGCTGACCTGGCTGGGCCTGATCAGCTACTCCCTCTACCTGCTGCACCCGCTGGTCATCGAGGTCTACCACCACCTCTACCCGTCCCGCCAGCACACCTTCCCGGTCCAGGTGCTGATCGCCGCGGGCTTGCTGACCGTGATCATCGCAGTCTGCTCGGTGACGTACCTGGCCGTGGAGCGCCCGGCGCAGGGCCTGGGCCGGCGGCTGGGCCGCCGCCTGGATGCCCGCTTCGGACCCGACCGGATCCCGGCCGCGGTGCCCGCCCAGGAGCCCGCCATGGCCGGGCGCGGTCACCCGGCCGCCGAGTAGGCCGCGCCGTACCGCATCCTGGTGTCATGGCCCTTCCATCAGCGGCTGAGCTGCCGTCCCCGCGCGAACCCGGCGCTCCGTACCGGGTCTGCCTGGTCTGCCTGGGCAACATCTGCCGGTCGCCGATGGCCGAGACCGTGCTGCGCGCCGAACTGGCCGCGGCCGGCCTGGACGGCGCGGTCGTGGTGGACAGCGCGGGGACCGGGGACTGGCACGTCGGCGACACGATGGATCCGGACGCGCGGGCAGCGCTGGCCGTCCGGGGCCGCGACGGCTCTGCGCACCGGGCCCGCCAGTTCCAGCCGTCCTGGCTGTCCCGGTATGACCTGATCCTCGCCATGGACTCGCGCAACCTCGCGGACCTTCGGCGGATGGCCAGGGCTCAGGGCGAGGCCACGGACCGGATCCGGCTGTTCGGCGAGGTAGGCGGCCTGACCGGTACCGGGACAAGGGACATCCCCGATCCGTGGGGCGGCGGCCCGGACGAGTTCGGCCACGTGCTCGACCTGCTCGGCGCGGCCGCGCCGGTCATCGCCGCCCGGCTGGCCCGGCGGCTCGAGACCGCCGGGTGAGCCTGTCCGTCGCACGCCGGATCGCGCGGCAGACCGGCCTGGCCGTGCGCGAGGCGCGCGTCGTCGGTTCCCAGCACGGTTACCAGCACCTGATCATCGCCCTGCCCGGCGGACAGCGCGCGTTCGCCAAGGTGGCCGCGGAGCAGGAGGCGGTCCCGGCCGAGATGGGCGCCGCGTTCGCGGCCGAGGCTAGCGGCCTGCGCTGGCTGGCCGAGGCGGACGCCGTCCCGGTGCCCGAGGTGCTAGCCGTGACCGAGACCGCGCTCGTCATCTCGATGATCCCGCCCGGGCACCCCACGCCGTCGGCCGCGTTCGGGTTCGGCGCCGAACTCGCCCGTTTGCACGCCGCCGGGGCCGCGGACTTCGGCGCCCCGTGGCGGGGGTTCATCGCCAGCCTGCCGCTGGACAACACGCCGAGTGGGACCGGATGGCCGCACTGGTACGCCAGCCGCAGGCTGCTGCCTTACCTCACGATGGCGGTAGACGCCGGCGCGCTGCGCCCCGAAGACGGGCGGCTGGTCGAGGCGGTGACGGAGCGGATCGAATCGCTGGCCGGGCCGCCCGAGCCGCCGAGCCGCATTCACGGCGACTGCTGGGCCGGGAACGTGCTCTGGTCCGGCGACCGGGGCTGGCTCATCGACCCGGCCGCCCACGGCGGGCACCGCGAGACCGACCTGGCCATGCTGGACCTGTTCGGCGCGCCCCACCTGGACCGCATCCTGGCCGGCTACAACGACACGGCGCCGCTGGCGGCGGGCTGGCGGGGCAGGATCCCGCTGCACCAGCTGCATCCCCTGCTGGTGCACGCGTGCCTGTTCGGCTCCTCGTACCGGGAGGGCGTGGTTTCCGCGGCCCGTTCGGCCCTGTCGGCCTAGATCCCAGCCGTCTGCCGGGAGTTCCGGTACCCGCCTGTGTCAAACCCACACAATTGGTCCCCTTGGGGCGGCAGGTAAGGAACTGCAGTCGGGGACACCTGGGGAAGATGGCAACATCGTGAGCGGAAGTGACGGCCGTTCGGCCGGGGACTACGGGGACCAGGCCAGCCCGGGCGGGATCCCGCCGAGCTTCGGCGCCTCCTCACCGCCGCCACCCCCGCCAGCGGCTCCCGGGCCAGCCCCCGCGGCTCCCGAGCCCAGAACCCTGATCCCGGCGGCTCCCGAGCCAGCTTCAACGGCTCCCGGGCCCGGGATCCTGATCCCGGCCGCGGCCGCGGTCCCCCCGCCCGATCCTGATCCCGTCCCCGAACCCGACAACGGCCCGACCGTGGGCTGGTATCCGAGCGGGCAGCCGGCTGCGGGCCCGTTCGCGAACCCGGCTGCCCCGCCCCGGCGCGGGGTCCCCGGCCTGTCCCGGCTGGCCAAGCCGGCCGGCGCCGCCGGCTGGACGCGGGCCTGGCGCGGCCGCAGCATGCTGATGAACGCCCTGCTGTTCGGGGTGGCCCCGGTGACCTTGGCCGCCGTCATCGTGGCCGCGTTCCTGATCGTTTCCCCGGGCCAGGGGTCGGCCGCCAGCCTCGGCTTCAAGGCCGGCCCGGCGCCCAGCACGCAGCAGCTCACCGCGAACGCCATGGCCACCCCGTCCCAGTCGCCGTCTGCCTCGCCCTCGGCTCACAAGAAGCACCCGCGCGCGACGAGTTCGGCCTCGCCCGGGGCCAAGACAGCCCGATCGGGAACGAGCGCGAAGGCCACGCCCAAGCCCGCGCACAAGGCGGGCAAGGTGACCCCGCACAACCTGGGCCGGCCTAACTTCGCCGGCTACTGCCAGCACATCGGCCACCGCACCGCCGAACTGGTGGCCAGCAACGCCTACGGCTGGCGCTGCACGCTGAAACCGAGCATCGTGCTCAAGACCGTCAGCGTCTGCGCCTGGACGTACCACCTGAGCACGAGCCGGGTGATCGACGTGAGCACGAACTACTACGATCCCAACGCCTGGCAATGCTTGGCGCATCAACCGGGACCTCGGCGTGCTCGACGTCACCAGGTACTGCGTCGCCGCCGGGCACGGCACCAGCAAGCTGGTCGCGAACAACGCCTACGGCTGGCAGTGCACCTCGCCGGCGGCCGCGGTCGACACGACGGCAGCGTGCGACCTGCTCTACCACGTCACCAACGCGGTGTCCCGGTTCGCCGTCTTCTCCAGCCCCTACTACTGGCAATGCTGGAACTAAGCCCGCCCATGGGTACGGGGGTTGTGTGCCCTCACCCCCGTCTTACGGGGGTTGTGTGCCCCAGCCCCCGCTGGACACCCTAAGCCGACTGCGACCCGCCGGCTGGCTTGCCGCCGAACGTGACGACGTCCTCGCCCGCCTCGTCCGCCGCGCCGCCTGCCGGGCTCGGGTCCGCGGCCTCGGCGGCTTCGTCCAGGTCGGGATCGTCGTCCGCGGCCGCGCCGCCGCGCGCCTCCGGGGCGAGCGGCAGGGCGATCCGGAACGTCGCCCCCTTGCCGGGTGCGGTCCGCACCGAGGCCACGCCGCCATGCGCGGAGACGAGGGCGTTGACGATGGCCAGGCCGAGCCCGCTGCCGCCGGTGGCGCGCGTCCTGGCCTGGTCCGTTCGGTAGAAGCGCTCGAACACGCGGTGCGCCTGTTCCGGCGTCATGCCGGGCCCGTGATCGGTCACGTCGAGCGTCACGGCCGGGGGTGAGTCGGGCAGCCGGGGGTCGAGCGTTCCGGACCCGATCGACACCTCGATCGGCGTCCCGTCCGGGGTGTGGGTGAGCGCGTTGCTCATCAGGTTCCCGATGACCTGCCGCAGCCTCGGCTCGTCGCCGATGACCAGGAACGCCGCGCCGGGCTGCACCGACAGATCGACGGTCCTGGCCGGCGCGAGGAGCCGGGCGTCGTGCACCGCGTCGCCGGCCAGCGAGAGCAGGTCGACCGGCTGCCTGGCCAGCGGCCGCTGCTGGTCCAGCCGGGCCAGCAGCAGCAGATCATCGACGAGCAGGCCCATCCGGGCCGCTTCCTTTTCCACCCGCTGCATGAGCCGGTCCAGGTCGCTGGGGGTGAGCCCGTCACCCGTCGCGGGTGCCTCATCGCTGTCCCAGCGCGTCTCCATCCCGCCGCGCTGGCGGTAGTACTCGGCGAAACCGCGGATCGCGGTCAGCGGGGTTCGCAGCTCGTGGCCGGCGTCCGCGATGAACCGGCGCATCCGCTCCTCGGACCGGTGCGCCGCCGCCTCGGACTCCTCGCGCGCGTGGAAGGCCGTCTCGATCTGGCTCAGCATGCTGTTCAGGGACCGCCCGAGGCGGCCAATCTCGGTGCGGGGATCGCGCTCCGGCACCCGCCGGTCGAGGTGGCCGTCGGCGATGGCCTCCGCGGTCTCCTCGATCTCGTCCAGCGGTCTCAGGTTGGCCCGCACCACCGCGACGCCCACCATCGCCAGGACGAGCACGATGACGCCGCCCACGATCATGTCGAAGTAGGCGATGCGGCGGACCGTGGCGTCGATGTTGCCGAGGTCCGTGCCGGCGACGAGAATGCCCGTTGCCTGCTGCGTGCTGCCCGTGCTGGAGACAGTCTGATAGTTGAAGGTCGCTGCCTTCACGCGCCAGGTGTCGCCGCCGGACTGCGCCGGCACGGTCACCAGGGTCGGGCTGATCCCCGCCCAGTTTGGGCTCGTGGGCAGGGCCGGGAGCGACTGCCGTGCCTGCCTGGACTTGCCGATGTCGGGCATCCCGCTATAGGGCATGGCGAGCTGGCTTCCCGGTAGCTGGATCCCGACGTACAGATTCTGGAAGCCAACCCCGTACAGGTATCCGGGGTTGCTGACCAGACTGCCTGGGTCGACGTAGGCGCTGTTGAAGACAGCCGTCAGCTCGTTATCGCGCTGTGTGGTCAGGTAGGAGTGCAGGACGTAGACGCTGGCGACGCCGATCGCACCGAGCGCGATGGTAACGAGGGCAAGCACCGCCGTGATCAGCTTGACCCTGAGCGGGGTACGCTCCGACAGCCGATGGATGGCGCGCCGTTGCCGTCCGATCCAGCGGCGGGTCCAGGTGCCCGCTCCCTGCAGCATCATGTCCAACGCACGCTAAGAAGACGGCAGCCGCAGCACGTATCCCACGCCACGCAGGGTGTGGATCAGCCGGGGTTCCTTCGTGTCCACCTTGCGCCGCAGCACGGACACGTACGACTCGACGATGCCGGTGTCGCCGCGGAAGTCGTAGTCCCAGACGTGGTCCAGGATCTGCATCTTGGACAGCACCCGGTTGGCGTTGCTCATGAAGTACCTGAGCAGCTTGAACTCGGTGGGGGAGAGCTGGATCTGCTCGCCGGACCGCCACACCTCGTGGCTTTCCTCGTCCAGTTCGAGGTCGGCGAAGGTGAGCCGGGGCGTCGGCTCGACCCCGTCCCCGCGCGTGCGGCGGAGCACGGCGCGGATCCGGGCGATCACTTCCTCCAGGCTGAACGGCTTGGTGACGTAGTCGTCGCCGCCCAGCGTGAGGCCGCGGATCTTGTCCTCGGTGGCATCCCTGGCGGTCAGGAAGACGACCGGGATGCGGGCGCCGCCGCCGCGCAGCCGCCTGATGACATCGAATCCGTCCATGTCGGGCAGCATCACGTCGAGCACGATCAGGTCAGGCCGGTGGCGCTGAGCGGCCTGTACCGCCTCGGTTCCGGCTGCCGCCGTAACGACGTCGAAACCGGCATAGCGCAGGCTCGCGGACAGTAGCTCGAGGATGTTGGGCTCGTCCTCGACGACGAGCAGCCTGGCATCCGCTCGCTGCCGCGCATCGGTCAGCGTTTCCATGCTCTGTATTCTCGCCCCCCACGCTGAGGATAACCTGAATGCCCGCTGGATAAGATCTCCATTCCGCGGCCTGGGCCGACCACGGAAAGTCCCGCGGAACGGGCCGGTTACCGGTGCGCGGGCCCGGCGGCCTGGCGCCAGTAGGCGATGGCGGCGGGCCGGGAGCCCACGCCGAGCTTGGAGTAGATCCGGCGGACGTGGTTCTTCACGGTCTTCTCGGCCAGGAACAGGCGAGCGGCGATCTCCCCGTTGGTCTGACCGTCCGCGATAAGAGACATGACCTCCACCTCGCGCGCGGATAGCCCGTGCGGTTCCCCTGCGCCATTGCCAGCAGAGCTGATAGCGGGCCCCTCGCCGTCCGGTCGAGAGACCTTCCGATCATCCATCTGACCTCCGGCTGCGGACGGCGGCCCGGGTGGGAGCTGTACCGCAGCGAACGTACCAAACACGGTAGGTACCGCGTCAATCCCATGAAAATTCATGCAAATGCGCACATGGGCCGATATGGACCGACCTAATCAGTACTTGTACCCAGCATCCCGACCTGCATACACGGGTCGCGAGAGTGCTCGGTTCGCCGCTAGGCCGTGCCATGGACAGAGGAGCCGGTGACGAGGTCCTTCGGCAGCGGCTGATCGTGCGCGAGGTCGTGGAAGAACTGCGTGGCCTCGTCGTGGTTCCATTGCACGGCCGACCCCGCGGCCGTGGACAGGTTCAGGTTCGCGATCGGCACCGTCGTGGTCACCGGGTTGCGCAGCGCGAACGCGACCGAGATCAGCTGGGTCAGGCCGGTGCCCTGGTCGATCGTGATCGCGGACGCCGCGCCGTTGGCCGCGGGGACCACCGCGAACGGGTTGGCCAGCGTGCCGGGCGACGTCATCTTGGACAGGATGCCCTTGATCAGGATTCGCTGGTCCTGCTCGCGCTGCAGGTCGCTTTGCGCGAAGTTCCGGGTCCGCACGAAACCAAGCGCCTGGTCGCCGTTGAGGACCTGGCATCCCGCCTTGAGGTTCAGGCCGGCCTTGGGGTCCTTCATCGGGCCGGGCAGGCACACGCGCACGCCGCCGATGTCGTCGACCACGCTGACCAGCCCGCCGAAGCCGATGCCCATGTAGTGGCTGACGGGCAGCCCGGTGACGTTCTGCACGGTCTGCACGAGCAGCCTCGGCCCGCCGAACGCGTACGCCGCGTTGAGCTTGTTGTAGCCGTGCCCCGGGATCGGCACGTAGGAGTCCCGCGGCAGGCTGACCAGCGTGGGACGGATCCCGTTGGCCGGCACATGAAGGAGCAGGATCGTGTCCGAACGGTTGCCGGAGATGTCGTGCCCGAGGGCGAGCTGATTTTCTTCCTTCTTGGTCAGCCCGGCGCGGCTGTCGGACCCCGTGATCAGCCAGTTCGTCCCGGCCGAGGTGAACGACACCGGAGTGAGCACGTCGACCTTGGTCAGCTTGGAGTTCACGCTGAAGTAGACCGCCACGGCGGCCACCACGATCAGCGCGATCAGCCCCGCCAGGATGGCCAGGATGCGCCGCGGGCGCAGCCACCGGCGCCCGCCGCGCGGCCGGTACCCACCACCACCGCCGGCGGAGCCCCCGCCGCCGGTCCAGGATCGCGACGGCGGCTGCGCCGGCCATGCGGCCCGGTCGCCGGGAGCGTTCCAGTCTTGCCCGGCGGGGTTGGGCGGGCGCTGGCCCCGCGCACCCGGCGAGTTGGGCGTGAAGCTCGGCTGCGGCTGCTGCTCACCCGCGCCGCGCCGGCCGGGCTCGTCGCTGTACCACCCGTGTGGCCAGTCATCGCTCATGACGCCCCCAGACCGTAGCGGTGCGGCTACATCCTCGGCCAGACCGGATGAGACGGACCATTCCCTCCGCTGGCACGGAGTAGATGCTATTAGCAAGACGAGAATGTTTTAGTCAACCCCTGACATGAAACGCCGCCCGACTGAGACCGGCCATCGTGACTCCCGCCGGACCCGCTCCTGGTCAGGTGCGCCGGAACCCGCTGCCGTTGCGTCCGGCGCATCGAGTCGGCCGCCGCAACTTCCAGATTCCTGGACATCCTGGACGGCCACCAGGCTGAGGCTTCCCCGACCCGCCGCGGCCTCACTCCTTTCGGGTGATGTGAACGCGCGCCGCCGCGACGAGGCTGTGATGTTACCGGTCGTCGTGATTGCGATACAGGGAGCCGATGTGACTGAGTCGGAGCGCGCGCGGGGCTCACGCCGGTGGCCGCCATGGATGGTGCTCGTGGCCGTGTTGGTCGTCGGCGGCTGCACTACCGGGTCGGGAAGCTCGTCGGCCACCAGCACCGCTTCGGGCAACTCCGGCGCCGGTTCGGGTAATGCCACGGTCAGCGCGTGCGCGGTTACTCCGGTCGCGAACGAGGTCATCCCCTCCGTGGTAACGATTGCCGCACACGGGCCCAACGGGAGCGGCACCGGGTCGGGCGAGGTGATCCGGTCAGACGGCTACATCCTGACGAACAATCACGTCATCTCGATAGCCGCCGCTAGCGGTGGTTCGGTCGAGGTGCAGTTCTCCGACGGCCAGGTCGAGTCCGCCACGATCACCGGCCGGGACCCGCAGACCGATCTCGCCGTGCTCAAGGTCCAGACTTCCCGCCAGCTCAAGGTGATCGCCCTGGGCTCGTCGTCATCGGTGCAGGTCGGTGAGCCGGTCGTGGCGATCGGCGCCCCGCTCGGCTTGTCCGGCACGGTGACGTCCGGCATCGTCAGCGCCCTCAACCGGACCGTGCAGGTCCCCGGCGACAACGACGGAACGGCGCTGCTCGTGTCCGCGGTGCAGACGGATGCTTCCATCAACCCCGGCAACAGCGGCGGCGCCCTGGTCGACTGCGAGGGCAAGCTGGTGGGCGTGCCAACGGCCGGCGCGACGGTGCCGAGCCCTTCCGGCGAGTCGGGCGGCGGCAGCATCGGGCTGGGCTTTGCCATCCCGGTCGATCTGGCCAAGTCCATCGCCGATGAGATCATCGCCACCGGCCGGGTAACCCACGCCTTCTTCGGCGTGCAGACGACGCCGATACCGCCCGCGGCCGCCGCCCAAGCCGGGGTACCCGAAGGTCTGTTCGTCCAGGCCGTGTCGCCGGGCGGCCCGGCCGCCACGGCAGGATTGCGCCCCGACGACGTGATCACCACCATCAATGGCGAACCGGCCACCAGCAACATTCAGCTGGAGGAGCTGACCTTGACCAAGAAGCCAGGAGACACGGTCTCGATCGGCTACAACCGGGCCGGTCACTCGGCCAAGGCAACGGTTACCCTGGCCGCGCAGCCATGAGCTGGCGACAATACGTCACACCTCCGCACGTGGCTGACGCGTAGGTTTTCCGGCGAGCAAACACCAGGACGACGGGGAAAGAAGAAACCTTGTGCCCGCGCGT
>Ga0207662_10001869_pt1 | contig 10359 bp, 10 predicted proteins | sample KBSS33LmetaG_FD_184338 | JGI IMG/M metagenome (GOLD analysis project Ga0207662, IMG submission 184338) | Switchgrass rhizosphere microbial communities from Kellogg Biological Station, Michigan, USA - KBS S3-3L metaG (SPAdes) (version 2) | ecosystem: Host-associated > Plants > Roots >... | reverse complement strand
CTACAGGTCCCGTGGACGACGATCAGCCCTGGTTGGGAGCGGGAACCGGCGCACTCGCCTGGCCTGGGGCCAGTGGCTGCATGTTCTCGTCCAACTTCAACGTCGAATCCGGCCGCGCGTAGACGTCCTGCGAGAGGGTCCGGAATCCATCCAGGTAGAAGGTGATCGTGTGACCGCCAGGAGCGACGTGAAGGCGCTGCAATGCGCCATCGAAATCGCTGACGCGGCCGGCGTAGTAGCCATCGACGTAAACCTCCGCATCCTTCGGTGTGACTTCCGTGCGGATGCTGGCCTGTGGATAGACGCTATACGGGTACGGGTATCCATACGTGTAAGGTCCCCACGGCCCCCAGAAGGGGTCGTAGAGGAACGGCCTCTGGACGACGACTCGGGGCGCGACCACCACTGCGTGGCGCGGCATGGCACTGGCTGAGACAGCCCCGAGCGTCGTGAGGCCGACGGTAAATATGACAACGCGTTTTGTGAGAGCACTCATAAACGCCTCCTCCGGACGATGTCCATTTGGCGAGCGCCTCTACTAAGTAGGACGAGTCGCCGGCGACGGCCGATATGACGGTCCGATTAATTCTGGTTAAGACGCGTGCGCACACCGCATATGCTGTGTGGTCGTTCAAAGATGAGGTGTGTCACATGCGGATCACCATCGCGGCTTGGATAGCGGTGTCCGTGCTTGCGATCGGGAATGGTCACGCGCCTGAGGAGGGAGGCCCTTCCTGCGACCGAACCTGCCTGACCGGGCTGCTCGATCGCTACGCCGAGGCATTGGTCGCACGCCAACCGTCGCGCCTGCCACTGGCGTCTTCGGTCACGTTCACCGAGAACGGTCAGCGACTCGAGCTCGGCGATGGCCTGTGGCATACGGTGACCGGCAAGGGTGGTTATCGGCTCGACATGGCCGATGTCGAGACGGGTCAAGCCATCTTGATGGGCACGATTCGGGAAGCAGACACGGCGACGATTTTCGTGCTCAGACTTGGCGTCACTGGACAGCGCATCGCGGAGATCGAGACGCTCGTGATTCGCAACAAGGACGCCGCAGAGAGCCTGGACAAGATCGCCACACCGCGCCGCGCTTGGTACACGGCTGTCCCCGAAGCCGAGCGGCACTCGCGCGCCGATCTGGTGCGCATCGCCAACATGTATTTCTCGGGCATCGAGTTGAACGACGGCAAGGGTGTCTACCCGCTGCACGAGTCGTGCGCGCGTCTCGAGAACGGGTCGGTGACGGCCGGCGATCCCGCTCTCGTGCCAGGGGCGCCGCCAACGGCGCCCAATCGCACGCGAACGAGCTGCCTGCAGCAGTTTCAGTCCGGCGTGTTTTTCTACGTCACGCGCATTCGTGACCGGCGTTTCGTGGCCATCGATCGTGAGCGCGGCATCGCATTCGCGTTTGCGTTCTTCGACAACGCGTCAGGCGACGCGCGCCACGGCACGCTGCGCAATGGGCGCACGGTATCTTCCGGGCCCAGCATTCCGTGGACCTGGCAGATTGCCGAGTTCTTCAAGATCGAGAAGGGACTGATCGGTCCGGTCGAATCGGTGCTGCACCAGGTCCCTTACGGCATGGGCTCAGGCTGGAGCACCTGGGAAGACGCGATGTCCAGCCGGCCTCATTGGGAGGCAGTCGCGTCGAAATGAACTCGGCTACCGTCACCAGAACTCCCCAACGGCGGTAGTTGCGCGCACGCGCCGACAGTTCAGGTGGCGCCGATCGGCGCAAGTCTTGCCTTCAGGTTCCAGAGTGATGCGCGTGCTTGCTCCGGAACTGCAGGATCAGCTGAGTCGGGCCCGTCAACTGCTCGCGCATATTCGCGATGCGCTCGTTCGTTTCGGTGCGAGCAGTGATGATCAGCGCGCCCTGACCACGTCGGTTGCGCAACTCGACGAGATCTTTCTGCTGGTCGTCGTGGGCGAGTTCAACTCGGGAAAGAGTGCGTTCATCAACGCGCTCGTCGGCGAAAACGTCCTGCAGGAAGGTGTCACGCCGACAACTGCGCAGATCCACTTGCTGAAAAGTGGAGAACCCGGGCATCCGCCGTCCAGCGACGGCGCTGTCCGAGTCGTGACCGCTCAATCCGAGCTGCTCGCCGACGTTCACATCGTCGACACGCCTGGAACCAATGCCATCATTCGCGAGCACGAGCGGCTGACAACCGACTTCATCCCCCGATCGGACATCGTGTTCTTCGTGACGTCCGCAGACCGCCCATTTACCGAAACCGAGCGGGCATTCCTTGCGGCCATCCGGGACTGGGGGAAGAGGATCGTCATCATCATCAACAAGGTCGACATCTTCAGTCGGCCAGCCGAGCTCGAAGAGGTTCGTACGTTTGTGGCCGATGCCGCACGAGCACTGCTCGGCTTCAACCCTGACATCTTCCCGGTCAGTGCGCGGCTGGCCCAAAAAGCGAAGCACGGCGATCCGGCGTCATGGAGTCGGAGCGGGTTCGAACCGCTCGAGCGATTCATTCACGAAACGCTCGAGGAGCGGAGCCGCTTTCGCCTGAAACTGGCGAATCCACTGGGCGTTGGTCACGCGATCGCTGATCGATACGCGTCGATCGCGGATGAGCGCCTGTTGCTGCTCCGCGAGGATGTCTCGCTGCTCGCGGACGTCGAACGGCAGCTGGCAGTGTATCGGAACGATCAGCGCGAGGGCTTTGAGCTACGGATGACAGCGGTCGAAAAAGTACTGGTCGAGATGGAAGCGCGCGGACATGCGTTCTTCGAAGACACGCTTCGCGTTGGCCGCCTGTTCGACCTGATCAATCGCGCTCGTATACAGCAGGAGTTCGAAGACCGGGTCGTCGCTGATGCGCCGCAGCAGATAGAGCGGCGAGTCACCGATTTGATCGATTGGCTCGTCGATCAGGACTTCCGCCAATGGCAGGCAATCACCTCGCGGCTGGTGGAGCGCACGCGACGGCACGAAGATCGCGTGCTGGGCGCGCCTGACGTCGGTTCTTTTCACAGCGATCGATCCCGGCTTGCGGATTCCGTCGGCCGCGAAGCGCAGCGTGTCGTGGACACTTACGACAAGCGTCACGAAGCTGCGGCCATTGCGGACCAGGCGCGCATGGCCGTGACGACCGCGGCCGCCGCAGGAGGCGCCGCCGTCGGTCTGGGAACCCTCGTCGCGGTGGCTGCGTCGACCGCTGCGGCAGATGTCACCGGGATCGTGATGGCAGGCGTGGTCGCGACTCTCGGGCTGCTCGTCATTCCTGCCAGACGTCGAAAGGCAAAGCGGGAGATGCGGGCCAAGGTGACCGAGCTACGGCAACGCCTGGCGACGGCGCTGCGGACCGAGTTCGAGCGTGCTCAGGAGCAGAGTGCGTCACGAATCGCACACGCTGTCGCTCCCTATAGCCGTTTCGTACGGGCGGAGGAAAAGCGGTGGCAGGATGTGCGGTCGCTCCTGTCGTCACTTCGAGACCGGGCAGGCGCTTTCAAGCGCGATCTCGCTGCCTGAACATCCGCGCCAGCTGTCGTTGTGGCGCTGCTGATCCGGCTTGGCGCGCGCACAGAGGCTCTTGCTGCCGAGACGCGCTGAGGCCCTAGCTGATCTCACTCATCCAGTGCAAACACGAATAGCGAGAGCCCCGACACCGTTGCGATGTACTGGCGGTTACCGATGCGGTACGACATCGGGCCGCTGTTGATGGCCGCGCCGAGATTCTGTTTCCAGAGCAGCGTTCCCGTCCGCGCGTCGAGTGCCTGGAAATAGCCTTCCCTTCCGCCTGTGAACAGCAGATTCGATGCGGTCGTCAGGATGCCGCTGTCGGTCACGTCCGTCATGTTGAACTTCCACTTCTGGTCGCCCGTCGCGGCATCGAGAGCGATTACTGCGCCGTGACCGGCTGCCTCGGTCCAGATGTTGATCGGTGCGCGCGCAAGGCCGGGCGCCCCTGGCACTGGCCCGAAAGGCCGCGGACCTCCTCCCGTGAAGTTGCGTCCTTCCTTGTATTCGACAGGCGACGGTCCATAGATGCTCGCGTAGTCTTCCCAGGCGGAGACGTAGAAGAGACCAGTGCGCGGGCTGAACGACGGCGAGTACCAGTTGGTGCCTCCCTGGTTGCCTGGATACGTGGGTTGGCCGGGCGGCTGCGGTGTCTGGATCGGCCGGCCGCGCTCGTCGAATTCGCTCATCCAGTTCACCTTCACGAAGGGGCGGCCGAGCAGGAACCGTCCCGTCGCGCGATCCAGCGCGTAGTAGTTGCCGTTGCGATTGGCCCAGACCAGTGCGTTGATGCCGGTTCTGCCCCAGTTGTCGACGAGCACCGGAACCTGGACGGAGTCGTAGTCGTAGACGTCGTGCGGCGTGAACTGGTAGTGCCACCTGAGCGTGCCGGTATCGACATCGAGTGCCACCACCGAGTCGGTATAGAGGTTGTCGCCAGGCCGCTGTCCGCCCGCGTAATCAGGTCCGACGTTGCCTACGCCCCAGTACGTGAGATTGAGCTGCGGATCGTACGAGCCGGTCATCCATATCGATCCGCCGCCGTGTTTCCATGCGTCGGGATCGCAGAACCCATCGGACTTGGGAGGACAGGCTTCCCACGTCTCGTGTCCCTTCTCACCGGGCCCGGGAATCGTGTAGAAGCGCCACGCTTCCTTTCCGGTATTGACATCGTATGCGGCGAGGAAACCGCGAATCCCGTACTCTCCTCCGCCGACGCCGACGATGACCTTGTCTTTCACGACCAGCGGCGCATGCGTGATCGAGTAGCCCGACGTCGTGCTCGCCACCTCGGTCTTCCAGATCTGACGCCCGCTCTTGGCCTCGATGGCGATCAGGTTCGCGTCGAGCGTGCCCATGAAGAGCGTGTCGCCGAGGATAGCGACACCACGGTTGTTGGCGCCGCAGCAGACGATGCGATTGGGGTTCGGGGTGTAGCGATAGATCCAGAACGCGCGGCCGGTCACCGCATCGAGTGCGACGACGTCATTCGGCCGCTGCGTGATGTACATGACGCCGTCGACGACGAGCGGTGTCGTCTGCCAGTTGCCCGCGACGGGCGACTGATACACCCATTGCAGCTTCAGATTCTTGACGTTGGCCGGCGTGATCTGGTCGAGAAGGCTGAAGCGGTGACTCTGGTAGTCGCCGGAGTATGTCAGCCAGTTCTGCGGCTCCGAATTGGCGGCGGCGATGCGCTGGGATGTCACCTGTCCGTGCAGGCGCAGCGACAGGAGGCCGATCAGCGCGGCCACGTAGCACGGGATGAGGCGTTGACTGCGGGTCATCATGACGGCCCTTTCAAGGAGAGCAGATAGCCGAGCAGGTCGGATAGCTCCTCCGTGGTCAGTGTGCCCTTGTAGGACGGCATCGGCGAGGTCTTCACGATTGTGAATTCCCGAAGGTCGGACTTCAGCACGGAATGGAGACGCTCGCGGTCGTCCATGACCTGGATGCTGTACGTGTCCTCATTGAGGCGCCTGCCGTTGATGACCGTCCCATCCTTGGTGACGAGACGCACAGGACGGTTGACCGGCATCATCTGGCTGGTCGGCTCGACCAGCGAGCGCTGAAGAGAGCCGGCGCTTCGCACCGATCCGATATCGGTCAGGTTCGGACCGACGTGCGAACCGACGCGGCCGACACGGTGGCATTTCGTGCAGCTGCCTTTGCCCTCGAACACCGCCCGTCCCTGAGCGACGTTGCCGGCCTTCACGGTGCCGGCGTCGAAGGAATTCATGTTGCGCAAGTAAGCGATGATGCCCGCCATGTCGGTGTCGTCGAGGGCAAACGGCGGCATCCCGGCGGTTGGCGACCCGGCCCTGATGAAGCCCGCGAGGTCGCGATCGGTGATGGCGTTTCGGAACGTGCCGCTGCGCAAATTGACGCCACCAATGCCGTCGCCTTGAGCGCCGTGACAGGGGGCGCACCGCGCGCTGTAGAGACCCGCACCGAGTGCGATATCGACCTCGGGATATTGGCTGTCGTGGAGCTGCGCTCCTTGCTGCGACGACACGGCCGTCGAGCCGCCCACCGCTAAGACGATCACGAGGAACGCGACGGCAATCGTTTTCTGCATAGTCGCTCCAACGGGGTGACACTATCGGCGCTCGACGGTGGGGCTGTCAAACAACTGCAGCCCCCTGCGAACCTCAGCCGATACGCGAATGTTACACTCGAAAACGTGCGAGTTCGGCGACTGATGGGCGCGGTGATCGTAGCCATTTGCATCGGGGTTCCGGCGGTGGAGGCCTTCGATCGCTGGGACCAGACGCTCGCTGATGGGAACGACACGGAGGCCAACGTCGTCGTGGCTGCCTTGTGTGTCGGCCTGGCGCTGTCCGCCGTCCACACTAGTGTGAACCTGCTGCTCCGAGGCTTGCGGAGTGCCAACGGGCATACCTACGCCGAGTCGATCGCAGTCACTCAGGCTGTTCGAACCAGCGTCGCAGAACCGGTTCCCACCTGCAGTCCTCCTATCCCGCTCCGACTATAAGACCCGTCTTATCGTCGTTTCTAAGTGAGTCGCCGGTCGTTGTCCGCCTTGTCGTCGACAAAACCGGTCGAATCGATTCGCATAGCAGGAGACGGGTCATGAACGGTTTCATTCGCCATCTATATTTCGCCTGCATCCTGATTCTGGGCGCCGCGAGTTCCGTTCGGGCGCAGGTCCTGAGCGATCTTGGCGACCCACTCGCGGGGTCGCTTGCCGCTCGTGTCGCCGACGCCGGGCAGGTGGTGACGAAACCGGAGGGCCCGCCGCCGACCCCACGGCACACCGGTATCATGGCCATGATCAAGGATCTCGGGCAGGACGTGATTCATCTGCCGTCCAAGGAGAATCTCTTCTGGGCCGGCGTTGGCGGAGGCCTCGCGCTCGCGGTACATCCCGCCGACGACAACGTGAATGAATCGCTCGTGAACAGTGACTTCGCGCACGACTTCTTCCTGCCCGGGAAGTATATCGGCAGCCTGCCAGTACTGCTGGGGGCGGCAACGACGACTTATATCGTCGGACGGGCGAAGGACCAACCGAAGGTATCCCACGTCGGGATGGACCTCATTCAGGCACTCGCCGTCAGCGAGCTGGTGACGCAAACCCTCAAGTTTTCGACGAACCGGGAACGGCCTGATGGCAGCGACCACAGGTCATTTCCCTCGGGCCACGCTGCCGATACGTTCGCATTCGCCACTGCGCTCGAACGCCACCTCGGGTGGAAAGGCGCCGTGCCTGCCTACATTTTTTCGTCGTACGTCGCGATCTCACGCGTGCCTGCCGATCGACACTGGCTCAGTGACGCCGTTTTTGGCTCGGCTGTCGGGATCATTGCCGGCCGAACCGTCACTCGACACGGACGCGACTTTCCCGTCGCCGTCACGGCAGTCCCCGGAGGTGCCGCCATCGTGTACGTGCACCGCCCGCGCCTCGCGACAGTGAACGAAGGGCGGACGGAATGAGGTTCGCGCGGTCGCGGTATGTCGTGGCCGCAACTCTCGGGCCGCGACTGCCCTCGTTTGACTGCGCACGTACGCAAAGCTGACGTGAGAGTTGTTCAAGGAGTACGAGTCTCTCGCCCGCACGCGGTCCGGCACGCGAGTTGCCCTGCGTGCGTCGGGCGATGAATCTCCTGCTGAAGGAACTCCGGCACAACCCGCTGCTCTGGCTGCTGGTTTTTGTGCCGGCGCTCTTCGTCGCCGAGTCGATGGCGCCCGATGCGCATACGCTCCTGTTTGTGCTGTCGGTGCTCGCCATCGTGCCGCTCGCGGCGCTCCTCAGTCATGCCACCGAGTCGGTGGCGGCCAAGACGGGGGACACCGTCGGCGGCCTCCTGAACAGCACGCTCGGGAACCTGACAGAGCTCGTCATCGCCATCGCGGCGCTGCGCGCCGGCCAATACACGCTGGTCAAGGCCTCGATCGCTGGCGCGATCGTCACCAACACCTTGTTCATGTTGGGCGCCTCATTCCTGCTCGGCGGGCTCAAGTATCACGTGCAGGAGTACAACCGTGTCGGCGCGCGGCTCCAGGCCGGCTTGCTCTTTCTGGCGACTGTTGCCCTGCTGATTCCTTCCGCCGTCACCGCAGTCGATTCCGCATCGCTGACGACGTTCGTGCATGCGCTCAGCGTGGCGCTGGCCGTGCTGCTCATCGCCGCGTACGGATTGGGCCTGCTGTTCTCGTTGAAGACGCATCGCGAGTTCTTCGGCAGCGAGGAACATGGGGACGGCGACGAGGAACCGTGGCCGGTGGGACTGGCTCTGGTCACGTTGGCCATCGTGACCGTCGTCGTCGCGCTGGTCAGCGAAGTATTCGTCGAATCGGTGCAGGAGGCGGCGATCGACTTCGGCATGACTCCCGCGTTCGTGGGCTTCATCGTCGTGGCGCTGGTCGGCGGCGCGGCGGAAATGGCCTCCGCATTTTCCGGCGCGCGCAAGAACCGGCTCGATTTGAGTGTCGGAATCGCGCTCGGGAGCGCGTCGCAAATCGCACTCTTCGTGGCGCCGGTGCTCGTGCTGCTCAGTTATGTCCTCGGTCCCACACCGATGGACCTGCAGTTCTGGCCCGGGGCGGTCGTGATGATCCTGATCGCAACGATGACGGCGTCGCTCTTGACCAGCACCGGGCGATCCGCCTGGTTCGTTGGCGTGCTGTTCCTGATGGTCTACCTGATCTTTGCGATGACGCTCTATCTGCTCCCACCCCGCGCCGCGTAGGGCCTGCCTCCTTTTTCCAGTCGCACAAGTTCATTGATTGTTCATGAACCAGTTCGTACGATTGGCGCATGGGAGATGTGCCGATGCCATCCAAGTCAGAGATCGACACCTTGTTCGCCGCGGCGCGGACCCACGTCGAGGACTTCAATTTCGGCGAGAATACGGCTGCGGTCTTCGACGACATGCTCGATCGCTCGGTTCCGTTCTATGCCGAGATCCAACGCATGCTCGGCGAGCTCGTGGCCGATTTCGCCGTCAGTCGCACCTCCGTCTACGACCTGGGGTGCTCCACCGGCAACACCTTCCTCGCCGCGGGCGCGAACCTGAGCCCGGATCTCGACGTGAAATTCGTTGGACTGGATTCGTCCGCAGAAATGCTTCGCAAGGCTGGCGAGAAACTCACCGCCGCGCGGTTCCCGTGGTCGTACGAATTGAAGCTCCAGGATCTGAACGACGGGCTTCATGTGGAGAACGCGTCGGTGGCGCTCATGATCCTGACGCTGCAGTTCGTTCGTCCGCTGAACCGCGAGGCGGTCATCGCGGGCCTGCACGCGGGACTGAACCATAATGGCTGCCTGCTGCTGGTCGAGAAAGTGCTGGGTGAGCATTCCACGTTCAACCGTCTGTTCATCGACCACTACTACGAGATGAAACGCCGCAAGGGCTACAGCGACATGGAAATTGCGCAGAAGCGCGAAGCACTGGAAAATGTCCTCATCCCCTATCGTCTCGAAGAGAACAAGCGGCTGCTTCGCCACGTCGGATTTCAACACGTCGATGTCTTTTTCAAGTGGTACAACTTCTGCGGCATCATTGCCATCAAGTGAGCTGAGCGTTCCCGCGCGCCTCGGAAACCTGATCTTCCGGGGGCGCGACGCGCTGTTTCCGATCGTGCTGCTGACGCTGGCGTTTGGCACCAAGCCACATATTGCCGGCGGTTCGCACAGCGTCGATCACCTCGTCGACATCGCCGGGGTGCTCGTGGTGCTCACCGGGCAGTTGCTGCGCGTGATGGTGATCGGTCTCGTGTACATCACGCGCGGCGGACAGGATCGCCGGGTCTGGGCCAACACGCTCGTCGACGGCGGCATGTTCGGCCACAGCCGGAATCCGCTGTACTTCGCGAACGTGCTGATCGTCCTGGGGCTGGCCATCGTCCACAATGGGCCGGCGATGTATCTGATTGGCGTTCCCCTCTTCATGGCGGCGTACTTCTGTATCGTCAAAGCCGAAGAGCACTACCTGCACGGCCGCTTCGGCGATGCCTACGTGGATTACTGCCGTCGTGTGCCGCGGTGGATGCCTTCGCTGCGTGGGCTCTCCAGGACGATGAGAGAGACGCAGTTCGACTGGATGAGAGTCCTGCGCAAGGAATACGGGACGCCCTTCGCGTGGGCGAGTGGCCTGCTCATCCTGCTGGTCTGGGAGCACTCCGCGCCAGGTGCGTCGCCGCTCGGGCGCCTCGAATTGAGCATCATCGTCTCGACCTGGATCGTGCTCGCGATCGTGTATCTCGTCGTGCGCACGCTGAAATTGAGCGGACGCCTCGGTACCGCCTGATCGCTCGAGGCGGGTCTGAAGACCCGCCTCTACCTGCGGCATACTCAAGACGGGAAACAATCGGTGACGGGTCTTCAGCAACTGGTGTTGCTCGCCTTGCAGGCGAGC
>Ga0207662_10001865_pt1 | contig 10364 bp, 8 predicted proteins | sample KBSS33LmetaG_FD_184338 | JGI IMG/M metagenome (GOLD analysis project Ga0207662, IMG submission 184338) | Switchgrass rhizosphere microbial communities from Kellogg Biological Station, Michigan, USA - KBS S3-3L metaG (SPAdes) (version 2) | ecosystem: Host-associated > Plants > Roots > Rhizosphere... | reverse complement strand
CGCGCGCCGGAACGCCCAATCGTTCCGTCAGCGACCACCGGCTCGCTTGGCCCAAGCGGGACAGTCACTGCTGCGGCGCCGGCAGCGCCCCAGCGGCTGACATTCGATGCGCCGCCCGGGAAAGTGGAGCTCCGAATCACCGTTGAAGGCGCGAGCGGCGGCACGCTCGATCAGGAGATTCGCGACGTCGAAGTACCGGACTTCACGACACCGCAGGTGTCGTTGGGCACGCCCCGTCTGTATCGCGCGCGAACGCTTCCGGAGTTGCGCTCGATTACATCCGACCCGAACGCTGTTCCCGCTGCCGGTCGAGAGTTCGCACGAACCGACCGCGTCCTCGTGCGTTTCAGCGCCTATGCTCCGGGAACGGAGATGCCAGGAGCGACAGCCGTGTTGTTGAATCGGGCGGGGGCGAAGATGTCCGACCTTCCAGTCACTCCGTCAACGATCCCCGGAACCACTCACGAGATCACGCTCGGCCTCTCCACTGTCCCCGCTGGCGAGTACCTCGTCGAGATCACGGCGAAGAGCGCAGCCGGTGAGACCAAGGCGCTCATCCCGCTGAGAGTCACGTCGTAGAGTCACGAGCAGGGCATAGGAAAGCTCTGCCTAGCGTAGGCGCTTGGCCTTGACCTTAGGTCACGCGTACATCCCACGCATCTTCGTGACCATACCGACCCGGCTGATCGCCACGATGTACGCCGCGGTTCGTAAGTCGACGTTGTACTTCAGCGACTTCTCGAGCACGTCGTCGAACGCTTCGACCATCTTCTTCTCGAGGCGCATGTTGACCTCGTCGAGCTCCCAGAAATAGCCGTGGCGATCCTGGACCCATTCGAAGTACGACGTGGTGACACCGCCGGAGTTGGCGAGGATGTCCGGGATTACGAACACGCCCCGCTCGTGGAGATGATTGTGAGCGTCGGGCGTCGTGGGGCCATTGGCGCCCTCAGTCAGAATCTTGGCCTTGATGTTTGGCGCATTCTCCATCGTGATCTGGTTCTCCAGTGCCGCCGGGATCAACACGTCGACATCGAGGCCCCACAGGACCTCGTTATCGAACGGATCGCCGCCAGGGAAGCCCTCGACGGTCTTGTGCTTCGCTGTGTGGTCAATCAGCTGGGGGATGTCGAGCCCCGACTGGTTGATCACGCCACCCTTCCAGTCGGTGACCGCGACGATCTTTGCGCCGATACCGGCGAGCAGCTCGGCGGACACCGATCCGACATTGCCGAATCCTTGCACCGCGACGGTTGCGCCCTTGATGCTCAGCCCGAGGTGTTTGGCGGCTTCGCGTGTGACGATCATCACGCCCCGGCCGGTGGCCTCGCGCCGTCCGAGTGAGCCGCCCATCTCGATCGGTTTGCCTGTGACCACCGCCGTCTCCGTGTGGCCGACGTGCATGCTGTAGGTGTCCATCACCCAGGCCATCACTTGATCGTTGGTGTTCACGTCGGGCGCCGGAACATCCTTCTCGGGGCCGATGGCGTCGACGATCTCAGCAACGTAGCGACGAGTGAGGGCCTCGAGTTCACGTGCCGACATGCGGGTGGGATCGCAGACGATGCCGCCCTTGCCGCCGCCAAAGGGTACGTGCGCGACCGCGCACTTCCACGTCATCCACGCCGCCAGCGCCGTCACCTCATCGAGCGAGACGTCGGGGTGATAGCGGATCCCGCCTTTCGCAGGCCCGAGCGTGATGTTGTATTGGACGCGGTAGCCTCTGAAGACCTCGATCTCGCCGTTGTCCATCAGCACCGGGCACGAGACGACGATCTGCCGCTTGGGATAGGTCAGGATGCGCCAGATTCCGGGGTCGAGCTTCAGGATGCGGGCCGCGCGATCGAATTCCCTCAGCATCGCACCGAAAATGGGGCCGGTCTCGTTCATGGGTGGATTCTAGTCCCTGTGCGGCGTAGGGCGGGTCTTGCTTTGAAGACCCGCCTTCAGCGCCGGGTCCAAAGGCAGGACGCAGCCTACGATTGAGCCGAGGGCCGCGAAAACCCGAACGATATATTCAGTCCGTGGAGCGCGACGTTCTCTACACGCCCGAAAGCATTGCCTCGCTCGATTACGCGCGGGACCTCGGCGACCCCGGAGAATTTCCGTATACCCGTGGCATTCACGCGACCGGCTATCGCGGCAAGCTCTGGACAATGCGCCAGTTTGCCGGCTTCGGGACGCCGGAAGAGACCAATCAGCGTTATCGGCGCCTGCTCGCCGCGGGTGGTACCGGGCTGAGCGTCGCGTTCGATCTTCCGACGCTGATGGGACGCGATCCCGATCACGAGCTGTCACGCGGCGAGGTTGGGAAGTGCGGCGTCAACGTCACGTCGCTTGCCGACATGGAGGCGTTGTTCGACGGCATCGACCTCGGTGCCGTGACGACATCGATGACCATCAACTCCCCGGCGCCGATGCTGCTGGCGATGTACCTCGTCGTGGCGGAGCAACGTGGTACGGATTGGGGCAAGCTCTCGGGCACGATTCAGAACGACATCCTCAAGGAGTTCATCGCTCAGAAGGAGTTCATCTATCCGCCGCGCCCGTCGATGCGTCTCGTGACGGATGTCTTTGCGTTCTGCGCGGCGCATGTGCCGCGCTGGAATACCATCTCCGTCAGCGGCTATCACATCCGCGAAGCCGGCGCGACGGCGGCGCAGGAGCTCGCGTTCACCTTGCGCAACGGCATTGAGTACGTCGAACACGCGATCGATGCCGGCCTCGACGTTGATATCTTTGCGCCGCGCGTCTCCTTCTTCTTCAACTCTCACAGCGATTTCTTCGAGGAGATTGCCAAGTTCCGCGCGGCGCGGCGCATCTGGGCGCGCGTGATGCGCGAACGGTTCAAGGCGAAGAGTCCCCGCTCGTGGCAACTGCGCTTTCATGCGCAGACCGCCGGAGTGTCGTTGACGGCGCAACAGCCGTACAACAACGTCGTGCGCACCGCCCTGCAGGCGCTGGCGGCGGTATTGGGTGGCACTCAGTCGCTACACACCAACGCGCTCGACGAGGCGCTCGCGTTGCCGACAGAGGCGGCCGCCACGCTCGCGCTCCGCACGCAGCAGATCATCGCGCACGAGACCGGCGTCGTCGACGTCGTCGACCCGCTGGGCGGCTCGTACTTCCTCGAGAAACTCACGAGGGGCATCGAAGACGAAGCCATGGCGTATATCGACACGATCGACCGGATGGGTGGGATGATCCCCGCGATCGAGCGCGGATATCCGCAGAAAGAAATCGCCGAGAGCGCCTATCAGTCGCAGCGGGCAGTCGAGTCAAAGGAGCAGGTGATCGTCGGCGTCAATGAATTCGTCAGCGCGCAGCGCGAGGAGATCGGAACGCTCTACATCGACGAGATCGCTGGCGAACGGCAGTTGGCGCGTCTGGCCGAGACCCGCCGCCGGCGCGATCGCGTGCGAGTCGACGTGGCGATCGAACGCCTCCAGATCGGCGCGAAAGAGGAGGAGACCAATCTCATGCCGCTGCTGATCGAGGCCGTTCGGGCGCACGCGACAGTCGGGGAGATGTGCGATGGACTGCGCGAGGTCTGGGGCGAGTACGTCGAGGATCCGATAATCTGATGTTGGATCGCTGGTAGGCCGGGTCCTGTTCTATGGACCCGGCGCGCTTGGCGGGTCTAGAAAGCAAGACCCGCCCTACGTCCCGTGGACGAGGTCGTAGAGCGCGGGCTTCAGCCCGCGCGGTCTGAATATGAGTCAGAAAATCCGTGTGGTCATTGCCAAGCCGGGCCTTGATGGGCATGATCGCGGCGCCAAGGTGATTGCCCGGGCGCTTCGCGATGCCGGGATGGAAGTGATCTACACAGGTCTTCGCCAGACGCCCGAGCAGATTGTCTCCGCCGCTTTGCAGGAGGATGCCTCTGTGATCGGGCTGTCCATTCTGTCGGGCGCCCATATGCACATCTGCCCGAGGGTCGTCGAATTACTGCGCGAAAAGCGGATGAACGACGTCCTCGTTGTCGTCGGAGGCATCATTCCCGACGCCGACGTGCCAAAGCTGAACGAAATCGGGATTCAGGGCATCTTTCAGCCCGGCACGCCGATGCAGGAGATCGTAGACTTCATCGCACAGAACGCCAGGTCCGTGTCCTACTTGAGAGGCTCTCGTGACGCATAAGCTCCTGCTCGCCGACGACAGCGTGACCATTCAACGCGTCGTCGAGCTCACGTTCTCGGGCGAGGACGTGCAGGTCGTATCCGTCGGGGACGGCGAGCAGGCCATCGCGCGCATTCCAATCGAGCTGCCGGACATCGTCCTTGCCGATATCGGGATGCCGAAACGGAGCGGCTACGACGTCGCCGCCTTCGTCAAAGGACGATCGGATCTGTCTCACATCCCAGTGCTGCTGCTTGCGGGTGCCTTCGAGCCGGTGGACGAGAACCGCGCTCAGCAGGTGCATAGCGACGGTGTCCTGGTGAAGCCGTTCGAACCGCAGCAGGTGATTGCGCGGGTTCGCGATCTCATCGAGAGCTCGCGGACGATATCGCGCCGAAAGCCGGCTGCGCTCCCCGATGTCGCCGTCGTGGAACATCGTGCCCGGAACGGCGAGACGGTCGGGCACACTCAGTCGGCGGTGACAGTACCGGAAGCAAAGGCGAGCATCGCTGAATCAGTGCAGCGAAAGGCCGAGCCCAAGCTGGACGACTACTTCGACCGGCTCGATGCGGCGTTCGCCGGGCTTGGGACCGAGGGGCACCATGGAACGACGCCTCAATCAGAGGGCGACGATGAGTTCGACGGCCGCGCCGTGCCGACGCTCGAAAGCCTGCTTGCCGTTTCCGCGGGTGCTTTGGATGATGCACCAGCCATCGATCCCGTGATGCCCGTTGAAGTGAGCCAGTACAACGCGATGCTGTCGCGGGCACCGGCTCCTCGTGCGGCAACCGCACCCAGAGAGGCGGCGGAACCAGTCGACGGTCGAAATCTCGTGGCCGACATGTTCGCGGCGCTGTTTGCGGTGGAGCAGGGCGAATCAGTGGCACCGGCGGTGCCGTTGCCGGTCCAGGTCGCGGCGGCCCCCGTCGCGATCAGCGAGGGCTTGGTCGATGAAGTCACCCGCCGCGTCGTCGAGCGCCTCGCCCCCGAGACGGCCAACGAGCTCGTCGCGCAGATCGTGTCCGAAGTCGCGGAACGATTGATTCGCGAGGAAATCACACGAATCAAGGCGGCGGCCGCCGCCAGGCCGTCGCCCCGCATTTAGGGATTTTGATTCGTGATTGATGATTCGTTGATGATTAGGGATTGGAGAAATCAATAATCACCAATGGATCAGCACCCGATTACTCTTCCAGAGAAACCTGCATTAGAGGGCCTCGAAGCCAAGTGGGCCGCGCGCTGGGAAGCCGACGGCACGTACCGCTTCGATCGTCATCACACCCGAGAGGAGATCTATTCGATCGACACGCCGCCTCCCACGGTCAGCGGGTCGCTGCACGTCGGTCATGTGTTTTCCTACACGCACACCGACCTCATTGCGCGTTTTCAGCGGATGCGCGGAAAGATCGTCTTCTACCCGATGGGCTGGGACGACAACGGCCTCCCGACGGAACGGCGGGTGCAGAACTATTACGGCGTGAGGTGCGATCCTTCCTTGCCGTACGAGGCGAGCTTCCAGCCGCCTGAGAAACTGCCCAAGCAGCCGATCTCGGTCTCACGTCCCAATTTCATCGAGCTGTGCAACCGGCTCACCGCGGAAGATGAAAAGGCATTTGAGGACCTGTGGCGTTACCTGGGACTCTCGGTCGATTGGTCGCGTACCTACGCCACGATCGACCGGCGGGCGCAGAAGACATCGCAAGCAGCGTTTCTTCGCCTCCTGAAACGCGGGATCGCCTACCAGCTCGAGGCGCCGACGCTCTGGGACATCGATTTCCGTACAGCCGTGGCGCAGGCCGAGCTGGAGGATCGCGAACAACCGGGAGCCTATCATCGCATCCGCTTCGCGCGTCCCGACTCAGGGAGCTTCGTCGAGATCGACACGACGCGACCCGAGTTGATTCCTGCGTGTGTCGCGCTCGTGGCTCATCCCGACGATCCCAGGTATCAGCCGTTGTTTGGCACCGAAGTCGTGACGCCCTTGTTCAAGGTGCCGGTTCCAGTCAGAGCGCATGCGCTTGCCGATCCCGAGAAGGGCAGCGGCATCGCGATGATCTGCACGTTCGGCGACATCACAGACGTCACGTGGTGGCGCGAGCTCAGGCTGCCGGTGCGAGCGATCATTCAGCCAAATGGTGCGTTTCGCCCGGTGACGTGGGGAGCTGCCGGCTGGGAATCGCGTGATGCCGCCGGGGCTCAGGCTGCCTACGATCAGTTGGCGAATCTGTCAGCGTCGAAGGCGCGTGCCCGCATTGTCGAACTCCTCAAAGACTCGGGCGATCTCATTGGCGAGCCGCGTCCGATTACGCATCCGGTCAAGTTCTACGAGAAGGGCGACCGCCCCCTCGAGATCGTGACGAGCCGGCAGTGGTTCATCAAGACGATGGAGTTCCGTGAGGAGCTGCTGGCGCGGGGTTCCGAGCTGCAGTGGCATCCCGAGTTCATGCGTCATCGCTACGACAACTGGGTCAACGGACTGTCCGGCGATTGGTGCATCAGCCGGCAGCGCTTCTTCGGTGTCCCGTTCCCGGTGTGGTACCCGATCGACGGGGACGGGCAGATCGATTACTCACGTCCGATCGTCCCCGATGAATCGCAGTTGCCGATGGATCCCTCGAGCGATACGCCTGCGGGGTACTCCGCCGCTCAGCGCAATCAGCCCAACGGCTTTGCCGGCGATCCCGACGTCATGGACACCTGGGCGACATCGTCGCTGACACCCCAGATTGCGGCGGACTGGCTAGGCGATCCGGATCTCTTCGCGCGCGTGTTCCCGATGGACCTGCGCCCGCAGGCGCACGACATCATTCGCACGTGGCTGTTCACGACCGTGCTTCGATCGCAGCTCGAGCACGGTACGCTGCCGTGGAGCCACACCGCGATCTCTGGATTCGTCACCGATCCCGATCGCAAGAAGATGTCGAAATCCAAGGGGAACGTCATCACGCCGATGGAATTCCTCAAGGAGTATGGCTCGGACGGCGTGCGCTACTGGGCGGCAAACGTACGCCCCGGTGGCGATGGCATCTTCGATGTTGGCGAGATCAAGGTCGGGCGGCGCCTCGCGATCAAGATGCTGAATGCGGCGAAGTTTGCGCTGATGCAGGCGGAGCCGCGCGGACCGATCACCGAGCCACTCGATCGCGGCATGCTGTCCAGTCTCGCGGCGCTGGTGAAGGAATCGACCGATCAGTTCGACGCGTACGACTACTCCAAGGTGCTCGAACAATCCGAGCGCTTCTTCTGGTCGTTCTGCGACGATTACCTCGAGCTCGTGAAGGGGCGGCGCTACGGTGACTTTACGCGCGAAGGCGCCGCATCGGCGAACAGCGCGATGCTCGTGGCGCTGTCCACCCTCCTGCGATTGTTCGCGCCGTTTCTGCCATTCGTAACCGATGAGGTGTGGTCGTGGTGGCAGGCGGGTTCGGTGCACAACGCCAAGTGGCCAACACCCGAGGAGGTCGTCGAGCCGATCGGCGGTCATGATGGGAACGCGGTGCAGGTGTTCGAAGAGACACGCGCTGCGCTTGGAGAGATCCGCCGGATCAAAGCGCTCGAGAAGCGTCCGGTGAAGGCGGTGATCGAGCGAGCCGTTCTGCCGAAGCGTTTCGAGTCAATGTCGCCTGCTTCGCAGGATTTCCGGGCGGCGACGCACATCAGGGACCTGGGATTCGGAGAGGTCGAGGATCCGCAGCTCACATTCGCGACCGTCGAACCGGTGCCGGAACCACGAGTGTGAATCCATCGCTCGAACCGCTCGCTGCAGACGACTACCGCGACCTGGTCCGCCGTGCCCTGGCCGAAGACGTCGGCCGCGGTGACATCACGACGACGGGAACAATCGACGGGAGTCGGCGCGTCCACGGCGTCCTCCTGGCGAAGTGTCGTTGTGTCATCGCCGGACTCGACGTTGCCGTCGAGGCGTTTAGCCAGCTCGATGCCGCAATCGAGATCACGATTCATCATCACGACGGCGCGTTATGTGTACCGGGCACCGCCGTCGCGGAGATCACCGGTCGTGCTGATGCGCTGCTGATCGGCGAGCGTACGGCGCTCAACTTCATGCAGCGGCTGTCGGGGATCGCGACGCTCACGCGTCAGTTTGTGGATGCGGCCGCGGACCGCATCGTCGTCCTCGACACCCGCAAGACGACACCGCTGATGCGCATCCTCGAAAAGTACGCCGTGCGCGCGGGTGGCGGCACGAATCACCGGTTCGGGCTCGACGACGGCATCTTGATCAAGGACAACCATGTGCGTCTCGCTGGCGGTGTAGCGGCTGCCGTGGAACGCATGCGAAGTGCGAATCAGAATCTGCCGGTCGAGGTCGAGGCACAGAGCCTGTGCGAGGTCGACGCCGCGCTCGATGCCGGCGCTGACATCGTGCTGCTCGACAACCTGTCAACGGCAGACATCATCGAAGCGGTCGGCAAGTGCCGCGGCAAGGCTCGAACCGAGGTGTCAGGCGGCGTGACGCTCGCGCGCATGACCGAGTTGGCCGCGACCGGCGCCGACTACGTGTCCATCGGCGCGCTGACTCATTCAGCTCCCGCCGCAGACCTGAGTTTCGAAATCGAAATGGGGTCGGGAGTCATTTGATCAGGACAGTGTTATGGAGTGTCCTCGTTAAATGACTCCCGACCCCGTTTCCGTCCCTGAAGAATTCGCGACCGCGCTGGCCGTCGCGCGTGGACGCCTCGGCATCTTCGCGCAGCAGATTCTCTGGTATCCCGAAATCGGATCGACGAACGATGTCGCCGGAGCCATGGCCGATCGAGGTGCGCCAGAGGGTCTCATCGTCCTCGCTGATCGACAGACAGCCGGACGCGGCCGACTCGGCCGCACCTGGGCATCACCGTCTGGCGCCGGCATCTACGTGTCGATGGTGTTGCGGCCGTCGCCGACGGTCGCAACGTTGATGACGATCGCGGCGGGTGTTGCCGTTGCCGAAGGTATCGCGTCGGCGACGGGGCTCTCGCCGCACGTAAAATGGCCCAACGACATCCACGTCGGTGGACGGAAGCTCGCCGGCATCCTGGCGGAAGGCGCCGTTGGGCACGTCGTGCTGGGAATCGGGATCAATGTCCAATCGGCGGCGTACCCGGCCGAGATCGCGTCTCGCGCGACGTCGATCGAAGCAGAACTCAGTCGCCCCGTCGATCGCGGGCTCGTGCTTGCGGAGTGTCTCGCTGCAATGGCATCGCGCTATCGCGAACTGCAAAACGGCCGTAGACGACAGGTCGTGGAGGCGTGGCGCGGTCGCGCGGCAGCCATGTTGGGCCGCCGCGTCGAATGGGAAGCCGCAGGCAAACAACAGGTCGGACTGGCCGAGAACATCGACGATGACGGCGCGCTGATCGTGAAAGTGGGTACCGCGACGCAGAAAATCAGGTCGGGAGAAGTGCGGTGGTTGTAGAGCCCGCCGATCAGTACTGCCGGGCGGTCGAAGCGTATCTGTGCCGGAAGAACGATGGCCACCTGGTTAGGATCGTCGGTCCGGCGTTCGAGCAAGTGCTGGGATGGGCCAGCAGGGGAGTGCCCATCAAGATCGCATATCAAGGCATCGACCGGTACTTCGAGCGGTACTACGCGAAAGGGCCTCGCCGCCGGCCAGTCCGGATCGAGTTCTGCGAGGCCGACATTCTCGATGCGTTCGACGAATGGCGGCGGGCCGTCGGCATTGTCAGCGAGGAGCGATTTCCTCCGGCGACCACGACGAGCGGCGCCGAGGCGCCGGAAGTCGCCGCACGCAGGCATGAATCGCTGCCGGCTCACCTCGACCGCGTCATTGCACGCCTCACGAGGTTGCGCGCGGGGACGGATCGCTCACTGGACGATGCCATCGATGCCGCGATCAGGGAGCTCGATCGGTACCGCGCGGAAGCCCGGGCGGTTCGCGGGGACGCGCGCCGCGAGCTCGTCGATCGATTGAGCGCGATGGATGGCGAGCTGTTGAATGCGGCCGAGCGCCAGTGCGATCCCGCAACGCTGGCGCAGCTCGGTATCGAAGCGGCCGAGGAGCTGGCCCCCTTCAAGGATCGTCTATCGAACAGCGCGTTCGAGGAGTCGCGTCGTGCCGCCGTGGCACGCCTTGTTCGTGAGCGGTATCGTCTGCCGGTTATTGCCTTTGATTGATCGGCGTGCGGGTAGTTGATGTCCCTCCTTACGCTTGACATCGAGAAAGCGGCAGCCGGCGGCAGGATGCTGTCCCGTCATAACGGGCAAATTGTGCTCGTGTCGGGTGC
>Ga0207662_10001858_pt1 | contig 10379 bp, 6 predicted proteins | sample KBSS33LmetaG_FD_184338 | JGI IMG/M metagenome (GOLD analysis project Ga0207662, IMG submission 184338) | Switchgrass rhizosphere microbial communities from Kellogg Biological Station, Michigan, USA - KBS S3-3L metaG (SPAdes) (version 2) | ecosystem: Host-associated > Plants > Roots > Rhizosphere... | reverse complement strand
CGCCTTCGTCATCGCGGTCACGGCGGCGCCCGGCGCCGCCCGCGCCGGCAGCTACGCGATCCGGCTTGGCGCGCGGCGCGCGGCGACCTGGACCGATCGGCTGCTGCAGGAATCGCGGACGTTGCAGGTCGCGGCCGCGGCTCTGGAGCGCGACGGCCGATTCGACGCGGCGCGCGTCGAATTGACGCGCGCCCTGGACGACGCCGAAGCGGCGTGCGGTGGCGAGCTGGAGACCGCAACCATCGCCGAACAGCTGGCCGGCGTCTACCGCAAGCTCCCCGACGCCGGCCGCGCCGAAGCGCTGTATCGCCGCGCGATTGACATCGACGCGCGGCTGCTCGGGCGCCGCGATCCGCGCACGGCGCGCGCGCAGGTCAGCCTTGCCGTCCTCTACCAGCGGCAGGGGGACCGCGCGAAGGCTGAAGCGCTGCTGGAGCCGTCGCTGGCCACGATCGAGACGACGCTCGGGCCCGCTCACCCGTGGTACGTGAGCGCCCTCGCGGCGCTGGGGAACCTGCGCGACGCGGCCGGCGATCTCGCCGACGAGGAGCGCATCATCCGGCGCGCGCTGGCGGCGCTCGACGCGATCGAGGAGCAGGACAGCGCGCAGTACGCGTCGCTGCTCAACGATCTCGGAGAGGTCTACCGGCAGAAGGGAGACTACGCCAGCGCCGAGACGACGCTCTCGCGCGCGCTCGCGCTCGACGATCGGCTCCTCGGATCCGGCAGCTACGCCAGCGCCACGCCCCTCCAGAACCTCGGCATCGTCGCGCGCGAGCACCGCAATTATCCGCTGGCGATCGCCTACAACATGCGCGCGCTCGCCATCAGGGAACGGGCGGTCGGCCCGGATCATCCCGACGTGGCGCACGTGCTCACGAATCTCGCGAACATCTACCGTGCGACCGGCGACATGACGCGCGCCCTCGACACGCAGGTCCGCGCGCTGCGCATCTGGGAGCATGCCGCCGGCCCGTACCAGCAGGCGACGCTGCTGGCCGTCGGCAACATCGCCAGGACCTACGCCGCCGCGGGCGACGTGGAGCACGCCGTGGAATACCAGCGGCGCGCCGACCGGATCGTGGAAAAGGAGCTGGCGTTGAACCTCGCCGCCGGCTCAGAGCGCCAGAAGCTGCTGTTCGTCAGGAGCATTGCCGGGCGCACCGATCGCACGCTGTCGCTGCACCTGGCGCAGGCGCCCGGCAATCCGGAGGCCGCCGCGCTGGCGGCGTCGGCGCTGCTGCAGCGGAAGGGGCGGGTGCTCGACGCGATGATCGACACGCTGGCCGGCGTGCGCCGCGCCGCCGGCTCGCGTGACCGCGACCGGCTGGACGAGCTGAAGGTGACGATGTCGCAGCTTGCCGGGGTCGCGCTCGGCCGGCCGGGCGGGCCGAGCGGGGAGGATCGCCGCACCGCGATCGACCGGCTCGAGGCGCAGCGCGAGCGGCTCGAGGCGGAGTTGAGCGCGCACAGCGCGCGGTTCCGCGCCCACGCGCAGCCGGTCACGCTCGAGTCCGTGCAGGCCGCGATTCCCCCCGACGCCGCGCTGCTGGAATTCGCGATCTTCCACCCGTTCAACCCGCGGGCCGAGCGCACGGCGGATGCCTACGGGGCGTCGCATTACGCGGTCTACGTGCTGCGCACCTCTGGCGTCCCGCGCGGTGTCGATCTCGGCGACGCCACCGCGATCGACACGCGGCTCCAGGCGCTGATCGCGTCGCTGCGCAACCCCGATCGGCAGGACGTCGCCCAGCGCGCGCGCGCGATCTACGACCTCCTGATCCAGCCGATTGCGTCGTCGATCGGGGGCGTGACGCGGCTGCTGGTGTCGCCCGATGGCGAGTTGAACCGGCTGCCGTTCGAGGCGCTGGTGGACGGGCGCGGCCGCTATCTCGTGCAGCAGTACCCGATCACCTACCTGACGAGCGGCCGCGACCTGCTGCGCATGCAGGTGCCGCGCGGCGCCGGCGGCCCCGCCGTCATCGTCGCCGATCCGCTGTTCGGCGAGAACACGAGCGCGTCGCGGCGGCCGGCGCCGTATTTCGCGCCGCTGGCGGCGACGGCGGAGGAAGGACGCGCCATCACCGCGCTCTTTCCCGGCGCGGCGATGCTGACCGGGCGCTTCGCGAGCAAATCGGCGCTGCTGAAGGTCCGCTCGCCGCGGCTTCTGCACATCGCCTCGCACGGGTTCTTCCAGCCCGACGCTCCCGGCGACGCCGCCGGCAATCCGCTCTTGCGATCGGGTGTCGCCCTCGCCGGCGCCAACCTGTCGGCCGGCGAATCGACTGCCGGCGTCCTGACCGCGCTCGAGGCGTCCGGGTTGAACCTGTGGGGCACGAAACTGGTCACGCTCTCGGCGTGCGACACCGGCCTCGGCGAGCTGCGCAACGGCGAGGGCGTCTACGGCCTGCGCCGGGCGTTCGTCGTTGCGGGATCCGAGACGCAGGTGATGAGCCTCTGGCCGGTGAGCGACGCCGTGTCGCGCGAGACGATGGTCGCCTACTACACGGCGCTGCGCGCGGGGCTCGGCCGCGGCGATGCGCTGCGCCAGGCCAAGCTCGCACTGCTGAAGCGGCCGGCGCGGCAGCACCCGTACTACTGGGCGAGCTTCACCCAGTCGGGGGAGTGGGGCAGCCTCGACGGCAGGCGCTGATCGCCGCGCCGGCGTGCCACCGCCGAAAGATTCCGCTCGCCACCGGCCTAACAACACGGCGGACGGTGACGGCTTTTCACCAGCCTTTACGATTTCCTAATCGATCGATCACCACGTTCTGACGACGGCAGTGCCGACGGCGGCTACGCTGTGGCGCGTGCAAGGAGTAAGTGTGTCATGAGCCGTTTTTTTCTGCGTGAGAACGCATCTCGCGCGCGACTCAGGGAAGCTGCCGCAGCGCAGGCAAACCGCCGCGACATCGTCAAGGCGCTGTCATGGGGACAGGTGTCACGGCGCGATCTCCTCAAGCTTGGCGTGTTCACCGGCGCGGGCCTCCTCGCCCCGATCCGCGGCTTGAGCCCGTTTGCCTCGAGCGCGTTTGCCGCCAGCGACAGCAACATCCCCACGGGCATGCCCCCGAGCCCGCTTGGCGGCGTCCGCGCGTTCTCGCAGCCGCTGCTGCGGTTCGACGTGCTGCCGCACGTGCCGCGCCTGACGCCAGAGCCGACGCTCGAGTCCAACCAGACGCTGCAGCCGGTGCACGACGGGCTGGGCGGTGGCCAGGGGCCGATCGAAGGGCGCCCGCCCGGCCCGACGTGGGCGCACCAGGGGTTCTCGCGGTTTCCGCCGAAGGTGTTCGTCGAAGTCACGCAGGAGGGGGCGAAGGTCAACGCCTCGTACGACCCGGGGTGCGATGCGGCGCACAACTCCGGCGTCGCCGGCGGCACGCCGTGTCCTCCGTGCTTCCATCCGGCGCTGCCGATCCAGGACGATCGCGCGGTGTGGACGTTCAACGGCTCGGTGCCGCCGAAGCTGCTGATCGGCCGCTACGGGGAGCCGATCCTCTTCCGCCATCACAACCGCCTGCCGGTCGATCTGCGCCGCAACCGTGGCTTCGGCCGGCACACGATCTCGACGCACGAGCACAACGGGCACCACGGCGCGGAAAACGACGGCTTCACCGGCGCGTTCTTCTTCCCCGGGCAGTTCTACGACTACCACTATCCGATTCTGCTCGCCGGCGTGAACTCGGTGAACACGTCCGCCACCGACCCGCGCGCGTCGGCGCCCGACGACGACGGGCACCTGACACTGGTCCCCGGCGACTGGCGCGAGACGATGAGCACGCACTGGTTCCACGACCACATGTTCAGCTACACCTCGCAGAACGTCTACAAGGGCAACGCCGGGATGTTCAACATCTACAGCGGGCTCGATCGCGGCGCAGAGGACATCATCGACGGCGTCAACCTGCGGCTGCCGAGCGGGCGTGCCGACGTGACCGGCAAGAGCTGGGCGAACCTCGACTACGACGTCAACCTGATGCTCGCCGACAAGGCGTGGGATCGCGACGGACAGCTCGCCTTCGACATCTTCGACTTCGACGGCTTCCTTGGCGACGTGATGACGGTGAACCTCACCTACAAGCCGTTCTTCGAGGTCGAGCCGCGCAAGTACCGCTTCCGGATCCTGAACGCCAGCGTGTCCCGGTTCTTCAAGCTCGCGCTCAGCGACGGCTCGCCGATCATTCAGATCGGCAACGACGGCAACCTGCTGCCGGCGCCCGTTGTCCTGACCGAGCTCGACGAGCAGGGCATCGCCGAGCGCTTCGACATCGTCATCGACTTTTCGCGCTACCAGTACGGCGACAAGGTGTGGATGGTGAACCTGTGCGAGCACGATGACGGCAAGGGGCCGAAGCAGAACCTGTCGCTGGCGGCGGCGCTGTCGGGACGTTCGGACGACCCGTGCGTCGGGCGGTTCCTCGAGTTCCGCGTCGTGCGCGAGCTGAAGCAGGCGGATCTGAGCCAGGTGCCGGCCACGCTGATCCCGAACCCCGACCTCTCGAACATCCCGGTCGCGCGGGAACGCGTCTTCGAGTTCGGCCGCGGCGGCAAGCAGACGACGTTCAACGACGTGACGTCGTTCGGCGGCCCGTGGGGCATCAAGACCGGCGGCGGCGACATGTTGAACGCCGACTTCGGACGAATCTCGGCGGCGCCGAAGCTCGGCACGCGCGAAGTCTGGACGCTGAAGAACGGCGGCGGCGGCTGGGACCATCCCATCCACATTCATTTCGAGGAGGGACAGGTGCTCGCCCGCAACGGCAGCGCGGCGAACGTGCCGCCGTGGGAGCGCGGACGCAAGGACGTGTATCGGCTCCGTCCCGGCGGCAGCGTGACCATCACGATGCAGTTCCGCGACTTCGCCGGCACGTACATGGAGCACTGCCACAACACGGTGCACGAAGACAACTCGATGCTGCTGCGCTGGGACGTGAATCCCGACGGCGAGACCGTCCTCACCGCGCTGCAGACGCCGATCCCGACACCGCAGGGGGTCACCTTCATCGATCCCGACGACGAACTGCCCGGCGCACGAAGCGGAGGCGGACGATGATCGCCCGCGCCGTCGTGGCGCTGCTGCTGCTGGCGATGTCCGGCGCATCGATGCCAGGCCCGGCGCAGACCGGGACGCCGCGGAACGAACAGTACTTTCCCGACGTGCAGTTGACGACGCAGGACGGCGCCAGGGTCCGCTTTTACGACTTGATCAAAGGGAAGACCGTCGCGATCGAGTTGATCTATACGAGCTGCCGCTTCGCCTGTCCGCTGGAGACGGCGCGCCTGGCGCAGGTGCAGCGGCTGCTCGGCGACCGCATGGGGCGCGACGTCTTTTTCTACTCGATCAGCATCGATCCCGAGCACGACACGCCGGCGGTGCTGAAGGCGTTTGCCGAGACGTTTCACGCAGGTCCCGGCTGGACGTTCCTGACCGGACGGCGCGCCGACATCGAACGGCTCGCCCGGAGGCTCGGGCTCTACTCCACGCCGAACCCGGAAGACAAGGACGGCCACGTGCCGGCGTTGCTCATCGGCAACGAGTCCACGGGCGACTGGATGCGGGCGTCAGCCCTCGACAACCCGAACATGACCGCCACGATGATCGCGCGGTGGATCGCCGGTTATCCTGCCGCGGCGTCGCGCTCATCGCTCAAGAGCTATACCGAGGCCAGGCCGGTGGCCAACCTGACCAGCGGCCAGTACGTTTTTTCGACCAAGTGCAGCGCCTGTCACGGCCTGGGCGAGGGCCCGAAGGTCGGACCGGATCTGGCGGGCGTGACCACGACACGCACTCGCGCCTGGCTGGCGAGCTACATCACCGACCCGCAGGCCATGCTGCAGCGCGGCGACCCGATCGCGAAGGCGCTGTCGGCGAAATACGGCGCGGTGTCGATGCCCACGCTGCAGTTGACGGATCAGCAGGTGCAGGACGTCATTCAGTATCTGGATCGGGCCAGATGAGGCAGGCCACGGATAAACACGGATAAACACGGATAAGCACAGGCAGGAATTAACGCGCCGACAACCGCGCCGTCACGACCGCGTCACGTGGGAGTGCGATCGTTTCCTTACCGGCCCTTCGACGGAGCTCAGGACAGGCCGGCGGCCGGTGGTCGGTTTACTCGCGGGGTGGACGAGAGCGTCGGACGCATGTTCCGGGCGCTCCTCCAGCAGTCCCCGGCCGATCACCGGACGCCGGCCGTTGTCTTGTGCTGTCGATCAGCGGCAGGTGCTGACGGGATCGACCACGGCGGCGATGGCCTGCTCGATGCTGGCGACGCTGCCCTGGTGCAGCGTGACGAGGCGCTCCACGCCGTCGGCGGTCTCGAGGCGAAGCTGCCAGGCGAACGGCAGCGCGTGGATGCCCACGAGGGTCAGCGGCGAGTCGGCCTTCCGCAGCGCCGTGTGAACGGTGGTGAAGATCTCGTGGCGTGTCATGCCACGTTGGACGCGCGCCGCGCGCATCTGGATCCATCCGTCACGGCGAATTTACGCGGGGCTAGTCGAGACGCACGAGTCCGCGGCGCGTGGCGACCTTGATCGCTTCGGTGCGCGTCGTGACGCCGAGCTTCTCGAACAGGTGCGCCAGGTGCGTCTTCACCGTGCGCTCGCTGATGTCGAGCGCGTTGGCGATCTCCTTGTTGGTCTTGCCGTCGGCGAGCAGCTTGAGCGTGGACATCTCGCGCGGCGTCAGTTGCACCCGCGTGACGCCTTCGGCGAGCTTGGCCGCGGCGGCCGGCGCGAGATACGTCTTCCCGGCGAGGACGTCGCGGATGCAGTTGACGAGATCGTCGGCGGAGATGTCCTTGAGCACGTAGGCCTTCGCCCCTGCCTTGAGCGCGCTGGTGATCTCGTCGTCGGTGTCGTAGGTGGTCAGCACGATCACGCGAGCCTTCGGGTCGCGCCCGCGGATCTGGCGGACGACCTCCACGCCTTCCATCACCGGCATGCGCAGATCGAGCAGCGTCACGTCGGGCTGATGACGCTCGTAGGCGGCAATCGCCTCCTCGCCGTTGCCGGCTTCGGCGACGACGCGCAGGTCCGGCTCCTGGTTGATGATGTTGGCGACACCCGTGCGCAGCAGCGCGTGGTCGTCCACGAGCAGCACGCGGGCGGGAGCGGCGGCGATGTCAGCGTGCAACGTGTACCTGCGTCGGCAGCGAAGCGGGATCCCAGGCCAGCACCACCTCGGTCCCGTTGCGCGGCGCGGTGACCACGGTCAGCGCGGCGCCGATGCGGTCGGCGCGCTCCTGCATGCTGGTCATGCCGAAGCCGGCCGACATCGGATCGCGCGCGATGCCGCGGCCGTCGTCGGTGACCGAGAGGCGGAGCCCCACCGACTGCGCGGTCGAGGCGCGCACGGTGATGCGGCGCGCGCGCGAGTGGCGGACGGCGTTGTTCAAGGCCTCCTGCACGATGGCGACGATCTCGCGCTCGACGCCGTCGCCGCAGCGCGGCAGCTCGTCGAGCAGCAGATCGATCTGCGCGGCGGTCGTGCGCTGGCTGAGATCGACGAGGCGCTTGAGCGCGGCGGCGATGTCTTCCCCGGTGCCGACGTTGGGCCGCAGCGCGCCGACGGAGCGCCGCGCCTCGGTCAGGTGCGTCCGTGCCAGGTCGATCGCGGTATCGATGCTGCCACTCACGTTCGGCGGCAGCCCGCGGGCGGCCCGCTGCACCGACTGCAGCTGCATCAGGATCGCCGCGAAGCCCTGCGCCAGGTTGTCGTGGATGTCGCGCGCCAGGCGGTTGCGCTCCTCGAGGATCGCCTTGCGGCGCTCCTCGCGGCGATTGAGATCCATGAGGCGGTTGTGGTGCAGCGCCAGCGCCGCCTGCCGCGCGATCGCCTCGATCAGGACGACGCGCCACCACCGGCTCTCGGGCTCGAGGAAGACGGTGCTGCACACCGTCATCCAGCCGAGCACGCGGTTGCCGATCAGCAGCGGCGTGGCGACGATGGCGTCCCACGCCATCTGGCGGCCGAAGTCCTGGATCAGCGCCGGCAGGCGCGGATCGCCGCCGCCGTACTCGATCGTCTGCGTCCATCCCTGGCGGTGCGTGAAGAGATGGTGCGCCAGGGTCTCGCACGGGAACTTGCGCGGGCCCCCCTCGGTCGCCTCGCACGGCGCGCCGCCGCCCTTCGGCGGCATGAAGAGGCGGTCCTTGACGTAGGCCATCCACAGCTCGCAGTGCTCGGCCTCGTCATCGAGCAGCCAGAGGGCGCAGGTGTGGCTGTCGCTCTCCTCGACCATCGTCTTGCAGAGCGCGCCGAAGAATCCCTCGACGTCCGGCTCGCGGACCAGCAGGTCGAGCGCGAGCTTCACCACCTCGGTCTGCATGTTGGCGCGGCACTCGGCGCGGCGCCGCTCGTTCGACTCGCGGATCAGCGCCGCGCGGAGCACCTCCGGGTCGTTCGAGGCCGCGTCCTTCGGCTGCGTGAGCCGGCCGCGCTCCGTCACGTCGCAGCCCGAATGCGCCGGTTGCTCCGCCGTCGTCGATGGTCGTGCGGTGGGGTTCATGGCTCCTGACAGTGTAGCCCTTCGCGCGGCCCCGGGCAGCCGCCCGGAAGGTCCATCACGGCATCGTCCAAAAGGACGAGGCCCAGGTCGGCCGCCCGCCTGTCCTCGAGATCGCGCGCACGACGGACGCGCGCGTCGCTCTCATGCCCGATTGTGGCGCACGCGCTCCGCGCGCCAAAGTGGGGACGTTTTTCAGGGAGGTTTCGATGACACGTTGGATCGCATTACTCATCGCAGTGGCGGCCGTGGCCGGCAGCAGCCGGGCCCAGGCCCAGGAACTCACACCCGGACCGGCGCGGCTGGAAGTCAGCATCATTCCCGGCGGCGGCCTCTTCTTCACGAAGGACAAGGACACGAACGAGCCGGCCTTCGGCAACTACGACCTGGGCGGCGCCGTCGCGGTGAACTTCAACCGCTACGTCGGCGTCGAGGGGGAGGTCAGCGGCGCGCTCGGCGTCTCGCAGGATCTCCTGCTCGGCGACACGAACGTCAGCAGCACGACGCCGCACTTCCTCAACTACAGCGGCAACCTCGTGGTCCACGCCACGAACCACACGTCGGTAGTGCCGTACATCACCGGCGGCGTCGGCGGGCTGAGTCTCTTCGAGAAGGCGAGCCTCGGCATTCCCGACACGGAAACGTTCTTCACCGCCAACGTCGGCGGCGGCGTCAAGTGGTACTCGGGCCGCTGGGGCCTGCGCGCCGACTACCGCTTCGTCGGCGTGAAGGGCAAGGACGACGCGCCGCAGTTCTTCGGACGCGAGACCCGCTACGGGCACCGCGTCTATGGCGCGATCCAGTTCAACGTCTTCTAAAAGGGGGGGACGCTGAACCGCGTCCTCCGTTTCATTCCGAGTTCGGCGTCCGGCCGGCGCATTCATCCATGGGCATCATGCGCGCCGGCCGGCGCCGCGGAACCGATCGAGAGCAGATGAGGAGCACATGACGAAACGACTGTTAGCGACGCTGGCGATCATGCTCGTGATTCTCGCCGGCCTCAGCTTCGTGAAGTTCAAGCAGATTCAGACCGCGATCGCCCAGGGCGCGGCGTTCCAGCCGCCGCCCGAGGCGGTCACGACCATCGTGGCCCTGCAGGAAGAGTGGCCGGCGACGCTGAACGCCATCGGCACGCTCGCGCCCGTGCAGGGGGTCACCGTCAGCGCCGACCTGCCGGGCATCGTCGAGCGCGTCCAGTTCGAATCGGGACAGGCCGTGCGCGCCGGCCAGGTGCTTGCCGTGCTCGACACGCGGCAGGAGCAGGCGCAGCTGGCCGCCATCGAGGCGCAGCGCGAGCTGGCGCGGCTCACCTTCGATCGCGTGCAGGGCCTGCTGAACGAGAAGGTCATCTCGCGCGCCGAGTTCGACCGCGCCACCGCCGACTACCGGCAGAACGACGCGAAGGTGGGCGAGGTGCAGGCCGTCGTGCAGCGCAAGACGATTCGCGCGCCCTTCTCGGGCATCCTCGGAATCCGCCAGGTGAACGTCGGCCAGTATCTCACCGGCGGCGCGGCGCTGGTGACGCTGCAGTCGCTCAACCCGATCTACGTCAACTTCGGCGTGCCGCAGCAGTCGGTGGGGCAGATCCCGGTCGGCCGCGTGGTGCACGTCCGCGCCAACGACGGCGCCACCGCCTGGACCGGCCGCGTCAGCGCGATCGACTCGCTGGTCGACGAAACGACCAGGAACATCACCGTGCAGGCGACGCTGGCCAACCCGGACGGCAAACTCCGCCCCGGGATGTTCGTCCAGACCGAGGTGACGCTCGGGCCGTCGCAGAAGGTCCTCGCGCTGCCGGCGTCGGCGATCAGCTACGCGCCGTTCGGCGACTCTGTGTTCGTAGTCGCGGAGATGAAAGACGACGCGGGG
>Ga0207662_10001856_pt1 | contig 10382 bp, 7 predicted proteins | sample KBSS33LmetaG_FD_184338 | JGI IMG/M metagenome (GOLD analysis project Ga0207662, IMG submission 184338) | Switchgrass rhizosphere microbial communities from Kellogg Biological Station, Michigan, USA - KBS S3-3L metaG (SPAdes) (version 2) | ecosystem: Host-associated > Plants > Roots > Rhizosphere... | reverse complement strand
CCTTGGCGGCAATCCTGTGTTCGATGCGCCCGCCGATCTCGACTTCGCGTCGGGGATGAAGAAGGTTCCTCACACCATCGCGCTCGGGCAGTCGGTCGACGAAACGTCATCGGGCGTGGAGTGGCATATCCCCCGCGCACACTACCTCGAATCGTGGGGAGATGCGCGGGCGGTGGGAGGCACACTCAGTGTCGTGCAGCCCCTGATCCTTCCGTTGTTCGGCGGACGCACGCCGGTTGATGTGCTGGGGCTGATGGTCGCAGACAAGGATCGCCCAGGCTACGACATCGTCCGCGAAACCTGGAAACCGATCCTGGGAGACGCCGAGTTCGAGAAGAAGTGGAACCGCGTCTTACATGACGGGCTGCTTGCCGGCAGCGAGCTCCCGGAAGTCGTTCCCGATGTCAAAGGGGAGGCCTTCGCAGAACTCGGGCGCGCGACTGGAGCTGCAAGCGGTTTGGAGATCGTGTTCGTCCCGTCGCCGTCGCTTCATGACGGCCGGTTCGCGAACGACGGGTGGTTGCAGGAGCTTCCCGATCCCCTCACCAAGCTCACGTGGGACAACCCCGCGCTCGTGAGCCCGAAGACCGCCGAGTCGCTCCACCTGGCGGACGAAGACGTGGTCCGGATCGATTACGCGAGCCGGTCGCTCGAGCTTCCGGTCGCGATCGTCCCCGGGATGGCCGACGGCGTCGTCGCGGTGACGGTCGGCTACGGCCGCTCGCACGCGGGCCGGATCGGCTCCGGCGTCGGCTTCAACACGTTCGCGATCCGCACCTCCGCCGCCCCCGGCTTCGACGGCGGCGCCAGCCTGAGCAAGCTGTCGCGCGCGTACGCGCTGTCGACGACGCAGGACCACGGCAGCATGGAAGAACGGCCGATCGTCCGCGAGTCGACGCTCGCCGAGCTCCGATCCGGGCCGGCGGCCAGGACGCAGGGATCCGAGGCGGCGCCTGCCGCCGAGCCCGCACCGGGCGCCAAACGCGGAGACGGCGGCGGGCTCGGCGTCTTCGAGGAGGACGCCAAGCACTTCTCGCTCTGGAAGGAACACTCCTACGATCAGGGCCCGCAGTGGGGCATGACGATCGACCTCAACGCCTGCATCGGCTGCACCGCGTGCATGGTCGCCTGCCAGAGCGAAAACAACGTGCCGGTCGTCGGCAAGATCCAGGTCAGGAAAAGCCGCGAGATGCACTGGCTGCGAGTGGACCGGTACTTCTCCGGCGATCTCTCGAGCCCTGAAACCGTATTCCAGCCCATTCCCTGCATGCAGTGCGAGGATGCGCCGTGCGAGCAGGTCTGCCCGGTGGCGGCGACCGTGCACGACGGGCAGGGCCTCAACGTGATGGTCTACAACCGCTGCATCGGCACGCGCTACTGCTCCAACAACTGTCCCTACAAGGTCCGCCGCTTCAACTTCTTCAACTTCACGAAGGACACGCCCGACATCCTCAAGCTCGCGATGAACCCCGACGTCACGGTGCGGGCGAGGGGCGTGATGGAGAAGTGCACCTACTGCGTGCAGCGGATCAACCGGGGAAAGATCGACGCGAAGCTCGCCGGGCACCCGGTGCGTGACGGCGACGTCAAGACCGCCTGCCAGCAGGCCTGCCCTGCGGCGGCGATCGAATTCGGCGATATTCGGGATCCGTCGAGCCGCGTCGCGAAGGCGAAGGCCGATCCGCGCAACTACGCGCTGCTCGACGAGCTGAACACCAAGCCGAGGACGACCTACCTCGCGAAGGTGCGCAACCCGAATCCCGATCTCAAGGGCGTGATATGAGCGTCCTTGCTCGCGGCGTCGTGCTCACGGCCGCGCTCGCGCTCTCGGGCTGCGCCCGCGGCTGCACGTCGAGCCGGCCGCCGATCCATCCCAATCCGAGCATGTACAACCAGCCGAAGGTGCTGCCGCAGACTTCCAGCACCTTCTTCTACGACGGCTCGGCGATGCGCCCGCCGGTGCCAGGCACGATCGCGATCGGCGAACTGAAAGAGGACGAGGTGTTCTTCACCGGCAAGGGGAAGGACGGGCAGTTCGTGGCGACGATCCCCGGCGCCGTGGACGAGGCGCGTCTCGAGCGCGGCCGCCAGCGCTATGCGATCTACTGCCAGCCGTGCCACGACGCGCGCGGAGAGGGCAAGGGGATCCTGTTCCAGCGCGGCAGCATCCCGACCGCCTCCTTCCACCAGGAGACGATCCTCAAGTACCCCGACGGGCAGCTGTTCGACGTCATCACCAACGGCAAGGGGCTGATGCCGTCGTACCGCTGGCCGATCCCTCCGGCAGATCGGTGGGCGATCATCGCCCACGTCAAGGAGCTCCAGCGCAAGCACCAGGCGAGCGCGACGGCAGCGTCAGCCGAGACGCCGCCGCCGCCAAAGGGGGACAAATGAGGATGGCACCGTGAGCAACGGCGTAATGAACGGCGCGATGAACCGCAAGGTGCTGATCCTGCTCGGCCCCGTTGCCGGCATCGTGATGTTCATCGCCGTCGTCTGGATGGCCACGGTCTTCGTCGGCCGCAGCGAATACCGCGATCCGTACCGCGCGCCGGCGGCGACGGCAGACGCCACGCCGCGCGCCGAAGGCGTGGCCGCCGAAAAGGCGGCGGCGGACACCAAGGCCAAGGCGACGCCCTACGCCGAGGCCGAGTATAGGACGTTCCCGATCGTCGGCAGCCGCGTCGCGATCTGGGCGGTCGCGCAGCTGCACCTGCTGTTTGCCGCGTTCGTCCTGGCGGTGCCGCTCTTCGCGTTCATCATCGAGGCGATCGGCTACAAGACGGGCGACCTGCGCTACGACCGGCTCGCGCACGAGTTCACGAAGCTGCTCTCGGTCTCGTTCTCGCTCACCGCGACGTTCGGCGCGTTCCTGACCTTCATGCTCATCATCCTGTACCCGAAGTTCACGAACTACCTGATGAGCGTGTTCTCTCCCACGTTCCTCCCCTACGTGCTGCTCTTCTTCTTCGAGGCCTTCTTCCTCTACACCTATTACTACGGCTGGGGGAAGTTCCATCCGCTGCTGCACCTCTTTCTCGGGCTCGGGCTGAATCTCGTGGGCACGGCGATCATGCTCATCGCCAACGCCTGGCTGACCTTCATGATGTCGCCGCGGGGGGTCTCCGATACCGGGGCGGTCCTGTCGGTCTGGGACGCGATCAACAACTACACGTGGATGCCGATCAACGTGCACCGCATCATCGCCAACATCGCGTTCGGCGGATCGGTGGCCGCGGCCTACGCGGCGTTCAAGTTCCTGCAGGCGGAAACCGACGAAGAGCGCGCGCACTACGACTGGATGGGCTACATCGGCAACTTCGTCGCGATCAGCGCCTTCCTGCCGCTGCCCTTCGCCGGCTATTGGCTGGCGAAGGAGATCTACGCTTTCTCTCAGACGCTCGGCCTGACGATGATGGGCGGCGCGTTCTCGTGGCTCTTCATCATCCAGGCCGTCCTGATCGGCAACCTGTTCCTCGCCGCGAACTACTACCTCTGGCTGGGCATGGGACGCGTCGACGGGGTGCAGCCGCTGCAGAAGTTCATCAAGTACCTGCTCTTTGCGATCACGCTGTGCTTCATGGTCTGGGCGACGCCGCGATCGATCATCGCGACGGTCTCCGAGCTGCGGGCGATGGGCGGCGGCGCGCATCCGGTGCTCGGCTACCTCGGCGTCATGTCGGCCAAGAACACCGCCGTGAACATCCTGATCCTGACGACGTTCATGAGCTTCCTGCTCTATCGGCGGACGGGAAAGGTCGCGACCGTCGCGTGGGCGAAGGCCGGGCACGCGGCGCAGCTGTCCATCTTCGCGGCGGCCGCGTTCATCGTGATCTTCCTCGGCATCTACGGCTACTTCGTCGAGGCGACGGTCCGCATCCGGCTCTCGGTGCCGCAGGTCAGCTCGGTGCTGATCGCGATGGTGTCGATCACCGCGATCGACGTCTTCCTGTTCCGCGGCGCGATGCGGACCGGCGAGGTGCGCTGGGGCCGGATCCCGAGGGTTTCCCAGTACGTGCTGATCTTCATCGCCGTCACCTTCACCTGGCTGATGGGCCTCATGGGTTACGTCCGATCCGGGCTGCGGCAGCACTGGCACGTCTACGGCGTCGTCCGCGATCACTCCGTCGACGCCTTCACGCCGACGCTCGGCTTCGCCACGAAGGTCGTGTCGGTGACGGTGCTGATGTTCTTCCTCCTCATCGGGTTCGTGTTCTGGATCACGAGCCTGCACGACCGCCCGGAGTACCAGCGGCGTGAGAAGGGCGTCGGCGCGACGGCGCACGAAGCGGAGCCGGTATGAAGATCCCGCTCATCCTCCGCATCGGCGCGCTGGTCTTCGCCACGACCGGGTTCTATGCCTACGTCGGCCAGATGGTGCCGCAGAAGGAAGTGCAGCCGCCGGCCGAGATCGTCCTCCGGACCGACCTGACGACGGCCGACATGGTGAAGGTGGGCCGCGAGATCATGGAAGGCAAGGGCCTCTGTTTCACCTGCCACACCATCGGCAAGAGCGGCGCGCTGCGGTTCCCCGACCTGGCGGGCGTCGCCACGCGAGCGAAGACCCGCGAGCCGGGCATGACCGACATCCAGTACTTCGCCCAGACGATGTACGAACCGAATGCCTTCATCGTCCCGGGCTTCAATCCCGGGATGCCGGTCATCAACAAGCCTCCCATCGGCCTGACCGATCAGGAGATCCTCTGCGTGATGGCGTACCTGCAGACGCTCGGCGGCACGGCGACGGTCACGCTGCAGACCAAGCACCAGTACAACGCCGGCACGGCCACGCCGACGACACCGTCGACCGGCGTCTCGCCGGGCGGGACGCAGCCTGAAGCGACGGTCAAGGGTGAGAAGCGATGAAGCTGCCAATCGTGCTCGTGGTGGCGGTGGTGTTCGCGGCGCTGCGTTTCCTGCGCGTGAGCCTGCTGATCTGGGCCGGCGCCTGGTGGATCGGCATCTACGTCCTGCTGCGGTTCGGCTTCAGCGCGCCGATTCCGTCGTCCGTCATTTCGATCTACATGGGGATCGTCACCCTGGCGATCCTCGCCTACGTCTCGTCGAGCGAGCAGCGGCGCAGCGACGTCTCCGGGCCGCTCTTCCGGTTCATGACCGAGAAGCGCTACACGCCGTTCCTGGTGGTGACCGCGCTCGCGATCCCGGCGCTTGCCGCCGCCAACGTCTACGTCCAGATGAACGTGCCGCTCGAGCCGCCGCTCTTCTCGCGGACGGTGCACCCCGCCTCGCCGTCGGACGTCACGGTCCACGACAAGCGGATCGACCTCGACGCCGGCGAAAACCCCTTCCGCCACTTCGAGACGTCGAACGCGCAGGAGTTCCGCAAGCACGTCGAGAACGGGCGCCGCGTCTACTACCAGAACTGCGTCTTCTGCCACGGCGACAACCTCGCCGGCAACGGCATGTTCGTGCACGGGCTCGATCCCATTCCCACCAACTTCAGCGACAAGGGCACCATCCCGATGCTGCGCGAGACCTTCCTCTTCTGGCGCATCTCGAAGGGCGGCCCGGGGCTGCCCGACGAAGGCGGTCCGTGGGACACGGCCATGCCGGCATGGGAGAAGTTCCTGAAGGAGGACGACATGTGGGACGCCATCCTCTTTCTCTACGACTTCACGGCGTCGAGGCCCCGCGGCAAGGAGGAGGCCGCGGCGAAATGACTCGGATGATCGGCCCGCGCTCGTCCATCGCGGTGGGTGCCGCAGTCCTGGTCGCGGCGCTGTGCCTCGCGCCGACGCCATCGGTGCGTGCGGCAGGCGCTCAGGGTGAGAACAGCCCGAAGAACGAGCCGGGGCGCACGCTCTACATGAAGTACTGCTCGCAGTGCCACGGTGAGAAGGGGGACGGCGAAGGCTACGCCGCCCTGCATCTGCGGCCGCGGCCGCGCAACTTCACGACCGGCAAGTTCAAGATCCGCACGACGCCGAACGGCGCGCTGCCGACGCACGAGGATCTCGTCAACGTCATCCGGCGCGGCATGCCGTACACGTCGATGCCCGCCTGGCCCGGCTTCTCCGACAAGGAAGTGTCGGATCTCGCCGATTTCGTCACCACCTTCTCGCCCGACTTCAGCAACCCCGAGCGGGCGCCCAAGGCGGTGTCCTTTCCGAGCGCGCCGCGATCCAGCAAGGAGTCGATCGACACCGGCAAGAAGCTCTACGAGGACAACGGCTGCATCAAGTGCCACGGCAACGCCGGCCGCGGCGACGGCCCGTCGGCGCCGACCCTGGCGGACGAGTGGGGCCACCCGATCCGCCCGGCGGATCTGACGCAGCGCTGGACCTTCCGCGGCGGCGCCTCGCGCGAGGACATCTTCAGGACGATGAGCACCGGCCTGAACGGGACGCCGATGCCGTCGTTCGTCGACGGCCTGAAGGAAGATCAGCGGTGGGCGATCACCGACTTCATCGACTCGCTCGGCCCCGCCACGCCCGGCTACACCAACCTGGTCATCGCCAGGCACGTCGACGATCCGATCGATCTTGCCAAAGGGGCCGCGAGCTTCGAGTCCGCCCGCGTCGCGCGCTTTCCGATCATCGGCCAGATCACCGAACCGGTGCGCGAGTTCCATCCGCCGGCGACGTCCGTCACCGTGCAGGCGATCTATGACGCCGAGTCGATCGCGCTGCTCGTGCGATGGCACGACATGAGCGCGGAGAAGAGCGGCAAGAACGGACCGACGCTGCCGGTGCCCCCCGAGGAGGAACAGGAGCCCGCCAGCGGCGGGCCCGCGGGAGACAGCGGCGGCGCCAACGCCAACAATCCGTTCGGCGACGCGGTGGTGACGCCGCCGGCCGGGCAGGCGAAGACCCCGCAGCCGCCCAGCGATCCGTTTGCCGAGCCCGCGGCGCCGGCCGCGCCGGTGTCGGAGTTCTCCGACGCGGTCTCGATCCAGATTCCGTCGCAGGTGCCGACCGGCGCGCGCAAGCCGTATTTCATCTTCGGCGACGGCCAGAACTCGGTCGATCTCTGGTTCTTCGACCTGGCGAAGCCCGCGCCGCTTCAGTTCACGGGAAAAGGCAGCGGCGACATCGCGCCCAACGACACGGGAGACGTCACCGGCGTCGCCAGCTACGACCAGGGGGAATGGTCGGTCATCTTCAAGCGGCCGCTGCGCCCCGGCGCGGGCGCCGCACTCACCCCCGGACAGTTCATGCCGATTGCCTTCTCGGTGTGGGACGGGTTCTCGCGCGAGCGCGGCAATCACCGCGGCCTGACCGTGTGGTACTCGCTCTACCTCGGGCCGGAGGAAATGCCCTCGGTGGTCGGCCCGATGATCCAGACGGCGCTCCTGATCCTGGCCATCGAGCTGGCCGTCATCGGCTGGGTGCGGTGGCGCTACCGTGCGCGCGCGCGCAGCGAACTCGATCGTGGACCTTCGCAACCTGCAGTCACCAATGTGTGAGAACCTCTGATGTACAAGAGCATCTACGTTCCGGTCGATAACTCGGACCATTCCAACCGCGCCGTCGCCTGCGCCGTCACGCTGGGCAAGACGTTTACGGCAAAACTGGCCGGCTGCCATGTCTACGCGGCAGGCCTCCACGACTATCGCTTCCGGCAGATGGAGTACACGCTGCCCGAGGAGTACATCGACGAAGTGGAGCTCGAGCGCCAGCGGAAGATCCACGACAGCCTGATCACGATGGGCCTCAAGCTCATCTCCGACAGCTATCTCGACGGCATGTCGCGGCTGTGCCGCGACTCGGGAATCGAGTTCGAGCCGAGGATGATGGACGGCAAGCACCATGTCGAGATCCTCAAGGACCTCGACGGCTCCGACTACGACCTGGTCATGATCGGCGCGCTCGGCATCGGACGATCGCGCGACAGCGTGCTCGGCTCCGTCTGCGAGCGCGTCGCCCAGCGGTCCGACCGTGACGTCTGGGTGGTCAAGCACATCCCCGAGCCGGACGAGGCCGAACGCGACACCATCCTGGTCGGCATCGACGGCAGCCCGCAGTCGTTCGGGGCGCTCATGACCGCCATCGACCTGGCGCGCGCGTTCGGCAAGAAGGTCGAGACGATCGCCGTCTACGATCCCTACCTCCACTACTCCGTCTTCAACGGCATCGTCAACGTGCTCACCGAGCAGGCGGCGAAGGTGTTCCGCTTCGAGGAGCAGAACCAGCTGCACGAGGAGATCATCGACACCGGGCTGGCGCAGATCTACCAGTCGCACCTCGAAGTCGGCGAGCGGATGGCGGGCGAGACGGGCTTCCCCGTCGGCAAGACGCTGCTCGACGGCAAGCCGTTCCAGAAGATCCTCGACCACGCGCGCAAGACCAACCCGTGGCTGCTGGTGCTCGGCCGGATCGGCGTCCACAGCGCGAAGGACGAGAAGGGCCTGGGCAGCAACGTCGAGAACGTGCTCCGCGCCGCGCCGTGCGACGTCCTGCTGTCGACGCGCCTCGAAGTGCCGCGTCTCGACGTGCGTGCCGAGGAGACCGTCCGCTGGACGCCCGAGGCCGAGGCGCGGATGAAGAACGTGCCCGACCAGGTCAAGGGGATCGCGCGCACCGGCGTCCTGCGCCTGGCGCTCGAGAAGGGACACTCGGTGGTTACCAGCGCCGTGATCGACGAAGCGATGGATCGGTTCATGCCGAAGAACGCGTCGGCCAGGACCAAGGCGCTGGCCGAGGCGGTCGCGCTCGAGCACGCGAAGGCCGGCCCGGTGTCGATGTGCCGCTCGTGCGGCGTCACCGCGACGCAGAGCGGCGCCGTGAAGTGCACCGTCTGCGGCGGCACCGATTTCGAGGTGATTTCCCTGGAGATGATCGAGAAGATCGCACAGGTGGAAGGCGGGCTCGAGGAGGAGACCACCTACGACGGCCGCAAGCTGCGCTGGTCGGAGGAGGCCAGGAAGGGCCTCTGGACCATGAAGAACGCCTACCAGCGCCGGCGCGTCAAGGCGCGCGTCGAAAAGAGCGCACGCATGAAGCGGCTCGACGCGATCACGCTCGACTTCGCCCGGCAGGTGATCGAGGAGGAAACCGGCGCGCCGCTCGAGATCGGCCGCTCCGCCGCCGCGCCCGGGGATGCGCAAGGCGCTCCGGCGAAAACGGGCGACACGGCCGGTGAAGGCGGAGACGCCCGCCTGATCGCCAGGGACGACAAGAAGAACCCATTGATCTCGACGTTCGGCTGGACGGAGGAGGCCGTGCAGCGGGTCTTCCGCGTGCCGGCCGGGTTCATGCGCAACAAGACGCAGGAGCGGATCGAAGAGCTGGCGCGGGAGCGCGCCGCCGCAACCATCGACCTGGCGCTGGTCGAAGCGGGCATCGAGTTCGGCAAGCGGATGATGGCCGAGATGATCGCGACCTATCCGTCACCGGGCGCGCAGCCGGCGGCATCCGCCCCGGCCCAGCCCTCCCCGGCTGCCGAGGGCGGCAGCTACCTGAACGAGGTCAGAGCCCGCTGATTTGTCGTCGTACCGTTTCTGCCGGACGGATGACATCGGGCTGCTCGTCGAGGCGCTGAACCGCTGCTGGGCTCCGTACTTTCCCGGCGAGCCGCCCGAGACGCCGGCCACGTTCAAGCGGTCGATCCGGGATCTTCAGGTCTGGTGCAGCAGCTGCATGGTCGCCTTTGCGGGCGCCGATCCGATCGGCGTCCTGATCGGCGCCAAGCGGGCCGGCGCGACCCTCATCCACAGGATCGCCGTGCATCCGGATCATCGGCGGCAGGGTCATGGCCGTCACCTGCTCGCGTCGCTCGGCTCGAAGCTGGCGATCCTCGGGCCACCGCGAATCGTGGCCGAAGTGCCCGAGGCGCTCGCCGCGGCCTGCGGGCTGTTCGGCGCAGCGGGGTACGTCCAGGAAGCGCTGCTGACCGACTATGTGCTGGATGGAGCGGAGGCCGGCGCGGCGAAGGCGACGGCTCTGAATGACGGCGGGTTCGTGATTCCCGTGACCATCGACGACCTTGCCGCCAACGGGCTCCTCGAGGCCGATCCGCACTCGTGCTGGGAGCGGTCGGTGGAGACCCTGACGGCACGGAAGGACGACCTCGCCCGGACCCTGACCGGCGTGCCGCGGCCGGCGGATCGAATCAGCCTCCTTCGAAAGCGGCCAAGCAACGGATCTCCGCAGGTACGCCCGGTCCTCTCGGCTGCGCCACAGGCAAACGCGCAGCCGTCGTGGTCGCCGCCCGCGGAGCTAGCGGCGAATGGGAACGGAGGGGCCGAGTCCGCGATCCCGTGGGAGTACTGGCCGTCGGAGTCGCTGAGCAACGGTCACGGCTCGGAATCCGGCCCACCGGCAAGCAACGGGAACGGTCACCGACTCGATGTTCCGGTGCGCGAAATCGTCCACGCCGGCGAGTCCGCAGGTTGGGCTCCGCTCACCGCGGCTGAGGAGTAG
>Ga0207662_10001853_pt1 | contig 10392 bp, 8 predicted proteins | sample KBSS33LmetaG_FD_184338 | JGI IMG/M metagenome (GOLD analysis project Ga0207662, IMG submission 184338) | Switchgrass rhizosphere microbial communities from Kellogg Biological Station, Michigan, USA - KBS S3-3L metaG (SPAdes) (version 2) | ecosystem: Host-associated > Plants > Roots > Rhizosphere... | reverse complement strand
GGTTTGAGCTGGACAGTGGATGGCGGCACGGCCGGCGGCAGTTGTTCGATCACTGCCGGTACTTTGACCTGCAACATCGGCACACTCGCTCCTGGTAGTGTGACGGTGCATATCTCATCACCAACTACTTCGGCGAACTGCGGCCCGGTCACGAATACGGCCAGTGTCTCAGCTACCAACGAAGCCAACACCGCGAACAACTCTTCGGGTGCGGTGGTGATCACGGTCAACTGTCCTGATCTGACAGTCAGCAAGACTGCGGATGCAGCGACAGTCAATGCCGGTGACAACATCGGTTATCTGATCACGGTCAACAATGCTGGTCCAGGTACAGCCAAGGGCGTGGTGCTAAGCGACCTCCTGCCTGGCGGCTTGAGCTGGACAGTGGATGGCGGCACGGCAGGCGGCAGTTGTTCGATCACTGCCGGTACTTTGACCTGCAACATCGGCACACTCGCTCCCGGTAGTGTGACGGTGCATATCTCATCACCAACTACTTCGGCAAACTGCGGCCCGGTCACGAACACGGCCAGTGTCTCAGCCACCAACGAAGCCAACACCGCGAACAACTCTTCCGGGCCGGTGGTGATCACGGTCAACTGTCCTGATCTGACAGTCACCAAGACTGCGGATGCGGCGACAGTCAATGCCGGTGACAACATCGGTTATCTGATCACGGTCAACAATGCTGGTCCAGGTACAGCCAAGGGTGTGGTGCTAAGCGACCTCCTGCCTGGTGGCTTGAGCTGGACAGTGGATGGCGGCACGGCAGGCGGCAGTTGTTCGATCACTGCCGGTACTTTGACCTGCAACATCGGCACCCTCGCTCCTGGTAGTGTGACGGTGCATATCTCATCACCAACTACTTCGGCAAACTGCGGCCCGGTCACGAACACGGCCAGTGCCTCAGCCACTAACGAAGCCAACACCTCGAACAACTCTTCCGGTGCGGTGGTGATCACGGTCAACTGTCCTGATCTGACTGTTACCAAGACAGCCGATGCAGCGACAGTAAGTTCAACTGACAACATCGGATTCACTATTACGGTGAATAACGGCGGCGCTGGATCGGCAAACAATGTCATGCTCTCAGACACTCTGCCGAACAACGCAGGACTGAGCTGGTCTATTAATGGTGGTACGGGTGCAGGCTCGTGCTCTATTACATCGGGCACTCTCAGTTGTAATTTCGGAACCATGGGGTCCGGGACAAGCAAGACTGTTCATATCGCATCACCAACAACGGCCGACACTTGTGGAACGGTCACAAATTCGGCAGCAGCGACAGCGACGAATGAGGCGAACACAGGCAACAACTCTTCCGGCCCTGTGAGCATTGCAGTGCAATGTCCGGATCTTTATGTGACCAAGACGGCCGATGCGTCGCCAGTGAACGCAGGTAGTCAGATCGGCTTCACGATCCAAGTCAAGAATATCGGACCTGGTCTCGCGAAGAGTGTGACGCTGTCGGATTCGCTGCCTTCGAGTCCCGGCATGACCTGGACGGTCGATCCGCTGAACTCTGATCCTACTTGCTCGGTCGGCCCAGGCAATGTACTCAGTTGCAGCTTCGGCAACGTGGCAAATCTGGCAACGAAGAAAGTCCACGTCACCAGCCCGACCACAACCGCAAACTGTGGTGTCGTTAACAACACTGCGACGGCTTCAGCGGCAAACGAGAAGAGCGGCGACACAACTAACAACTCGTCATCTGCTTCGATTACGCTGACCGACAATACTGCACCCGTCATTAATCTGAGCAGTCAGGTGAACACGCTTTGGTCACCGAACCATAAGTACGTGAACTTCAAGATTACGGACTTCGTGAGCTCGGTAACCGATAGCTGTCAAACGACCATCGGTCTCAGCAGTATTACCATCGTGAAGGTCACGAGTGATGAACCTGAGAATATTAACAGCGGAGACGGTAATACCTTCCAAGACATGCTGATCGCGCCAGACTGCAAGTCAGTCGATTTACGTGCTGAGCGCGACGGCAATAAGAACGGGCGGGTCTACACGATCACGTTGAAGGCTACCGACGCCAATGGCAATAAGTCGTACGCTACGGTCAAGGTAACAGTACCGCATAGTCAGGGACCAAAGGGTGTTGCGGTTGAGGATCCCGTTGCGTATACGGTGACCAATCCGAATTGCCCGTACTGATCATCCGTTAACTGTTAAGCACGCGATAACTAAGACAGGAGATTGTAATGAGAAGTAATTTGAAACGATCCAGTAAGCACTTACTTCCAAGGCTCATGGCGCTTGCTGTGCTAGTTGGTACGGTAATGGGTGTGCAGATTCTTTGTCAGCGTGCGTCCGCATCGGCTGGAACAGCAAACGCATTGATGGGAATCACGGTAACCAATAACGCCACTCGCGACATTCGTCACCTGTATTTGAGCCCGGTTGATCACGACGCATGGGGTCCGGACCTCATGAGCGAAGGTACAGTTCTAAAAACCGGCCAGAGTTTTACGATCAGCGACGTCACCTGTTCGTCTAACGAAATTAAAGTCGTCGCCGAAGATGGAGAGGGTTGCTTTGTTTACGGCGTAATATCGTGCGCACAAGCGACGACGAGCTGGACCATTACGAACGACGCACCTCGCGATTGCGGGAACTGAAGTCTTTCTCAGTCTAGCGCCTTAAAAAAATTTGCCGGAGCTGCTCGCGGAGCACTCCGGCATATTATTTTCATTTTATCTGGTCTTACATAAACATCCGTATCACAGCCCAGGCAATCACCAGGCTGATGAAACCACCCGAGAATGTGTAGGCCCATTCGAAGGGTGGGCTTTGTCGTAGTAAGTAAGCACGCATCAGCACCAAGCCGCACTTCCAACCATCATGTTTGTAAATCGGGAGAATGTTGCCCGCCGCTATCAGCAGGTTGATCCAGCCGAAGATTGTTCCGAAGGCTGCGAAGCCGGCGATTAAGTTGAAAACAATTCCACCGAGGTGCACCGAAAGTTGCTGTGCGGTCGGTCTCGAATTCAATACTGTTCCGTCCAAACGAACGAACGAGCCGAGTGGAAGCGCGCGGATGTTGAAGCGAACGGCCCCTATCGAGAATCCGAACAGTTTTGGTCCAAGTCCAATAGCCAATTCGGTGGCCGGAACCTTACTCGATCTCGCGGCGACGAGATGGCCAAGTTCATGGATCAGCATTCCGATTGCTGTCCATAAACAAATTGTCAGGGTTAGTGTCAGCATTTTGGCAGGGCAGAGGGACGGCGTTAGTCGATCTCGATAGATCGTGCTAAGACACCTCCTTCAACACACATGCCGCGATCGCTGCACCTCTTGAAGTACCCAAAACGCTCAGGATTTCGAGAGATTTTTAGGGATGTGAAAGCGTGGATGACAAAAAATGAGAGGTGTGAGGCGACAAAAGTTGGAAGTGCCTTACGTGAAGAGGAGTCAGGACTCAACGTGACAGGATGGCTCGAGAAGTATCCGATATGCTTCTGAAGCATGAATGAAGATTCAATATCGCCTTCACTTGCAAGGTGCGTAACATCAGCCAATCAAGATTCAGTGGAAACAACTCAATGCAGTAAATTGCAGGTAAGGAAGGTGGCTTGCCCCCGCTCAAGCTCCATTTTGAACTCCACATTGAATCAACCGGAGCTTGAGCGGGGTCAAGCCTTCCCTACCTGCAATTGCCCTACTTGACCTTTTGAAATGAACTTGAGTGATTGATGTTATGAACGTTGACTGTTCCCTGTTCCAAAATCCGTACACCGAATCCCTTCCTGAACATAAAACTATCGCTGAGAAATAGGATTGGGAGTTATCATTCAGGCTCCCAGTCGAACCAGCCATAACTTCCAGTCACCGCAATTAACCAGGAGGCAGTGATGAATTCGATACTCAAAGACATCCGCTTTGGGGCCCGAAGTTTATCGAAGCAACCGCACTTCTCGATCGTCGCGATCGTCACGCTCGCGGTGGGCATCGGTGCTACTACCACGATCTTTAGCATTCTCAATGGAGTCGTTTTACGTCCACCGGCTATAGCAGATTCTGATCAAGTAGTTGCGGTATGGCAGACACCACGCGGCAATCACGTGGAAAGCTTTTTGTCTTACCTTGAACTGCAAGATTGGCGAAAGGCAAACCACAGCTTCGAAGACATTGCAGCCTACAAACCGACTGGCATCATCATCACGGACCAACAGCAATCAGATCGCGTTGCCGGACTTTATGTAACCGCAAACTTCTTTCCGCTCCTGAAGGTGAATCCTATCGCGGGGCGGAATTTTGATGTTCAGGAAGAGCAGCGGAATTCGGCGCCTGTCGCAATTATCAGCTACGAATTCTGGCAGAGCAGATTCGGAGGAGATCAAAGTGTACTGAATCAACAAATCAGCATTAACGGTAAGGCGCACACAATCATTGGCATTCTCCCGCAAGGCTTTGATTTTCCGTTGTCGAGACGTCTGGACGTTTGCACTACCGTCGCCGAGGAAGGCTCGAACCTTGAAGAACGAGGCGCCTTTGTTTTCAAAGCATTTGGACGATTGAAGCCCGGCGTTACGATTGAGCAGGCACAAACCGAGATGACCACTATCGCGGAGAACCTTGCGCAAGCTTACCCTGCGACAAACAAAGACAGCACCGTCCTATTAGTAAGTGCTCAAGAGCACATTGTAGGAAGCCAGGTGCGGCGCGCTCTCTGGCTGCTGCTTGGCGCGGTAGGTTTTATTCTCCTGATCTCGTGCACGAACGCCGCCAATCTTTTATTGGTTCGAGCGATTACAAAACAAAGAGAGACAGCAATCCGTGCGGCGCTTGGCGCAGGCCGTTGGCGGATTGCGGCCCAGTCGCTGATTGAAAGCCTTTTACTTTCGTTGGTGGCAGGCTGCGTTGGCCTGCTCGCGGCTGTGTGGGCCGTAAAAGCAATCAAGTATTACGGTGCAGACCAGATACCACGGCTCAACGAAGTCCAAATCGATTCGCGAGTTATGATCTTCGCTTTGGTCGTTTCGGCGTTGACCGCGCTCCTGTTTGGTCTGGTGCCGATGCTCAAAGCAGCTCGTTCGAACATCTACGACATTTTGAGATCAGGATCGAAGGCGGCTACAAGCGCGAATACTCTGCGTCTGTGGGCCGACGCGCTCGTGGTCAGCGAAATTGCGCTGAGCCTGGTCCTATTGGTCGGCGCAGGTTTGATGATCAGAAGTTTCGCAGAACTGGTAAACGTACCCACAGGGTTCGACGCGCGAAATGTGTTGACCGGAAACATTGTATTGACTGGTCAGAAGTACGACGACCCGGCTCAACGTCTCCACTACGTCGATGAAACCCTCGCCAGGTTGAATACAATCCCCGGCGTGGAACGCGCGGCATACGTGGCTCCCTTGCCATTCAGCGGCGCAGATGTTGGCGGCGATTTTCGAATTGAAGGTCGCGACACTCAACCTGGAGATGAACCGACGGCAAGTGTGCGTAGCGTCAGCACTGATTATTTTCTGACGATGAAGATACCCATCGTTAAAGGTCGCGATTTCAATGACGGCGATCGGCGAGGTGGACCCGGCGTTGCCATCATCAATGAAAGGTTGGCGCGGCTTTACTTTGCGAATGAGGAACCTGTTGGCAAATACATCTCTGATGTCGGGTCGAATCAAAACCCAGGTGACCCTAAGCGCTGGGAGATCGTGGGAGTGTCAGCCGACATTCATCACAACAGCCTGGTCAAACGCGCTGGGCCAGAGTTGTACCTGCCTTATGAACAGAACAGTTGGCGCTGGGGTAATTTTATCGCGCGAACATCAGTTGACCCGTCGAGTGTTGCGAGCCCCTTTCGCGATCAGATTCGAGCCGGCGATCCACTGGTTGCGTTAACAAGGATCCGTCCTTTGGACCAGCTTGTTTCGTCAACGGTGACTCAACCGCGTTTTTACGCTTTCCTGTTCGGGTTGTTTGGAGTGATCGGCCTGTTGCTGACGATTACAGGTATCTACGGGGTAATCTCGTACACAGTAGCTCAACGAACGCAAGAAATCGGAATTCGGATGGCGCTCGGTGCACAAACATCAAACGTCATGAGACTAGTGATCGGTGAGGTGCTGATCCTGGCCTTAATAGGTGTTGTAATCGGAGCCGGTGTCGCTTTTGGCTTAACACGATTCATGCAAACACTGCTTTTTGGTGTGACGCCAACCGATCCAATGACCTTCATCGGTCTCTCCGTGCTGTCGGTCATTGTCGCCTTGTTAGCTTGCGGTTTGCCGGCACGCCGAGCAACAAAAGTAGATCCAATAATCGCGTTGCGCTACGAATGATCTGAGATTCGCTCCGAGGCGCTTCGTGTAGTTTCGTGGATCGTGTTTTTCTCGGCCTGGACGATCCGCGAATTCACACGAAATAACACTAATCAGAACACGTCGCCGCGAAGGGTAATATGGGCCTTCTACCGCGCATTAGGATAGGCCGACTCAAGTTTCGACGAACGAAGTTGCGTCGCTGGATCCGACGTGTGCCGGTTACATCGTATCTGTTAGCTATTGAAGTATTAGCTTACACCTTGCTGCTGATCTTTATCTCTACCGGTGAACGGGCCGCGCGCCTCAAAAGCATGGGTGAGCACGCGGATGTCGCCTCGTCGCTTCTGTTAGTTCTCGTCTTCGTTGCGTTCCATAGATTCGCACGGCTACGAATCGTACCTCGCGTCGAGCAACACTTCTTTCCAAAACCGTATGAAGAACGACAAGTCCTCTCCGGGCTTGGTCAAGAGGCTCGTACAGCTTCGAGTACAGACCAGTTGTATTTCGGCATTGTGTGTCGCATTGCAGAGTCCTTCGAAGCCCAAAATGTCGCGCTTCTCGTGCGCGATACGTCGGGTGACTACGTGTGTGTTGCGTCCTCCTTGCATGGGCTGATCGCGAGAGAAGTAAAGTTGACGCGAGAGTCGTTCATCGTAAAACGTCTGAACGGTCTTTCGACTCCTTTAGCTATCGAAGCAAACGAGATCGAATCATGGAACCGTGCTCTAGCGAATGCTCCAGCGTCTTTGCGCGGGGCCCGTGCCCAAGAACATGACTGTCTGCATCTGCTGAAGTCGCATTTGCTCGTTCAGATTCGGACGAAGCAGCAAATGGTTGGGATTCTGTCTTTAAGTTTTAGACGTGGCCAATTTCGTTACGGACCGGCTGATCGTGAAACCTTAACCACCCTTAGTGAACAATTGGCGTTAGTGATCGAGAACTCACGCCTCGCTCAGCGGATGGTTATTCAAGAGCGACTGAATCGCGAACTCGGCTTGGCCGCAGAAGTTCAGCGACGACTGCTTCCACTTCATGTACCCGAATGCGCTTCGGTGGAACTGTCGGGTTTTTGCGAACCAGCGCGCGGTGTGGGCGGCGACTATTACGACTTCATCTCGACCAACAAGGATCGTGTCGGGATCGCCATCGCCGATGTCGCCGGAAAGGGGATGCCCGCCGCGTTGTTGATGTCCACCGTGCAGGCCACCTTGCGTAGTCTGACAGGGTCTGCACTCTCGGCGGACACCTCACTCGCTCAAATGGTAAGCAAACTCAATCGCCTCATTTTCAATTCAACGAATGGTCAGCACTACGTGACTTTTTTCTATGCGGATTTCGACGAGACCAATCGTCGTCTGACTTACGTTAACGCCGGTCACAATCCTCCTCTTTGGCTGCATTCGAACGGCAAGAAGCAATTTCGCAGGCTGACTACGGGAGGATTGATTGCAGGCGCGTTTGAGGACTGCGAGTACGATCAGGAGACGTTGCAGATGGAATCAAATGATCTTTTATTTTTGTACACGGATGGACTAACGGAGGCAGTGAGCCCTGCTGGCGAAGAATTGGGAGAGGCGAGAGTCGAGGAAATGCTCGCGGCGTTTGCGCACCTACCGGCGCAGGAGATTCGCGATGAAATGGTTCGTGAAGTGAAAGACTGGTGTCGAGGAGCTGGACTGTATGATGATTTGACGTTCGTTGTAATGAAGGTGAATTGATGGCGTTCGATACAATTCAGTTTGTCGTCACGGGTCGGGTTCATTCAACGTAGCAGGAACGACTCAACAAACGTCCGATATGCTTCAGCTTGTCGTTGCCCGCGTGATTTCGAGTTTTGAGACTGTACCACTTAACATCATTCGCCAGCGTGAGGTTCTTCTCTGTGCAACCTCTGTGGATCTCTGTGTCTCCGTGGTAAATGTGCTGTCGAGGTAACACCACCACGGAGGCACAGAGAACACCGAGATTGCACAGAGAAACAAATGCAGGACACCTGACGATGGAGTTTGAATGAATCTCCGATTGGGCGTAATCTGCCCAATGCAATCCCTAAACGAGAGTCCATTTAAAAAAGTCGCGATGCACTACCGCTCAATCCTCTTAATATCCCTTCTCTTCTTCACCTCTGCTACTCAAGCCCAGGAGTTGAAGTCGGCCGAGGAATACACGCAGCGTGGCATATCGCGGTTCGAGAAGAATGATCTAGACGGCGCCATCGCAGACTTCACCAAAGTAATCGAAATGAATGGCAGTGGTCAGGAGTATTGCTACTACTTTCGCGGCATGGCGCAGTATCGGAAAGGCAATACGACGTTAGCCATCGATGATTTAACCAAGGCGATAACGCTCAAACCAGATCCAAGATTCCTGGATGATCGCGGAAATCTTTACGCCAGGGTTGGCGAGTTGGATCGAGCGCTAACTGATCTCAATAAAGCGATCGAGGTCTCACCGCAATACGCCAAAGCATTCGGCGACAGGGGTCTTATCCAACTAATGCAGGGTGCCGTCGCCGATGCTGAAGCAGATTTCAAGAAATGCTTTGAACTTGATCACACGCTTGAACCGCAATTTAAGGCGGCGGCAAGTCAACTCAAGCAACACACCATCTCTCGATTCTTACATGAGAAGCCGTCGGACGTTGAGATTACAAAGTTTAGTTGGGCCGAAACACCTGCAAAGGCGCTCGTTGCTCCTTCGTCTGCTCCGATTTCCGTCAGCACTACAGGCGTGAGTGCAACTGGCACGCGCGTACTCGGGAATCCCGGTGGTGAGAAAGGCGAGGGTGGACCAAGTCAGGTGTTGAATCCATCCGGCATCACCACGCCTTATCCGCGATCCGAATCAGACGGCACGAGAGACTTCATCGATTACAAGTTCAATGTCACTATAAAAAATACCGGAAGCAAAACGATCGTCGGAGTGAAGTGGGCTTACTTCATGGAACCTAAGAACGCGAATAGCGAAGCCTTGTCTTATCTGTTTTCGACGAAGACTAACGTCACACCTGGAAAAGAAAAGACACTGACGGACTCGCTCAACTCAACCGGACGATCCGCGTCAACAAAGGTTCCGAGTAAACAGAGTCGAGATCTCTACAATGAACGCGTGGCGATACTCAGGCTTGATTATGCCGACGGCACGTCGTGGGAAAGTTCCGCCACACCCAAATGAATATGAATTAGAGCCACAGATTTCCGCAGATAAATTAGAGCCACAGATTCACGCAGATAGACACAGATAGAATGAGAGAAACAGGCCAGCTTGCGTTGCTTTGTCTTCCCTATCTGCGTCTATCTGTGTGAATCTGTGGCTCAAGCCAAACAGGAAACAGTTGCTAAACAAGTTCACGTTTGTGTTTCATTTCGGCAAGCAACGACAAGCTGAAACTGAAGTCACATTAGACCTATCATTACACGGCTTACTGTCTTAGAATCCGCTTTGTCCTCGTCACCTTCCATTTCCCCTTTTGAAAACGCATGAGTCTTCAAGAAGGCGAGTTCGTTTCGCACTACCAAGTTCTGTCGCCGATCGGGGCGGGCGGTATGGGAGAGGTCTATCTGGCTATTGACACTCTTCTTGATCGGAAAGTCGCTCTGAAGCTTCTCCCAGTTCAGGCCACCTCAGATGCGAAGCGCGTTCGCCGGTTTCTTCAGGAGGCAAAGGCAGCGTCCTCACTCAATCACCCACACATCATTACGATCCATGAAGTCGGGAATTCCGACTCCACTTATTTCATCGCCACAGAATTCATCGCCGGCATGAATTTGCGAGAGGCGATCAGCTCAGGCCAGCTCGACATTGGAAGGACTATCGAGATCGCTATTCAAGTAGCGCTAGCTCTCACGGCTGCGCATGAGGTGAACATCGTTCATCGAGACATCAAGCCCGAAAACATCATGCTGCGCAACGATGGGTTCGCAAAGGTGCTCGATTTTGGTCTTGCCAAATTGCTGCAGCCAGACCTCGTCGATCCAGAAGCCTCGACTTTTGTAAATACTGCTGATGGAGTTGTCTTAGGCACGCTCAGTTACATGTCACCAGAGCAAGCTCGCGGGCAAGAGGTCGACGCAAGAACCGATGTGTGGAGTCTCGGTGTCGTTATCTATGAAAT
>Ga0207662_10001851_pt1 | contig 10395 bp, 9 predicted proteins | sample KBSS33LmetaG_FD_184338 | JGI IMG/M metagenome (GOLD analysis project Ga0207662, IMG submission 184338) | Switchgrass rhizosphere microbial communities from Kellogg Biological Station, Michigan, USA - KBS S3-3L metaG (SPAdes) (version 2) | ecosystem: Host-associated > Plants > Roots > Rhizosphere... | reverse complement strand
GCTCCACGACGGCAGCGATGACGTCGCGGCTCGTCGTCGCCGCGACAAGCGCATCCGCGAGCACGTACGACCGCTCCCGCCGTTTCGCCTCCGCGCGATCGCGCTCGGCGGCGCGCACCCGCGCGGTGATGTCGCGAACGACCGCGCCGACGCCGTTCACCCGCTGTCCGTTGACCCGCACCGGGAAGACGCTGGCGACCCAGTAGCGGCGGTCCTCGAGCTGCGCGTGGGGGCCGGAGAACTCGTAGTCGTGGATCGATTCGCCCGTTTCGAGCACGCGGCGCAGCGCGAACTCGGCCACGGGCCAGAGCCCGGGCGGCGACAGCTCGCGCGCCGTTCGGCCCAGGCACTCCTCCACCGTGCAACCGAGCACGCCGGCGAGCGCCTTGTTGATCCGCGCGATTCGCAGGTCGCCGTCGAGGAAGGCGATGCCTACTGGTGCGCTGGCGAGGAGAGCTTCGAGCAGGACGAGGGAGGCCTCGTCGGTCGTCGGCATCGACGTGATGGTGAAGAGCTGGGCCAATTCGAGCGCGAACCGGGGAGCAGTGGACTCTGCTGCACCTCGCGCGCCCGTGAGTCCGTCATCGTGAGTGCGATCGGGAGAACGAGAAGGCGGAGCCGCCAGCGAGCGACTCCGCCTCTCCGTCTACCGCCGGATCGAGTACTCGATCAGTACAGCCGCGAGATGACCTCGGCCAGAAGGGCGCTCGGAACATTGCTGAACCGCAGGCGATCGGTGCCCGGGCTCACGATCGCGCGGCGGATCCGCCCGTCGTGGTCCCGATAGTAGACGTACTCCGACGTGCCGACGTCCGTGCTGCGCACCACCGGATACCCGCGCCTGCCGAGCACGTCGCTCAGCACCGAGGCGCCCTGGTGCGTGCTGTAGAGCTTCTTGTACTGGCCCGGCGGCATCCCACCCGGCTTCTTGGCGAGCCCCGGCGGCACGGCTTTGCGGCCGCGGTCGTAGCGCGCATCGTAGCGCGGGTCGTAGTCGCCTCGGCTGTCGTATACGTGGCGGTCGTCCCCATGGCGCTCGTCGCCATGGCGATCGTCGCCGCGCGCTGCGGGCTGGGCGTGCTTCTGCTCCTTCCCATGCCCCTTGCCCTGCGCCTGTGCCGTCCCCGCCGAGGCGACGAGGAGGGCGGCTGCAGCGACAGCGGCCAGACGATGAAGAGGAACTCGCATTTCGATCTCCTGAATGAGGGACTCGAGCGACGCGGTCGAATGCTGCCGCCCATGGACCTAAGTCCAATTGCATCTTCGGAGCCGCACTCGTCATTCAGCGATAAGTGGCAGCGGGACATACGTTTAGGCGGTGCTTAGCCGCAGAGACGCATCGGTCCGGGTCGTCACCGTGAGGGGACACTCATTGCAGAGCTCGCAAGAAGTCCGTTCTCTGGGGCACCGCTGGCATGTTCCCCGCACGCCCGCCCGGGGCGATTTTGTCCGAAGAGCAACTCACGGGGGGAACATGGAGCCGGCGAAGCAGGGAGATACGGTCCGCGTGCACTACACCGGCACGCTCGACGACGGCCAGGAGTTCGACAGCTCGCGCGGGCTCGACCCGCTGACCTTCACGCTGGGTGCGGGCTCGGTGATTCAGGGGTTCGACGATGCCATCACCGGAATGTCCGTCGGCGACGAGAAACGGGTCACCATCCCCGCCGCCGAGGCTTACGGTCCGCGACGTGACGAGCTGACACTCCGGCTTCCCCGGACCGAGCTCCCGGCCGACCTCGAGCTCGAGGAAGGATCCCAGCTGCGCATGGAGCAGGGAGACCAGTCGCTCGTCGTCACGGTGCGCGAGCTGGACGAGGACAGCGTGACCCTCGACGCCAACCACCCCCTCGCGGGTGAATCGCTGACCTTCGACCTGCAGCTGGTCGAGATCGTCCCAGGCTGACCTAGCCTCTACGCGCGACCGCGAAGCTGCCTCGCTCTTGCGGTCGTGCCCGGTCCACTATACTATCATCTCTGTTTAACAGTCCTGTCAAACAGAATGGCCAAGAACGCATCTGCCGAGGTCGTTCAGACTCCGCTCGACGCCGACACGGAGAGCCGCATCCTCGACGCGGCGCACGCCGTCTTCATGCGGCGCGGGACCGCCGGCGCGCGGATGACGGAGATCGCCCGCGAGGCGGGGGTGAACCACGCCCTCGTGCACTACTATTTCCGGAGCAAGCAGCGCCTCGCGGACGCCGTGTTTCGCCGCGCCATCGGCCAGTTCTTCCCGGTCATGCTCGGCGTGCTCGCCTCCGACGCGCCGCTCGACGAGAAAGTGCGGCTCGTCGCCGCGGCGCAGATCGACATGCTTCAGAGCAACCGGTATCTCCCCGGCTATCTGCTCGCCGAGCTCAATCACTATCCCGAGCGCGCGGAGCAGCTGCTCGAGACGATGTCCGGAACGACGCCCGCAAACCTGCGCGCTCGTCTTTTCGGCACGCTCGGCCCGCAGCTCGAGGACGCGGCGCGCCGCGGGACGATCAGGCCGACGGGCCCGCAGGAGTTCGTCCTCAACCTCGTGTCGATGGTCGTCTACCCGTTCGCGGCGCGCCCGCTCGTCATGGCGATCATGGGGCTGGACGATGCGGCCTTCACCGCCATGATGGAGGCGCGGAAGACCGAGATCCCCGCGTTCTTCCTCGCGGCGCTCCGGCCATGAACGCGCCCACCGCCGTTCTCGCCTGGGCCATCGCGGCCTGCGCGCTCGCGCACGGCGCGAGCGCGCAGGCAACCCGCGACTCGCTCCGGCTCGACGTGCTGCAGACCGCGGCCGAGCGACACGATCCGCGCGCGCAGCAGCTGGCGATCCGCGAGTCCCAGGCCGCACTGCGCCTGCGCACGATCGCCGACGAGCGGTTGCCGAGCATCACGGGAGCGGCGCTGGCGCAGCATCAATCGGTCGTCACCGAGTTTCCGGCCGTGCCGGGCCGGCCGGCGGTCTCGCTCCTGCACGACACCTACGACGCGCACGTCGAGCTCGTCGAGCCGCTGCTCGATCCCACGCGCGCGGCGCGGGCCGCCTCCGAGCGGGCACAGCTCGCGCGAGCGCGCGCCGACGTGACGACCGCACTCTACGCCGTGCGACAGCAGGTGAACGCGAGCTTCTTCACCGTCGCGGCGTTGTCGGCACGGCACGAGGCGATCGTGGCGACGATCGCCGATCTCGAGACGCAGGCCAGAGTCGCGGATGCCCGCGTACGCAACGGCACCGCGCTGCGTGGCGAGCTCGCCGCGCTACGCGCCGAGGTGCTGCGCCGACGCCAGGACGACGCGCAGATTCTCGCCGATCGCGATGCCGCCCTTCGCGTCCTCGCGGATCTGACCGGCGTCGCGCTGCCGTCCGACGCGACGATCGCGCTCCCGGCACTGGAGCGGCAAGTGGCCGAGTCTCGCGCGCGGCAGGATTCCATCGCGGCGCGTCCCGAGCTGGCGAGATTCGAGCGGATGCGTGACGTGCTGTCGCGCCAGGCCGACGTCGTCGGTGCGCAGTCGAGGCCTCGCGTCTCGGCCTTCGTGCGAGGGGGAGGCGGGAGGCCAGGGCTCGACATCCTGAGCACGACGTTCAGGACGTACTGGGTCGGCGGCCTCGAAGTGCAGTGGGCTCCGTTCGACTGGGGGCGTACGTCGCGCGAGCGGCAGGCGCTCGAGCTCGAGCGCGACGCCGTGTCGGCGGATGCCTCCGCGTTCCGCGACGCGCTGCGCCGACAGACGCTGAGCGACGTGTCGACCATCGGGCGGCTCGAGGGGGTGCTCGCCGACGACGACGAGATCGTCGCGCTCCGCGAGCTGATCGTGCGCGAGGCGGCAGCGCGCTTCCGCGAGAGCACGATCACCGTCGCCGAGTACGTCGACCGGCAGACGGAGCTTCTCACGGCGCGAATCAGTCGCGGCCTCCACCGCGTGGAGCTCGCGCAGGCGCGCGCCACCTACCTCACCACCCTCGGCCTGCAGGTGCGCTGATGTCGCCGGTTCGCTTCATCGCGTCTTCACGCATCGTGTTCGCGCCGTACCTTCTGCTCGCCCTCGCGGGATGCGGGAAGCACGACGAGCCCGACGCCTACGGCAACTTCGAGGCGACGGAGACGGTCGTCTCGGCGGAGACCGGCGGCACGCTGCTCTGGTTCACCCCCGTGGAGGGGCAGCAGGTCGCCCCGGGTGTCACGCTCGCCGTGATCGACACGACGGGTCTCGCGCTCGACCGTGCACAGATCGGCGCGCAGCGAACGGCGACGCGGGCCCGGGTCTCGGAGGCCGACCGACAGATCGGCGTGCTCGCGGTGCAGCGCGAGATCGCCGGCCGCGCATACGCACGCACGCGGCGGCTCATCGCCGAGCAGGCCGCGACGGCACAGCAGCTCGACCAGGCGGAGCGCGACTATCGCGTGCTCGGCGAGCAGATCGCGGCGCTGCACGCGCAGCGGAACAGCGTGACGCAGGACGTCGCGGCGAACGATGCGCGCGTGGCGCAGATCGCCGAGCGCATCGCGAAGAGCCGGATCTCGGCGCCGTTCGCCGGCACCGTGCTGGCGACGTATGCGCGGACCGGCGAGTTCGTGCAGCCGGGCCAGCCGCTGTTCCGCCTCGCCAGCCTCGACACGCTCACGCTGCGCGCCTATGTGACCGAGACGCAGCTCGCGCAGCTCAAGCTCGGGCAGCGCGTGCAGGTGAGCGTGGATCGGGGCGAGGGCGTAAGGTTGGCGCTGCCCGGAGCGGTCAGCTGGATCGCTTCGAAGGCGGAGTTCACCCCCACGCCGGTGCAGACGCGCGACGAGCGGGCGGACCTCGTGTACGCGGTGAAGATCCTCGTGCCGAACCGCGGTGGCGTGCTGAAGATCGGGATGCCGGCCGACGTCGCGTTCCCCGCGCTGGCCCGCACGTGACGCGCGCCGATCCGGCGGTTTCGGTCTCGGCGCTCGGCAAGCGGTTCGGGGACGTCGTCGCGCTCGATGACATCACCTTCGACGTGCGCGCGGGAGAGCTGTTCGGCCTGATCGGCCCGGACGGTGCGGGCAAGACGACGCTGTTCCGGTTGCTCACCACGGTGCAGCTGCCGGATTCCGGCTCCGCGACGGTGCTCGGTCTGGACGTCGTGAAGCAGTACCGGGCGATTCGTTCGCGGATCGGTTACATGCCGGGCCGGTTCTCGCTCTACGCCGACCTGAGCGTCGAGGAGAACCTCCGGTTCTTCGCCTCGGTGTTCGGCACCACGCCCGAGGCGGGACATCAGCTCATCGCACCGATCTACTCACAGATCGCGCCGTTCGCCGAGCGGCGCGCGGGCGCGCTGTCCGGAGGGATGAAGCAGAAGCTCGCGCTGTGCTGCGCGCTGGTGCACCGACCCGAGCTTCTCCTGCTCGACGAGCCGACGACGGGGGTCGACGCGGTGTCGCGGCGCGAGTTCTGGGATCTCCTGGAAACGCTGCGCGCCGACGGGCTGACGATCGTCGCCTCCACGCCGTACATGGACGAGGCGATGCGCTGCGAGCGCGTCGCCCTCATCCAGCGGGGGCGCATCCTCGACATCGCCGATCCGCGGAGCATGGGCGGGCGATTCCAGCGTCCGCTGCTGGCCGTGCGATCGGCCGAGCGCATGCGGCTGCTGCAGGCGCTGCGTGCGCTGCCCCACACGCACTCCGTCTTCCCATTCGGAGACGCCGTGCACTACGCGGACGCGCGCGCGAGCCGGGACGCGCCCGACCTCGCAGCGGAGCTCGAGCGGGAGCTCGAGCGGCAGGGCATCACCGACGCCGAGGTCGCGCCGATCGAGCCCGGCATCGAGGACGTGTTCATGGAGCTCATGCTGCGCGAGCCGGCGGAGGCCGCATGACGGTCGCGCCGGCGCGCGGGCCGGCGATCGAAGTGCGGGGGCTGACGCGCCGGTTCGGCACGTTCACCGCCGTCGACGCCATCAGCTTCGACGTCGCCGCGGGAGAGGTCTTCGGCTTCCTCGGCGCGAACGGCGCCGGCAAGACGACGGCGATCCGGATGCTCATCGGCCTCCTTGCGCCGAGCGGCGGCTCGGCGAGCGTGGCGGGATTCGACGTGGCGACGCAGGCCGAGCAGGTCAAGCGCAACATCGGCTACATGAGCCAGCGCTTCTCCCTGTACGAGGATCTCACCGTTCGGGAGAACATCACGCTGTACGGAGGCATCTACGGGCTCTCCGACGCCGCGATCGCCGAGCGTATGGCGTCGCTGGTGGAGCGGCTGGATCTCGGTCGCGACCTCGACACGCGCGTGAAGAGCATCCCGCTGGGCTGGAAGCAGAAGCTCGCCTTCTCGGTCGCCGTGCTGCACGATCCCAAGGTCGTGTTCCTCGACGAGCCCACGGGAGGTGTCGACCCGATCACGCGCCGGCAGTTCTGGGAGCTGATCTACGCGACCGCGGCGCAGGGGACGACGGTGTTCGTCACGACGCACTACATGGACGAGGCGGAGTACTGCGACCGCGTCTCGATCATGGTGGACGGACGCATCGCGGCGCTGGGAACGCCGGCCGAGCTCAAGGAGCGGTTCGAGAGCCGGACGATCGACGACGTGTTCGTGCGGCTGGCGCGGCCGGGAGCGGCCGCGTGAGAGCCCGCGTCCCGAGCGCGCTGGGTGCGTTCGTGTGGAAGGAGCTGCGCCACATATTCCGCGACCGGCAGACGCTGGTGATCCTGTTGTTCATGCCGCTCGTGCAGGTCCTCCTGTTCGGGTATGCGCTCCGCACCGACGTACGCGACCTTCGTGTTGCCGTGGTCGATCCGACTCCCGACGCGATGACGCTGCGACTGCGGAATCGCCTCGAGGCGACGCCGCGATTCCGCATCGTGAGCGTGGCCGCGAGCACGGGCGCGCTCGAGGACCAGTTCCAGCGCCGCGCCGCCGACGTCGCGCTCGTGCTGCCGACGTCGTTCGCGGACGAGCTGGCCCGTGGCGGCCGGACGCCGGTCCTGCTCGTCACGGACGCGTCCGACCCGAACAGCGGGACGACGATGCAGAGCTACGTACGCGCGGCGCTGGCCGACTTCGAGAGCGAGCGGGCAGGGCTGGGGCCCGGCGCCGTGCGCATCCAATTACAAAGCCGGATGCGGTTCAACCCGACCCTCGAGAGCTCCAACCTGTTCGTGCCCGGCCTCATCGCGCTGGTGCTCACGCTCGTCTCGGCGCTGATGACCGCGATCTCCCTCTCGCGCGAGAAGGAGCAGGGGACGCTCGAGGTCCTGCTCGTCTCTCCGCTCCGGCCCTGGCAGATCATCATCGGGAAGGTGCTGCCCTACCTCGCGCTCGGCTTCACCATCACCTGCCTGGTGCTGCTCGCCGCGCGGATGGTCTTCGGCGTGCCTGTGCGCGGTAGCGTCATATTGTTGCTCGCCGAGAGCGTGCTCTTCACCATCGTATCGCTCTCGCTGGGCGTGCTGGTCGCCGCGCGAACGTCGTCACAGCGCGCCGCGATGCTGGGAGCGCTGGTCGGCACGATGATGCCGACGGCGCTGCTCTCGGGGATGATCTTTCCGATCACCAGCATGCCGCGCTGGCTCCAGCCCGTCACGAACGTGGTGCCGGCGCGCTGGTTCATCGTCATCGCGCGCGGCATCATGCTGAAGGGGGTGGGCTTCGGCTACCTGTGGTTCGAGACGCTGGTGCTGGCGGGGATGGCGCTGCTGCTGCTCGTCGCGGCGACGCGGAGCTTTCACGCGCGGCTCGACTGACGATGCGCATCCTCCGGTTCCTTCTCCGGAAGGAGTATCTGCAGATCTTCCGCGACCGGATCATGGTCGCGCAGCTGCTGCTGCTCCCCGCCATCCAGCTCGCGCTGCTGGCGAACGCGGCGACGTTCGAGGTGACGAGCGCGCGGCTCGTGGTGGTGGACGAGGACCGGAGCGCGACGTCGCGCGGGCTCGTGGACCGCATGCGCGCCGCGGGTCGCTTCCGGCTGGTCGAGGCGACGCCTTCCGCCGAGCGAGCCGACGACGCGATGATGCGCCGAAAGGCGGGGGTCATCCTGCACATCCCCCACGACTTCGAGCGCGACCTCGTCCGGACGCGCACCGCGCCCGTGCAGCTCGTGCTCAACGCGGAGGACGGCGCCGCGGCGGGGGTGACGCTCTCGTACGCGCAGCGGATCATCGCCGAGTACGCCGCGGAGCTCGCCGTGACGCTGCATCTGTCGCCCGCCCTGGGAGAGCGGCCGGTCGCCGGCCAGGGGCGGCTCGACGTTCGCGCGCGCGGCTGGTACAACCCCGACCTCGACTACCGCTACTACATGGTTCCGGGGATCCTCGTCCAGCTCGTGACGATGGTGGGCACGCTGCTCACCGCGTTGAACATCGTGCGGGAGAAGGAGCTCGGGACGCTGGAGCAGCTGAACGTCACTCCGGTGACGCGGGGGCAGTTCATCGCCGCCAAGCTGATCCCACTCTGGTCGCTGGGTCTCGTCGCCCTCACGATCGGGATGCTCGTGGCGCACTTCGCCTTCCACGTGCCGATGCGCGGGAGCGTGCTGCTCGTGTTCGCGACGGCGTCCATCTACCTGCTCGCCGCGCTCGGTGTCGGCCTGCTCGTGTCCACGATGGTGAGCACGCAGCAGCAGGCGATGTTCGTCACCTTCTTCATCGTGCTCGTCTACCTGCTCATGAGCGGGCTGTTCACGCCGGTGCGGAGCATGCCGACCTGGGCGCAGTGGTTCGCCCAGGTGAACCCGGTGATGCACTTCATCGAGATCATGCGCGCCGTGATGCTTCGGGGAGCGGGGCTGCCGGAGATCGCGCGATCGCTCGCGGTCCTGTCGGCGATCGCGATCGGCGTGTTCACCCTGTCGGTGCGACAGTACGCGAAGCGGGCGGCGTGACGTCCGCCCCGGCGGCGAGCGTCGCCTGCGCCGACGGCCCTCCACTGGCCGACCGCACGTAGTTGCCGTCGGCGCGCAGGGACCAGCCCGTACCGTCCTGCAGATACAGCTCGAGGATGCGATCGAGTTGCTCGCGGTGCGGCGCACCGAGCACCGGCACGAGCAGCTCGACGCGGCGTCGCAGGTTGCGCGGCCGGAGATCCGACGAGCCGATGAAGTACTCCGGGTCGCCCGCGTTCTCGAAGCGGTAGATGCGCGAGTGCTCGAGGAACCGGCCGACGACGGAGAGCACGCGGATCGTGTCCGAGCGGCCGGCCACGTCGGGGCGCAGCGTGCAGATGCCGCGCACGATCAGCTCGACGCGTACTCCCGCTTCCGACGCGCGGTAGAGCGCGCGCACCACCTCCGCGTCGGAGAGGCCGTTCACCTTGATGCGGATCCCCGACGACGTGCCGGCGCGCGCATGGCGCGTCTCACGCTCGATCAGCTCGAGCACGGATGGGAGGAGTTGCACCGGCGCGACCAGCGCGCCGCGCGTGAGCCCCTCGGACGGACGCGACGATCCGGTGAGCGCGTTGAACAGGTCGGCGACGTCGCACGTGAGCGCCTCCGAGGCGGAGAAGAGGCTCAGGTCCGTGTACTGGCGTCCCGAGCGAGTGTTGTAGTTCCCCGTGCCGACGTGCGCATAGCGGCGCAGCGCCGAGCCCTCGCGCCGGACGACGAGCGCGATCTTCGCGTGCACCTTGAGGCCGACGAAGCCGTAGACGACGTGCGCGCCCGCGGTCTCCAGCGCGCGCGCCCAGCCGACGTTGTGCTCCTCGTCGAATCGCGCCTTGAGCTCGACCAGCGCGGCGACCTTCTTCCCCGCGTGCGCGGCGGCGAGGAGCGCATCCACGACCGCCGACGGATCTCCAGCGCGGTACAGCGTGATCTTGATCGTCGTGACGTGCGGGTCGGCGGCGGCCTCGCGCAGGAAGCGGACGACGGTCGACTCGTAGTCGTCGAACGGATGATGGACGAGGATGTCGCCGTCGGCGATCTGATCGATCACCGGGCGGTCGGCGTCGATGCTCGAGCGGACGGCCAGCGGCGGGTAGGTGAGCGACGGATCGTCGGGCAGCGGAAGATCCGCCAGGCAGCGCAGATCGAGCAGCCCGTTGACGACCGACACTTCGCCGACGACCGCGCTGTCGGCGCGACCGGCGGCCTCGCGACGCAGGTTCTCGAGCACCAGCTCGCCCACGGCGCGCGGCATCGACCGCTCCACCTCGACGCGCACGGCGGAGTTGTACGGCCGCCGCTCGGTCGCGTCGGATACGGCGGTCAGCAGATCGTCCGCGCTGCGCTCGTCGAGCTCCAGATCGCCGGCGCGCGTGACGCGGAACAGGTGTGCCCCGTCGACGCGCGCGTTCGGGTAGAGCAAATCCACGTTGGCGCGCAGCACCTCCTCCACGGGGATCACGGCGAGGGCACGGCCGGGCACGGGCAGGAGGCGCTGCGTGTCGCGCGGCAGCTCGAGCTCGGCCAGGTGCGCCTCGCTGCCGGCTCCGCGCCGG
>Ga0207662_10001849_pt1 | contig 10403 bp, 4 predicted proteins | sample KBSS33LmetaG_FD_184338 | JGI IMG/M metagenome (GOLD analysis project Ga0207662, IMG submission 184338) | Switchgrass rhizosphere microbial communities from Kellogg Biological Station, Michigan, USA - KBS S3-3L metaG (SPAdes) (version 2) | ecosystem: Host-associated > Plants > Roots > Rhizosphere... | reverse complement strand
CCGGCGTGCGTCGCCAGCACGCGGAGCAGCTCCCACTCGATCGGCGTTAGGTGGATCGCGGTCCCGTCCCGGACGACGGAGCGCTTCACGAGGTCGATCGTGATGTCATCGGCGGTGATCCCCGTTTCTCCGGCATCCGTGGAGATCATCCGGGAACGACGAAGCTGCGCTCGTACACGCGCGAGAAACTCGACGGTGCTGAACGGCTTCGTCACGTAGTCGTCGGCGCCGGCGTCGAGCAGCGAGGCCTTTTCCTGATCCGAGTGGCGGGCCGAGAGGACGAGAACCGGGGCGGTGGACCAGGAGCGGATCTCGCGACAGACGTCGATCCCCGGGCCATCCGTCAGCCCGAGGTCGAGCATGATTGCGGACGGGCGCCATTGCTCAATCGCGCGCAGCGCCGAGTATCCGTCGGCAGCTTCTCTCACGTCGAAATCGGCGAGCGCGAGCACTCCGCGAAATGCGAATTGTGTCCGTCGGCGACGAATCAACGGAACGATCGACGGCACACCGACACGGCAACGCGGACAACACTAACATCCCGATCGAACCACTCCCCGCAGCGGTCACAGCGCTGCATGTGGGGACCGGGTGGAGAAGGGGGGTCTCGACGCTGACGCCCTTCCGGAGCCGTCGGCGTATTTAAGGCCGCGAGCGAGCGCAGCGAGCGAGCCACGCGATCGGAGCGAGCCGGCGAAGCGGCGAGCGAGAGCGCGTGTAGGGGAGTTCGAGGGGCGAAGCCCCTCGAATAATGTTGGTGGAGGCGCCGGGAGTTGCACCCGGGTCCGAAAATACATCCCCGCAGGAATCTACGATGCGTATCCGCCTCTGAAGTGTCGCACCCGGCGTGAAGAAACGGAAAAACCGCCGGGCGCCAGCCCCAGAAAATCTCGCCGTTCCCGTCCAGGGCGACCGGGAACCGCCAGCCTACTAAAATGACATCTGGTCCTCACCCGCAGGCTGGTGAGGGCAGACGCTCACAGGTTCTTAGGCTGCGAGAGCGAGCTGCGTATCCGCAGTTAGGTTGGTTTCCATCTTTTAGCGAGGTTGATGGTCCTCGGCACGCATCCTGCGAAACCGTACTCCCGTCGAATCTGGTTCGCCCCCTTTGAAGCTCCTCCTATTGTACGACACCCCGCAAGCTGAGCCTCGCCGCCCTCGCACTCCGCACCGCTCACCCCGCGCCCCGTGGGATAATGGCGGGAGATGTCGCTCGACGACCTGCAGGCCCAACTGCGTGGGGCGCTCGACCAGCAGTTCGCCGCACTCAAGCAGCAGTACGAAGAGGGAATCGCCGCCGCGCGCCGGGACGCCGACGCCGAGGCCGAGCGCCGCCTTGCGGGGCAGCTGGAAGAGGCGCAGGCGGCGTTCGCGGCACGGCTCGAGCAGGAGGTGGGCGCGGCGCGGGCCGACGCCGAGCGTCGCGTCGCCGAAGCCCAGCAGCGCACCGCCGACGCCCAACACCGCATCCACGAGGCCGAGCAGCACGCCCAGTACCTGCGGCAGCAGATCGACGCGCACAACCATCGCGCGTCGCAGGCCGAAGAGCGGGCCGCGCAGCTCGAGGCGCACGCCACGCAGGCGGAGTACCGCGCCAGCCAGGCGGAGCAGCGGGCCAGCCAGGCCGAAGAGCAGGCCGTGATGGCGGCGGCCCAGGTCACACAGGCGGAAGAGCAGTCCACGCGCGCCGGACATCTCGCGGCGCAGGCCCAGGACCGCATCAACGACACCGAGCGCCGGCTGGCCGAGGCGCACGGACGCGCCGCGGAGCTCGAGCAGCGTGCAGGATCGGCGGGACAGCAGATCGCCGAGATGCAGGCGCGCGCCTCCGCCGCCGAGACCCGCGCCGGCGGGTTCGAGCAGCAGCTGGCCGACGCCGCGCGGCGCCTGACCGAGCTCGAGCAGCGCGGCGGCGACAAGGATCGCGAGCTCGGCGACATGCGCCGCCATCTCGCCGAGACGGAGCAGCGCGCCACGGCCGCGGAGCAGCGCGCGTCGGCCGCGGAACAGCGGGCGACGGCCGCGGATGAGCGGATTGCCGGCGCGGAGCACCAGGCGAAAGACGCCGAGCAGCGGATCGCCGCGGCGGAGCAGCGCGCCGCCGACGCCGAGCGCCAGATTGGCGAGGCCGTGCAGCGCGCCACCGCCGCCGAGCAGCGAATCGCGGCAGCCGAGGAGCGTGCCACCTCCGCCGAGGAGCGCGCGACGGCCGCGGATCAGCGCATCGCCGAGGCGGAGCGCCGCATCGCCGACGCCGAGCGCCAGGCGGCGGAAGCCGTGGCGCACCACCGCGACGCGCACGAAGAGCAGACGCAGCAGCAAATCGAGCAGCAGGTCGCGCAGGCCGTGGCCTCGGCGCGGCGGTCCGCGGAGCTCGAGCTCGAGTCGCACCGGCGGAAGCTGCAGAACGAGCTGGAGGCCGAGCGCGAGCGCTCGAACGTCGCCGCCGAGGCCGCGCGATCCGAAACGCAGGCGGAAGCGGACGCGGTCCGTGCCGAGCTCGAAGCGGAGCTCTCCGCGGCGCGCGAAGCGGTGGCGTCGGCGCGCGCGAGCGCCGCGGCCGCCGCGAAGGGCGCACCCGCGACCGCGGCCGCGCCCGCATCGCCAGGCGCGGCCGGATACCCGCGGCTGGTGGCGGCGCTGCGCGACATCGACAGCGCACCGACGCTGGGCCAGACCCTGCAGGCACTCCTCGATCATGCGCGGGCGGCCACGGGACGCGCCGCGGTGTTCCTCGTCAACGGCGACCGGCTCAAGGCGTGGAAGGCGGCCGGCATTCCCGACGGCGACGTGCAGCCGGTCGAATCGTCGATCGGCGCGCGCGATCTGCTCGCGCGCGCGATCCAGGCCGGACACGCCGTGCCGACGGCGGCGGACCTTCCGGCGCCGCCCTTTGCGCGGCTGCCGCCGGACCGCGGCGGCATCGCCGCACCCCTGCTCGTCGGCGGACGCGCCGTCGCCGTGCTCTACGCCGACAGCGGTGCCGATCCCGGGCCGCCGGGCGCGTTCGAGATGATCGAAGCGCTCGCGCGTCACGGCTCGGCCGCGCTCGCGCTGCGCACGGCGCTGCGCACGCTGGATCTCGCCGGCCCCCGCCAGGGGGAAGCCGGCGCGGTCGGCACGGGCGGCACGATCGATCCCAACGGCGGCGACCAGGGAGCGCGGCGCTTCGCGCGGCTCCTCGTCTCGGAGATCAAGCTGTACAACGAAGCCGCCGTGCGCTCCGGGCGACAGCACCGCGATCTGCTGCACCGGCTGCGCGCCGAGATCGATCGCGCGCAGCGGCTGTATGAAGAGCGGGTGTCGCCGGCGATCGAGGCGCGCCACACCTACTTCCAGCAGGAGCTCGTCCAGACGCTCGCGGACGGAGATCCGTCGCTGCTCGGGAACGCCTGATGCCCTCGATGCTCGTGCTGCTGCTGGCGGCCGGCAGCTGGCAGCAGGCCGCGGCGCCGCCCGAGCCGCTGCAACTCCAGCCGACCATTCACGCCGCGCTGCCCCGGAACGTCGACGACTACTGGTTCGCGCCGCGATCGGTCGCCACGGGGGCGCGGCGGGGCGCGCTCACCGACGCCGCCGCGGCGTACGCCGCGGGCAACTATGCCGCCGCTCTGTCGTCGGCACGGCAGGCGGTCGCCGCCGGCGGTCCGCTCGAGACCTACGCGCAGTACTACGTCGGCGTCTCGAACCTGCGCCTCGCCAACCCGGCCGAGGCCGACCGGGCATTCGACGCCGTGCTCGCCAAGAAGCCCGAAGGTGTCCTCTCGCTGGCGGCAATGATGGGCAAGGCGGAAGCCGCGGAGAGCCGCGGGGATCACGCCGGCGCCGCCGCGATCTACGAGCAGCTCACCGCACGCAAGACGGTCGCGCCCGAGGAGGTGCTCTACAGGCTCGGCCGCGCCTCGCTCGCCGCCGGCAACCGCCAGCGCGCGACCGAAGCGTTCCTCAGGGTCTATTACGAGTTCCCGCTGTCGGACGCGGCCGACAAGGCAGGCGCGGCGCTCGGCTCGCTGCAGGATCTGATCGAGCGGAAGGACTACAAGCTCGATCTCGGCCGCGCGCTGATCCTCTACGGCGCGAAACGCTACTCGGAGGCGCGCAGCGCGCTGCAGGACATCCAGAAGCAGGTCGGCGGCGACGACCGCGAGGTCGTCGATCTGCGCATCGCCGAGTGCGACTTCTTCCTCAAGCGTTACGCGTTCGCCCGCGACGGCGTCCAGCCGTATCTCGACCAGGCGTCGCGAAAGGCCGAGGCCCGCTTCTTCCACTTGAGCGCGCTGCGCGGCCTGGGCGAGGCGGAGCAGGCGGTCACGCTGACGCGCGCGCTGGTCAACGACTTTCCCGACAGCTCGTGGTCGGAGGAAGCGCTCAACAACCTCGGCACGCAGTACATCCTCACCAACCAGGACGATCTCGCCGCCGCCGCCTTCAAGGAGCTCTACGAGCGCTTCCCGGCCGGGCCGCACGCCGAGCGCGCCGCGTGGAAGTACGGCTGGTGGGCCTACACCACCGGCAGCTACGCCGAGACGGCGCGCGTCTTCGAGAGCGCGGCCGCGGCGTTCCCGCGCTCGGACTATCGCCCTCCCTGGCTGTACTGGAGCGCGCGCGCGAGGGAGAAGCTGGGCCAGCGCGATCTGCACGACTCGCGCATGCGGCTGATTCACGCCGACTACCTGAACTCGTACTACGGCCGCCTCGCCGCGAAGCGCCTGCCGATGACGCAGGTCGTCAACGCGACGGAGTCGGTACGCCTCGCACCGCCGCCTGCCGCCGAGACGGTCGATCCGCCGCCCGCCGCGGCGCCGCCGCCGAACGCGGCAGTCATCCGCCAGCTGCTCGCCGCCGGGATGTATGACGACGGGTTGAGCGAGCTGCGCTACGCGCAGAAGGTCTGGAGCACCTCGCCGGCGATCGAAGCGACGATGGCGTGGATCTACCACCAGAAGGGGGACCTGCGCCGCGCCATCACCGTGATGCGCCGCGCGTATCCGCAGTTCCTGGCCGCCGGAGGAGAAGGGCTGCCGGCCGAGATCCTGCAGATCATCTTTCCGCTGACCTACTGGGACTCGATCAAGCGCAACGCCGCCATCTACGAGCTCGACCCCTACGTCGTCGCCGCCCTGATCGCGCAGGAGTCGACCTTCGACGCGTCCGCGCGATCGGTGGCCAACGCGTGGGGGCTGATGCAGATCGTCCCGGCGACGGGCAGGCGTCTCGCGCGCGAGCTCGGCATCCGCCGCTTCACGACGCCGATGCTGACCAACGGCGACACCAACATCCGGCTCGGCACGCTGTATTTCAAGCGGCTGGTCGGCCAGTTCGGCGGCGTCTACTACGCGCTCGCCAGCTACAACGCCGGCGAGAACCGCGTCGTCCGCTGGAAGGCCGAGCGGCCGGGGATGGAAGAGGACGAGTTCATCGACGACATCCCGTTCCCCGAGACGCAAAACTACGTGAAGCGGATCCTCGGGACCGCCGAAGACTACCGCCGCCTGTATGGGGAAGGCGAGGGGCGGCCGCTGCCGAAGCCCACTATCAAAGGAACGTCGAAGGCGTCCAGCGCGTCGAGCAGCAAGCGCTCGTCCACGACGAAGAAGAAGGCGCCAGCCAAGAAAACCTCGACGAAGAAAACACCTTCGAAGAAGACTCCCGTCAAAAAGAACTCCAACCAGTGAGGTCAGCCCATAAAGGGCTGACCCACATATCTCATCTTGAGGGTCAGGGCTTTCAGCCCTGACCGTCACCCGGGAAAGCGGACGATCTCGTAGAGCGTCATGCGATCGTCCGCGGCGAGGACACGCAGGTAAGGCAGGAACGGCTGCAGGCGCTGGCGGATCTCTTCCTGGCGGCCGACGAACATGTCCCAGTGAATCCCGATGTAGCGGACGCGGCGGCGCGCCAGGACGGGGAACGTGTCGCGCGACGGGAAGCCGTCGAGCACCGCGGCCGCCTGGCGGAAGTCCAGCGGGATGACGTCGCTGTAGCCGTTCACGAGCGGCATCCAGTGCGACGTCGAGAACAGCATGTACTGCGCGTGGAGCGGAAAGGCGCCGCGCTCGCCGTAGAACGGGAACTCGGCGACGACGCCGCGCGGGCTGCCGGCGAGGACGCGGTAGGGAGCGGGGATCTCCGGGGCCCGATACCAGCGGATCGGGATGACGGTGATGTCGGCGACGGCGAGCGCGCAGGCGATCGCGGCGGCCAGCGTACGGCGCCGTGCCGGCAGCGCCGCGAACAGCCGCGCCAGCGCGATCGACGCGAGCACCGCGAGCGCGAGCACGACGATGAGTCCGAAGCGCGACGGCGCGCGCAGGAACGAGAACGCGGGCAGGTAGTAGAGGACGCGGTACAACCCGGCCGACGGCCCGAACGACGCCCACAGCGCAATCAGTCCCAGCGAGGCGGCCACGACCGCGCCGTCGCGCGTGCGTTGTGACGTTCTGCCGCGGCGGAGCGCCAGCACGAGGCCGGCCACGCCGAGAACGATCGCCAGCATGCCGGGAAACAGCACGTCGCGCAGCGATCCTGCGCTGCGCGCGATCCCGAGCAGCCAGGCGTGCGCGCGCGACGCCGACCCCAGGTAGTCCCAGATCCGCGCCGAGTACCGCGCCGCATCGTCGAGGCTCCGCACGAAGGACGTTTCTTCACTGACGCGCAGGTACTGGGCGAAGAACGGCGCGATGATGAGGATCGCCGTCGCCGCGCCGATCCCCAGCGCGATCCAGTACGCGCGCGAGGTCCACAGGCGCCGCGTCGCCGCGAGCACGAGCGCCGCATATCCGGTCATCAGGCCGGCGAAGATCCCGTAATAGGCGCAGGCGAGCCCCTGGACGGCGATGGCCGCGCCGAGCGCGACGCCGCGAAGGAGGAGCTTCCGCCTGAAGGCGGAAGCCACGGGGGCGGAAGCCGCGGCTTCCTCCGCCAGCCGCAGCACCAGCAGCAGCGCCACCGGAATGCCGCCGGTGAAGAGCAACTGGATGTGCGACAGGTGCGACATCACGTAGGGGCAGAACGCGTAGAGGATCGCGGCGGCGGCGGCCGCGCCGCGATCGCCGGACACGTGCCGCAGCAGCAGCCAGGCGCCGACGTAGGCCGACGTGAACCCGGCCAGCATCACCAGGTTCAGCGTCAGCCAGGGATTGCGCGACAGCCACCAGGGCAGGATCCCGATGATCCCTTCGACCAGGTTCGCTTCCGAATAGGCGAGCGTCGTCTTGTGGGGAAAGAAGATGTTGGCGTCGAAGAGATCCGCGGGATCGGCGACGATCGCGCGCGCGACCCAGGCGACGTTCCAGATGCTGTACTGTCCGTCAGCGTCGGTGCCGAGCGTGCGTCCGAGGTGCGGTAAGCCGGTGGCGAGCGGCCACGTCATGAGGAGCGCGAGCAGCAGACCGGCGACTGAAACGATGACGAGTTCGCGCGGGCGCGCGATGGTGCCGGACGCTTCGTCCATGTAGAATTGCACGTCATTGTAGCGCCGGTCTCTCTTTCCCGTCTCGTCGCGCTGCTCGCGTCGGCGTGGGCTGCGCTCGCCGCCTGCGCCTCGTTCGGCACCATCGCGTTCACCGCGCCGTCAGGATCGCGCATCGGCGCGATTCCGCTCGACCCCGCGCATCTCGTCGTGGCGCTCGCGGCAGCGGCCGTCGTGCTCGCGGCGGGATGGAGACGACGCGATGCGGCGGTGGCTGTCGCGGTGGCGCCCCTCGCGCTGCTGTTCCTGCCGTGGCTGCCGGCGCCCGTTCCCGCGGCGTTTCTCGCCTTGACCGGCCCACTGACGGCGCTGGTCTGGATCGCGGTCGGGGGAGCGCTGTGCGCGATCGCGTTCGCAGGCGGCGGCCTGACCTTCTACGGCTTGACGCCGCGCGCCGCGGCGCGCCTCGCCGGCGCGATCAGCGCGGCGGTGTTCGCGCTGGCGGCGTGGGGCGTGTCGCCGGTACTGCCGGGCGGCGACGAGCCCCACTACCTGGTGATCACGCAGAGCCTGCTCTACGACGGCGACCTGCAGATCGAGAACAACCATCGCCGCGGCGACTATCGCGCCTACTACGCCGCCGAGCTGCCGCCGCATTCCATTCGTCCCGGGCGCAATGGCGCGATCTATTCGATTCACGCGCCCGGCGTGCCCGCGCTGGTGCTGCCGGCGTTTGCCGTCGGCGGCTACCGCGGCGTCGTGGTCTTCCTGATCCTGCTGTCGGCGGCCGGCTGCGCGCTCGCGTGGTGGCTGGCCTATCGCTCGACCGGCAGCATGGCCGCGGCGTGGTTCGGATGGGCGGTGGTCACGGCGAGCGCGCCGCTCGTGCTCGAGAGCTTCACCGTCTTTCCCGACGGCCCCGGCGCGCCGGTGGTGCTGACGGGGTTCTGGGCGCTCCTCCGCCCGGACGGCGACGAACGCGCGCGCGGCTCGTGGGTACCGTGGCTGCTGCACGGGCTCGCGCTGGCGACGCTGCCGTGGATGCACACGCGGTTCGCGGTGCTCGCCGCCACGCTCGGCGGCCTGGTGCTGGTGCGGATCGCGCGCACGCGGAACCCGCTGGCGAACGCGACGGCGTTTCTGCTGCCGCCCGCGCTGAGCGCGCTTGCCTGGCTGTTCTTCTTTGCCGTCCTCTACGGCGCACCCGATCCGTCGGCGCCGTACGGCCCCGGGGCGCAGAACGCGCTCGGATTCCTGCCCGACGGCATCGGCGGCCTGTTCTTCGATCAGGGGTTCGGGCTCTTCGCGACCGCGCCGGTGCTCGCCGTGGCGATCGCCGGCTTTGCCCGGACGCGGCGGCTGGCGATCGAATACCTCGTCGTCTCGTTGCCCTACCTGCTCACCGTGGCGACGTTCGCGATGTGGTGGGCCGGCACGAGCGGCCCGGCGCGATTCCTCGTGCCGCTGCTGCTGCCGCTCGCGGTCCCCGCCGCGCACGCCTGGCAGGCGTGGCGATCGACCGCCGCGCGGGTCCTGATGATCGCGCTGCTGGCCGTCAGCGCCTGGATGACCGGCGTGATGGCGGGCGCCGGCAGCGGACGGCTCGCGTATCACACGCGGAACGAGGCCGGGCCCACCACCGCGCCCTGGGTCGAATGGGCGAACCACGTCGTCGATCTGCCCGCGGCGCTGCCCGCGTTCGTGCCGCCGCCGGTGCAGCCCGATCCGGGCGGCCTCGTCTCGCGCGCGCAGGCGGCGCGATCCGGCTTCGCGACAACACTGCTGTGGGTGCTGTGCCTGGGCGGGGCGGCGTTGGCGGCACGCGGGATCTTCCGGCGGTCACCGCGCCTGGAAGTCGGGATCGCCGCGTCGACGGCGGCCGTCGCCGCCGCAGCGATGCTGGCGCTCTCGCTGGCGTGGCGGTTCCAGGGGACGCCGCCGCTGACGGTGACGGCGGCGCAGATGGCGATGCTGCGACGCCTTTCGCAGGAGCAGGTCGTCGCGATCGATCCTGCCCGCCTGCGCCGGCTGTCCGTCGACGAGGCGCTGAAGATGCGGATCGAGAGCCCGGTCGCGCACGCGCGCCAGCTGGCGCGGCTGAACCGGCCCCTCGCGGTGTTCCCCGGCGTGCCTGCCGGCGCCTACGAGATGTTGGTTCAGCGAGCCGGCGTCGGCGACGGCTGGGTGATGGTGGGCGTGGGGAACGATCAGTTCGCGATCGCGACCCAGCCGGTGAGCGCGTACGCGCAGGGTGTCCGCATCGTGCTGCCGGTGGACGTGCGCGCGCTGATCGTGCGCGGCGACGAAGCGGCGAGGGATCAGCTGCAGTCGGTCGAGCTGCGGCCGCTGACGCGGCCGGTCCGCGTCATCGAGAGCATGGCCCGCCGCGCCGTGCGCTACGGGTCGAGCGTGTTCTTCTTTCTCGACGATCGCGCCTATCCGGAGCCGTCGGGATTCTGGGTCGGGGGACAACGGGGGGCAGCTGTCGGCGTGCAGCTGGATCGCGCCGCCGCGGCGGTGGCGCTGATGCTGCGCAACCCCGGCGCGGCGAATACGATTTCGCTCGCCTCCGGCGCGTGGCATGAAGACGTGACGCTGGCGGCAGGCGAAGAGCGCCGCATCGAGGTGCCGCTCGACGCGGCCACGGGGTCGGCCGTCCTGCAGATCCACTCGGCCGGCGGCTTCCGCCCATCCGAAGCGGACCCCGCCAACCGCGATACGCGACTCCTCGGTGTCTACGTCCGCCTGCTCGACCGGTAGCGGGCGCCTAGAACCGTACGACGCCGCCGAAATACAGGCCCGCCAGGTTCAGCGTGCCGGAGTCGCGCTTCACTTTGTAGAAGACGTCCACCGACCGGTAGCCGACCTGCGCGCCGACATAGTTGGTGAAGTTCACCGTGCCGTACAGGTCGAAATCGTAGTAGTTGCCGGCGTACTTGTCGCTGTCGAGCGCCTGGTCGGGGAGCTTGAAGAAGGTGAACTCGCCGGTGAT
>Ga0207662_10001846_pt1 | contig 10412 bp, 7 predicted proteins | sample KBSS33LmetaG_FD_184338 | JGI IMG/M metagenome (GOLD analysis project Ga0207662, IMG submission 184338) | Switchgrass rhizosphere microbial communities from Kellogg Biological Station, Michigan, USA - KBS S3-3L metaG (SPAdes) (version 2) | ecosystem: Host-associated > Plants > Roots > Rhizosphere... | reverse complement strand
CGCCGCGCACCTTCTCGAGCTTGATGATGTGGTAGCCGTACTCGGTCTTCACCACCGGGCTGATGTCGCCCGGGCGCAGGGCGAAGGCCATCTGCTCGAAGTTGCGCACCATCTGCCCCTGCCGGAACCACCCCAGCATCCCGCCCTGCTGCGCGCTGGGGTCCTGCGACTCGCGCCGGGCGATGGCCTCGAAGTCACCGCCGCGGATCCGGGCCATGGACTGCCGCAGGGCGGCGTGCTCCTTGGCCACGCTGAGGAGCGCCGAGGATCCCGGGCCCAGGACCTTGGCCAGGGCGGGATAGAGCGCCTGCTCCTCGATCTGCGAGTGCTGCTCTTCCGCCGTCGCGATCGTCTCCACCACGGCGGCCAGGATCGCGTTGGGCGCCTTCAGCTCGACCAGGCTGCGCAGAACGCGGAGCTGCTGCAGGAAGACGCCATGCTCGACCTTCAGGCGATCGGTGATCTTCATTTCGACCTCGCAATGAATGGCCCTTCGAGCAAGGAGGGTGCCACGCGGGAAACGCGCTCGACCGCCTGCGACTCGTCCGTCGGCGCGCAGTCTTTTCGCGGTGTCTCGACCGACGCGCACTCGTTTCCGGCCAAAGCACCCTAAAGCGCCGAATTGACCGGTGTGCGGGCCGGTACGGCGTTTGAAGTGCGGTGGAGCGTGACCGCCAGAAGCGTCGTCCTACCCGGCCGCCTCTTCCACCTCCTCGCCTCGCTCCGCGTCGGCGTGGTGACGATGGTGGTGCTCGCCGTCACCTGTGGCATCGCCACCTTCTACGAGTCCAGCCACGGCACGGCCGCGGCCCAACGCGACTTCTATCAGACGCGCTGGTTCACCGCCCTCCTGTCGCTGCTGGCCGTCAACATCTTCCTCTCCATGCTCAAGCGCTACCCCTGGAGCCGTCATCAGGCGGGCTTCGTGATGGCGCACGTGGGCATCGTTATGCTGCTGGTGGGCTCGCTCGTCTCGCTGCACCGCGGTCTCGACGGGACGGTCGCCCTCTACGAAGGCGACGGCACCCGCGCGGTGACGTTGCGCGAGCGGGCCCTCACCGTGGACCTCGCGGGGCGTCCCCACTCCTTCCCCGCCGACTTCGACTCCCGGCCGCCGCGTCCGGACCGGCCCGTCGTTTTCGCCGTGCCCGAGACGCGGGTCACTCTCGTCGCGGACGACTACGCACCCCACGCCGAGGTCAGCGACGGGACGTTGCGGCCGGCGCCGCTTCCCTCACGCGAAGAGCGCCGCTCCCCCGCCGTCCGCGTTCGCTTCGACAGCCCGGCGGGCGGCACCGCCTCCGCGTGGGTGCCCTGGGGAGGGAGCGTCGGGGCCGACCTGGCCGAAGGCGCGGCCCTCGTCTCCTTCGGCGAGCGGGAGGTGCCGCTTCCCTTCCAGCTGACGCTCCTGGACTTCCGCGCCGACACCTATCCCGGCTCGCGCCGTCCGGCCAGCTACGAGAGCCGCGTCCGCATCGAGGAGCGCGACGGCACGCGCTCGGAGCACCTCATCTCGATGAACCACCCGTTGCACCGGGACGGATACGTCTTCTTCCAGGCCTCCTTCGTGGAAGGACAGCCGATGATGTCGATCCTCTCCGTCTCCCGCTCGCCCGGCCTTCCCCTCGTCTATCTCGGGACGGCGCTCGTCAGCCTGGGCGTCGCCTGGATGTTCTACGTCAAGCCCTGGCTCATTCGCCGCCAGGCTCGCCGCGCCGCGCGCCGGCCGGCGTGGACGGGCGGCGTCGCGGAGGTGACGTCGTGATCACGATCAGCACGATCCTGTGCCCGACCGACTTCTCCGATCTCTCCAAGAACGCGCTCGCGCAAGCCGTCGCCCTCGCCCGCTGGTACGAAGCGGAGATCACCGTCCTGTACGTCGCGCCCGTGGCCATCGCGGCCGCCGAGGTGGCCTACGTCCCCAGCCCCTGGCTCTCGCCGGAGATGCGGGAGAAGCTGCGACGCGACCTGCACGTCTTCGCGGACTCCGCGCGCCAGCAGGGCATCACCGTCCGCATCGACCTTTGCGAGGGCAACCCCGCGACGGAGATCCTCGACACCGCTCGCACCGACGCGTTCGACCTGATCGTCATGGGGACGCACGGGAGGCACGGCTTGGAGTCGTGGGTCCTCGGCTCGGTGACGGAGGCGGTCCTGCGCGCGGCTCCCTGCCCCGTGCTGACCATCGCTCCTCGTTCGCGGCTGGCCCCCACCGCACGCTTCGACACCGTCCTCTGCCCCGTAGACTTTTCACCCACGTCGGAGCGGACGGCCCATGAAGCGGGCCTCCTGGCCGCGGAGACGCAGTCCCGGCTCGTCCTCTTCCACGTGATCGAGCGCGTGGGCGGCCCCCCCGGGCCGGTGCCTCCCGGCTTCGACCGGAAGGGCTATCGCACGGACGCCGAGGACAGCGTTCGTCGCCGTCTCCATCGCCTGACCGCGGATCGAAGCGCCGCCACCGAAGAGGCCGTGTCGTGGGGCTGGCCCGACCGCGAGATCCTGCTCGTGGCTCGCGAGCAGTCCATCGGGCTCATCGTCATGGGTGCCCATGGCGGCCCCATGGACTCCACCCTGTTCGGGTCCACGGCCCACAGGGTCGTCCGCCGCGCCTCCTGCCCCGTGCTCGTCCTGCCCGCGCGCGCCCATGTGCTGCGGGAGGCGGAGCCGGAGCCGGTGGGCGTGGGATCGGAGGAGTGATGACGCGAGCTTCCATTGTTGGAGGGCTGGTCGCGGCGGCCATGGCCTGGTCCGTGCCCGTGGCGCAGGCGGCGGCAACGCCGGTGGACGCGCTCCGCACCCTTGCCGTTCAGGACGGCGGGCGCGTCAAGCCGCTGGACACGTTCGCGCGCGAGTCCGCCCGCCGCATCACCGGCGGGCGCGCGTTCGGAGCGGAATCGGTGCGCGGCCTCGAGCCCGTCGAGTGGATCGTGGCCATGATGGCGGACCCCGAGCGATGGAAGGACGCGCCGATCGTCCGTGTGAGCCACGCCGGCCTGCGTTCCACCGTCGGCCTCTCCCCCACCCGCGATCGCTACTCGTTCCGCGAGCTGGCCACGCACGAGCCGTTCTTGAAGGCGGCGGATGCCGCGCGCGCGAAAGAGGAGGGCGACAGCGAAGCGCGCCTCGATTCCGTCGAGCGCGAAGTCGCGGACCTGTACGGCAACCTGGCCCTCATGTCCGAGATCTTCACGGGCGAGGCCCTGCACGTGGTGCCGGAGGCCGGAGAGGCGGGCGCCCCCTGGTCGTCCTGGGCCCACGCCATGCACGGCGAAGGAACGGAGACACGGCGCGTCGGCCTCCTCGCCCGCGCCCTCCTCACCGCCTACGCCGCGGGCGACCGGCGCGAAGCGGGGACCGCGGCCTCCGCGCTCCATGCCCGCCTGGGCGCGCTGACGGCGGGATCCGCTTCCGAGGCCGACCTCGAGCGCGAGGTCCTCTACAACCGGGTCAAGCCCTTCCGCTTCGCCTGGATCTTGTACTTGCTGGGCTTCCTCGGCCTGGCCGCGAGCTTCCCTCTGGGATCGCGGGCCATGACGCGCGCCGGGTTCGCGCTGGTGACGGCGGCCTTCCTGCTCCAGGGCTACGGGATGGTGCTGCGCATGCTGATCTCGGGCCGGCCACCCGTCACCAACATGTACGAGTCCGTGATCTTCGTGTCCTGGGGCGCGGTGCTGTTCGCGCTCGCCTTCGAGGCCGCCTATCGCGTGCGCTACTTCGCGGCCTGCGCAAGCGGCCTGAGCGTCCTCCTCCTCATCCTGGCCGACAGCCTTCCCATCCTCGACGGCTCGATCGAGCCGCTGGTGCCCGTGCTGCGCGACAACATGTGGCTCACCGTGCACGTCCTCACCATCACGCTCGGCTATGCCGCGTTCTTCCTGGGCGTCGCTCTCGGCCATTTGAACCTGGCCCTCTACTTCTTCGCCCCCGGACGCCGGGAGCTGCTGCGCACCATGTCCCTCTTCCTCTATCGCTCCCTGCAGGCGGGCACGCTCTTCCTGGCCGCGGGCACGCTCCTCGGGGGCGTGTGGGCCTCGTATTCGTGGGGCCGGTTCTGGGGCTGGGACCCCAAGGAGACCTGGGCCCTCATCGCGCTCCTCACGTATCTCGCGATCCTGCACGGGCGCTTCCTGGGCTGGATCCGCGACTTCGGCCTCGCCGTGGGCGCGCTCCTCGGCGGCTTGACCGTGCTCATGGCCTGGTACGGGGTGAACTTCATCCTGGGCACGGGCCTTCACTCCTACGGCTTCGGCAGCGGCGGGTACGCCTACGTCGGCGGGTTCGTGGCCTTCGAGGTGGCCGTCATCGCGGCCGCCTTCTTCCGCGTCCGCGCGGCGCGGACTCCCGCTCCCACCCCGGCGGCATCGGCTCTGGCGCCGGCGGTCCGCCAGGAGGCGACGTCGTGACGCGCACGGTGAAGGCACCGGATCCGCCGAGCGAGCCCGCCCCGCCGCCGCTCCAGTCGCTCGTGGACTACGCCCGGCTCGCGCCTTCCACCCGCAACACCCAGCCCTGGTCCTTCGCCGTCCGCGGCGACGAGATCCGCGTCTTCGTGGACCGTGACCGCTGGCTCCGCGTCGCCGATCCCGACCAGCGCGAGCTGTACCTCAGCGCCGGGTGCGCGCTCGAGAACCTGCTCGTGGCCGGCGCCCATCACGGCTACAAGGCCAGCGTGTCGTACGTCGAGGAGGAGCGACCCGACGGCCTGGCCGCGGTCGCCCGCTTCGAGACCGGAGGCAAAGCCGAAGACCGCCGCGTGCCCCTGTTCGGCGCCATCGGCAAGCGCCAGACGAACCGGCGGCCGTATCGCCGGCGTCCGCTCGCTCGCGAGGTCATGGCTGGCCTCTACGCGGCTGTCCACGACGAAGACGTGCAGCTCTGGCTGCTCACCGACGCGGAGACGTCCGGCCGTGTCGAGCAGCTCCTCGGCCTCGCCGAGCGCACGCAGTACGCCGATCCCGCCTACCGGGCGGAACTGGCGGAATCGATCGGGACCGGCGTCTTCGGGCACGGCTGGCTCGAGGCCGCGGCCGGCCGCCTGGTCGTGAAGCACGTGAACGTCGGCGGCGCCGCCGCCCGCAAGGAGGTCGCCCGCCTGCGCAGCGCGCCCGCGCTGGGCGTGCTCACCTCGCGGGCCGACAACCGCGCCGTGCAGGTCCGCGCCGGCCAGGCCTTCGAGCGGCTCGCCCTCACCGCCACGCGGATGGGCGTGGCTCTCCAGCCCCTGAGCGCGCTCATGCAGTCGCCGATCACGCGGGCGGCGGTGGCCGAGCTGTTGCCCGAAGAGGTCTACCCCCAGCACGTGTTCCGGCTCGGATATGCGCCTGCGGAGCGGCGCCGATCGAAGCGGCGGCCCGCGGCCGGCTTCCTGCGCCCGGCGAAGGGAGTTTGACTCGTGAGCGCCGAGGTGCTTCCATGTTGAGCGTGGTGCGCCGCTCTCGTCTCGGTGTGCTGGCTTCGATGGCCAGCGTGGCCTTCATGGTCGCGCTCGTCTGCCCGTGCGTGTCGCCCCCCGCCCGGGCCGCCTCCGGACCGGCGCACGACTGCTGTCCGCCGGAAGCCGGGATCGCGGCCGCCGCTCCGTCCTGCTGCGCGCCGGAAGCCGGCAGCCCGCGCGTCTCGACGCCGGTCCCGGCCGGCGTCTCGCTCGCCGCCCTGCCCGCGGTTTCCCCCTCCGAGGCCTCCGGTCTCCCGCACCCGGTGTTCGCCGTCCCCGCCTCGCCCGTTCCCGTCCGCGCGCCGTTGATCCTCCGCATCTGAACCTCTGTCCCGAGGCCTGACCGGCCTCGCGCGTCGCTACGCCGTCGCCCGCGGCCTGCCCGCGGGCGGCACGGGAAACCGCCGCCTTCGCGGCAGAGGTACGGAATGATCTCGAACGTCGTGCTCGCTTGCCTCCTGGCCGGAGGGCTCGCCGCCCCCGCGGCACCGGCCGAGGACTCCTTCCTGTCCGCGCTGGTCGCGGAGGCGCTCTCCGCCAACCCCGACCTGAAGGTCGCGGAGCAGCTCGCGCGCGCGGCCGGGCAACGCCCGGCCCAGGTCTCGGCGCGGCCCGACCCGTGGCTGGGCCTCGGCTATACGAACGAAGGCTGGTCGCCGTCCCTGGGGCGGTTGACGGACACGAACCTCGCGCTCGTGGCCGGCCAGACCCTGCCCTGGCCGGGCAAGCTCCGCCTCCGCGGCGAGATCGCGGCCCGTGACGCGGACGAGGTCTCGCAGCAGGTCGCGCGCGCGCGGCTGAGCGTCGCCGGCTCCGTGCGGCGCGCCTATTACGGCCTGCTCGAGGCGCGCGCCATCGAGGCCCTCACCCACGAACAGGCGGACGTGTGGCGCCAGATCGAAGGCGTCGCCCGCGCGCGCTATTCCGTCGGTCAGGGCAACCAGCAGGACGTCTTGCGGACACAGGTGGAGCTGACGCGCGTCGGGCAGGTCCTGGCCGAGCAGGCCGCCGAGGCGGCGGTGCGCGTGGCCGAGATCAACCGCCTCCTCGCCCGTGCCGCGGAGACGCCGCTCGAGACGACCGCCATCCTGGCCCCCGTGGAGCCGGCGGCGGGGCTCGACGCCGAGCTCGCCCGGCTCGTCGCCCTCAGCCCCGAGCGGGCCGCCGCCGTCATCGCGTCTGAACGCGCCCGCCTCGCCGTCCTTCTCGCGAAGAAGGAAGCGCGGCCGGACTTCGGCGTGCAGGCCGGCTACATGAACCGCGCCGGCTTCGATCCCCTGTGGCAGGGAGGCGTCAGCGTCACCCTCCCCCTGAACCGGACGCGGCGCGCGAGCGCCGTGGCCGAGGCCGAGGCCCTCCTGGCCGCGGCCCAGGCGCGTCTCTCCGCGGTCGAGCTGCAGCTGCGGATGCGCACGCAGGAGAGGCTCGCCCAGCTCGAAGCGGCCCGGAAGATCGCCGCCCTCTACGGCGAGGGCATCGTGCCCCAGGACCGCATGAGCGTGGAGGCGGCCGTCGCGAGCTACGAGACGGGTCGCGTGCCGTTCGTCACCGTGCTCGAGGCGCTCACGACCCTGTACGGCGACCGCGTGACCCTGGTGCGTCTCGTGGCCGGCGAGTCCCGCCTGCGGACCCGGATCGAGGAAGCCAGCCTGGAAGCGACGTCCGACCTGCCCGCGTCGGCCGGATCCGCGGGCATGGGTGGCGGGACCGCCGGCGCGGCGACGAGCGGATCCATGGGCTCCATGTCGCGTTGATGAGGAGAAGAACATGAGGACCGCACGCCGAACCGTCCCGCTCGCCGCCGCCGTCGTCGCCCTGTTTGCAGGCGCCGGCCTGTGGACGGCGTGCCGCCGCACCGTCGAGCACGTGAAGGCCGAGTCCGGACCGGTCCTGTACCACTGTCCCATGCACCCGCACTACGTGTCGGACAAGCCCGGCGACTGCCCGATCTGCAGCATGAAGCTCGTGCCGACGGAATCTCCGTCGCCGGGTGCCGCCGCGGCCTCGCCGGAGCGGAAGATCGCGTTCTATCGGTCACCGATGGACCCGTCGGTCCGATCGGCCACTCCCGCCAAGGATTCGATGGGGATGGACTTCGTCCCCGTCTACGACGACCAGACGCAGGGGGTCGCCGTCGCCGGCCGGGCGCTGGTCGACCTCTCGCCCGCGCGCCGGGGCGTGCTCGGCCTCCGCAGCGAACCGGTGCGGCGGATGGAGCTCCAGCGCACGATCCGCACCGTCGGACGCGTCACCGCCGACGAACGCCGGCTCCACCACATCCACACGAAGCTCGAGGCCTACATCGAGCACCTGTACGTGGACTACACGGGCAAGTTCGTCCGCAAGGGCGAGCCGCTCGTCTCCCTCTACAGCCCCGAGCTGGTGGCGACGCAGCAGGAGTACCTCCTGGCCTCGCGGGCCCGTAAGCAGCTCGGCTCCAGCTCCATAAGCTCGGTGGCGCAGGGCGGCGTGGACCTGCTCGAGGCCGCCCATCAGCGCCTGCTGCTCCTCGACATCCGTCCCAGCGACATCGCCCGCCTGGAGAGCACGGGTGAGGTGCGCCGCACGCTGGATCTCTACTCGCCCGTCAGCGGCTATGTCACGCAGAAGATGGCCACCCACGGCATGCGCGTGACCTCGGTGGACACGCTCTTCGACATCGCCGATCTCAGCCACCTCTGGGTGCTGGCCGACGTCTACGAGACGGACCTCCCCGCCGTGCGCATCGGGATGCCCGCGGAGCTGGGCCTCTCCTACCTTCCCGGCCGCACCTGGCGCGGCGCGGTCACCTACATCGCGCCCGTCGTCGAGGAGAAGACCCGGACGATCAAGGTGCGCGTGGAGGTCGACAACGCGGACGGCCAGCTCAAGCCGGAGATGTTCGCCGACGTGGCGCTCCACACCGCGCTGGGGAAAGGCCTGGTGGTCCCGGAGAGCGCGCTGATCAAGACGGGAGAGCGGACGCTCGCCTTCGTCGACCACGGTGACGGCGGGCTCGAGCCGCGAGAGGTGCAGGTGGGCGCCAAGGTCGCCGACGGCGTGGAGGTGCTCTCGGGGCTGGCGGAGGGCGAAGACGTGGTCACCGGCGCCAACTTCCTCCTCGACTCCGAGTCGAGCCTCAAGGCCGCCCTCGCCGCCATCTCGCCCGCGCCACGGAAATGATCCGGTCCATCATCCGTTTCAGCGCCAACAACCGGATGCTGGTGCTGCTGGCCACGGCGGTGGCCGTCGCCTACGGCCTCTACACCGTCCAGCACATCCCGGTGGACGCGATCCCCGATCTCAGCGACACCCAGGTCATCGTCTATTCGCGGTGGGATCGCAGTCCCGACATCATGGAGGACCAGGTCACCTACCCCATCGTGACCGCGCTCCTGGGCGCTCCCAACGTCAAGACCATCCGGGGATTCTCGGACTTCGGCTTCAGCTACGTCTACGTGATCTTCAAGGACGGGACGGACATGTACTGGGCGCGCAGCCGCGTGCTCGAGTACCTGAGCAAGATCCAGCCCCTGCTCCCGCCGGGGGTCCGCACGGAGCTGGGGCCGGACGCCACCGGCGTGGGCTGGGTCTTCCAGTACGCCCTGGTCGACGACTCCGGTCAGCACTCGCTGGCCGACCTCCGCACCTTCCAGGACTGGAACCTGCGTTACCGCCTCCAGTCCGTGCCCGGGGTGGCCGAGGTCGCCTCCGTCGGCGGCTTCGTCCAGCAGTACCAGGTGACCGTCGATCCCAACCGGCTCAAGGCCTACGACCTCGCGATCATGAACGTGGCGGACGCCGTCCGCGCCAGCAACAACGAAGTGGGCGGGCGCCTGCTCGAGTTCTCGGGCCGCGAGTACATGGTACGCGGCCGCGGCTACGTCAAGTCCACGGCCGACCTCGAGCAGATCGTCCTCAAGACGGACGAGCGCGGCACGCCCGTGCTGCTGCGCGACGTTGGGCAGGTGGCGCTGGGCCCGGAGATCCGGCGCGGCGTGACCGACCTGGACGGGCTCGGCGACGTGGTGGGCGGGATCGTGGTGATGCGCGACGGCGAGAACGCGCGCGCGGTCATCGACCGCGTGAAGCAGCGGCTCCGGGAGGTCCAGCCCTCGCTCCCGAAGGGCGTCCGGGTCGTCCCGACCTACGACCGCTCGGAGCTGATCCAGCGCTCGATCGACACCCTGACGCACGAGCTGATGCTGGAGATGGCGATCGTGAGCCTGGTCATCCTGGTGTTCCTGTGGCACGTCCCCTCCGCCATCGTCCCCATCATCACCATCCCCGTGGCCGTCCTGCTCGCGTTCATCCCCATGAGCGCGATGGGCATCTCCTCCAACATCATGTCCCTCGCCGGCATCGCGATCTCCATCGGCGTGCTCGTGGACGGCGCCATCGTGGAGGTCGAGAACGCCTACAAGAAGCTCGAGCTGTGGGAGCACGGCGGCCGGCAGGGCGACTTCCACAAGGTGCGCCTCGATGCCCTGCTCGAGGTGGGACCGTCCGTCTTCTTCTCGCTCCTCGTCATCGCCGTCGCCTTCCTGCCCATCTTCACGCTCGTCGATCAGGAAGGCCGGCTCTTCAAGCCCCTGGCCTGGACCAAGAACCTGGCCATGTTCATCGCCGCTTTTCTCGCCCTCACCCTCGACCCCGCGTTGCGCATGCTCTTCGCGCGGATGGACTTCGTCCACTTCCGGCCGCGTGTCCTGAGCTGGCTCGTGAACCAGGTCACGGTCGGACGCTACTACCCCGAAGAGAAGCACCCCATCAGCAAGGTGCTCTTCCGCGCCTACGAGCCGGCCTGCCGCCTCGTCCTGCGGCATCCGCGGGCCACCATCGGCGCCGCCGTCCTGGTCGTCGCCACCACCGTGCCCGTCTACCTGGGGCTGGGCCACGAGTTCATGCCGCCGCTGAACGAAGGGACGCTCCTCTACATGCCGACCACGCTGCCCGGCCTGAGCGTCACCGAGGCCAGCCGCCTCCTCCAGGTGCAGGA
>Ga0207662_10001843_pt1 | contig 10421 bp, 11 predicted proteins | sample KBSS33LmetaG_FD_184338 | JGI IMG/M metagenome (GOLD analysis project Ga0207662, IMG submission 184338) | Switchgrass rhizosphere microbial communities from Kellogg Biological Station, Michigan, USA - KBS S3-3L metaG (SPAdes) (version 2) | ecosystem: Host-associated > Plants > Roots >... | reverse complement strand
AGACTCGTGTAATGCCGCGCATAAAAGGTCGACCCCCGCCACCGCTAGTTCCAGCTAATGATTCCGGCGAGCAATGCGAGAATGATATCCATTTTGCGTCACCCCCTTGGTACAACAGTCACGGTGTTACCCGTGCTCCAAAGTGAGCTCCGCTCAACTACTGGACCGAATTGTCCTCCGCTCGACTTCGCTTGCAGCGAGGGAGGGGGTCTTTTTTTAGTTTGCTAAATAAACAATTAGAAGGGTGAAATCCGACCCAGGGGATGGGTCTCTATGTCTGCTCGCACCCCGGGCGCGCGGCATCGCGGGCTCCGAGTGGGTTTTGCTGCGGCTTCTTTAGGCGGGATTTTTCAGCGGCTAGCTGCCACCGCTCTCCAACAGGCACACGTCCGACAACTCCAGTTTCGACCAGCGGCAACGCATCTGAGCCTATACCAACTACCCTGTATCACTTCGTTACCGCCGTATCACCTGTCGAGCCAACGATTCGTTGCATCCAGGACCGCCAGCACACTCGCCGTCTCCGCGCTCTCTCGAATCTCCGCGCTGCCCGTCGCCAACATACTCTCCCGGCTCTCGCGGACGGTCACGCCCACAAACACGAAATTCCGCTCGAACGCGTCGATCATCTTGCACCCCTCGAGCGCGAGAATCCGATCGCCGCCCTCGGCCTGCCGAATCGCCGACAATGCTGCCCGCGCCGCCAGCTCGATCCGAATCCGCTCGTTCTCCATCCCTTCGGATTCGCCGATGTAAGTCTCGTCGCCCTTCTTCAACGTGACTCGGCACGCAACGCCCTTGGATCGCGACCGGCGCACTTCGACATCCTCGAAGTAGATGCGACGTCCGTTGATTCCGCCAAGTGCCGGCACCGGCCGTCCGACGTGTGAAGGAGTCGGCGCCGCGACCGCCGGCATCGTCACGGCCGGCGTGTAAACCGGCGTCTGCATCGCACGCGTCGAACGCGTCGGATCGTCGGACGTCGCCACCGAAATCTTCTTATGGCTCACGCGCATTCCGAGATGCGCCATCAACGCACTCTCTACGTTTCGAACAGTCTGCTTCGGCGTGACGTCGGTCGTCGTGAGCAAATGAATCTCATCCACCGCACCATTGCTGCTCGCGACAATTCGCGCAGAGATCACTCCGGGCAGAGTAGCCAGAAGTTCCTCAGCTCGCTGAATTGGGAGCACGCTCCCCGCGATCAACGGCGAGTCGTGTGGTGGTGTGGAACTACTGGCAGGCAACGACAACGCAGGCTCCGGCGGCGAGGCAGATTGTCCGCGCTATTGACGACGTCACGCATCTGACGTCACAGTCCGACTGGACCAGGCAGGTAGGAGCGGACAATATGGCCGAATTGAACAGCGGACGCAAGCTCAATCTTGTGCGTAAACGTGCTCCGGCATCCTGTACTCCTTGATCTTCCGATACAGCGTCCGCTCACCAATCCCGAGCATATCTGCCGCACGCCGCCGATTGCCACGCGTCTCCTTGAGCGCCGCCTCGATCGCCGAGCGTTCGATATCCGCCATCTTGGTTCCCGGAGCGATCGTGACGACGTTGGGCGGAGGTGCCTGGCCGCGCGGCTCGATCGCCGGCACCGAAGGCGACACCACCAGCGGCGCCGCCTGGTGAACTTCGCCAATCCAACCGTCCGACATCACTGGACGATCCTCGTCGATCCGACGTCTCAACTCCTCGACCTGAAGCTTAAGTTCGATGAGACTGCGAACGATGAACTCGAGCTCGCGACCCGAGGCGCCGTCTTGCCCACGAACGATGGGCCCGACGTGCACGGGAAGGAACCGCGCTACCCCGCCCTCACGGATCTGCCTCGGGAGATCGTTCGGCTCGATCTCATGGCCGGGCGAGAGCACAACCATGCTCTCGATCAGGTTACGCAGCTCCCGCACGTTGCCTGGCCATGGATAGGCGACGAGCATCTGCATCGCGTCGCCCGAAATGCCATGAAAGGGACGCTCGTGCCGCTGGGAGTAATCCTGAATGAAGCGACGCACGAGTAGCGGAATGTCATCCGGCCGCTCTCGCAGCGGCGGCAGGTAGATCCGCAGCACGTTCAGTCGATAGAACAGGTCGGCGCGAAATTTTCCCTCATCCACCAGCTCGCGCAGCGGTTGGTTGGTCGCCGCGATGACGCGAACGTCCACCGAGATCGGCTGGACACCACCGACCCGCATGAACTCCTGCTCCTCGAGGACGCGGAGGAGCTTGACCTGTGTCGCCGGCGGGATTTCGCCGATCTCGTCGAGGAACAGCGTGCCCGTATCGGCCAACTCGAAACGGCCAAGCCGCCGCTCGGCCGCGCCGGTGAACGCACCCTTTTCATGGCCGAATAGCTCGCTCTCGAGCAGCGAATCGGGAAGCGCTCCCACGTTGACCGCGATGAACGGCTTGTTGCGCCGATTGCTCAGCAGACGAATCGCGCGCGCGACGAGCTCCTTTCCTGTTCCGCTTTCCCCCTCGATGAGCACCGTGCTCGAGACAGGCGCCATCTGCTCGACTTGCACCATTGTCTCGCGCATCGCCTGACTCTCGCCGATCAATCCCGTCTGCTTTTGCAGCCGGCGACGTTCGAGGATGCGGCGAAGGTCGCCGACGACCTCGTCGAGGTTGACGGGTTTCCGGAACACGTCGACGAACCCGACGCCGCGAAGTTTTTCGACTGTCTGGAGATCCACGTGCTCCGACAGCGCGATCGTCGCCGCACCGTCCCAGAGCTGCTCTTTGACGATGGCTACCGTCGATGGATCCGTCAGCTCGCCGCTGAACAGGATGATGTCGGGCTTCTCACGCTTGATCGCGGCGCGGATGTCGTCGAGCGGCGAGACGACGTCCGTCTCGATTCCCTCCTGCTCGAGACGCGCGTTGATCCGAACGGCAGGCTCGACGTCCTGCAGCGTGATGAGAACCTTCATTGCGGCGGCGGCGAACCGTGGTCGAGTGGAGCTCCGCGAATCACGGCAACGGCGTGGTCGACGATCGGGTCGAGCGCGGCGAGTCCATCGGTTACGCCGCCGGTCGAGCCCGGAAGATTGACGATGAGCGTTTTCTTACGAGTGCCGCTCAGTCCGCGGCTCAACGCCGACCGCGGAAACGACGCAATCGTCATCACGCGGATTCGCTCGGCGATTCCAGGCGCGTCGCGCTCCAGAACCGCGCGCGTCGCTTCCGGCGTGACGTCGCGTTCGCTGAGCCCTGTCCCTCCCGTCGTGATCACGAGATCGGCGGCGTCGCGGTCACACCACGCGACGAGCGAATTGATGATGTCCGACGTCTCGTCGGGAACGAGGGCGCGGTCCGCGACGCTGTAACCGCGAGCGAGCGCCCACTGTTCGGCGGCGTCGCCTGACGTATCCGCGCGTTCACCTCGCGCGCCGGCGTCTGAGACGGTGAGGATGGCGACGCGCATCGTTCAGGACGCTCGCGCGGTGCGACGCGCGTTCCGCTCAGAGATGGGACGCATCCTTATAGAACGGCGGCTTGACGACCGTCGCCTGGGCGCGCTTTCCGCGGATCTCGATGTCGAACGTACTGCCTTCCTTCGACGACTCGGTGGGGACGTAGCACGTGCCGATGGGGATGCCGAGCGTTGGACTCATCGTCCCGCTGCACACGACGCCGCTCGCCGCGCTTCCGACGAACACTGGATACCCGTGCCGCGCGATGTTCTTATCCGCCATCGTGAACCCCACGAGCTTTTTCTTCACGCCGTTCGCTTTCTGCTCGTTGAGCACCGGGCTTCCGACGAACTCGCCTTTTTTCAGCTTGACCAGCCATGCGAGGTTCGCCTCGAGCGGCGTCACGGTGTCATCAATGTCATTGCCGTAGAGCGCCATGCCCATCTCGAGCCGCAGCGTGTCACGGCAGCCGAGTCCGGCGGGGGTCACGTCGCCGGCGGCCATGAGGGTGTCCCAAAGGCGCGTCGAGTATTTCACGTCGTGATAGAGCTCGAAGCCATCCTCGCCGGTGTAGCCGGTGCGCGAAATGATCATCGGCATCCCGTCGACGGCACCTTCAGTAAAGTGGTAATACTTGATCGTCGAAAGATCGGTCTTCGTGAGCGGTTGGAGGATCTCTTGCGCGCGCGGCCCCTGCAGCGCGAGCAAGCCCATGTCGTCGCTCACGTCATCGATCGTCACGCCGAATTTCGCCGCATGCCGGGCGATGTGCGCGTAGTCCTTCGCGACGTTCGATGCGTTGACGACCATCATGATCTTGTCGGCGAACCGATAGACGAGGCAGTCGTCTTCGATCGTTCCGCGATCATTGAGAATCGTCGAGTAGTGCACCTGCCCGATCGCCAGCGCGGCGACGTCGTTCGTCGTGACGTAGTTGACGAAATCGACGGCGCGCTCGCCGTGGATCATGAACTCGCCCATGTGCGAGACGTCGAACAGGCCGCAGCGTTCGCGCACGGCCTTGTGCTCGACGGTGATTCCCTGCGCGTATTGCACCGGCATTTCATAGCCGGCGAACGGGACGATCTTCGCGCCTAGCGCGACATGCTTATCGAAGAAGGGGGTGCGCTTGAGCGCGCCCGAGGCGGTTGTCGATGTCATGTGCGGGAATATGCCGCCCCCGCGAAGGGGACGACAGGGCGTCCCGCTCCCCCGCGCGCTACACTCGCATCAGGATGACATTCAGCGCAATTCTTCGCGCGTGCGTGGCGCCGTCAGCTCGTCCCGATGGAGCTCGCGAAGGTCCGCGACCTTCGGCGGCTGGCCCGTGATCATCGACTTGGCAAGCTGGAAGAGGACGACCGGCGTTGGACGATCTTTCTTCGAGTAGACAACCGTATCGGCCTCGACAAGGATCAGCGCGATGCGCGGATCGTGTGGCCCGCCGTCGCGCTTGCCGTCGCCCTCGTCACCGAGCCACATTTTCCAATCCGCGGCGTACAGCGAGTCGATCAGATCGCGATCGCGGGTGAGGATCGCGTTTCCGCTGACGCTGACCCATTCGCGCGTTCGGTCTTTATAATACGCAAGGTTCACGTGCGGGTCGCGAGCGAGCTCCTCGAACTTCTCGCTCTCGACGTTCGTCATGAACCACAGATCCGTGCCGGTCGTGCGGCGTTGCGTCGACATCGGGCGCGAGACGAGGTGCCCGTCGGCACGCCGCGTCGTGAGCATCGCGATGTCGATGCCGTCGATGAGCTTGTAGAGGTCGTCGAGCTTTTTCTCGAGCGGTACCGCGTTATCGCGATTCCTTTCGACTGCGTCCATGCGTGGAGCCTCGGGTGATCGGCGGTGTCGATCCCCCGTCTCGCACGTTCAATGCCGCAATCGCATCAGCGACTTCAACGGCGTGGTTCTCCGGCTTGACTTTCTCGAACACCTTCGCGATCCGACCGTCCGCATCGATAATGAATGTCGTACGGACTACGCCCCAGTACTTTTTGCCGTAATTCATCTTCTCCTGCCACACGCCGTATTGCTCGGCGATCGCATGATCGACGTCAGCGATCAGCGTGTAGGGAAGCTGAAATTTCTCCTTGAACTTCCGGTGCGACTTGGAAGAATCAGGACTGATGCCGAGGACCACCGCGTTGAGTCCCTCGAACCGAGGGAGAGCGTCTCGAAACGAGCACGCTTCGATGGTTCAGCCGGAGGTGTCGTCCTTCGGGTAAAAAAACAAGACGACCGGATGTCCGCGGAGCGACGCGAGTTCGAGCTTCTCGTCCGCATCCGTGAGCGCCGTGAAGTCTGGCGCGCGAGTGTTGGCCTCTGGAATCACAGTTGTTCACCGCCCATGAGAGCCGCCATGATCGCTTTCTGAATGTGTAATCGATTCTCCGCTTCATCCCACACACGACTCTGCGCGCCGTCGATGACCTCGGCGGACACTTCTTCGCCGCGGTGTGCGGGCAGGCAGTGGAGAAAAATCGCTTTGGGGTCCGCTTCTTTCATGAGCTTCGGGCTCACGGTAAATCCGGCGAAGGCGCGCTCGCGATCCTTCTGCTCCTGTTCCTGGCCCATCGAAGCCCAGACGTCAGTGTTGACGACGTGCGCGCCGCGTGCGGCCTCCATCGGATCACGAACGACGCGAACCCTCGCGACCTTCTGTGCGCGTGCAAGAAGATGGTCAGCCGGTTCGTATCCTTCCGGGCACGCGATGTCGAGATCGAAGCCGAACCGGTACGCGGCATTGATCCAGGAGTTGGCCATGTTATTGCCATCGCCAATCCATGCGTATTTTTTATTGGTAACTGAGCCGAACTCCGCTCGCACCGTCAATAAATCGGCGAGCACCTGACACGGATGTAGGAGATCGGTCAGACCGTTGATGACGGGAACGTCGGCGTACTTCGCCAACTCTTCGACGTCCTGGTGCGCGAACGTGCGAATCATGATCCCGTCGACGTAGCGCGAGAGCACGCGCGCGGTGTCGGCGATCGGTTCGCCACGACCGAGCTGCACGTCGCGCGGCGACAGGAACAGGGCGTGTCCGCCGAGTTGGAACGTGCCGACTTCGAAGGAGACGCGCGTGCGTGTGCTCGCCTTCATGAAGATCATGGCGAGCGATTTCCCTTTGAGCGGCTTCTTGTCGTACGTCCCCGCGCGCATTCGTTCGGCCAGTCCGAACAGACCGCCGAGCTGCTCGCGTGTGAAGTCGGGAATGGCGAGAAAGTCAGTAGGCATCACAAAATGTACTTGCGCAGGTCTTCGTCCTCCACGATGGCCTTGAGTCGGTCGCGAACGCGATCTCCGTCGACGACAATCGTGGTGGTTCCCGGATCGGGCAAGTCGAACAACACGTCCTCGAGTAGCGTCGTCATCACAGTGTGGAGTCGGCGAGCGCCGATGTTTTCCATGCGTTCGTTGACGAGAGCCGCAATGCGCGCAATCTCGGCGATGCCGTCGGTCTTGAACTCGAGGGTTGCGCCATCAGCCGTCACGAGCGCGGCATACTGCTTGGTCAGGGCGTTCTCGGGCTCCGTCATGATGCGCACGAAGTCCTGCTCCGTGAGCGGCTTGAGCTCCACGCGAATTGGAAACCGGCCCTGCAACTCGGGAATGAGATCGCTCGGCTTCGAGACGTGGAACGCGCCGGCCGCGATGAAGAGGACGTGATCGGTCTTCACCATGCCGTACTTCGTCTGGACGTTCGAGCCTTCGACAATCGGCAGCAGGTCGCGCTGCACACCTTCGCGTGAGACGTCGGGCCCGCCCATCTTCGACCGCTCGCCGGCGATCTTGTCGATCTCGTCGAGGAAGATGATGCCAAGCTTTTCCACGCGGTCGAGCGCGTCGGCGGTGACGTCGTCCAAGTCGATGAGCTTTTCGAGCTCCTGCTCGAACAAGATCCTTCGTGCCTCCGACACTTTTACCGTTCGCTTTTTCTTCCGCTTGGGCATCATCTCCTTGAGCATGTCGGAGATGTTGTCCATGCCTTCGGGCGCGCCCTGCGAGGCGAGGACGTCGAACATCGGCGCGTTTTGCGGGACTTCGACTTCGACTTCACGGTCCTCGAGCTTTCCGTCGAGGAGCAGCTGACGAAGCTTGTCGCGCGTGCGCTTGTAGCGTTCCTGTGCGGGATCGACCGTCTCTTTGACGACGCTGCCGCTTCCAGACACAAGGAAGACGCCCAGGCCGTCATCGGGAGCAGGGGTCTGCGATTCGCGCGCGACCGCTTGCGCGGCGAGATCGGGCTTGTCGGGCGCGGGGGGCGGCAGCAGTAGATCGAGCAACCGCTCGTCCACGCGCTCGTGCGCGAGATCTTCGACCTCGGACTCACGCTCGCTCCGCACCATGTCGATCGCGCTCTCGACAAGATCGCGGACCATCGACTCGACGTCGCGACCGACGTAGCCGACTTCAGTAAACTTTGATGCCTCGACTTTGATGAACGGCGCGCCGGCGAGCTTGGCCAGGCGGCGCGCGATCTCCGTCTTGCCGACGCCCGTCGGTCCGATGAGGATGATGTTGTTGGGCGAGATCTCTTCGCGGATCGATTCGGGCGCGCGCTGGCGCCGCCAGCGATTCCGCAGCGCAATGGCGACAGCCTTCTTCGCCTCGGCCTGGCCGACGATGTATCGATCGAGCTCGGCGGCGATCTGGCGCGGGGTCAGATCGGCCAGGCGAGCGAGCGCTTGTTGTGTGCGAGTGGATGGCATTTAGGCTGAAATCACGCCGACGCGCGCCGAACGATGTCCGGTCGCGTGTCTCACGTGGTTTCCAGGATCGATATGTTGGTGTTCGTATAGATGCAGATCTCGCCGGCGATGTGCATCGCCCGCTTGACGATCTCGGACGCCTCGAGCTGCGTGTTGTCGACGAGCGCACGGGCCGCCGACAGGGCGTATGACCCGCCTGAGCCAATGGCGAGAATCCCGTCATCAGGCTCGATTAGCTCGCCGGTGCCCGAGACGATGAAGCCGTGCTCCTTGTCGGCGACGATCAGGAGTGCCTCGAGCCGACGCAGCACACGATCGCTTCGCCAATCCTTCGCCAGCTCGACCGCCGCGCGCGGCATGTTGCCCGGATAGCGCTCGAGCTTTTCCTCGAACTTCTCGAACAGCGTCATTGCGTCAGCGGCGGCACCGGCGAAACCAGCGACGATTCGGCCGTTGTGGATCACTCGCACCTTTTGCGCGTGCGATTTCATCACCGTCTCGCCAACGGTCACCTGTCCGTCGCCGCCTATCGCAACTTTGCCGTTTCGGCGGACGGCGAGAATTGTCGTGGCCCGCATGCGCGGGAGTGGGTTGGTCATCCCCGGAAGATAGCGGGGGGAAAAAGAACAGAAGACGCCGTTTCCTAGGGCGGTTATGAACTGGTCGGCGGTTTCGTGTCCCGTGGCTTTTCGGCAATCGGCGCAGGCGCATCCTCTGGTCTGCGGCGAAGCGGGCCGCGATTCGACACGACGGCTCCGAAATACCGCGAGTTCTTGATCGCGCCGAAGAGGACGAGGACGGTGCCCGCGATCACGGCAATGACGGAGTAGCGCCAAGTGTCACGGCCGGCGAATGCCGCAGCCATACATAGCACGCCCAGCCCGATCGCCCCTTCCCCCGCCCGATCGCGCTCGACGCGAATGCGACGGCGTCGCTCGTGCTTGACGATGATCTCGTCGGGCGTCCACGCGTCGAAGATCAGACCCAATCCGATCAGTCCGACGAGCACGGCCGCGATGAGAGGAACGATTTCGATGCGCATTCTGCGAGGTCTGGGTGGCGATCCCAGCGAACAGAGCAGGTTTCACGCCCGAGGGTGCGCTTTATCGTAAACCCGTTTGAGCCGCTCGATGCTCGTGTGGGTGTAGATCTGGGTCGTCGAAATCGAGGAGTGGCCGAGCAGCTCCTGAACGGCCCGGAGGTCGGCGCCAGCGTCGAGCAGATGTGTTGCAAACGTATGCCGCAGCGAGTGAACGCTCAGTCCAGCCTCCTCGTCGATTTGAGCGAGGAACTTTGTCACTGTCTTTTGAATCGCACGAACACCGAGCCGTTTTCCGGTGTTGCCGATGAACAGCGCATTCCGATCGGCCTTGGGTCCAAGCGCGCGCAACAGTTCATCGCGCTTCGACTCGTAGTTGCGGATTGCCAATACAGCGTGATCGCCAACTGGAATGATCCGCTCCTTTCGTCCTTTTCCCCGAACCTTCACCTGCTGCGACACGACGTCGAGCTCCCCGCGGCTGAGTCCCTGAAGCTCCGAGAGACGCATTCCAGTGGAATAGAAGAGCTCGAGAATGGCGAGGCTTCGTACGTCCACGAACTTCCCTTCCCACGCGCGAACCTCCGCCATCTGAAACAGCAAATCGATCTGCGCGCGATCGAGGTAGCCCGGAAGATATTTCTCGAGACGCGGCGCACCGACGGCGCGCGCCGGATTCGCATCGACGATTTCATTCCGATGGAGATACTTATAAAAGCTGCGAATCGCGGAGAGCGTTCTCGCCATCGAGCGCTTACCCAGTCCGCGCTTGTTGAGATGTCCGAGAAAGCCACGCATCGCGATGCGATCAACGCCCTGCCAGCTCCAGCTGTCACCGCCGTAGTAGCGGCCGAGGAACGCGACGAATTCCTTGAGATCGCGGTCGTAGGCGCGGACGGTGTTCGGTGAGACGTCGCGTTCCTTGGCGAGATGCTCGAGGTAGTCGGCGATCTCGGCGCTCATCACACCGTGACGGAAAGGGCCGACGCCTCTCGCCAGCTCGCGAGCTCGGCGAGTGCCCGCTCGGCGAGCTGCTCGCGCTTGACGCGCTTGTCTTTCACACGCGTCGGCAGATCGTCGACGAGCCCGAAGTTCGCGTTCATCGGCTGAAAGTGCTTCGGGTCGGCCTCGCGGAGATAGCGATAGAGCGCGCCGAGCATCGTCGTGGGCGGCGGCACGACAGGCTGTTCGCCGGCGAGCAGGCGCGACAGGTTGATCCCGGCGAGCAAGCCGGTTGCCGTG
>Ga0207662_10001842_pt1 | contig 10423 bp, 7 predicted proteins | sample KBSS33LmetaG_FD_184338 | JGI IMG/M metagenome (GOLD analysis project Ga0207662, IMG submission 184338) | Switchgrass rhizosphere microbial communities from Kellogg Biological Station, Michigan, USA - KBS S3-3L metaG (SPAdes) (version 2) | ecosystem: Host-associated > Plants > Roots > Rhizosphere... | reverse complement strand
CTGTTCCAACATGTGCCACGAGTCGACCGGCACGGCCATGCTCGCCACCGTCGGGGTCGGGAAGTCGACCATCGCGTACGACGACTTCGCGAAGGCCGACCTCATCATCGTGATGGGTCAGAACCCGGGCACGAACCATCCCCGGATGCTGACCGCTCTCGAGGACGCGAAGCGGCACGGCGCGTCGATCGTGTCCGTGAACCCGCTGCCCGAGGCGGCCCTGCGCCGGTACAAGAACCCGCAGCAGGTCAACGGGATCGTCGGTCACGGCGTCCAGATCGCAGACCAGTTCCTCCAGATCCGGATCGGCGGCGACATGGCGCTGCTGCAGGCCGTGTCCAAGCGCGTGCTCGACGCCGAGGCCAAGAACCCCGGGACAGTCCTGGACCACGCCTTCCTGGCGGAACACTGCGAGGGGCTCGAGGAGCTCAAGGAAAGGCTGAGGGCTGACGCCTGAACGCAGACCGCTGAAAGACGCGAGGAATCGCACTCACCGCGCCGACGCCGTGCCGGCGTACCGGACAATCACGTCGACCAACTCGCCGGCATCGATGGGCTTCACAAGATGCACCGCGAACCCCGCCGCCTCGCTGCGCGCCAGATCCTTCGCCTGACTGTATCCGCTCAGCGCGATCAGGACAGGCGGATCGGCCAGGCGCGTCCGAAGCTCGCCCGCTAGCGTATAGCCGTCCATCGTCGGCAAGCCGATGTCGAGGATCGCGATCTCCGGCCGAAACTCCTCCGCCAGCGCGATCGCGGCGATGGGGTCGAGCGCCGCGCGCACGTCGTACCCGGCGAGCGTGAGCAATCTCGAAAGCCCGTTGACGACGTCACTGTGATCGTCGACCAGGAGAACGCGTACCTTCCGGTGGCGGGAGGCGGTCGCGATCGAGGGCGCAGCGGCGGGTTCGAATGAACGGTCGTCTGTCGGCCGCGCCACTGGCAGCCGCACGACGAACTCAGTCCCGCGGCCGTGACCGTGGCTGTGCGCCGCGACGCTTCCGCCGTGCAGTTCCGTGAGCGTTCGCACGAGGGAAAGACCAATGCCGAGCCCACCCTGGGCACGATCAGCATCGCGCGCACCCTGCACGAACATGTCGAAGACGACCGGAAGGAGCGCCGCGTCGATGCCGACGCCAGTGTCGCGAACGCGAACCACGATGCGATCTCGCTCGCGCGCCGCAGTGACGGACACCGTGCCGCCCTCTGGGGTATAGCGCGCCGCGTTCGAGAGGAGATTCGCGAGCACCTGCGTGAGCCGCACCTCGTCGCCGTCGATCGCAAGACCCTCAGCGGCGACGCTCACGTCGAGCCGATGCTTCCGCTCCTCGAACAACGGCCGCGTGGCTTCGACCGCGCGCGCGGCGACCGTCGCGAGCTCGAGCCGCCGCATCGACAGCGTCACTGTTCCACGCGTGACCCGCGACACGTCGAGCAGGTCGTCCACAAGCCGCACGAGATACTTCACTTGACGGACGATCACGTCGAGATCCTGCCGAGCGTCGGCGTCGAGGTGCGGCTCGATCAATCGCGCCGATGCGAGGATCGGCGTGAGCGGATTTCGCAATTCGTGCGAGAGCAGCGCGAGGAATTCGTCTTTGCGATGGTCGGCCTGGCGCAGCGCCTCCTCCACATGCTTCAGCCGAGTGACGTCGAGGTACACTGCGATCGCCCCGCGTGGCGCTCCGTCCGGATCGCGCAACGGAACCGCGTTGCCATAGAGATGCGTCACGCGCCCCTCGGGGGACCGCAACAGCGCCTCGTGATTTCGTAGTGCTTCGCCGCGCGCGGCGCGCCGCAGCGGAAGTTGGTCGACCGGCACCTCCGTACCATTCTCGATGAATGAGAAGCCCGGGGCGCCCGCCGAGTCATTAGCCGTCCGCGAGACGTTGCGACCCGCGGGAAGACCGACCATTTCGTATCCAGCGCGGTTGCCGTAGATCTCGCGACACTCGGGATCGTGCGCGATCCACACAACAGCCGGTACGGCATCCATCAACGCCGCGAGCTCGTCCGCGCGGGCGCGTGCCTGTGTTTCGCTCCGCCGCAACGCCTGCTCGTGCGCGCGGTCTTCCGTCACGTCAGTCGATGTGCTGACCAGGCACGCGACGCCGTCGATGTCGATGCGTGCGCTCGACAGCACCGTTTTGATGATGCGGCCGCCACTGACTCGGACGGTGACATCGTGCGTTTGCTGCGGTCGATCGGTGAGCGGCGCCACGAATGTCGCGCGGTCCTCCGCCGTCCACATTCCGAGCTCCACCGCCGTCTTTCCGATGACTTCCTCGCGGGTGAATCCTGTGAGCGCGATGAACGCGTCGTTCACGTTGAGGAACACGCCGTCCGACTGACGAGTGATGGCGAGTGATTGTGGAGTCAGATGAAACACGGCCTCGAACCGTCGCTCGGATGCTCGCAACGCATCCTCGGCGGCCCGCCGGGCGTGAATGTCGAATGCCACGCCGAACCACCGGGTCACGTTGCCAGTCGCGTCCCGCACTGGAGCGATTCGTCCGAGATGCCACCGATACTCGCCCCTCGTGTTCCGAATGCGATACTCGATCTCGACCGGTTCCGATGTGTTGATCGCGCCGCCCCACCGGCGCGTGAGCTCCGCGCAATCGTCGGGGTGCACGGCGGCGAGCACGCTCTCGTCAGTAAGCGTCTCCCGCTCACTCAGACCCGTCAGCTCGAACCAGCGATCGTTGACCCACTCCAGCCGACCATGGGCATCGCAGGTCCAAATGATCTGCGGCAACACGTTGGCCAATGCGCGATCAGGCGCCTGGCCGTACGACGGCGAACGGCCGTCGCGCTGTCCGTTCAGTACCGTTGTGGACACATCGGAGTGGGTGAAGGAGCTTGGAGTATGCCTCCCCGTTCACAGGAGGGCCAGCCTGCCGCCGGACAATCTGCCGCTGCCGCCCCCAGCAGTGGATCGGTAAAGCCACCGGCCACGCGGTCCGCCTGCCGCTCATCGACGAATAGAAGCGATCGCCTCTCAAGCGTGTGCTAAGCCTGTAATGAGTATTCGCTCAACAAACCGCAGGTCGAGTTCGGAAACTTGTCCGGCTCGTGAACCGGACACTTCCTTGACCATCAGTGGCGTCCAAAGCCGAGAGTCTACTCCGCCCGGAGCGCCTCGGTTGGTTCCACCCTCAGCGCCCGGCGTGTGGGGACAACGCACGCAACCAGGCACACCGCAAACATGAGCGCCCCGTACGCGACAAGCTGGCCGAGCAGTCCTATGGTCACTCCATTGCCCGGGTTTGGCATCTGACTGTGTGACAGCGCCTCCGCCGCAGCGGCGATGAGCATTCCGCCCACCACGATGCCGATGCTGACCTGGATCATCGGCCGGCGAAAAATCGCGACGACGATGCGACGCTGGCTCGCGCCTAGCGCGACCCGCACGCCGATCTCGCGGGTGCGGCGCGCGACGATGAATGACAGCACCGAGTAAATGCCGGCGAGCGACAGCAAGAGCGCGATCGCCGTCAACAACACCGTGATCCTGATCCACAGCCCGAGAACCCACAGCACGGCGTCTGACACCTCACTCACGCGCTTCATCTCGGAAAGGCGGAGCGTCGCGTCGACCGCGGTGGCGATGCTGCGCATCCTCGGCGCCACGGAGAGCGGATCGCCGCCCTTTACGTGAACCATCATGTACACGCTGTCGAGTCCCTGCGGTGGAATCGGCAGGTACAGTCCGGCCGCGCGCCCTTGGTCCGTAGGCGCATTCATACCGAGCTCCTTCACCACGCCGACGATCTCGAACCACGGCCGTTCGTCTTCACCCGTGAGTGGACGCGGGCCCTTCTTCGCTTCAAAGCGGACGCGGCGGCCGATCGCGTTCCTTCCCCGCATCACTTGGTCGACGAAACCTTGATCCACGATGGCGGTTCGTACGCCGGGCGCGAGATCGCGTCCATCGAACGCACGCCCCATGAGAATCGGCGCTTCGAGAACGCGGAAATAAGACGGATCGATGCCTGCGAGATTCGCCCAAATGCGCGCGTTCTGTGATGCCGGCGCCGCACCAGGATCGGCGAGTCCCGAGCCCAGGTCTGCGCCTTCGACTTCGATGCGGTAATAATCGTGATACGTGCGCGGCAACCGATTCACGAAGGTGACGCCGCCAACTCCCGGCTCGGCAGCGATGCGTTGGCGCAACCCATCGAGCGCGGCACCAAAGCGCGCCTGCTGCGCATCGAACGCGGCGCGAGCGGCCACCGAGTCGTTGCCCGGCGGATTCACGGCGTCCATGGCGAGCCGCACCGCAACAAATTCCTCGGCCGCGAATCCGGCGGGAAATGTCTGGACGTGGCGCGTCTCTCGTTGTTCGAACGCGACGACCGCCGGGAATGCCACCGTCATCGCGACCTGTGCGACGATGACCACCGTCCACACGCCACCGAACCGGACACCGCCACCGCCCGCCGAACCTTGTTTCAGGCCGGCGGTGAGTCCACGCGTGATCTTGAGCGCCGGCATCACACCGGCGACGACGGCGCTCGCAACCGTGAGACCGGCGGCATAGACGACGGTTGCCGGAGACACGTGAGGATCAAACCAGAACGGCATGCGTCCCAAATTCGCCTCGAGAAACTCCAGGCCCCACCGATCGAGCGCAATCTGCGCAGCGACCAGACCGGCGACGGCAGCTACTCCGCCGAGGACGAGAGCTTCAGCGAACAGTTGCGCGACGATCCGGCCGCGACTCGCGCCGAGTGCGCTCCGCACGACCAGTTCGTTTTCACGAGTCGCGGCGCGAGCGAACAGCAGCAGTGCAACGTTCCCGCAGATGAGGGCGAGAAGCATCAGGGCAAATAGCTGAATCGAGACGCCGGCAAGGAGGTCGCCGCCGCCTTCTCCCTGGAACCGCTTGGCGTATGCTCCCACCTGCGGCTCGAGGTGTTGGTGCGTGTCGTGGCGATCGATCGCCGCGCGCTTGCCGAGCGTCGTCAGCTCGGCTTGCGCGCTCTGAAGCGTCGCCCCAGACGCGAGTCGTCCGAAGACTGTGATGGGTGGCCCGGAGCGCGGCGCCTCGTCGGCGGCGCGCCACCGCAGCGGCATCCACAGGTCGTGCGACACCGGAAACGCAAAATCCTTGGGCATCACGCCGACGACCGTGTGGAACGTGTCTCCGACCTTCACGGTCTTCCCCACTATCGTACCGTCGCCAGCAAAGCGTGTCTTCCACAGATCGTAACCGAGGACGACCACCGGCGGCGCTCCGGGCGCGTCGTCCGCAGCGGAGAGCACACGACCCAAGAGCGGCGGCGTGGAAGCGACGTCGAAACCGGACGCCGTCATCTCCGCCGCCTGTACGGGACGGGCGTCGTCAGTGCCGGTGATGACGTTGCGGGTGACGTCGCGGTACGCGCCGACATCTGTCACCGACTTCATGGCGGCGCGCCACACGACGAAGTCGCTCAGCACACGTGGCTCCGCGCTTCGCGCCGCGACGTCCCAGTTCCGGATCAGGACAACGCGCTCGCCGCCGGGCAGTGGTAGCGTCGGGTGAAAGAACATCGACACCATCACGAACGCGATCGTGCCGACCCCGATGCCGAATGCCATCGCCAGTCCGCCGACGATCGTCAGCCCCGGGTATTTCGCGAGCATACGGAAGCCGAGCTTGAAGTCGAGCGACAGCCCGGCGAGCGTGGCCAGGCCGCGGCCGTCGCGCAGTTCCTCTCGGTGCTGGGTGACACCGCCGAACGTGGCGAGGGCGCGACGCCGGGCTTCCTCGGGCGACAACCGTTCTTCCCGGACGAGGCGATCCGTCTCCATGTCGACGTGGAAACTGATCTCCTCGTTCGTCCGCGACTCTGCCGCACGCGGCGCGAACAGCAGACGGAGGCGTGCGCGCGCCGCGTCAAATCGGCTCATATAACAACTCCAATTCAGAAAGGCTGGTTCACGTACTGCGCAACACGGCGTCGAGGCCCGTCGCAAATCGTTTCCAGCTCTCGAGCTCCTGCCCGAGCGCGCGTCGGCCGGCGGCGGTGAGACGGTAGTATCGCGCGCGACGATTGTTGTCCGTCGCACCCCAATCGCTCACGATCAGTCCGTCTTTTTCGAGGCGTTGCAACGCCGGATAGAGGGAGCCCTGATTGACTTCGAGGATGCCTTTCGACGTCTGCTGAATTCGCTGGCCGATTCCCCAGCCGTGCATCGGGACGAGCGAGAGCGTCTTGAGGACGAGCAGGTCGAGCGAGCCTCGGAGGGCGTCGGTTTGCGCGCGCAAGGTTACCGGAGTATCTCGAGAGGGAGGTTCCTGTAGGTATCTAGAAGATAGTCGTCGCTCCTCTAGCTGTCAAGAGATGCGGCCCCGCGCCACGGCCATTCACCCCTTCCGTCGTGTCGTCTGGACAACTAGCGGAGACGGTGCATTGTCGTGAGTGGAGTATCGGTCGCGCCACACCTGTTGCGCGATTCTCCGACCTACAGCGTCCATCGAGTGGCGATCCGATACGTGTTGGTGTGAGTGATCTTTAATGGCAAGCGCTCGTCGTGTCGTGACGGCTAATTGCTGTCGAACTCGAGCGATGTCGACAGCGGCCGATTGGATTCGATGTCTTCCTGCAGGCCGACAATCTTCTGCTCCACGGTGCCGATGGCGTCGGCGCCGGCGATGAATCGGCGCGGCGGCGGCGATTGACCCGCGATGGCAATGATCGCTTGCGCGAGTTTGACGGGGTCACCGGTTTGCTTCCCGTTCATCGACCTCCAATAGGCGACGAGCGGCTCGCGGCGTGCGTCGTAGTCGCGAATTCCCCCCGCGGCGTAGTTCGTTGATTTGTCGGTGAGCAGTTCCGTCCGGAAAAAGCCCGGATTGACGATGGTCGTGTGGATTCCGAACGGCGCGATCTCCGGCCGCAGCGACTCCATAAAGCCCTCCAGGCCAAACTTCGACGCGGCATACGCAGTCCCGAACTCGAAGCCGGAAAACCCAGCGGATGACGAGATCGCGATGATGTGTCCAGAACGCTGCTTTCGCATGACGGGCAACACGGCGCGCGTGACGTTCATTGGGCCGATGAGGCTCGTGCGGAGCTGAACGTCCATCTGCTCCGGCGTAATCTCCTCGAAGTAGCCGGCGTAAAAGCTCGCCGCGTTGTTGATCAGCACGTCGATCCGGCCGAAGCGATCGACGGCCGCGGTCACACCGGCTGCGGCATCGGCTGGACGCGTCACGTCGAGCTTGACCGTCAACAGATTGCTCGATGCTCCGAGCGCGCGGGACAGTTGATTCGTGTCGCGGCCCGAGGCGACGAGTGCGTCGCCAGCCGCGAGTACGGCTTTAGCGAATTCCAGACCCATCCCACGAGCAGCGCCCGTGATGAACCAAACCCTGTTCTCACCCATGGAGGTCTCCTGAAGTGCAGGCGAGACCTTCGCCTGTTGCCTATTCTTATCGTCGTGTAGAGTCATGATGTAATCGTAGCCGCCGCTTACCAGTCTGTACCTGCCAGATCGTATAGAGTTCTTGCCTATTCCTACGAATCACTGGAGAGAGTGTTGGTGTCGGCGTATCATGCAAGCATGACACGAGAAGAGAAGACGCGCGTCGATGACCTGTGCGCCGAGCTGGCGGCGCTACTTAGCCGAAGGACTGTCACGGACGGAGGGCACGAAACGGCGATCCCTGAGTTGACGCTATACCGATTCTCTAATCCGACGGCGCCAGCCGAGGTTATGCAGATGCCGGCGATCTACGTCGTGGTCCAGGGCCGCAAGGAAGTGACGGTCGGCGACGCCACGTACATCTACGATCCGTCTCAATACCTGGCGGTCTCATTAGCGCTGCCTGCCGTCGGCCGTGTCGTGAAGGCGAGCCCGAAGAAGCCGTATCTCTGCATGACGTTGAGCGTCGATACGCGCGCGCTTGCCGCTTTGATCGTCGAGGCAGGGCTGCCGGCGCCGCGCGACGACCACGACGGCAGAGCGATTTACGTGAGCGCGTTGGAGTCCCCCCTTCTCGACGGACTTCTCCGGCTGGTGCGGCTGCTCGACCAACCCCGGGACATCCCAGTGCTCGCACCGCTAATCCTGCGGGAGCTCCATTACCGACTCCTGCAAGGCGAGCAGCAGGGGCGGCTGGCGGAGATGGCGATCGGCAACGGTCGGTTGCGCCGAGTGTCAGGCGCGCTTGACTGGATCAAGGAGCATTTCGCGGAACCGCTGCTGATCGAGGCGCTCGCCAAGCGGGTCAACATGAGTCCGTCGGCACTGCACAGCCACTTCAAGGCCGTCGCGGCGATGAGTCCCATCCAGTATCAAAAGCGGTTGCGGCTCGAGGAAGCTCGCCGGCTTCTGCTCTCAAACGCGACCAGCGCGGAAGCGGTCGCCTACGAGGTGGGATACGCGAGTCCATCGCAGTTCAGCCGCGAATACGCTCGACTCTTTGGGCAGCCCCCTCGTCGTGATACCGACAGTGTGCGAGGCGGACGTGAGTAGGCGTTTAGAACCATAATGAGTGTTCGCTCAGAACGGGGACCTGCCGCGGCAGCCGTTCGCGCACTGTCGGCAAAACAACCGCCCTGATTGGCTCGGGGCTGAGCACACGGCAGGTCGCGCGTCACGACTTGCTGGGCCGGTGGCATCACGCATCTACACCCGACAACCACGAACATAGCCATTAGGGGAAAAGCGATCCGAGACATTCTTGGCTCCGTTCAGGGTTGAGGTTCGGCTCCGGGTATTCCCTCGCGCTTGACCCGGGGTACATCGCGGTCCATGCTAGAAGCACGGAAACGAGCCCGAACTCCTGACATCGCGCCTCCAGTTCGGTCTCCCGTACAGGAGTTTTGATGCGGTCGAGAGACATGAGCCCGCAATCCGAGGTCGCCGCCGTCTTCAGGGAAGTCCGGAAACCTCGGCGCGAGTCGCTCGATCGGCTCCTCCCAGCGGTGTATGCGGAGTTGCGAGCCATCGCACATCGCAACCTCGCCGCTCACGGCCACGCGGGATCATTGGCCACGACCGGCCTGGTTCACGAGGCGTATCTCAAGCTGGTTGATCAGTCGCACGTCGACTGGAGCGATCACGCACACTTTCTCGCGCTGGCATCCGTTGCCATGCGGCACTTGCTCGTCGACGAGGCACGGTCGCGCGCGACGCTCAAGCGCGGGGGCGAGCGCACTCGGGTCACGCTCGACGACGAGACGATCGCGGTCGACACGTGCGCGGAAACGCTCCTCGCGATCGAAGATGCGCTCGATCGCCTGGCGGCCGCGGAGCCCCGCCTCGCCAAAGTGGTCGAGTGCCGATTCTTTGGCGGTCTCTCCGAGAAAGAAACCGCGGAAGCATTGGGTATCACCGAGCGCACTGTCGCGCGCGATTGGATCAAGGCGCGAGTGTTGTTGCGCCGCGCACTCGCCGCGTGAGCAGCGATACATGGCGTCGCGCGCGTGAGCAGGCCTGTCATCCCCCAGCGTTGGAAGGAACTCGCACCGCTCTTTGACGCGGCGCTCGATCTCGAACCGCCCGAGCGGGGTGCATTCCTCGATCGCGCATGCGCGGATGACACGGATCTTCGCGCGGAGCTCGAGACGTTGCTCGCGGAATGCGCGGAGTCTGATCGACTGTTCGCTGTTGGAGCCGTGGAGCAGTTTGCGGCGCTTCTGACCACGCCGCGTCGCGGCTTGCCGGAGACGGTGGCCGAGCGCTACCGAATCGGTCGAGTGATCGGCACCGGGGGAATGGCGACTGTGTATCTCGCCCGAGATTTGAAGCACGACCGTGACGTGGCGCTCAAGGTTGTACGCGCGGACCTCTCCGCGATCCTCGGCGCCGAGCGCTTCCTTGCCGAAGTGCGGATCACCGCGAAGCTCGACCATCCGCACATTCTCACGCTCATCGATTCTGGTAGCGCAGACGGCCTCCTCTTTTATGTATTGCCGTTCGTTCGCGGCGAGACGCTGCGCGCCAAGTTGGAGCGCGAACGTCAGCTTTCTTTAGAGGATGCTCTTTCGATTACACGACAGGTGGCCGCGGCGCTCGACTACGCGCACACGCAGGGCGTGGTACACCGCGACGTCAAGCCGGAAAACATCTTGCTGCACGAGGGCGAGGCTGTGCTCGCCGATTTCGGCATCGCGCTCGCGGTGAAAGAGGCCGGTGGGAACAGGCTCACAGGATCCGGCCTCTCGCTCGGCACACCGGAGTATATGAGCCCGGAGCAGGCCACCGGCGACCGCGAGCTCGACGGACGAAGCGACGTCTACTCACTCGCCGCCGTGCTTTATGAAATGCTTGCGGGCGAGCCGCCCATCACAAGTGCGAGCAAGCAAACGGTCATCGCGAAGCTGCTCACCGAGCGACCGACGAGGCTCAGCATCGTTCGCGCGGTGCCGGACGAGGTGGACCGCGCGATGGACAGGGCGTTGTCGAATGTGTCGGGGGACCGGTT
>Ga0207662_10001841_pt1 | contig 10425 bp, 6 predicted proteins | sample KBSS33LmetaG_FD_184338 | JGI IMG/M metagenome (GOLD analysis project Ga0207662, IMG submission 184338) | Switchgrass rhizosphere microbial communities from Kellogg Biological Station, Michigan, USA - KBS S3-3L metaG (SPAdes) (version 2) | ecosystem: Host-associated > Plants > Roots > Rhizosphere... | reverse complement strand
TGCACGACGCGGTGAACTCCATCGCGCCGCGGTACCACGCCTATGCCGTGCGCATCCGGCCGTCCGCGGACGCATCGATCGAGGCGGCGGCGGTCCAGGCGGCCTACGGCGTGTTGATCCGGCTGCTGCCATCGCAGACGGCCACGCTGGACGCGGCCCGCTCGAGCTCGCTCTCCAGCATCCCTGACGGGCCCGTCAAGGAAGCGGGCGTGGCGGTGGGGGAGGCGGTCGCCGCGCGGATCGTCGCCCTGCGCAGCACCGACGGGTCCGGCGTGGACGGCGCCTACACGTTCGGCAGCGGTCCCGGAGAGTACCAGGCGACGCCGCCGACGTTCGGCAGCCCCGCCGTTCCCGCCTGGCCGTTCGTCACGCCGTTCGTGCTCGAGCGTGGCAACCAGTTCCGGCCTGACGGTCCGCCCTCCCTGGACAGCGACGAGTGGGCCGAGGACTTCAACGAGACGAGGCAGCTCGGCCGTGTGGACAGCAGCGTCCGCACCGCGGAGCAGACCGAGATCGCGCTGTGCGGCGCCGAGCCGGCGCTGCCGATGTGGAATCGGGTGGCCCGCAGCATGTCGGCCCAGAGACATACCAGTCTGGTCGAGAATGCGCGGCTGTTCGCCCTGCTGAACCTGGCCATGGTGGATGCCAACATCGCCACCTGGGACAGCAAGTACACGTATCGGTTCTGGCGCCCGGTGACGGCCATCCCCCTCGCGGATACGGACGGCAACGACGCGACGGAGGCCGACCCCGATTGGATGCCTTTGCGGCCGACACCGCTCCATCCCGAGTACCCCTCCGCCCACGCCGTCGTCAGCAATGCGGCGGCCAGGGTCATGACCGGCTTCTTTGGTAACCGCGTCGCTTTCAGCACGGCCACCTCGACCTGCCCGGCCGGAGTGGTCCGCAGCTATCACAGCTTCCAGGCCATGGCCGATGAGATCGGCGACTCCCGCATCTACATCGGGTTCCATTTCCGCAGCTCCGTCCGCGATGGCGCGCACCTCGGCAGCCGCGTCGGCCACTGGACGTTCCGTCGCGTTCTGCAACCGCTGAAGCACCCTCATTGCGGAGCGTCTTGACCACTGCTTGATGCGAGCCGCCTCGCGGCGGACTCATTCCGCCGCAAGGCGCCTCGCACCGCGGTGAGCCAGGGCATACGGGCGGGCAGATCACCGGCGGGATCGGACCTTCCATCTTGAACACCTGCACAAGGTTGCAGAGAGACACGCATTCCACCCGCAGAGTAGCGAGCGGCCATGGCGCACTGCTGTCGAGCCCCTTAGGTTGTCCACCGTCCGGCAACACTGACGCCGGGGTCGTCGGCTGACGCGATCCCGGCGTTGGGCGGGCTACCGCATGGCGGGAGCCATTGACCAAACAGAGTCAGCAGCTGGAAGGTGCTCGATGAGCAGTCGAAGAGTCGGTGCGGGTGCGGTTCGATGCCTGGCACGATGGGTACTCGCAGTCACCGGAGCCGTCGGCCTGGCCGCCACTCCGGGGGAGGCCGCCCCGATCCTGCCCGGACCGACGACCCTCGCCCATTGCGGGGTCAATTCGGGTGGCGGCTTCGGCGTTCTCGACGACCCGACGAGCTGCACGTTGGGTATCACCGACCATGCGTCCGGCTCCTTGACGGTGGCCCCGTTCGTGAACCTCACCGCGGAAGCCTCCTCTCCGGTGGCGGAGGGAATCCACGGAGCCGGAGTGGACGTATTCGTCACCTACGCGTTTCAAGTGGCAGGTGGCAACCTCGGCGACACCGTACCGATCCTGATCCGGACGAGCCTGTCCGCGACGGGCACGGATACGTCGCTCTCCTCCGCGTTCGCAGCGCTGACGATCCACACCGGCGCCGTCGGAACCGCGACCCTCGCCGCGGTTTGCAACAACGCGACCTGTGGCACGACCGAGACTTCGTTCTCCGGTACGCTGAGCTCCCGCGCGAGATCGGGCGACCCCGGCGACTTCGTGCAACTGCAGATCAGCGTCGCCACGACCGGGAATGCACTCAGCGCCGAGTCCGCCCGCGCCTCGGCGGACCCGTTCATCTTCGTCGATCCGAGCTTCCCGGGCGCGAGCCTCTACAGCATCACCGTGAGCCCGGGAGTAGCAAACGTTCCCCCGCTGAGCGACCGGCCCGTCGCGAACGCGGGCCCCGACCAGACGGTGAACGAGGGGGCGGTGGTCACGCTCGACGGGTCGGCGAGCCGAGACCCCCTGGGCGCGGCCTTGAGCTACGCCTGGTCGCAGACCGCGGGACCGGCGGTGACCCTCGATCTGACCGACCCTGTCCGGCCGTCGTTCGTCGCGTTGCCGGTGACCCCGGGGGGCGCGACTCTCACCTTCCAACTCGTCGTGAGCGATGGCCAACAATCCAGCGAGCCGGCCCTGACGAACGTGACCGTGATGAACGTAAACCATCAGCCGGTGGCGGAAGCGGGAGCCGACCAGGCCGTCAATGAAGGGAGCGTGGTGAAGCTCGACGGTTCGGCGAGCTTCGACCCCGACGGCGAGAGTCTGACCTATGCCTGGAGCCAGACCGGCGGGCCGGCGGTCGGCCTGGCAGACGCCGGGACCGCGCAGGCATCGTTCACCGCTCCGACGGTCGGCCCCACCGGCGTGACGCTGACGTTCGCGCTGACGGTCAGCGACGGAATCGACGCCGCCGGTGACTCGGTGAGTATCGTCGTCGAGAACGTCAACCACGCGCCGACCGCCGAGGCCGGGCCCGACCAGACGAAGACCACGGGCGACCTGGTCCGCCTCGACGGGACAACCAGCAGTGACCCCGATGGCGACGCCTTGACCTATTCGTGGAGCCAGCTCACCGGCCCCCCCGTCGTCCTTGCCGGCGCGGATGCCGCGACGCCGACCTTCACCGCGCCCACCGTCGGCCGCGACGGCCAGACCCTTGCGTTCGAGCTGCTGGTTGCCGATGGCCTCGGCGGTAGCGGGACGGATCAGGTCCAGGTCGTCGTCATGAACGTTACAGCCCCACCGGACTGCGAGCGGGCCAGGCCGTCCCGCTCCGTGCTCTGGCCACCCGACCACAAGCTGCTCCCGGTCAACATCCTCGGCGCGTCCGGCGCTCACGTGGTGATCACGATCACCGGTGTCACTCAGGACGAGCCGGTCAACGGGCGGGGAGATGGCGACACGAGCCCGGACGCCGTTGTTCAGGGGTCGCGGGCGCTCCTGCGAGCCGAGCGTTCGGGCCGGGGCAATGGCCGTGTGTACCACGTCCACTTCATGGCGACCGACGCCCAGGGGCAGACATGCACTGGCGCCGTGGCCGTCGGAGTCCCGCACAGCGGGAGACCGGGATGTCCGCCCGTCGACGATGGTGAGCTTTACGACTCGACGCTGCCCTGAGCGTGCGCCGGTCCCTTTTTCGGCCGACATCGGAGCGTTGAAGCACGTTGGAGGGAGGTCCAGATGAATCGTTTCTTCTTGAGTCTCGTAGCTGGCAGTCTTGGATCAGACGCGCGCCATCGCGGATGATCGCTGACCCGCGACCTCCGCCACCGCTACTTAGGTCGCCTACGTGGGATACGTGGGGGATACGGTGGTCCCGCACCGTACGTGTGGAAACGAATGGCGGGGTGGACGGGACTCGAACCCGCGACCTCCGACGTGACAGGCCGGCGTTCTAACCAGCTGAACTACCACCCCGCTAGGTGGTGATGTTTTGTGGTGGGCGGTGCAGGGTTCGAACCTGCGGCCCCCGGTGTGTAAGACCGATGCTCTACCGCTGAGCTAACCGCCCGGCGGGACAAAGGGTAAGTCTATTGGACGGCCTCGCCGAGTGTCAATCCCGCGGCCGCGAAGTAGCGCGCGCGCACGAACGAGCTCCACTCCGATTCGAAGGCCGCGGGATCTCGCAGCCCGATCACCGTCACGTCGCCATTCGCGCGAATGAGCCGCAACAAGCCGTCACGACCGGCGCGTGCGACCACGAACTCGGCGATGAGGTACCCGACCTCGTAGACCTGGCGGCTCGCGTTCGGATCCGCGTCCAGCTCCGACAGCGTCGGGAAGCGTCCCTGCGCGAGGTATGAGATCGACCGCGGATCCACCAGCTCGCCGTTCTCGTAGAGCGCGACGGACTCCCAGAGCCATCGCGGGCGATTCCCGAAGGTCGGGTTCACGTGCAGGCTGATGGCATGGGACATCTCGTGGGTCGTGTTGCGGGCCACCTGGGGCACGGCGAGGACGCGGAGGACGGACGGTCCCGTTACGTAGCCGGTCGCGTTGTAACGCCGTCCGAAGAAGCGCTCCATCTCGGTGAGGAACGAGGCCTCGTCGCTCCACACCTCGACGGTGATCCGCGGGACCTCTCCGGTCTCCAGGTCGGCGATGACGCGGCCGTAACGCGATTCGAGCGCCGCGGCGATCTCGGCCACCGTCGCCTCCGAGGCAAGCCCAGCGTGGACGTCGAAGTGCGCCGTGCGCGCCCGTGGGACGAGCGACTCGAGCGTGGTCGAGGGAGCGGACGCGCTGCCGCCGCAGCCGCCCGTGGCGGCCAGCGTCCACCCCACGAGCCAGAGGCCACCGCGACCACACCGCCGAGTCCGCATCGGACCGGATTCTAGCGGATCGACTGCGACAGATCGGCGAAGGCAACCTTGACCGCGCTGCACCCCAAGGGTACGGTGGTGAGAGCAGCGATGGAGCGTGGATGACGACGAACGGCCCTCCCGGGGCCAGCCCGACGGATCCGATCGCCGGCGGTCTCGATCGCCGGCGTGAGAGCCGCGACGTCGAGAAGGCTCCCGAGGCCCCGCCGGAGGCGCCTCCCTCCGCTCCCATCGAGCCGCCCAAGCCGGGCAAGGCGGGGAAGATCGACAAGTTCCCCTCCAAGCTCAGCAAGAAGCAGAAGAAGGCCCTCAAGGACGCGCACCGCCCGCTCGACTCCTGGGAGCGCTACCGCGCGCTGACCGACGTCCTCGACGAGGCCATCGACCTCGTCGACCTCGCGGACCACAAGGCCCGGTTCGCGCTCGTGATCATGGCCGCCCTCAACGTCGTGCTCTTCTTCGTCGCCGTGCGCACGGACCTCGTCAAGGAGATCCCGGGCTTCTTCCAGCCCTTCCTCGGCGTGTACGTCCTCGGCTACGCGCTGGTCGCCCTGTATTTCTTCCTGCAGGCCATCGAGTCGCTGCGCCCGCGCAAGTCGCAGCCGCAGGTCTCGCCCGTGACCCAGACCGGCATCGAGGAGTTCCCGCTCGGCATCCGCTTCTACGAGGACATCCTTCGCCGCGACGTCGAGGACTACAAGCGGGCCTGGCGGGAGGTCCACGTGGGGCAGCTCAACGCCGAGCTGGCCGTACAGGCCCACGCCCTGGCCGGGATCAACCGGGCCAAATACGGCGCGCTCCGTCGGCTCTATTCGGGGCTGAAGCTGATGACCCTCCTCGCCGTGGGTCTCGTCGGACTCGCCGCCCTGGCCACCGCCGTCGGGACCGCGCGCAAGGTCACGCGCGCGGCGCGGCGCGGCGAGAAGATCCTCGGTACCGCGGAGCGGATCACGAACCCGGGCGTCAAGGAGCCCTCCGGCATCACCTTCCACAAGCCCTCCGGCCATCTCTTCGTCGTCGGCGACGACGGCGGGCTGGCCGAGCTCGATGCGAACGGGAAGGTACTGAGCACGACCAAGATCGAATCCCAGATCGAAGACGTCACCGTGCACACGCCCACCGGCCTGCTCGTGCTGATCTCGGAGTCGCGGTCCGAGCTCATCGTCTACGACTCCGCCACGCACCAGGAGCGGAAGCGATGGCCGCTCGATGCCGACGCCATGGTGGGGGCGCCGATCACGGACCGTAACCAGGGCTTCGAAGGCGTCGTCTTCCGCCCGGTCGCCGGACAGCCCGGAGGCGGCATCTTCTACCTGACCCACCAGCGTTCGCCCGCGATCGTGGTCGCGCTGGCCTTCGATCCGACGGGTCCCGTCCACCGCCTGGGAGCGGAGGTGGTCCTCTCGCGCTGGAGCATGTCGTACCAGGACCTCACCGCCATCACGTGGTCCGAGGCCCTCGACCGCCTTCTCGTCATTGCCGACGCGAAGGACCGCATCCTGGTCGTGCGCGCCGACGACGGTGCCGTGGAGGCGGAGGTGCCGATCCCCGGGCGACAGCAGGAGGGCCTGACTCTCGATGGCGCGGGCGGTCTCTGGATCGCGGATGACCTCGACAAGTCCCTCCTCCGCCTCAAGGACGGGCAGGCCAAGCTCCTGGCCATGCAGCAGGAAGGCCGCCGCGAGGAGACCTCGCCCGGAGGCGACTAGGAGTCCGAGAGGACCGAGGAACCGGCGAAAAAGGGCGGTCTCTTCACTCCCTGACCCGCGGCCGTCCCCCCCGGTCGCTGCGCGGGACGGATGCTAAACTCCGCGGATGCGCCTGGACTCACATCGGCTGAGAAGGGGGTTCCTCGTCTTCACGGCCATGCTGGCCGCGGCGCCCCTCGCGGCCCAGGACAAGGGCTGGGAGTTCGGGCCCGGCGCCAAGCTCTCGCGGCCCTCATCCGGGATCGAGCTGGGGCTCACGGGATACATCCAGGAGGACTTCCGCGATTTCAGCCACGACTACGAGAACTCCCGGGGCGAGTTGCCCGAGCTGGGCGAGGAGGCGGTCCTGCGCCGGTTCCGGCTGGGGGTCGATGCCCAGTGGAAGAGGCTCGCCTTCGAGTTCACCTACGACCTCCACGATCCCGTCGAGCACCTGAAGAACCTCGCGGGAGACGTCAAGATCAGCAAGGCATTCCACATCAAGGCCGGGAAGATGAAGCTCCCCAGCGCCGCGGAATGGCTGACGACGGCCGCCAAGATCGATTTCGTCGAGCGCAGCCTCGCCGTGGACTCGCTCAATCCCAGTCGCGACTGGGGGGTCCAGCTCGGTGGGGACATCAAGAAGCTGACGTACTTCGTCGGGGTCTTCAGGGGCGACGGGCAGTTGGACGAGTCGCGGTCCGGCACCACCGCGGCCGGCCGTCTCGAGATGGGTATCCGGAAAGGGCTGGAGCTCGGCGTCTTCGCTACCCAGGGCGACGTGCACGCGGATCCCCCGATCGCGGCGAATCCGCTCCCGCGCGGCGTCTCGTTCCATGCCCCGTCGGGCTTCCGCTTCTACGAGCGGCATTTCGTGGACGGCACGCGGCGGCGGCTGGGCGCGGACGCGCGGTTGCGCCGCGGCCCCGTGGGCGTGCGCGCCGACATCCTCCAGATGACGTCCGAGCGCCAGGGCCAGGGCTCCGTGTTCGACGACCTGCCCACGGAGGTGACGTGGGGCTGGTCGGCCTCCGCGACCTGGCTGGTCACGGGCGACAAGAAGCAGCGCACCATCAAGCCGGAGCATCCCCTCAACCACGGCGGCATCGGCGCGGTCGAACTGGGAGTGAGGTACGACTCCCTGACCGCCGACGACGACGGCCCGGATACGGGGTTCGAAGGCGCGGGGAGCCGGGCGCGAAACATCCGGCGCCAGGGCGGGGAGGCCTGGACGGGCGGTATCTCCTGGTGGCCGCTGGAATACGTCCGCCTGGTGGGGAACGCCGTGGTGGAGCGGTACGACGACCCGCTGCTGGCGCCCGTCCCCGGCAAGAAGGGGAACTACGTGACGCTGCTCGCTCGATTGCAGCTCTCGGTGCCGTAAGCTGGGGAGGATGCGCATGCGACCGCGGACCTCGGGAGCCGTGCTGGCCATCGCGATGGCGCTGGGCGCCGCGCCGTCCGCGCGCGCGGCCGATCCCATCTTCAGCCAGGGGGTCCTGCACGAGTTCCGCATCGTCATGGACCCCGCCGACTGGGCGTCGCTGCGCGCGAACTTCCGCTCCAACCAGTACTACGCGGCCAACATCTCGGTGGACGGCGAGGTCCTCCAGCAAGTGGGCGTGCGCTCGCGCGGGAAGGGCTCGCGCAACGCGGACAAGCCGGGCCTCCTCGTCGACACGAACAAATACGTCACCAACCAGGAGTTCCACGGCCTCAAGAAGCTCGTGCTCGACAACGTGGTCCAGGACGGCTCGTTCCTGCACGAGCCGCTGGCCTACCAGGTCTTCGAGGCCATGGGCATCGCGTCGCCCGCGATCTCCTACGCGCGCCTCACCGTGAACGACGAGTTCTGGGGCGTCTACTGGCTGGTCGAGAACATCGACAAGAACTTCCTGGCCGCGCGCTTCGGCGGCGACAAGGAAGGCAACCTCTTCAAGTACGAATACGTCGAGAACTACACCTTCACGGACAAGGGATCCGATCCCAACTCCTACCTGCCCCTCTTCCAGCCGGAGACCCACGAGGACAAGCCGGACGCGACCGCCTTGATGCAGTTCGTCCAGGCCGTCAACGGCGCCGCGGACGGCGCGGCCACGGTGGCCGCGGCGGCGCCCTTCATCGACGTGGACAAGTTCCTCACCTACGTCGCGGTCGAGAACGCGATCGCGGGCCAGGACGGCTGGGCGGGCCTGGAGGGGATGAACAACTTCTACATCTACCAGTTCACCGGGCAGACGAAGTTCGTGGTCATCCCCTGGGACCAGGACACCACTTTCGTCAGCGGGACCTGGCCCGTGCTGCAGCGCCTGGACACGAACGTGCTGACCCGCAAGCTCCTGGCCGATCCCGCCAAGAAGCAGTTCTACCTGGCCCAGGTGAAGGCGGCGGCGGCGATGGCGGTCAATCCCGGGTTCCTGACCCCGAAGCTCGAGGCGTATTACTCCGTCATGCGCAACGCCGTCCTCGCCGACACCAAGAAGCCGTTCACGAACGAGCAGTTCGAGCAGGGCATCCAGGGCATGCGCGGCGTCATCGCCGCGCGGCAGCCCGACATCCAGACCCAGATCCCGTAGCCGGACCTACTCCTCGTCCGACCTCACCGGGCCGCGTCCACGCTTGTGGGTGCCGCGCTTCTTCTTGTCGGCCAGCCGGCGGGCCTTGGCGGCGGCGGTGACGCGAGTGGGACGCCGCGGGCGGGGCCGGATCAGCGCGCGCCGCACGAGGGCGCGCACCTTCTCCCGCGCGTCTTCCAGGTTGCGATGTTGATCCCGCGTGCGCTGGCTGACCACGAGGAGCCGGCCCTCGGCGTCGAGACGGCCGTCCGCCAGCGACGCCAGCCGGGCGTGCGCTTCCGCAGGCAGGCCCTCCACGCGGGCGAGATCGACGCGCAACTCGACCTTCGAGGCGACCTTGTTGACGTTCTGGCCGCCCGGGCCCGAGGACCGGGACGTGTGCAGCGCGAGGGCGGCGGCGGGGACGATCACGCCGGGCGCGACGACGATCGGGTCGGCCATGGGCGGCGGCCCGTCCCGCCCTAGCTCTCGGCGGGGACGCTGAAGTCCGGCTGGCGGACGGCCTCGGAGCCGGCGGGCACCGCCGAGAGGCCGCGGGCCGCGCGATAGGCGGGGAGGGCCTCGGCGAATATCTCGACGGCCGCGCGCAGGTCCGCCTCCTTGAGGACGTAGGCGATGCGCACCTCGTCGCGGCCGAGACCCGGCGTCGCGTAGAAGCCCTGGGCGGGTGCCACCATGACCGTCGCCCCGCGGCGGTTGAAATCCGTGAGCAGCCAGCGCGCGAACTGCTCCGCATCGTCGACGGGCAGCCTCGCCACGAAGTAGAACGCGCCCTCGGGCTTGCGCAGGAAGACGCCGGGGATCTTCGAGAGCCCCTCGTACAGCACGTCGCGGCGGCGCTGGTATTCGGTGACGACGCCCTGCGTGTAGTCCGGGCCCAGCTCACGCGCGCCCGCCGCCACGACCTGGGCGAGGCCGGGCGCGGACAGGCGGCCCTGGGCCATCTTCATCGCGGACTGCGTGACCTCGCGGTTGCGGCTGATGAGGCAGCCGAGGCGGATGCCGCAGGCGCTGTACCGCTTCGACTGGCTGTCCACCACGACCACGAAGTCCTCGCACCCCTGGAAGGTCAGCGCGGAGATCGCCTTCAGGCCGTCGTACACGAACTCGCGGTAGACCTCGTCCGCGATCAGGAAGAGCTGATGCTCGCGGCAGAAGTCCGCGACCATGCGCAGCTCCTCCGGGCGGTACACCGTGCCCGTGGGGTTGCTCGGATTGCAGAGCAGCACCATCCGCGTCCGCTTGGTGAGGGCCTTCTCCCATTGCGCCCGTGGAGGGAGATGGAACCCGTCCTCGGCGCGGCTGGTGAGAGGCACCAGGCGCACGCCGGCCATCATCACCTGCTCGTCAACCGCGAACTGCCGGATGGGCGGCGCGTGACGCTCTACGGCATCATCGACATTCTGAGGGCGCGACACGAAGGCGCTCGCTTCGAAACCGATGTGTTCCTCTCCGAGCAGGGCCTCTTTCCACTGGGTCACTCGATTGCGGCACACGTTTCCGTCACGCGAGTGGAGCCCGAGATATTCGTGCCGCCGTTGCCCGGCCAGAGCGTCTATCGCGCGGCCGGCGTCGATCGAG
>Ga0207662_10001834_pt1 | contig 10444 bp, 10 predicted proteins | sample KBSS33LmetaG_FD_184338 | JGI IMG/M metagenome (GOLD analysis project Ga0207662, IMG submission 184338) | Switchgrass rhizosphere microbial communities from Kellogg Biological Station, Michigan, USA - KBS S3-3L metaG (SPAdes) (version 2) | ecosystem: Host-associated > Plants > Roots >... | reverse complement strand
GTCGGAGCGCAACCACAAACCCGCGCACTGAGCTTACCACGTGTGGGAGTGCCGCCCAAGCATCCGCAGGTCGTTAGCCCAGACCTGCATTCATGACTCGTGGTATTGCGCTGCTGCAAATCAGCCTTCTTTCCTTCGCTTTGACTCGGCAGGTTTGCTATTGTCAGCGCCCCGAAGACGATTGAGAATTCTTTGGCCTCGCCCGCCTGAGCCTCGCGGCCCGGGCGGCCCAATAAATCAAGGCACCGAGAATAGAGGGAAAGATACGACAGTGTGGCGTGCGGGAGTTCTCACGCCACTTTGGCGACGCGCACGGATGTCCGTTACTCACATTTGCGGTGCACTCGCTTCGTATCGAAAGCGCGGTAAAGCATCTTGATGTCCTTCAATCGACTGATAGGAAAGGACGCAGCTATGTCAGATACCCAGCGGGGCGACTGGACCAGACCGGCGGCGATGGCGATCCCGAAGGGAGGGGTCTTCGAAGATAAGGTGCAACAGGGCAGATACGGCCCGATCTTTCCCAAGAGTCCGGCGTGCTATGGCTTCACCATCATCGCCAAGATCATCCCTGGCAGGGAAGATGTATTCTACCAGTACGCTAGGAACATCGAGAAGGCCGTAGCGGACCAGCCGGACTGCCTCGCAGTGCTCAAGCTGCACTACCTGCGCTGGGTTCTCTTCCCTATCAAAGGGGAGACCTACTTCATGTATCAGGGCATCTTCGACACCGATTTTGACAAATACACCGAGGATGCTGTGGCACTCTTTTCGAAGTACGGCATCAACACCGTCTTCGAAAACCTCGAGGGCTTCCCTGCGGACTGGAAGACGAATGCTCCAGCCTTCGTCAAGTTCGTTCGCGAGCACCAGTGCCCAAGCTTCCTGGAATACGGCGAGTATCCCTACGTGAGCTCCGACGAAATCAAGAAAGCGCTCAAGGTCAAGGCGAACCTTTCGAACATGCTCGACCAGATGCAGTGATGCCGCCGCGGGACGCGCCATGCTTGAAAATGAGGACATCCAGCATATCCTGCTGACTCGGACGCCCGCGCTCACGGGGCGATATGAATTTCTTTCGTTTCGCAACGCCGCGGGCGGTCGGGCCTGGCTGTCCGCCATTCGTGAGAAAGCGCAGTCGGCCGCGGAAGTCCTGGCTTCGGTTGAAAAAGACAAGCGCTGGGTGACGGTGGCCTTCACCTGGAACGGCCTGCGCGCACTCGGCGTCGATGAGAGCTCGTTGGCCACGTTCCCCGAAGAGTTCAAGCAGGGCATGGTTGCCCGCGCAGAGATGCTGGGCGACACCGGAGAGAACCATCCTGACAACTGGGTTGGAGACCTCGCCAGCTCACAGCTTCACGCCATCGCCATCCTGTTCGCCCGCGACGCCGCTGAGCGCGAGCGCTGCCTGACTGAGCACGATCAGCTCGTCGCGCGGTGCGAAGGGGTTGAGGTGCTTTCCACACTGGATCTGGAGGCGACCCCGCCATTCGACTATGCACACGATCATTTCGGCTACCGCGACCGGCTCTCACAGCCGGTCATCGAGGGCACCGGGGAGGTGCCGACGCCTGGCACCGGCGCGCCGCTCAAGCCAGGCGAATTCATCCTCGGGTACCCGGACGAAGACGGACCGCCCGCCAATCTGCCGCAGCCCGAAATTCTTTCCCGCAACGGCAGCTACATGGCTTACCGCCGTCTGCAGGAGCATGTGGGCAGGTTTCGCGATTTTCTGCGCGAGCATGGCAAGACACACGAAGAACAGGAGCTGATCGCAGCGAAGCTCATGGGACGCTGGCGCAGCGGGGCACCGCTCACGCTGGCACCTGAGAAAGACGATCCCGCATTGGGCGCCGACCTCCAACGGAACAACGACTTCAACTACAAGGAAATGGATCCGCATGGCTACGCGGTGCCGCTCGGCTCGCACATGCGCCGAATGAATCCCCGCGATACGGCGGCGAACATAAATCGCCGCCGCATGATCCGTCGCGGCGCCACGTACGGTCCGCATTTGCCTGAGGACGCCCCGGAGGACGGCGTGGAGCGGGGCATCGCAGCATTCGTGATCTGCGCGAGCCTCATTCGACAGTTTGAGTTCGCGCAAAACGTTTGGGCGAACGACCGGAATTTTCACGAGCTCGGTAACGAACGCGACCCGATCATCGGCGCTCAGGACGGCACGCTCGAGTACAAAATCCCCAAGCGCCCGATCCGAAAAAAAATCACCGGCTTGCCGGCCTTCACCACGGTGAAAGGCGGCGCCTATTTTTTTCTGCCCGGCATCAAGGCGCTTCGATATCTCGCGACATTGGATGATGTCCGTTGAAAACGGAATAGGTCTCGTTCATCGTCGGGATAACCAGACATGATCGACATCATTGTTATTGGCGCCGGCCCGGCGGGTGTACTAGCCGCCCTCCGCGCTGCGGACCTGGGCGCGCGTACCGTGCTGGTCACTCGTGCCGAGTTTGGCGGTATGGCAGCCAACGACGGACCAGTTCCGGTGCGGACCCTGGCCCACGCAGCCCGCCTGATCCGCGAAGCTCGACAGCTGGGTCAATACGGCATCGGCGTGAGCGAGCCGGTGTTGGATTATCCGCGGCTGCTTGCGCGCGTGCGCGAGGTCGTCAAGGATGCCCGTGCGCATTCTTCCTTACGCCAGCAGATCGATTCCGCAGGAGTGACTGTCCACGAGCGCGCCGGCGCTGCCCGCTTCGCCGACCGGCACACCATCGAAACCGAGGGCGGACTGCGGCTGCAGGCCGAAAAGATCATCATTTGCACCGGCGGCGTGAGCCGGGGACTGCCAGTCGCCGGCTGTGAGTTGACAAGCACCCATAGCGATGCGTGGCGTTTATCCTATGTACCGCCATCGATGCTGGTTGTCGGCGCTGGTGCAACGGGCGTGCAGGTAGCCTCGATTTTCAACGCGTATGGGTCGCGAATCCAGCTCTTCCAGACAGGCCGACGCATCCTGCCGAGCGAGGATGAAGATATATCTGCAGCGGTTTCAGCGGCTTTCCGGGAGTCGGGCATCGTCGTGCGCGAGAATTTCGGCACGATCGAGTCTTTCGAGAAGACCCCGACTGGGGTGCGAATGATCTTCTCCAAGGACGGCAACCGGGACAGCGCCGAGGCGACGCTTGCGGTCGTGGCGGTGGGCTGGGTGGCCAATACTGCGGCGCTGAGCCTCGCTACGGCGGGCATTGAGACCGATCACCGGGGCTTCGTGAAGGTTGATGAGTATCTGCGGACCTCAACGCCGCATATCTTCGCGGCTGGAGACATTACCGGTCGCCAGATGCTGGTCCCACAGGCGATACAGGAGGGCTTCGTGGCGGCAACCAACGCCGTGCGAGGACCGGCGATGACGATTGGGGACCCGGTGAGTCCGATCGGCAGCTTCACGGACCCGGAATATGCCCAAGTGGGCCTGACCGAGGCAAAGGCCCGTGAAAAATACGAAGTCGTGGTCGCGGTTGTACGCTTCGACTCGACGACACGCACGATCATTGACGGGCGCAAAGTAGGCTTTTGCAAGCTGATCGTCGACCGCACGACCTACAGGATGTTGGGCTGCCACGTTGTTGGCGAGCGGGCAGTGGAGATCACCCAAGTGGCGGCGATAGCTATCGCCGCGAAAATGAGGGTAGACGAATTGGCGCACATTCCGCTCTCGTTTCCCACCTACGCAGGAATACTCGCTCGCGTGGCGGCCAGCGCGGCGCGCGAACTCAATCTGAAAGTGGATTGGCAAGCACATCAAGCGGAGAGCACCTGGCATCAACTTTGAGGGAACGACAGGGATAAGGGAACAGTCATGAGCACCCTAACGCCGGCGCGCACCTACAACCAAAATCACATCCCTCGCAAATACATGGCAGGCAGACGCCGCCTGAGCATCTACTGGACATGGAGCTACCCGTGGGAATCGCAGCGCGACCCCGCGGCATTGGAGAATCGCTTCTCCACGATGACCGAGGTCCGCACCGTACTGTGGCCGGCCTACGAGACGCCGGAGTGGAGCGCCGCGCAATTCCTTCAGGGGATAGCCGGTACGCTGGAGCTTTTTCACCGCTCCACCCTCAGCTTCCAGCAAATCGCCGGTGAGGCCACGGGCCACCCGGTCGCCGTATTCCAGCGCATCGACCAGGCGGGCTACAAGCTGCCGATTGACGAACGGATTCTGGCTGACACCGATACGCTCTTGGTCTTCGGGCTAGACCACCTTCTTTCCGAACAGGAGGCTACACCGGAGGAAATCGCCGCCATTCGCCATTGGCTCAAGCGCGAAGGGACCTGCCTGCTGCTCGCACCGCATCACGACGTCGGCTTCACAAGCGATTTGAAGCAGCGACAGATGGAATACCTCCATCACGGCGACGCGCTGGTGCCCCGCCAGCAGCGCTTTGGGCAATATACCCGCTCGCTGATGAAGGCGCTGGATGTTCCGGTGCACAATACCTACGGGCTCCGTCCGGCGCTGGTCGCAGACACGAATGAGATCGCGCCGCTTACGGCCTTCCGGGACATCGACAAGCTGGGACTCCTCAACAACGTCCCTACGTTGAATTTCCATCCGCACCTTCCGCATTACGAAATCACCGAGAAGGACAGCAAGGCGATCCATCTGCTGGCGCGTCAACCAATCGATCCTGACCGGCCACACCCCTTCACCGCAGCCGGCAATACGGAGTTCAATTGTCTGCTCTGGATGCCGTCAAATCGAGAGCGCGCTGGAGACATCGTGCTGGTGGATTCAACTAATTTCACCACGCTCTTCGGTGGCACGGAGAGCCTGCAAAACTTCTGGCGGAACTTCGCCATGATGAAATGAGCGACGACAAGGATACGCGGAGCGCCTCTGGAGGAGCTTTGGTACGGGGATAACCGAACCGCTGACAGACCCTTGAGCCATTTAAATTTCGATACGGGTGAGCTCAATGCTGATGGAACTGTTGAGCAAGGCAGCGACGGTCGCGATGCTGAGCTTTGTCGTATCGAGCATGCTCGCGATGGGCGCGGGTCTCACAGTCTCTCGGATCTCCGAGCCGTTACGCAATGTCCGGCTCGTCGTGCTCGCTCTGCTGGCCAATTTCGTCGTGATGCCTCTCGGCGCTCTTGCCCTCGCGAAGATACTCTGGCTCGACGAACCTTTTGGGCTCGGCCTTCTGCTGCTTGGTTGTGCGGCCGGCGCGCCGTTCTTGCCGAAGCTCGCTGAACTTGCCAAGGGCAACCTTGCATTTGCCGTCGGCGCAATGGTTCTGCTGATGGTCGTCACCGTTGGCTTTCTGCCGGTTGTCCTGCCTCTGCTAATCCCAGGGGTCGCCGTTGATCCGTGGAAGATCGCTCGCTCCCTCGTCCTGCTGATGCTGCTCCCGCTTGCCATAGGGCTTGCCCTGAAGGCCCGCTATGAGGACTTGGCCGCACGGGTGAAGCCCGCGCTCGACTGGATTTCCAACGCCTGCCTCATCCTGTTGGTATGTTTGATCACCGCAGCCAACATCGACAAGGTTCTACAGGTTTTCGGCACCCGAGGAATCCTCGCGGGACTTCTATTTATCGCATTGGGCTTTGGCACTGGCTGGTTGCTCGGCGGACCTGACGCCGGAACAAAGCGCGTCATGGCGCTCGGTACTGGCCAGCGCAACATTGCCGCCGCACTCGTGGTCGCGAGCCAAAGCTTCGGCGATCCAAAGGTGGTCGTCATGGTGATCGTCGTCGCGATCGTCGGATTGATCATCCTTATGCCGCTCTCTCGTGCATTGGCCAACCGCGTCGAGCCGATGGGGCATGGTGGTTAGACCATGTCTCTGCGTCGGCCTTGCGAAGTACCAACTACGGACATGCCCCGCAGCAAACTGACGCTGCCGGTGAGTTGTCGTGATGGTTGCAAGGCTACGTCGTATCTGCTCTCAATGCGAGGGTTACAAGCCTGGCCAAAACCGTTGCCGGATAGAGTTGGCCAATGACGCTTTCGAAATTGCAAAGACTTCGCGCCAGCGGGTGCATGGGAACGATATCCCCGTAACCGGTCGATGTCAGCGTGACGAAGCTCAAATAGAAAAGTGCGCTGGCCAGTGCCGAGTCGTCCTCAAACGCGATCCCCTTGAATGCATCTGGAATCGACAGGCCGACAAACGCGAACAGCGTTGCGAAGGTCACCGCAATCAACAGGTACAGAAGGATCGCTCCGACTATCCGGTGATAGGTGATGCGGCCTCCCCCGAACACTGCCCGAGCGACCACAATTCCGAGAGTGACCGCGATGATAAACCATGCGGCGGCCAACAGGTGCAGGTTGTATGGCCACGGATAAAATAGCCGGAAGAAAAAGACGACAAAATTGGCAATGAATGCGATCGACATCAACGCGAACGCGAACGGGTTGCCGGAAATGATCAGCGCCCCGCCGATAATCACAAGCAACCCCGCAATTGCAAACGTCTGAAACAAGAAAATGCCCGCTGCCTGGAGTGGGGCGAAGACGAATATCATGAGCGTCAACACAGCCGTCAGGAGCGTGAGCAGCCAGTCGCGATTGTTGCGACGTATTTGGTGCAGTTTGCTCATGAGTTCTACAGTCATCGCTGTTGCTCCACTCGCCAGGCGTCAACCGATCTTTATAAATGGCTTTATCTTACCTGTGCAGCGCCGTTTGCAGTCGGTTCACATATGTCTCAGTGGGGCATCACCGACAAAAATTCATAATGAGAATAACGAGTCCGCTTTCGGGCTGATAGCGATCAAATTGGAATGTCGAGACCGGCTACCAAGCCGTGATTCGAGCCTCCAACTGGACCCTCGAATCGTGCGGTCGCCCAACTCTTGAGGAGGCGAGGTGCGGCTTGGAGCAACGCACCCCGCCCTTGGGCCGCGCCAGGGCTGACAGCGCTGGGCCCAGTCCAGTCCAGAACGGTGGATCGTCCTGGACGCCAGGATTTTATACGAGGACGATTATTCGTCTCAAGGGTACAGGCGGCACTTAGGGCTTTCTCGTTGATTGCCCTCAACACGATCCGCCGTTGAGTTGCGTGTTGTCACGCTCATCAAAAACGCGCCAGCGCCAGGTGAGACCACGTTTGTGGGGTCATTGCGGATTTTCGCTCGGCGGTCTGGGATAAAAAATTACAAACCCTCCGCTGGTCTTCCGATGCTCGTCGTGTAAAATCGGGATCGCAGACGTTGTGGAGCAGCCGTGGGGGCAAGCCGATGATCTCTGCCAATCAAACTTCTGCTTCCGACGTTCCGCCCGAGGTCCCCGATCAAGTCGATGAGGCCGCGCTCGCCGAGGTCATGCGCGTGGTGCCGCTTGGCGCCGGCGTCGTGGCCGGCACCGCCGTCGCCCTGCTGGTGCTCGGCTACCTGGCGATTTACCTGCTCGTCTTCCTTCCACGCGGACCGGTGGGGTAGCCCGTGACGGAGCAGGCCGCGGAAGCCCGCGAGCGACGAATTCTCGGCACCGAATTGCTGTGGGCCTTCGGCGTCGGAGTGCTCATTGCCGCGGTTCTCGGCGTGATCGTGTTCACGGCACTGACCGCAGACATAAACCCGCCGAGCAACGTCGAGCGGATCGACCCCAAGACCCTGCACCTGTCGGGCGAGTTCGCCGAGCAGAATCTCGGAACGACGGTGGGGGCGGACGGCGGCGTCACCGTGCGCGTCATCGCCACGCAATTCATGTTCGTTCCCCGTTGCATCGCCGTGCCGTACGGACGACGCGTCACCCTGCGCTTCGCGACCCCGGACGTCATCCATGGTCTCCTGATCACCGGGACCAATGTGAACACCATGGTGGTGCCCGGCTTCGTCGCCCAGGTGTACTCGGAGTTCACCCGCGCCGAAGACTTGCTCATGCCCTGTCACGAATATTGCGGCCTCGGCCATAGCGACATGTGGGCGACCGTTCAGGTGCTGCCGGAGAGCGCCTTCAAGCCGGGCCAAGACGGGAGAGTATCCTGTGCGCAACGTTGAGAGGCTTTGCCTCGCGCATTGCTGGGTGGCATTCGCGGCGTTCCTGGCCGCCTCCTTCCTCGGGGCCTGGCAGATGTGGGTCCGCAGCCCATTGGGGGCCAACATCGGCACCCCGGGAGAATATTTCATCTCGGTGACGGCGCACGGGGTCTCGATGGCCTACGTGTTGACCACCTTCTTCATCATGGGCTTCGGCTATTTCGTCGCCGTGACCGCGCTCGATCGTCCGCTCCCGGGCAAGCCCTGGGCCTGGCTCGGTTTCTGGATGGGCGTGATCGGCGTGTTGTTGGCGCTGGCCGCGATTCTCAGCGGCCAAGCCTCCGTGCTCTACACGTTTTATCCTCCGCTCATGGCCAGCCCCTGGTTCTATATCGGGCTCGTGCTGGTCGTGGCTGGATCCTGGATCTGGTGCGTCCTGATGCTCGTCGCGATGCGAGCGTGGAAAAATGAAAATCCGGGCCTGCCGGTGCCGCTGGCCATGTTCGCGACGGTGGCGAACGCGGTGCTGTGGCTTTGGACCACGGTCGGCGTAGCCGCCGAATTGCTGTTTCAGGTCATCCCGGCATCCCTGGGACTCGTGCAGACCATCGATGCGGGCCTGGCGCGCACGCTGTTTTCATGGACGCTGCACGCGATCGTGTATTTCTGGCTGCTCCCGGCATACATTGCGTTCTACACCATCGTTCCGCGTGCGGCCGGCGGTCGGCTCTACAGCGACACGATGGGCCGCCTCACCTTCATTCTGTTTCTGCTCTACAGTCTTCCGGTGGGGATGCATCATCTGATGATGGATCCCGAGCACGGCAACGGCTGGAAGTTCATTCAGGTCTTGCTCACCGCGTTCGTGTCGGTCCCTACGCTGCTGACGATCTTCACCATCACGGCTTCGCTGGAGATTGCGGGCCGGCTGCGCGGCGGCCGTGGTGTTTTCGGGTGGATCGCAACGTTGCCATGGGAACGACCGGCCGTCCTCGCGACCGGCCTTGCCTTCGTGATGCTCGGCTTCGGAGGTTTCGGCGGGCTCATCAACATGGGTTACGGCATGAACGCGATGGTGCACAACACCTCGTGGGTGACCGCGCACTTCCACCTCATCTTCGGCGGCTCCGTCGTCATCATGTATTTCGCGATCGCGTACGAGATCTGGCCGCGCCTGACGGGACGCGAGCACGCCTCGTCGGCGCCGCTGCGGCTGCAGTTGTGGCTCTGGTTTGTCGGCATGATGGTGATGACGCTGCCCTGGCATTGGCTGGGCCTGCAGGGCCAATGGCGGCGCGTTGCCAATTTCAACTATGCCGATCCGATCATCGCCGGTTGGGGACCTCTGGTGATCGTGTCGTTCGCCGGCGGCCTGGTGCTGTTGGTGTCCGCGCTGCTGTTCGTGCGCAATCTCGCGGTCCTTCACCGCAGCCCATTGCCGGCGCTGCAGCAGCCGCTGTACGCGCTCGCCGTGGATCCGCCACGGCGCGTGCCGGCCGCGCTCAACGGATTCGGGCTGTGGAACGTGCTCGTCCTCGCGCTGATGCTGCTGGCTTACGGCTACCCGATCGTCCAGTTCATCATTGCGCCGTCGCCCGGAGCGATGGTGCACCGGGTCTATTAGGAGCGCGCGATGGCGCACGCATCCGGGCCGGAACCTCACGCTCTCGATCGCCCATGGCGGGTCTGGGCCAGCATCGCCGTCTCAGCCGTTGCGCTGGCCGGCGTACTTCTGGGGGTGCTGATCATTCCCGTGGTGCAGGGACGGAGCGACGGGATCGACGCCTACACCGCCATCTGCCGGGCACTCGGGATCCTGCCCGGATCTCCGGCACGCGGCCAGGTTTCCGACCGCACGCCGCCGACGCCGGTGTCGCAGGTCGTCTGGACGCCGGCCCTGTTGCAGATCCTCGCCGACGCCAGGCCCGAGCGTGGACTTGCCAAAGCGCAGGAGGTCTGTGTCGCCTGCCACGGCGAGCAGGGCGTGTCGGCGTCGCCTGAATACCCGCATCTCGCCGGCCAATCGGGAGCGGCGATTTACAAGCAGCTGAACGACTATCGAACGGGCAGCCGAACGAACCAGTTGATGACGGACATAGCCAAGGCGCTGGACGAGGCCACGCTCGCTGATGTCGCCGCCTATTACGCGGCGCAGCCGAAGCGCAATCCAAATCCGGCGACGCTCGCGGATTCGCCACCTGAAATCGTTCGCCTGGTGGAGCTCGGGGATCCCAGCCGTAATATCCCGCCCTGCGCCGCGTGCCATCGGCCAGGCTCGGGCGGTCCGATCGAAACGCCGATTCTGTCCGAGCAGTGGAAGGAATATGTGGCCCTGCAGCTGAAGATGTATGCCACGGGCGATCGCCGCAACGACGTCTATGGACGTATGAGAGAAATCGCCTCAAAGCTGACGCCGGCCGAGATCAACGGGCTGGCGACATATTACCGGGCTGGCTTCCGATAGGTGTCAGCGGCCACGTTTGAAAAG
>Ga0207662_10001833_pt1 | contig 10445 bp, 8 predicted proteins | sample KBSS33LmetaG_FD_184338 | JGI IMG/M metagenome (GOLD analysis project Ga0207662, IMG submission 184338) | Switchgrass rhizosphere microbial communities from Kellogg Biological Station, Michigan, USA - KBS S3-3L metaG (SPAdes) (version 2) | ecosystem: Host-associated > Plants > Roots > Rhizosphere... | reverse complement strand
AACAAGAGCACCCCCCCGAGCGCTCCCGCCCAACGTCTGTACATGACGCGCATGCTCCAGTTGCGTCGCGGCGAAGTCAAGATTCCCGGAGCGCCCGCGCGGCTAGCGTTTCGTGAATGTCGAGACGCTACCGGGGTCGGAAATCAGGTCCAGCTCGGTGGCCGTCGCGGTGTAGCCCACGGTGAACGACGCCCCGGCGCCCGGCCCGCACAGGTAGACGAGGGATATTTCGGTGCCCGACGCGCCGAAATTCGCCCGCGCGGTGAAGCCGCTCGGGAAGTCGTCGGAAGTCACCGCGACGTCCAGGACGGTTCCGGCGATCCGGATCGTCTCCCTGGTGTGGGCCGGTGGATTGGCGGTGACGGGCGGATACGCCTGGCTGCTGGTCAGGACGTAGGTCCCATCGACGATCGCTCCACCCATCGGCGTCGGCAGGGCGCCGGACGCCTGCTCCTGCGTGATGGTGTCGCCGACGTTCTCGATCGCGGGGCAGTCGGACGCGCCCGCGCCGCCCGTCGCGCCCGCGCCGCCGGTGCCGACGATGGTGATGCCACCCGTGCCGCTCGGCCCGGTTGTGGGCGAATTGCTGCCGCACCCCGGAGCCAGCGCCGCCGAAGCCACGGCGGCGGCCAGCCCCAACGTGACGACCGCCGTCCTGCACATCCGGCGACGCTACTGCGCGCCGTCCCCGGAATCCAGCCGCGGCCTCCGCCCAAAAAAAAGAGCCCGGCGCCGCCCTCGAGGAACGGCCCGGGCCCCGTCACTGGATCTTTTTGCGACTGCCCCTTCCCCTTTCCCGCACCTGGGCCTCTTCAGGCCTTCGCCTTGCCGCCGCCCTCCTCTTTACCGATCGTGATCTTCCGCGGCTGGACCTCCGGCTTCTTCGGAACGATCACCTGCAGCACGCCGTTCTTCAGCTCCGCCTTGACGTTCTCACCGTCGGTACCATCCGGCAACGTGAACGCGCGGCTGAAGCTCCCGTACGAGCGTTCGCTGGCGTAGTAGGTGTCGCCCTGTTCGTGCTTCTCCTGTTCGCGCTTGCCCGAAATCGTGAGGTGATTTCCGGTCAGCGAGATCTCCAGGTCCTCCTCGCGTACGCCAGGCAGGTCGGCGCGGAACACGTAGCCTTCCTTGTTCTCCTTCACGTCGAAGCTCGGCGCGAAGAGACCATATTCGCCGCCGACGCTGGCCACGGCTTCGAGCTCGCGGAACGGGTCAAAGCGGAAAACGTCGCGCATCACGCGGAACGGATCCCAGACGGACGCGCTGGAGGGCGCGACCTCTCCCTGATTTCTCCTGATGAGACTTGCCATTGTCGATAACCTCCTCGGCCGCAACGAATAATCACAACGGCAGGCGGGTAAAGCGCGGCCAGTTGCGCGCGAACAACTTTCCGCTACGGACGCGGCGCCGCTACGGCTGGTGACCGGCGGCGCGCAGCTCGGCCTCTAGCCGCGCCAGCTCCTGCTCGACCGCGGCCGGAGCGGGACCGCCGATCAAGGATCGTGCGGCGACCGCGCGCGCCGGATCGAGCGCCTGCAAGATTTTCGGCGACAGCGCCGCATCGACCGCGCGCAGGTCGTCCGCGTCGAGGTCGCGCAGCGAGGTCTTCTTTTCCTCGGCGTGACGGACGAGCCGGCCGACCACCTCGTGCGCGGTACGGAACGGCATGCCGCCGCGTACCAGCTCCTCGGCGAGATCGGTCGCCCCCAGCGCCGGATCGTCCGCGGCGGCGCGCAGGCGCGTGGCGTCGAACTCGAGCGTTTCGATCAGCCCCGGCAGCACGCCCAGCGCGAGCCGCGCGGTGTCGATGGCGTCGTAGAGCGGCTCCTGCGATTCCTGCAGGTCCTTGTTGTACGCGAGCGCCAGCCCCTTGCTGATCGTCAGCAGGGCGACGACGTCGCCGATCGCGCGCGCCGGTTTGCCACGCAGCAACTCGGCGATGTCCGGGTTGCGTTTCTGCGGCATCAGCGAGCTTCCCGAACAATAACCCTCGCCCAGGCGAACGAACCCGAACTCGGTCGTCGACCAGAGCACCAGCTCCTCGCCCAGGCGCGACAGGTGAACGCACGTCAGCGCGCACGCGAACGCGATCTCGGCGGCGAAGTCACGATCGGACACGGCGTCCAGGCTGTTGTGCGTCGGCCCGCCCCCGAAACCCAGCGCGGCGGCCGTGGCCGCGCGGTCGATCGGCAGGCCCGTGCCCGCCAGCGCCCCGGACCCCAGCGGCGATTCGGCTGCGCGACGTTCGGCGTCGATCAGCCGCCCGCGATCGCGCCCCAGCATCTCGGCGTAGGCGAGCAGGTGGTGGCCGAGCGTCACCACCTGCGCGCGCTGCAGGTGCGTGTAGCCGGGCATCAGCGTCGTCGCGTGCTCGCGCGCGCGCCGCAACAGCGCCACCCGCGACCGATCGATCTGCGCGACAAGCTCGAGCGCGGACCGGCGCGCATACAGGCGCATGTCGGTGGCCACCTGGTCGTTGCGGCTGCGCGCCGTGTGCAGACGCCGCGCCGGCTCACCGATGAGCTCGATCAGGCGGTTCTCGACGTTCATGTGGATGTCTTCCAGCGCCGGGTCCAACTCGCGCGTGTGGGAGATGAACTCCTGTTCGTCCTGCGCCAGGCCCTTGACGATCGCGTCCGCGTCAGCGGCTGAGATGAGACCCCGGGCGGCAAGCATCCGGGCGTGTGCCTGGCTGCCGCGGACGTCGTCGTTCAACAGGCGGTGGTCGAAGCCGGATGACGCGTTCAGTGCAGCGGCCGCCGGATCCAGCGCCGCGGCGAATCGCGCGCCGCGTCCGCCGCTGGTTTTTCCGCTCGCCATACTGCGTTTTTATCACGCGAGTGGCGGAATCCGTTGGACCACGCTAGCATCTTGGAAGGGTCCGCGAGCGACTGGCCCAAAGAAGGAGGAGAAGAACGCATGAGTAAACGCACCCAAACGCACGGTACGCTGTCTCTACGCTCTCTTTCCCGGTTCGGAACAAAGGAGACCGCCCGGTAAACTCCTCTCGACCCCGGGGGATCCGCAAAGATGATCGCCTCGGGATCTTCGAGATAATCGCCAGCTACGCGTCCCGAGCTGCACGACACCGGACGTAGACCCGAAACCCGACGTGGCTCGCGTCGGATTCACAACTGGGCGGTGCCTCGAGGCACCATGCCCCTGACCAGTCCCCTAGCGGACCAGAAACGCGCCGGCGGAGGCTCTCCCCGGCGCGTTTCGCTATGAATCTCCGTTCTTCCGGCGTTCGCAGAAAATCGGCCGACCAGCCGGCCCGATGGCGAAGCCGGGCCGAGAACCGCACCGGAGCGTACTTGGGTACGTGAGGAGCGGAAGCGCAGGCCCGGCGCAGCCAGCGGGTCGGATCGTCGGCCGGCGCTCGAGCGGGAGCTACCGCTCGTCGTCTAGCTGGCGCGCTTGACGCGGAGGCCGTTGATCTCGTCGAGGAACTTGGCGGTCGTCTCGATGCTGTTCTCGAGCGACTCGACGACCAGGTTCATGAGGCCGTCGTTCTCGAAGCGCAGCACCTCATAGTACCGCTGGCGCTCGATCGAGTGGATGACCGCCGGCAGGTAGCCGTGCTTGATGAGGATGAAGTTCATCAACAGGCGCGCGACCTTGCCCGAGTTCTTCGTCCACGGATAGACGCTGAGCACGCGGAAGTGCGCCTTCACGGCGCGCGTGATCGGGTGCAAGTCCGCGAATTCGTCCGACTCCATCCACTCGCCGAGCTTGCGCATGCGGTAGGTGATTTTCTCGGGCGCCGCGATCTCGTGATAGTAGAGGCGGTGAAGCGGGTTCTCCCGACGGTACGGGTAACCCTTCGCGGCCTCTTCCGGCGTCAAGAGCGCGTAAAGCTTGCGTACAAGATCCAGGTCGACGACCGGCGGCTTCTTGGCGATGCTCGCCTCGCGCACGAAATCGACCGCGGTCTTGTGATTCCGGACCTCCTCATACATCGGGATCAGCGTGACATCGCTGATGATGCGCTGATCGATGGCCGCCTTGAGCTCGGCGAAGGAGAGAACGACGCCTTCGAGCGCGTTATCGTGAAAGATCCACGAGACATCCAAGCGGTCGCGGTAATCCTTCAGGATCTTCGCCGGGAAGCTCGCGGTCTTGGTCCGGAGCGCTTCCATTCTGTTGTCGATCTCGAAAAACTTGGCGTCCATCCCCGTCTCCTAGTCGTTGGCGGCTAGCTCCACTCTCCGAAACAACAGCCGCGACATGATACAGCGAAGAACCCTTTAGTCAAGCGGGGTTAGCCTACCTGACGCCGCGTTCTCCGTCGGTGAGTGGGATCACGTTCCGCGCACGAGCTGCACCCAGGCCGGCGGAGGCGATTTTCGACCTTATCTAATTGAAATTACGACGAATAATTGGGGTCGAAAACTTGACAGGCGGGGGCCTTGGAAAAGAATGAAAACCTCGCCCATGAACGCGCCGACCCGCGACCCTGTTGCCGACACGCGTCACGGAGATTCGGCCCGGCATCTGCCGGTCCTGCACGATGAGGCGATGGCGTGGCTGGACCCAAAACCGGGCGGCCGGTACTGCGACGCGACCCTCGGCGTGGGCGGACACACGTTCGCGATGCTCGAGAAGTCGGGACCGGACGGCCGGGTGGTTGGCCTGGACCGCGATCCGGACGCCATCGCCGCCGCGGGCGCGCGACTGCAGCCTTTCGGCGATCGGGTGACGTTGGTCCACGCACGCTTTTCGGAGGCGCGGGCCGTGCTGGAGCGGCTGGGGATGATTCCGATCGACGGCTTCCTGGTCGACCTGGGGGTGTCGTCGCCGCAACTCGACCGCGCCGAGCGCGGGTTCTCGTTCCGGACGGACGGACCGCTCGACATGCGGATGGACCCGACCAGCGGCGAGACGGCGGCCGAGCTGCTGAGGCGGGTGGACGAGGGCGAGTTGACGCAAATCATCAGGGAGCTGGGCGAGGAGCGCCACGCGGCGCGCGTTGCGCGCGCGATCATCGAGGCGCGGCGGGCCGGGCCGGTCGAGACGACGGGCAAGCTGGCCGCCATCGTCGCGCGGGCGCTCCCCCGCCACGAACACAACAAGAACCCGGCGACGCGAACGTTCCAGGCGCTGCGCATCTCGGTCAACGACGAGCTGGGCGAGCTGGAACGGTTCCTGGCGGTCGCGGCGGACTGCCTGCGCCCGGGCGGCCGGCTGGTGGTGATCGCGTTTCATTCGCTGGAGGACCGGATCGTCAAGTGGCGGTTGCGCGAGCTGGCGGGGCGGGCCGGCAGCAAGAGCGGGCCGGCCCTCCTGAAGCTGCTGACGAAGCACGTCGTGGTGCCCGGCGACGAGGAGCGGGCCCGGAACCCGCGCGCCCGGTCCGCGCGCCTGCGCGCAGCGGAGCGGCTGTGATTGGTCCGGGCTCGGTGGTGAAGCCGGATCTCGGCAACCGCCGTGGCGTCGGCGTGCTGGCCTTCCTGCTCGCGCTGGTCACGACAGGCGCGCTGGCGCACGTCGCGGTCCGGATGCACGGAATCCAGATCGCCTACGCGCTCGGGCGGGAGCGCCGCACCAACACCGAGCTCGGGGAGCAGCGCCGCCGCCTGAACATCGAGATCGGGATGCTCAAGGACCCGGACCGGGTCATCGGGCTGGCGCGCGAGAAGCTGGGGATGGGCCCGCCGGCGCCCGAGAACGTCGTCCGCCTGGAGACCGGCGGGCTGGCCGGCCCCACGCCGGCACCGGCGCCCGCGAAGGCAGCCGGAGGCAAGGCGCCCGCGAAGGCAGCCGGAGGCAAGACGGCCGCCAAACTCGCCGGAGGCAAGGCATGAACATCACCCGCTGGACCGGAGTCCGCCTCGTCATTTGCGGCGTGGTGCTGGGCAGCCTGTTCATCGCCGTCGGCAAGCGCGCCTTCACGCTGCAGGTGCGCGACGCGGACCGCCTGCGCGGCATGGCGGAGGAGCAGTACCTGCGCGAGATCGAGCTGCCGCCCCGGCGCGGCCGCATCCTGGATCGCAACGGCGCGGAGCTGGCGTCGACGGCCGACGTCGATTCGATCTACTGCAACCCCCGCCAGCTGCCCGACCAGCGCGACTCCGCGCGCCGGCTGTCGCGCATCCTGGGGATCGACCGCGCCGACCTGGAGAAGAAGCTGGGCCAGAGACGGTTCTTCGCCTGGATCAAGCGCAAGGTCACGCCCGACGAGGTGGCGGCGGTCAAGGCGCTGGGGCTGCCCGGTGTCGCGTTCACGCGCGAGCCGCGCCGCTTCTACCCGAACCGCACGCTGGCGGCGACCGTCATGGGTCACGCGGGGTCGGAAGGAAACGGTCTGGAGGGGGTCGAGCTGGCGCTGGACCGGCAGCTGCGCGGGACGTCGTCCTCGGTGCAGGGGATGCGCGACGCGCTGGGGCGGGAGATCGCGGTCGAGGGTGCCGCCGACGCGGCGAGCACGACCGGCAGCGACGTGGTGCTGACGATCGATCGCTACCTGACGTTCATCACCGAGCGTGCGCTGGCGGCGGGCGCCGAGGAGCACCACGCGAAGGCGGCGATCGCGATGATGATCGACCCGCGCACCGGCGAGCTGCTGGCGCTGGCGTCGGTGCCGACCTACAACCCGAACGATCCTTCCAGCGCCGCCGAGTCGGGCGCGCGCAACCGCGCCATCACCGACGCGTTCGAGCCCGGGTCGACCATGAAGACGTTCACGATCGCCGCCGCGCTGGACGCGGGCGTGGTCAAACCCGACGACCGCTTCGACTGCCTGATGGGGCGGATGATGGTCGGGAAGTACTCGATCCACGATACGCACCCGCACGGCGTGCTGACCGTCGCCGAGGTGTTCAAGGTTTCGAGCAACATCGGCGCGACGAAGATCGCGCGCAAGCTCGGTCGCGACCAGCTGGCGGAGGCGCTTGCGCGGTTCGGCTTCGGCAAGCCGACGGGCGTCGGGCTGCCGGGCGAGCGCGCGGGCGTGGTGCGGCCGGTCGAAAAATGGGGCGACATCGGCTTCGCGAACGTCTCGTTCGGACAGGGGCTGACCGTCACGCCGCTGCAGATGCTGACGGGCGTGTCGGCCATCGCAGGCGGCGGCATCTGGCGCCAGCCACGAATCGTCGCGCGCATCGTGCAGGCGGACGGCACGGTCGAGACGCCGGCGGTCGCGCCCGAGCGACGCGTGATGGCGCCGGCGGCGGCACGGACCATGCTTGGCATCATGCGTGGCGTGACCGAAACCGGGGGAACAGCCAAGCAGGCGGCGATCGACGGCTACACCGTGGCGGGGAAGACCGGGACGGCGCAGAAGGTCGCGAACGGGCACTACGACCCCAGCAAGTGGGTGTCGTCGTTCGTCGGCGTCGTGCCCGCCGAGGATCCGCGGCTGGCGATCATGATCATCATGGACGAGCCGCAGGGCGGCCACCTGGGCGGCGCGGTCGCGGCGCCGGTCTTCAAGGAGATCGCGGAGCAGGCGCTGCGTTACCTGCACGTTCCGCCGACGACGGCGATCGTCGCGAAGGCAGGCGCGAAGCAAGCCGCGCCGGCGGCGGCCACTGCGACCATCGCCGATGCGGACGAGGCGGCGAGCGAGACGCCGGCGACGGATCTCCCGCTGGACGACGACGCGCTGGGCGACGACCCGGCGCTGGCGGAGACGTGGAACGAGGTCGCGGGCGCCGAGGGGGGACGGGCGGAGCGCCCGCCCGTCGAGCGCGTGATGGTGCCCGACTTCATGGGGCTGAGTCTCGGGCAGGCGATTCACGCCGCGCGCAAGAGCGGCGTCGAGCTGGCCTTCGACGATCCGGAAGGGCGCGCGACCGGCGTGGCGCTTCGCCAGCGGCCCGCGCCCGGCCCGGCACCGCGGGGTGTGGTCTGCCGCGTGGCGTTCGGGCGCAAGGAATGATCGCGCCCGGGTTCACGCTCGCGGCGCTGCTGGACGGGGTTGAAGGCGTCCGCGTGCGCGGCGATGCCGCCGTCGCGGTCACGGAGGTGCGCGACGACTCGCGGCGCGTCGAGCGCGGCGACCTCTTCGTCGCGGTGCCCGGAGCGGTCGTCGACGGCCGCCGATTTCTCGCCGATGCGGTGGGGCAGGGCGCGGCCGCGCTGGTGCTGGAAGGCGAGCTGCCGGCCGAGCTGGCGTTCTCGGGCACGGTCGCCGTCGTCCCGAATGCGCGCGCCGCGCTCGGGTTCATCGCGCGCAACCGATATCGAGCCGCGGCGGCGCTTCACCTGTCCGGCGTCACCGGAACGAACGGAAAGACGACAACTACATATATCGTCGAGGCGATGCTGCGGGCGGGCGGGCTCTCGCCGGGCGTCGTCGGCACGGTTTCGTACCGAGGGCCGGGCGTGCCGGGTGGGTCGCGGCCCGCGCCGAACACGACGCCCGGGGCGCTGCTGTTGCATGAGCTGTTCGCCGACATGCGTTCCGGAGGCGCGACCGACGTCGTGTTAGAAACGACCTCCCACGCCCTCTACCAGGGACGGCTCGACGGCTGCGCATTCCGGGTGGCGGCGATGACCAACCTGACGCAGGACCACCTCGATTATCACGGCGACATGCAGCGGTATGCCGACGCGAAAGCGATCCTGTTCGAACGACTGCTGGATCCGGCGCGGGGCATCGCGGTGACCTTCGTCGACGACGAGGCCGGACTGGCGATGCGCGCGCGCGCCCCGGCGTCGGCGGCGCGCCTGGGCGTCGCGCGGGCTCCGAAAGCGGGTGCCGACGTCGTCGTCGAGCGCAGCGCGCAGGAAGTGAGCGGCACGCACGCGACGTTCGCGACGCCTGTGGGCCGCATCGAGATCGACACGCCGCTGGTCGGGGCCTACAACCTCGAGAACCTGGCCATCGGGGTCGGAATGGCGGTCGCGCGCGGGCTGCCCGGCGAGGCGATCGCGCGCGGGGCGGCGGCCGTCGCCGTGCCGGGGCGCCTGGAGAAGATCGCGAACGAGCGGGGTGTGCTGTGCGTGGTCGACTACGCGCACACGCCCGACGGGCTCGAGCGGGCGATCGCGGCGATGCGCGCGGTGGCGCGGAAGCGGCTGATCATCGTGTTCGGGTGCGGCGGCGACCGCGATCGCACCAAGCGGTCAATCATGGGGGAGATCGGGGCGCGCGACGCCGACGTGGCGATCGTGACGTCCGACAACCCGCGGACGGAAGATCCGACGGCGATCGTCGACATGGTCCTGGAGGGCGTCCGGCGAACGAGCGCGCCGCCAGTGAGCGCGACCGAGCTGGCGCACGCGGCGCGCGGCTATCACGCCGAAGTCGATCGCCGCGCGGCGATCCGCCTGGCCGCGCGCGCGGCGCAGCCCGGCGACGTGCTGCTGATCGCCGGCAAGGGACACGAGGACTATCAGATCGTCGGAACGACGAAGCATCACTTCGACGATCGCGAGGAGGCGGCGGCCGCGCTGGCAGCCGTATCGTGACCACGTCGGCGGCCAAACCGGCGACCCGTCCTCTGGACTGGGCAGCGCACGCGATGAACGGAACGATCCTGCAGCCGGGAACGCGCGGCGCGACGTTCGCGGGCGCGAACCACGACAGCCGCGCGGTCGCGCCCGGGCAGCTCTTCTTCGCGTTCCCGGGCGAGCGCGTCGACGGCTTCGACTTCGCGGCGCAGGCGGCGGCCGCGGGCGCGGCGGGCATCGTCGTGGCGCGCGCGCGGGGGATCCCGGCCGGATGCGACGGCGTCACGATCATCGGCGTCGAGGATCCGCGGCGCGCGATGGGCGACGTGGCCCGCGCGGCGCGCGCCGATTTCCGCGGGCTGGTCGTCGGCGTGACGGGCTCGAACGGCAAGACGACGACCAAGGAGCTTTGCGCCGCCGCGCTCGACCCGCTCGGCGCCGTCTGCCGCACGGCCGGCAGCCTGAACACCGACGTGGGCCTGCCGCTCACGATCCTGGGCGCGACCGGAAACGAAGCCGCCTGGGTCCTGGAGATGGCGATGCGCGGCCACGGCGAGATCGCCTACCTGGCCGAGGTCGCGCGCCCGCACATCGGCGTCATCACCAACGTCGGCGCCGCGCACCTGGAGCGCCTGCGGTCGCTCGAGGACATCGCGCGCGCCAAGGGCGAGCTGTTCGCGGGCCTCGGCTCCGACGGCTGGGCGGTCCTGCCGGCGGGCGATCCGCTGATCACCGCCCAGGCTGCGCACGTGCGCGCCGACCGCAAGCTCACGTTCGGCGGCCGCGCCGCCGGCGACGTCCGCGTGCTGGAGGTCGTCCCGGCGGGCACGCGCGGCTCCGTCGTCCGCTACGCGAGCCTCTGCGTCCCGGTGGTCGCCCGGCTACCGCTCGCGGGCGCGCACAACGCGCTCAACGGCGCGACGGCGCTCGCGGTGGCGCACGCGGGCGGCGTGGCGCCGCTGGCCGCCGCCGCGGCGCTGCAGAACGTCGCGCTGCCGCCCCACCGCTCCGCGATGCTGGACGCCGCCGGCCGCACGATCCTCGAC
>Ga0207662_10001829_pt1 | contig 10452 bp, 8 predicted proteins | sample KBSS33LmetaG_FD_184338 | JGI IMG/M metagenome (GOLD analysis project Ga0207662, IMG submission 184338) | Switchgrass rhizosphere microbial communities from Kellogg Biological Station, Michigan, USA - KBS S3-3L metaG (SPAdes) (version 2) | ecosystem: Host-associated > Plants > Roots > Rhizosphere... | reverse complement strand
GGTCTCGGCGAGCGACAAGGTGACGCTGACGCTGGCGCCGGGGGGAGGGTGGGCGGGAAGGTTCAGGAAATAGCGTGCGCGGCGCTTGATACGCGATGCGCCACGGCCCCGGGAAGCCATAGCCTCCCGGGGCCGTTCGTCGTAGCGCACAGCGCAATGCGCATCGCGCATCGCGCGTCTACGCCGAAAGCACCGTCTTCAAATAATCATGACTCGCCTTGATGCTCGCGAGCGGATCGGGCGAGACGTCGCGCTCGACGAAGGCGTAGCGCAATCCATTACGCTGGGCGGCGGCGATGAAGCGAGGCATGTCGATCACGCCCTTGCCGACGTCGGCGAATGCCTTCTCCGGCGCGGCGGTGCTGTCCTTGAGGTGCACCAGGGTGAATCGGCCCGGATAGCGGGCGACCAGCTCGGCCGGCGCGGTGCCGGCCTTGAACGCCCAGTAGCCATCGAGCTCGAACGAGACGAGCGCGGGATCGGTGTTGGCGAGCAGCCGCTGCATCACCGACGTGGAGCCGCCGTAGTTCTGGAACTCGAAGTCGTGGTTGTGGTAGGCGAGCTTGAGTCCCGCCGCTTTCGCCGCCTCGCCCAGCTTGTTCAGCCGTCCGGGCAGGCTGCCGAACGTGTCCGCCGTGCGCAGTGCCGGATCGAGGAACGGCACGACGACGTACTCCTGCCCGAGGGTCTTTGCCGTCGTGAAGACCGTCTCCGACGAAGCCTCGAGATCCGCGAGCGGATAGTGCCCGGAGACGGCGCGAATGCCGTGCTTGTCGAAGATCGCACGCAGGTCCGTGGCCGAACGTCCGTAGAGTCCCGCCGTCTCGACGAGATGGTATCCCGCCCCGGCGACCGCGGCGAGCGTGCCGTCGAGGTCCTTGCCGGCCGCGTCGCGCACCGTGTACAGCTGGAGCCCGACGTTGGAGATGGAGAATGCGCCCGCGGGGCCTGCCGCAGTCGCGCCGGCAGCGGCGGCGGTCGAATGAGCGCAGGCGAGGCTGGAGCCCCACATCGTGGCGAGACCGGCCGCGCCGGTCACTTTCAGAAAGTCGCGTCGGTCCATTAGATGTTCCTCTTCTTGAGCTGGTCCACCGCGTAATCAGCCGCACGCGCGGTGAGAGCCATGTACGTGATGGATGGATTGACGCATGACGCGCTCGCCATCACCGAGCCGTCGGTTACGAACAGATTCGGAACGTCGTGCGCCTGGCAGAACCCGTTGACCGCCGAGGTCTTCGGGTCGCGCCCCATGCGCGCCGTGCCCATCTCGTGGATGCCGAGCCCGGGCTCGGCGCCGAGACCACCTTCCTTGTAGTCGTCGTTGCCGACGACGTTCGTGCAACCCGCGGCTTCGAGCATGTCGATCGCCGACTGCCGCATGTCCTTGCGCATCGCCATCTCGTTCGGGCCCCAACTGCAGTCGATGCGCAGGATCGGGATCCCGAACTCGTCGGTCTTGTCGGACAGCGTCACCACGTTCTCGTGGCGCGGCAGCGCCTCACCGAACGCGGTGATCCCCATCGTCCAGTCGCCCGCGTCGTGCAGCCGGCGCTTGAGCTGAACACCGAGTCCCGGCCCGGACGTGCCGCGTCCCCATCCGGCGCGTGCCGCGCTGCCCTGATAGCCGTAGCCGCGCACGAAGTCCTTCTTCGTCGCCGCGTCGCCGAGGTTGCGGAAGCGCGGGATGTAGATGCCGTTCGGCCGATTGCCCTGATAATAATGGTCGGCCAGCCCCTCGATGCGACCCGAGGCGCCGACGCGGAAGTGATGGTCCATCAGGTTGTGGCCCACCACGCCGCTCGAGTTGGCGATGCCGTTCGCGAAGGTCGGCGACTTGGAGTTGAGCAGGATGCGCGCGCTGCCCAACGTCGACGCGCAGAGGAAGACGACCTTCGCCTTGTACTCGCGCGTCGCCTTCGTTCTGGTGTCCACCACGCGCACGCTCGACACGCGATGCGTCTTCGCATCGTACACGAGCGAGTGGACGATGCTGTCGGGCAGCACGGTGAGACGTCCCGTCGCCATCGCGGGGGGCAGCGTGCTCGATTGCGTGGAGAAGTACGAGCCGGTGGAGCAGCCGCGCTCGCACGGTCCGCAGTAGTGGCAGGCGGCGCGCCCCTTGTGATCCGCCGTGAGGATGGCGACGCGGCCGATCGTCACGCGGCGTTCCTTGAACCGGCGCTCGATCCCGGCCTTCACGTGCTTCTCGCCCGCGTTCATCTGCATCGGCGGCAGGAACTCGCCGTCGGGGAGCTGCGGCAGGCCGAGCTTCTCGCCGCTCACGCCGACGTGCCGCTCCACGTAGCTGTACCACGGCGCGATGTCCTTGTAGCGGATCGGCCAGTCGACGCCGATCCCTTCCTTCGCGTTCGCCTCGAAGTCGAGGTCACTCCACCGGTACACCTGCCGTCCCCAGATCAGCGACTTGCCGCCGACCTGATCGCCCTGGACCCACGTGAACGGCTTCGCCTCCTCGTACGGATGCTTCGTGTCCCTGGCGAAGAACTGCTTGGTTGACTCGCGGAACTGGCCGGTGCGCGCCTGGATCTGGTAGTCCTCGGCACCCTGCTTGTCGGGCGAGAGGCGCGCGTTCCGGAGCGGCATCTCCCACGTGGTCTTGTGCTCCATCGTGTAGTCCTTCTGGTGCACGACCTCGCGGCCTCGCTCGATCATCAGCGTGCGAAGCCCCTTCTCCGTCAGCTCCTTCGCCGCCCACCCACCGGTGATGCCGCTGCCGATGACGATCGCGTCGAACTCGGTCTCCTGCATCCCTGTCATGTCTCCAGTCCGGTGAGAAGGCATCAGGCCCACGCGTGGCCGATGCTGCGATACGGGATGTCGCCGCGATAGATGCCCATCGGATTGACCTTCAGCTCCGTCATCGCCCCCGCCTCCGACGTGTAGTAGCCGAGCAGCGTCAGCTCCTTCATGCGGCGGAAGAACCACCCGCGCTCGGCCTCGCGGCGCGCGGCCTCGCCACCGCCGCCGTCGGCGGAGGGACGCGTGGGATCGCTGACCGTCGGCCCGGTGCTGCTCTGGCGCGCCAGCGAGTCGCGCATGCGCGCGCGTTCGGCGTTCATCGGCTCGGCCTTCTCCAGCACGCGCTGCGGCGGATAGGACTCGGCGTCGATCGCCGTCAGCAGTGCGAGCTGCTTCGCGGCCGTGGACTTCATGAACGGCCCGCCGAGCTCCTTCTCGGCCCGGGCCTCGAGCTGGGTCAGCCCATCGAGGAACCTCTTCCGCTCATCGTCCCTGTAGTAGTCCGAGAGGATGACGTCGATGAAGCGGTGCACGCCGGCGGCGCGCGCTCCCGGCGTGTCGGTCGCGGGGATGATGTGCTCGGCGATCGTCGCCACGAGCTCACTCTGTCCGGCGGTCAGCGTGCCCGCCCGCCAGCCGGGTGCAGCGGCACGCGCCCACGCGTCGCCGCGAATGCCGGCGATGCTCGATGCGGCGAGCGTACCTCCGAGAAACAGTGCCGTCCGGGCCACCGCCTCGCGGCGCGTGATGTCCTGTCCGTCGCTCATGGAAGCGTCCGGATGCGCATGTTGCGGATCGAGAGCTCGCCCTCGTGATCGCCCTGGATGCCGATGTGTCCCTTGGGGAGCCGGCCGTACTTCGGCCACGTGGCGAACTTGCTGGCCTTGAGCCGGCTCTCCCAGTCGGGGCTTCCCGCCTCGTACTCGAGCAGCTTCTGCCCGTTGAGCCAGTGCTCGACGTGCGCTCCGCGCGCGACGATGCGGGAGCTGTTCCACTGGTCGGCCGGCTTCACCACCCCGGCGGGCGAGGGATACAGCGCGTAGTCGGAGCCGGCCGACGTCAACCGGCTCTTGCCATCCGGATGCTTCGCGTCGTCGAGCAGCTGATACTCGGGCGCGGTGAAGTAGATCTTCTCGGCGTCCTCGGAGCCTCGGTAGAACACCCCGGCGTTGCCGCCGGGATGAAGCTTCCACTCGAACTCCAGCTCGAAGTTCGCGAACTCGTCGCGCGTCACGAGGTCGTTCGTCGAGACGGTCTTCGACAGCACCCCGTCCGTGACGGTCCATCCCGCCGGCATCTTCGCCTCGCGGTAGCCGCGCCAGGCGGACATCGTGGGGTCGATCAGCGGCCGCCAGTCCTGCGTCGCCGCCGGCGCGGGGGCCGCTGCCGACGCGGTCGCGCCGGAGGACGACATCGCGCCGTTGCTCGACGTCGTGGAGCAGCCGATAAGCACCGCGCCCAGTCCGAGCACGGTGAACGAGGGGAACGTGTAGCGGGTCATGGTGTGGGGCCTCTTCGAGATGAATCGGACGGTCACGCCGTCCGCGTTCGCGATCGATGGAGCGTCCGACTCCGTCACGGGCGCCATTTGCCCTGGGCGACAGCCGGCCGGAAGCTTCGGAGATCCGGCACTGGAAGCGCGAGGGTACGTTCCTCCTCGGCGCTCTGATATGCCGTCATCAACACCTCCACCACTCCGACGCCATCGTCGAAGGTGAGCCGCGGCGCCTCCTTGCCGAGGAACGCGCGCGCGAAGTGCCGGTTCTCCGCTTCGTATCCGTACACGACCGCCTCGGCGGGGACCACGGGCATCAACCCGATCTCGGCGTTCTGCTTCTCCACGAGGTCCTCGCCCGCCCTGCCCTGTACCGCTCGCGAAAAGAATACCCGCAGCCCCGAATCCAGTGAATTCCACTGCATGGAATATTCGGGGCCGAGCAGCTCGGCCGAGAGTCTGAGGCCGGCGCCGACGTAGCTCCACGACGTGCTGGCTTCTCCGAGCACGCGCTCACCGTCGCTCGTCTCGAACTCGATCGTGACGCTGGCGAAGTCCTCCGACGGTCGCTTCGAGTAGTCCACCGCCTCGCCCATCGTCTCGCGCAGACGCTGCGCGTAGGCCGGCCGCGACCACTTCAGGCTGGCGATCTTGCCCGTGACCTTCACCGGACGCACGCTGGCGAGCGGCTCACCCGGCCGCGTGAGCAGGTGCCGCACGAGCAGCACGGAGTGGCACATCATGTCGTTGAGCACCCCGCCGCCCTGGAGGTCCCCCTGCCAGAACCATGGGGTGTGCGGCCCGCTGTGCTCCTCGGCCGCGCGCGCGAGGTACGGCCGGCCCGTCGTCGCCGCACCGCGCGCCCAGAGGAGCGAGCGTCCGGTCTCGACGTGCGGCGTGAACAGCTGGTCCTCGAGGTACGCCGTCTTCAGCCCGACCCGCGCCGCGAGGTCGCGCACCCGGATCGCCTCGTCGAGGTTGCGGGCCAGCGGCTTCTCGCACGCCAGACCACGCAGCGTGCCGCGTCCCGCCTCGATCGCGTGGACGACTTCCTCGACGTTCTCGATGCGCGCGTGATTGGGCCCGCAGATCCACAGCGCGTCGATCTCCGGATCCGCCACCATGTCCGCGATGGACGCATAGGCGCGGCACGCGCCGACGTCGATGTCGCGCGCGAGCTTCGCCACCTGCTCGGCGTGCTCGCGATTCGGGCTCCACACTCCTCTCACGTCGGCCTCGCGCACACCGACGAACGACTGCACATGGAAACGGGTGATGAAGCCGCCCCCGACGAACCCGATGCCGAGCCGACCGTTCATTGCCCTTCCGGCTTGATGCGGGTGTCCATCGCGGCGAAGCTCACGCCGAGCTTCTTCATCGCCGGCTCGGGGCAGCCCTTCCAATCGGGATTGAACACGTTGCCCTGATAGCGGAGGTCCTTCCATCCCATCGCGCTGGAGAAGAAGCCGCTGCCGACGAAGTCGCGCATGCGCGAGAAGAAGTTGACGCCGTGGCTGAACTGCGGCTTCGCCTTGTCGGGCCACGCGATGTCGTCGAGGATCTGGTTGCGCTGCGCCTGCGAGAGCGACGCGTAGTTCCGGCGGAAGCGCGTCCGCGACTCGGTGTTGAGCCAGGCCAGCCCGCCGCGGATCGCGACGCGCGAGCCCTCGTCCGTCTCCGGCACCGAGAGCTGATAGTCGATGTACGCCGGCACGCCGGCGTCGGTGGCGCTCCCCGAGCGGCCGTCGCGCGGGATGATGTCGTCGGCGAGCACGCTCACGGTGCGCCACTCCGCCGCGGTGAAGAAGGCGCGCTTCGGCGCGGACGACGGGGGCGTGCCCTGCCCCTGCGCGGGCGGGAAGGGCGCCTCGTGCGTCTGCTTGGGCTGCTGCGCGCCCGACGGCGTTCCCTGCTGCGCGAACGCGGAGCCGCCCATCAGCGCGCCGGCGATCGGCACGCTGCCGATCACCTTCAGCGCGGCGCGGCGGGTCACCGGCTTCGTCTCCTCCACCTGCTCGCCCGCCGCGTCGCCCGAGGCAGCGTCCGGCGCGATCGGAAGCATCTCGTCGCTCATATCGCCCCCGCCTTGCGCTGCTGCGCGATGTAGTCGGACGTGCGCCACGCGAGCGCGAGGATCGTCCACGTGGGATTCTTGTCCGCCTGCGTGACGAACGGCCCGCCGTCGGTGACGAAGAGATTCTTGCAGTCGTGCGCCTGGCAGTTGGCGTTGAGCACCGACGTCTTCGGATCGTTCCCCATCCGGATGCCGCCCAGCTCGTGGATGATGCGGCCGCCCGCCGCGATGCCGTAGCCCTGCTCCTTCGTCGGCATCGAGTTGTTGGGGGTGCCGCCCATCTCCTGGATCAGCGCACGGAAGGTCTCCTGCATGTGCTTCACCTGATTGAGCTCGTGATCGGTCCACTCCCAGTGGAAGCGCAGCACCGGGATGCCGAACTTGTCCACCACCTGCGGATCGATCTCGGTGTAGCACTTGTCGTTCGGGATCTGCTCGCCGCGACCGGAGAAATGGATGTTCGCGCCGTAGAAGCGGCGGTAGTCCTCCTTCAGCTTCGCACCGTAGCCGCCCGCGCCCGGGTAGCGCTGGATGCCGCCCATGAAGCCGTACGCCGGCGGGCCGAGTCCTCCGCCCACCTCGATGTGGTAGCCGCGCGGGAAGTCGAGCTTCTTGTTGTCGAGCCACCATGGCATGTACACGTGCATGCCGCCCACGCCGTCCTCGTTGTGCGGAACGTGGTCGACCATCGCGGGGATGAACCCGCCGACGTCGGTTCCGGTCGTGTCGGTGATGTACTTGCCGACGACGCCGCTCGAGTTGGCGAGCCCCTGCGGGAACTGCGACGACTTGGAGTTGAGCAGCAGTCGCGCCGACTCGAACGCGCTCGCGGCGAGCACCACCGAGCGCGCGGCGACGTGGCGTTCCTCACCGCTCTGCTTGTCGATGTACGTGACGCCGGTCGCCAGCCCGTTCGATCCGACGGTCACCTCGCGCGCCATCGAGTTCGTCAGCAGCGTGAGGCGTCCGGTCTCGAGCGCGGGCGCGATCAGCACGTCGGGGCTGGAGAAGTTCGCCTTCACCGAGCAGCCGCGATTGCACTGCCCGCAATAGTGACACGCGGCGCGACCCGGCTTCGGGCGCGTGATGATCGAGAGGCGTGACGGGATGCAGGTGATCTTGAGCCGGTCCGACGCCTGCTTCACGAGCAGCTCGTAGCATCGCGGCGCGGGAGGAGGCAGGAACTTTCCGTCCGGCTCGTTGTGGATCCCCTCCTTGCTCCCGAACACGCCGATCAGATCGTCGACGCGGTCGTAGAATGGCGCGACGTCCTCGTACTTGATCGGCCAGTCGTCACCCAGGCCGTCGCGCGTCTTGCCGCGGAAGTCCTCGGGACCGAAGCGCAGCGAGATGCGTCCCCAGTGATTCGTGCGCCCGCCGAGCATGCGGCCGCGCCACCAGTCGAAGCGCGTGCCGGCCGCTCGCGTGTACGGCTCGCCCTCGATCTCCCAGCCGCCGTCGCACGCGTCGTACTCGCCGAACGGGCGCGTCTTCGTGGCGCGGCCGCGTCGCGGGGTGGCGTACGCGGGGGTGAGCATCTGCGAGTTCTTCGAGGCGTACCATGCGGGCCCTGCTTCCAGCATCACGACCCTCGCGCCCGCCTGGGTGAGCACGTAGGCGGCCATGCCACCCCCCGCGCCCGAGCCGATGATACAGACGTCGTACGTGGGGGCTTGTCGTCGAGCCAGCATGCCGTGTCGCTCCGGGTTTGCGCGGGAAGGGCTCGCCGCGACGCAGGCGAGCCGGCGCCGCGGCGATCTGCGCGGGAAGGTGGCGGCGTGCTCGCGCCCACGCCAGTGTCCAGCGCGCTGCCGGGGCCAGCCGCGCTGGCCCCGCGTCTGCATTGGATTTTTTGCATGACCGAGCACCCGTCGGACCGCTACGAAGGCGGCCCAGCGTCTGCGAACCACACGGCGGCCATCCCCCGCTCTCGCGAGGAAGAGGAGCGGGAGGCCGCGATCCGCCGCGCCGAGGAACGCGAGCGCGCAACGGCGCAGGGGTACCCCCCGCCGGGCAGCTTCGCCCCCGCGCAAGCCTGGTCTTCGATCGCGGCGCAGGCCTTCGCGATGCTCGCCGAGAACGTCCGCGACTACGCGATCTTCCTCATGAACCCGGATGGCGTGATCATCTTCTGGGGCGAGGGAGCCCGCCTCATGAAATGGTGGTCCAAGGAGCAGGCCGAAGGCGCGCACCTGCGGATGCTCTATCCGCCCGGCGGATCGCAGGACGGCACGGCCGAGGAGCATCTCGTCGAGGCGCGCGAGCGAGGGGAGTACACGGGCGAAGGCGAGCGCGTGCGCACCGACGGCTCGACCTTCTGGGCCGGTATCACCCTGACCGCGCTGCGGGACGAGGACGGCGCCCTCCTCGGCTTCGCGAAGGTCACGCGCGACCTCACGGCGCGCCGCGCGGCGGACGCGCTGCTGCAGGCGGCGTCAGCCGCAGCGGAGTCCGCTCGGGCGGACGCGGTCGCCGCGAGCGCCGCCAAGAGCGGTTTCCTCGCGACGATCAGCCACGAGATCCGGACTCCGCTCAACGCGATGCTGGGCTATCAGGATCTGCTCGATCTCGAGATCGACGGGCCCCTCACGCCGGCGCAGCGGCGCTACCTCGACCGTTCGCGCGGGAGCGGCCGCCATCTGCTCCGACTCGTCAACGAGGTGCTCGACTTCTCGCGGATCGACGCGGATCGCGAACCGGTGTCGCGCTCGACCTTCCAGGTCGGCGAGGCGGTGCGCACCGCGATCGAGCTCGTGACACCGCAGGCGCGCGCCCGGCGGATCGTCATCACCGACGCGGTGAGTGGCTACGCCGCGGGACTCGCCGCGATGGGCGACGAACAGCGCGTCCGGCAGATCCTCGTCAACCTGCTGGCGAACGCCGTGAAGTTCACGGAGCCGCGCGGCCAGGAGCCCGGCCGCGTGATGGTGAGCGCCGGCGCCGCCAAGGAGCCGACGAGCGACGTGCAGGCGACGGCCGATGGACCGTGGGTGTACATCCGCGTCGAGGACACGGGGCCCGGCATCCGGTCGGAGCGGATCCGCTCCGTGTTCGAGCCGTACGTGCAGGGCGACATGACGCTCACCCGGCAATACGGCGGCACCGGACTCGGGCTCGCCATCAGCCGCCGGCTGGCTCGCCTGATGGGCGGGGATCTCACGGTCCACAGCGAGCCGGAGCTCGGCTCGGCGTTCTTCCTGTGGCTGCCGGCCGCGCTCGTCGAGAGTCTGTCGACGGGCGGTCTGCGGGGACATGGGCCTGGCCGCGACGAGGACGATCGCGTCACTCCCGAGTGGGAGACTTCGGAGGAGGCGGCCAGCCCACCGACGATGCTCCAGAGCATCGGCGACGCGATCCTCACGGAGCTGGAAAGTATCATGCGCGCGTTCGTGGAACGCGTTCTCGCGGATCCCGACATTCCGAGCGCCCGTGAAACGGACTCCTACATCATCGAGGATCATCTGGCGACGTTTCTCGCCGACGTCGCGGTGACCCTCGCGTCGGTGAAGCTCGACGACGAAGCGCCGAGCGAACAGGTGCGCGACGGATCGGCGATCCAGCGCATCGTCGCGCAGCGGCACGGCGCGCAGCGCGCGCGCCTCGGCTGGGAGGAGCGCGAGGTGCGCCGCGAGTTCGTGATCCTCTCGGAGGAGCTGAGCGCGGCGGTGAGCCGCCGGCTGCCCACCGTGGGCACGGGACCATCGTCGGAGAGCCTCGCTGGGGAGGCCGGACGAGCCGACGTCTACGTGGAGCAGGCCGTCAGGATCGCCGAGGAGCTGAGCCTGGAGAGCTTCCGCGCGCATCGAGGGCGCGAGCCGGACTGAGTCAGTCCTTGTAGGGGTCGAACTCCTCGGCGCCCGCCATGACGACGACGAGCGGACGAAGCGTGTGCAGGATCTCGATCGTCCCCTGCTGCGCCGCGAGCACGTCGGGGAGACGCCGGTACGCGTGCGGGCTCTCGTCGAGCCCACCGCCGCGCAGGATCACTCCCTTCTCGCGTACCCACGCCTGCATCATCTCCGGCGTCACCAGACCGGGTGAGAGGACCCGTCCCGTGCGGCGGTTGCGCTTCCCCGCCGCGGCGGTGCGCGACATGACGCGGCCCGCACCATGGACGGTGCTG
>Ga0207662_10001824_pt1 | contig 10461 bp, 9 predicted proteins | sample KBSS33LmetaG_FD_184338 | JGI IMG/M metagenome (GOLD analysis project Ga0207662, IMG submission 184338) | Switchgrass rhizosphere microbial communities from Kellogg Biological Station, Michigan, USA - KBS S3-3L metaG (SPAdes) (version 2) | ecosystem: Host-associated > Plants > Roots > Rhizosphere... | reverse complement strand
CTCGGAGGCGGCGACGATCAGCGTCTTGTTGGTCATTTGGCGGCGACCCCCTCCCGTTCCTGAGGCGGCCGCGCGATGCGCACGAAGATGTCGTGCAGTGACGGCCGCGTCACCTCGAAGTGGTAGACGTCGGTGCGCGCGGCGAGCTGGCGGAGGAAGGCCTGCGGCTCGCTGGTGAGCCGCACCTCCTGCTGCTGGCCGTAGTCGTTCACCGACTCGACGGCGGGCAGCCCGGCGAGCGCCGCCGCGCCGGCCGCGGTGCGGACGCGCACCGTGTCGAACCCGTACTCGGCCTGGATCTCGTCGAGCGTGCCGTCGAGCACCTTCCGTCCCTTGAAAATCATGAAGATGCGGTCGCACATCCGCTCGGCGGTGGCCATGTCGTGGGTGCTGAAGACCACGGTGGTGCCGTGGCGGCGCACTTCGAGGACGGCGTCCTTGAGCGCCTCGGCGTTGACCGGGTCGAGGCCCGAGAACGGCTCGTCGAGGATCAGCAGCTCCGGCCGCGAGACGACCGCGGCGACGAACTGCACCTTCTGCGACATCCCCTTCGAGAGCGTTTCGATCTTGCGCTCCCCCCAGCCGGCCATGCCGAGCCGGGCGAGCCACTCGTCGATGACGGGATCCAGCTCGGCGATAGAACGGCCTTTGAGGCGGCCGTAGTAGCGCAGGAGCCGCCGGACCTGCATCTTCTTGTACAGGCCGCGTTCTTCCGGCAGGTAGCCGACGCGATCGCGCGCGGCGCGCGTATCGGCGGAGCCGAGCACCTCGATGCGTCCCTCGTCGGGCAGCAGCAGATGCATGATCATCCGCAGCGTCGTGGTCTTGCCGGACCCATTGGGTCCGATGAACCCGTAGATCGATTCGCCGGGAACGGCGAGGGTGAGGCGATCGACGGCCGTCACGCCGTCGAAGCGCTTGGTGACGTCCGTGAGCCGGATCGCGGAGGGCACAGCGCGCACATTCTACGGGTTTGACAACCTTGTGAAACTTTTCACATTATAAAGACCGGGCCCGACAGTCGATTTCCGCACACTGTTCGCCTTCGCAAACCTCCTGCATTCGATATAGGCTGATAGGCCGTAGCTTTGACGAGAGACCGGACGTCCGAACGATGAGTCAGATCTTCCACCGCAGCACCAACATCTGGTCCAAAGTTTCGATCCTTGGCGGCCTGGTCTTCGCGGGGTTTCTCGGGTGGGTCGTCGTCACCATCGCCTGGTCCGGGTACGTGACGGGCCAGGGCGTCACCGTCGACCAGCCGGTCCAGTTCAGCCACGCGCACCACGTCGGGTCGATGGGGATCGACTGCCGCTACTGCCATACGACGGTCGAAGAGTCGGCGTTCGCCAACATCCCGCCGACCAAGACCTGCATGAACTGCCACTCGCAGATCTGGACCAACGCGCCGATCCTCGAGCCGGTGCGCGCCAGCTTCCGCGAGAACCGGCCGCTCGAATGGACCCGCGTGCACGACCTGCCGGACTTCGTCTACTTCAACCACAGCATCCACGTCGCCAAGGGCGTCGGCTGCGCCACGTGCCACGGGCGCGTCGACCGCATGCCGCTGATGTACCAGGAGAACTCGCTGATGATGAGGTGGTGCCTGGATTGCCACCGCAACCCGGCGAAGTACATCCGCCCGCGCGACCAGGTCTTCAACATGGCGTACGAGCGCCCCGCCGACGATCCCGGGATCGGTGAGCGGCTCGTCAAGGAATACAAGATCGCGGACGCCCGCCAGCTGACCAGCTGCTCGACGTGCCATCGATGAGTGCTATGGACTTTTCCGCCATTCGTTCGCGCCTGGCCGGATCCGAGGGGCGGCTGTACTGGCGCAGCCTCGGCGAGCTGGCCGACACCGAGCAGTTCCGCGACTACCTCCATCGCGAGTTCCCCGAGCAGGCCTCGCAGTGGAACGATCCGAAGGGGCGGCGCGAGTTCCTGAAACTGATGAGCGCGTCGCTGGCGCTGGCCGGCGTCAGCGCCTGCACCAAGCAGCCGGCCGAGAAGATCGTCCCGTACGTGCGCCAGCCCGAGGAGCTGGTGCCGGGGCGGCCGCTCTTCTTCGCGACGGCGATTCCGTTTGGCGGCGTGGCGACGCCGGTGCTCGTCGAGAGCCACGAGGGGCACCCGACGAAGGTCGAAGGCAATCCGCAGCACCCGGCAAGCCTCGGCGGCACCGACACGTTCGCGCAGGCGTCGATCCTGACGCTCTACGATCCGGATCGCGCCCAGACGGCGCTCTTCCGCGGCGAGTACCGCGGCTGGGGCGACTTTCTCATCGGCGTCAAGGACGCGCTGGGCAATCACCGCGTCAACCAGGGCACTGGCCTGCACTTCCTGACCGAGACGATCACCTCGCCGACGGTCCTCGAGCAGATCTCGCTCATCCAGAAGACGTATCCGCAGGCGAAGTGGCACCGCTGGGACGCGGTCAGCCAGGCCAACGACGCCGTCTATCACTTCGACAAGGCCGACGTCATCGTCTCGCTCGACGCCGACGTCTTCGCCGGCGGCCCGGCGTCGATCCGCTATTCGCGTGACTTCGCCACCCGGCGCCGTGAAGGGGTGGACGTCGAGCACGGCGGCACGGAAGCGGCGCCCGCGGCGAAGCCGATGAACCGCCTCTACGCGATCGAGAGCACGCCGTCGCTGACCGGCGCGAAGGCCGATCATCGCCTGCCGCTGCGCGCGTCGGAGATCGAAGCGGCGGCGCGCGCGCTGTCCGGGTCGGGAGGCGGCGGAGCGTCGTTCTCGAACCCGAACGCGCAGAAGTTCATCGAGGCGGTCGCCAAGGATCTGCAGGCGCACCGCGGCACGTCGCTCGTCATGGCCGGCGACTACCAGCCGGCCTCGGTCCGCCGGCTCGCGCGCGCGCTGAACGAGTCGCTCGGCAACGCCGGCGCGACGGTCACCTACGCCGCCGCGGGCAACGCGCCGGACGATCCGGCGGCGTCGCTGCGCGAGCTCGCGCAGGCGATGGACGCCGGCCAGGTGCAGCTGCTGGTCATCCTCGGGGCCAACCCGGTGTTCACGGCGCCGGCCGACCTCAAGTTCGCCGAGAAGCTCGCCAAGGTCGGCCTGTCGATCGCGCACACGACGCACCCCGACGAGACGTCGGTGCTGTGCCACTGGAACGTGCCCGAGGCGCACCCGCTCGAGAGCTGGGGGGACGCGCGCGCCTTCGACGGCACCGTGACGGTGATGCAGCCGCTCATCGCGCCGCTCTACGACGGGCGCACGACCGCGGAAGTGCTGTCGGCGTTCATCGACGAGCAGTCGGGGAAGTCGGCGCACGATCTCGTGAAGGACTACTGGACGCGCGCCTACGGCGGCCAGGTCGGCGGCTTCACGATCACCGATTCGTCGGGCCAGCCCTTCAAGAGCGCCGAGAGTTTCTGGAAGCACGTCCTGCACGACGGCTGGGTGCCGGGAACCGGGGGCGCGGGGCGCGAGGCGGGAGGCGCGGCCGCCGCTGGCGCGGCGGCAGGTGCCGCTGCCGCAACCACCCCAGAACGATCCTCGAACCTCGACCCTCGAACCTCGACCACGGCGAGCGCAGCGACCGGCGGCCTCGAGATCATCTTCAGGCCCGACCCCACCATCTGGGACGGCCGCTTCGCCAACAACGGCTGGCTGCAGGAACTGCCCAAGCCGATCACCAAGGTGACGTGGGATCCCACCGCGTGGATCAGCGTGAAGACCGCGGAGGACCAGAAGCTCAGGGACGGCGATCTGATCGAGCTGAAGTTCCGCGGCAACACGGCGAAGCTGCCGGTGGCGATCGTGCCGGGGCATCCCGACGGCGCGGTCACCGCGTTCTTCGGCTACGGCCGCGGCGTGATCGGGCGCGTCGGCCAGGCGCCGGAAGACGTCGCCAGGGAGTTCGACGTCTATCGCCTGCGCACCTCGGATGCGCTGTGGTTCGGCAGCGGGCTCGAGATCTCCAAGGTCGGACGCTACGTGATCGCGCGCACCCAGGAACACCACCTGATGGAAGACCGTCGCCCGGTGCGCGACGCCAACATCGAGGACTACCGCAAGGACGCCGAGGTCATCGCCCACATGGGCGAGAAGCCGCCGCGCACGATGACGCTCATCCCCGAGTGGCAGTACAACGGCTACAAGTGGGGCATGGCGATCGACCTGACCGCCTGCACCGGCTGCGCCACCTGCACCGTCGCCTGCAACGCCGAGAACAACATCCCGGTGGTCGGCAAGGACCAGGTCAACCGCGGCCGCGAGATGCACTGGATCCGCGTCGACCACTACTTCTCCGACGATCTCGACAACCCGAAGACCTATCACCAGCCGGTGCCGTGCATGCAGTGCGAGAACGCGCCCTGCGAGCTGGTCTGCCCGGTCGGCGCGACGACGCACAGCGCGGAAGGCCTGAACGACATGGTCTACAACCGCTGCGTCGGCACGCGCTACTGCTCGAACAACTGCCCGTACAAGGTGCGGCGCTTCAACTTCCTGCTCTACCAGGACTGGCACACCGCCAGCCTCGAGCCGCTGCGCAACCCGGACGTCACCGTGCGCAGCCGCGGCGTGATGGAGAAGTGCACCTACTGCGTGCAGCGCATCAACTACGCGCGCATCGACGCCAAGCGCGAAGACCGGAAGATCCGCGACGGCGAGGTGGTCCCGGCCTGCGCCGCGGCCTGCCCGGCCGACGCCATCGTCTTCGGCGATCTCAACGATCCCGCGAGCCGCGTCACGAAGCTGAAGCAGCTCGAACGCAACTACGGCCTGCTCGAGGAGCTCAACACGCGCCCGCGGACGACCTACCTGGCGTCGCTCCGCAACCCCAACCCCGAGCTGGAGACGGCGCGCGCCGCGACCACCCATGATTAATCCGCCGCCAGCCACGTACGATCCGGCCCCGCTCATCGAGCCGGGGCATACCTTCGGCTCGATCACCGACAAGATCGCCACCGTCGTGGTCGGCGGGCGCACGCCGATCACCTGGTTCGTGGTGGTCTCGATCGGCATGATGATCATGGGGATGCTGGGGGTCGCGGTGACCTGGCTCCTGATCAAGGGCACCGGCATCTGGGGCATCAACATCCCGGTCGGCTGGGGCTTCGCGATCATCAACTTCGTCTGGTGGATCGGCATCGGCCACGCCGGCACGCTGATCTCGGCGATCCTGCTGCTGCTCAAGCAGGGCTGGCGCACGTCGATCAACCGGTTCGCCGAAGGCATGACGATCTTCGCGGTCATGTGCGCGGGCCTCTTTCCGCTGATCCACACCGGCCGTCCGTGGCTCGCCGCCTACTGGCTCTTCCCCTACCCGAACTCGATGGCCGTCTGGCCGCAGTTCCGGAGCCCGCTGATCTGGGACGTGTTCGCCGTCTCGACCTACTTCACGGTGTCGCTGATGTTCTGGTACGTCGGGCTGATCCCCGACATGGCGACGCTGCGCGACAAGGCGCGCAAGCGGCCGCAGCAGATCATCTACGGCGTGCTGTCGCTCGGCTGGCGCGGCTCGGCCAAGCACTGGCAGCGCTACGAGCACATCTACCTGCTGCTCGCCGGGCTCTCGACGCCGCTGGTGCTGTCGGTCCACACCGTCGTCAGCTTCGACTTCGCGATCGGCATCATCCCCGGCTGGCACGCCACGATCTTCCCGCCCTACTTCGTCGCCGGCGCGATCTACGCCGGGTTCGCGATGGTGCTCACGCTGGCCATCCCGCTGCGCAAGATCTACGGCATGGAAGACTTCATCACCATCCGGCACCTCGAGAACATGGCCAAGGTGACGCTGGTGACCGGGCTGATCGTCGGGTACGGCTACACCTCGGAGGCCTTCTTCGGGTGGTACAGCGCCAACAAGTACGAAGGCTTCATGATCTGGAACCGGATGACCGGTCCCTACTGGCCGTACTACTGGACGCTGGTCTTCTGCAACATCATCACGCCGCAGACGCTGTGGATCCGCAAGGTCCGCACCACGCCGATCCTGATCTTCGCCGTCGCGATGGTGGTGAACGTCGGCATGTGGCTCGAGCGCTTCGTCATCGTCATCACCAGCCTCCACCGCGACTTCCTGCCCTCGTCGTGGGGGATGTATTACCCGACGGTGTGGGACTGGATGACGTTCGTCGGCACGATCGGCATGTTCATCGTGCTGTTCTTCCTGTTCATCCGCTTCCTGCCGATGATCTCCATCTTCGAGATGCGGACGATGGCGCCCGAAGCGAAGCTGACCGAGTCGGAGGGGCACTGATGGACGCCGCGCACGCGCTGCCGCCCGTCATCTACGGCCTGATGGCCGAGTTCGACGATCCCTCGGCGCTCGTCGCCGCCGCGCGGCGCGCCTACGAGGCCGGCTACCGCAAGATGGACACGTTCTCGCCGTTCCCGGTCGAAGAAGCGTGGGAAGCGATCGGCCATCACGATCGCCGGCTCTCGAAGATCGTCCTCGCCGGCGGTCTGACCGGCCTGCTGACCGGCATCGGCCTGCAGGAGTGGGTGCACGAGCTCGCCTACCCGATCAACATCGCGGGGAAGCCCTTGAACAGCTGGCCGCAGTTCGTGCCGGTGTGCTTCGAGCTGACGATCCTCTTCGCGGCACTCTCGGCGGTGCTCGGGATGATCATCCTGAACGGGCTGCCGGCGCCGTACCACCCGGCGTTCAACGTGCCGCGCTTCGAGCGCGCCAGCCGCGACAAGTTCTTCCTGCTGGTCGAGTCCGACGATCCGAAGTTCGACCGCCAGGCGACGCTGGAGTTCCTCAAGGGGCTCAACCCGAGCGAGATCAATGAAGTCGAACCCTGACGCGAGGTGCGCGGTGCGAGGTGCGGGGTCCGGTGCGCTGCGCGCACGGGTGCTTGCGGCCGCGGCGGTGCTGATGATGGTCGCAGCGTGCCGGCAGGACATGCACAATTCGCCGAAGGCGATCCCGCTGCGCGAGAGCGTCTTCTTCAAGAACGCGTCGAGCGCGCGGCCGCTCGTCGACGGCACCGTCGCGCGCGGCACGCTGCAGGACGACGAGGCGTTCTTCACCGGGAAGAACGGCGCGGCGGTTGCCGACACGCTGCCGTTCCCGCTGACCGCCGAGGTCCTCGATCGCGGCGAGCAGCGCTACAACATCTACTGCTCGCCGTGCCACGGCCCGACCGGGAAGGGGGACGGCATGATCGTGCGCCGCGGCTTCCGCCGGCCGCCGTCGTACCACACCGAGCGCCTGCAGATCGCGCCGATCGGGCACTTCTACGACGTCATGACCAACGGGTTCGGCGCGATGCCCGACTACCGCGCGCAGGTCTCGCCGCGCGATCGCTGGGCGATCGCCGCCTACGTGCGCGCGCTGCAATTGAGCCAGCACGCCTCCGCCGCCGACATCCCGGAGGAGGAGAAACAGAAGCTCTCGCAGCCGAAGCCGGCCGAAGGGGCGGCCGCGGCAGGAGAGCACAAGCGCTAATGGATACACACGTTCTGACCACGATTGACAGCGACCGCATCGGCCTCCTGCGCCAGCGCGGCATCGTCGTCGGCGGCGCCGGCCTGGTGCTCGCGGCGATCGGCCTCGTCCTGCGGCCGGGGGACCTGATGCCGTCGTGGCTGATCGGCTTCCTGTTCTGCACTGGCCTGTCGCTGGGATCGCTCAGCCTGCTGATGATGCAGCACATGAGCGGCGGCAACTGGGGGCTGGTGTCGCGCCGGATTTTCGAGGCCGCCTCGCGGCTGCTGCCGTACTGCGTCCTGCTGTTCCTGCCGGTGGCGATCTTCGCGCCGAAGCTGTTCCTCTGGGCGCAGGGGCCGGCGGTGGTCCAGGCCGACGAGATCCTGAAGTACAAGCAGCCGTACCTGAACCTGCCGTTCTTCTGGATCCGGGCCGCAGTCTATTTTCTCGTGTGGTTCGTCTGCGCCATGCTGCTCAACCGGTGGTCGGCGCAGCAGGATCGCGGCGAGGCCGGCGTGACCGAGCGCGACACGCTGCGGTTCCGCGTGATCAGCGCGCCCGGCCTGCTCATCTACGTCGTGCTCATGAGCCTGGCCGCGGTGGACTGGATCATGTCGCTCGACCCGCACTGGTACTCGACGATCTTCGGCTTCATCATGGTCGCGGGGCAGGCGCTCACGGCGCTGTCGTTCGCGGTCGCGGTGCTGGCGCTCTTCGCCACCCGCGAGCCGATGAACCAGGTGCTGAAGGCCGGCCACTTCCACGATCTCGGCAAGCTGATGCTGGCCTTCGTGATGCTGTGGGCCTACTTCTCGTTCTCGCAGTTCCTGATCATCTGGGCCGGCAACCTGCCCGAGGAGATTCCCTTCTACCTGCGCCGCTTCGACGGCGGCTGGGGCTTCTTCAGCCTGGTGCTCGCCTTCGGTCACTTCGTGCTGCCGTTCTGCCTGCTGCTGTCGCGCGATCTCAAGCGGCGGCCGCACATGCTGGCGCGTGTGGCCTGGTTCATCATCGCCATCCGCCTGGTCGATCTGATCTGGCTGGTGGCGCCGAACTTCAATCCCAACACCGGCGGCTTCATGCCGGTGACGCTGGCGAACATCGGCGTGCCGCTGGCGCTCGCCGGCGTGTGGCTGTTCCTGTTCGCGCAGCAGCTGGGCAAGCTGCCGCTGGTGCCGGTGAACGACCCGTATTTCAAGACCATGCTCCTGCAGGGGCATGAGGGGGGGCACTGATGTCGTCGCACGATCAGGCGCACCCGCACGGCGACCTGGTGAACGTGGATGTCCACCACGAAGAGAGCGACATCAACGTCCGCGCGCTCCTGTGGTTCGTGGTGATGCTCACCGTCACCGTGCTGGCCGTCGACGTCGTCTGCTACGGCATGTTCAAGCTGATGAACCGCTACGAGGCGAGCAACGAGCCGTACGTCACGCCGCTGGCGGTGCCGATCGGGCAGGATCCGCCGGAGCCGCAACTGCAGCGGACGCCGTGGACCGACCTGCAGAAGCTGCGCGCGCAGGAACACGAGTACCTGAACAGCTACGGCTGGGTGGACGAGCGCCTCGGCATCGCACGCATTCCGATCGCGAAGGCGAAGGAGCTGCTGCTGAAGCAGGGCATCCCGGTGCGCGCCGGCGAGGCCGATGCCAGCGAAGGCACGCGTATCCAGGCGACCGGCGAGTCCAACGGCGGGCGATCGCTGCCCGCGGCGCAGCCCGATCGATCGAAGCCCGGGGGCCGCCAGTGAAAACGGTCCTGGCGCTGGCGGCGCTGCTCGCCGCCGCGATTCCCGCGCAGGCGCAGTACGCCACCGGGCCGCAGCAGCTGTCGCCGCCGTCGCTGCAGCAGCCCGAGATCCTGAAGCGCGTCGGCATCGATCAGAAGATCGGGCAGCAGCTGCCGCTCGACACGACCTTCCGCGACGAGGCGGGGCGCGACGTGCGGTTCGGCGACTTTTTCGGCACGCGGCCGGTGGTGCTGGCGCTCGCCTACTTCGACTGCCCGATGCTGTGCACGCAGGTGCTCAACGGGATGACCGCGGCGCTCAAGACGCTGAACTTCGACGCCGGCCGCGACTACGAGGTCGTCGTGGTCAGCATCGACCCGCGCGACACGCCGCGCGTGGCCGGCGACAAGAAGATGGCCTACGTCGCCAGCTACGGCCGGCCGCAGACGGCGGCGGGCTGGCACTTCCTGACCGGCACGGAGTCGTCGATCAAGCCGGTGGCCGACGCGCTGGGCTTCCGCTACGTCTACGATCCGGCGCTGCAGCAGTACGCGCACGGCGCGGCGATCTACGTCGCGACGCCGAAGGGCGTCGTCGCCCGCTATCTCCTCGGCATCGACTTCGCGCCGCGCGACCTGCGCCTGTCGATCGTGGAGGCCTCGAACAACGTGCTCGGCACGGTCACCGACCGCGTGCTGCTGCTCTGCTACCACTACGACCCGGCGACGGGGCAGTACGGCGCGGCCACGATCAACGCCGTCCGCATCGGGTTCGTCGCGACCGTCACCGGGTTCCTGGTGTTCCTGTTCGTCAGCCTGCGCCGCGAGCGGCAAGCCGCGGCACGCGGCGCGATTGATCACGACGCGAGGCTGGCCAACCGACTCTAAACGATGTTCACGAACTTTCCCTTTTTTCCGGAGCAGGCGTCACAGCAGGCAGCGAACGTCGATGCGCTGTACTTCTTCCTGCTGGCGGTCTCAGCCTTCTTCAGCGCGCTCATCGCGATTCTCATCGTGTTTTTCGCGGTCCGCTTCCGGCGCCGCAGCGACACGGAGGTAGGCGAGGCGATCCACGGATCGCTGGCGCTGGAGCTGATGTGGACGTTCATCCCCCTCGGCATCACGATGGTGATGTTCGTGTGGGGCGCCGTGACCTTCTTCCACATGACGCGCCCGCCGCAGAACGCGATGGAGATCTACGTCGTCGGCAAGCAGTGGATGTGGAAGCTGGAGCACATGGACGGGGCGCGCGAGATCAACGAGCTGCACCTGCCGGTCGGCCGCCCGGTGAAGCTGATCATGGGCTCCGAGGACGTGAT
>Ga0207662_10001823_pt1 | contig 10464 bp, 8 predicted proteins | sample KBSS33LmetaG_FD_184338 | JGI IMG/M metagenome (GOLD analysis project Ga0207662, IMG submission 184338) | Switchgrass rhizosphere microbial communities from Kellogg Biological Station, Michigan, USA - KBS S3-3L metaG (SPAdes) (version 2) | ecosystem: Host-associated > Plants > Roots > Rhizosphere... | reverse complement strand
CGACGCGCTCGATCAGGCTGACGTGCTCCGCGCCCGTCGTGATGAAGTCCGCGTGATTCTGCACGGCGACGATCACGCCATATCGCTCGCCATGCTCGGCGCACTCGTGCAGCGCTTCGGCGGCCCAGCGCTCGACCGTGTCCCGCGGCGCGTTCCCCGAGGCTTCGCGCCAGTTCTTGTACGGTGCCTGGGAGTCGGCGAACGCGCGGACCGTCGGCGCACCGAGCTTCGCCGCCACCTCGATCCACGTCTTCACGCGCTGCACGCCATCCGCCCGGACCTTCGCATCCGCCGCCGTGAAATCGTTGCGTACTCCGGTGCCGCTGAATTCGAGGCCGAGGTCGAAGACGTGGCGCTTGAGCTTCACGAGGTAACGGTCGGACGGCGCGTTCGGATAACCGGGAAAGAAGTATCCGGTCGCGTCGATGGCGTCGAAGCCCTGCTTCGCGCAGAAGTCACAGACCCCGAACAGGTCGATCCCCTTGGCCGGGTCCTTCCCATTCGCCTCGAGCAGCTCGTAGAACGAGAACGCGTTGAGGCTCGGCTTGAGCTTCGAGACGGGCGCGAGATCGAGGACGCCGCCGAAGGGCCGAGTACGGCCGAGGCCGATGGCCGAAGAGAGTCCGGGGGGCAGCGCGGCCGAGGTGGCGAGGAACGTGCGTCGGTCGAGAAGAGGTCGCATCGGCATAGCCTAGTCGCGCCCAAGTCCGTGGGTAAGATGCAGTTGCGGCAGCGGACGCGTCGCGCTGTGGCGCACGTCACTGCCGAGGCCGGCGCAGGAGGACGGTAATTGAGTCGAGCGGTCGCCGGCTCGCTCGACACGCCGCCACGAACTCTCACGTACGAGGTCCCCGTGCCACGCACTCGCTTCTTCGCTCCGCGCACCCTGGTCGCGCTCGCGCTGCTCGCCGCGTGCGACCAGGCCATCGTCTCCGAGCCGGTGTACCAGCCGCAGATCGTCAACGTGAAGAACGATTTCGCGTACCAGGTCACCGGACTGGACGTGTTCACGAGCGACGCCGTCTACGCGTGGCAGAGCGACGGCGCCGCCGCCACCGTCATGCAGTCGCCCACTCTCCTGACAGGCACGGCGACGCTGTTCATCGCGGACGGCTCCGGCGCGCAGGTCTATCAGCGCTCACTCGCCGAGAACGGCACGTTCACGACGACGGCGGGGGTGCCCGGGACCTGGACCGTGCGGCTCAAGTTCCAGGAGGCCAGCGGCGACGCGACGTTCCACCTGACGAAGCAGTAGCGGCCCTCTCTCGACGGTCCTAGCTTCTCGCGCCCCGTCGTGCGACGCGTGCGGCGGTGAAGCTTCTCCGCCACCCGGAGCCCGTCGCATGCGCCGAGGGTCGATCGTCATTCGTCAGATGGTTGGAGGCTGGACCCGACTCGTCGCGGCGGCCTTGATCGCGATGCTCGCGGCGCGCTCGGAGGCGGCCGCGCAGGGGCGCCTGAGCGAGAAAGCCGTCGTCTCCCAGACCGTCGGCAACACGACCATCACCGTCGAGTACTACCGCCCGGTCGCGCGCGGTCGCGCCAGCGTCTTCCCGAACGTCGTGCACTGGAACGAGCACTGGACTCCCGGGGCGAACTGGGCGACGACGATCGACGTCGACCACGACGTGAAGGTCGAGGGACAGCTGCTGCCGAAGGGAAAGTACTCGCTCTGGACGACCGTGCGCCCCGACACGTGGACGATCGATTTCCACCGCGGTGCGAGGCGCTTCCACATGAACCGTCCCGACTCGACGGACCGGCAGCTTCGCGTGTCGGCGCGGGCCGACAGCGGCGCGCACACGGAGGTCCTCACCTTCGACTTCCCCGAGATCGCGACCGGCGCGACGACGCTGCGGCTCCGGTGGGGCACGATGGTGGTGCCCCTCCATCTCGGCATGATCGCGCCGCCGCTCGCGATGGTCCCGCCAGCCGATCGCAGCCGATTCCTCGGCCGATACGACGTCGAGGCGTTCGCGCTCGAGCCCGGAGGATCCAGCCGGCACCTCGTCATCGACGTCGTGGACACGGGCGACGCGCTGCGCTGGCGCGACGTGGAGAATCACGGGCAGCCGCTGCGCGACTTGATCTTCAGCCCTTCGCCGGGCTCCGACGACGAGCTCATTCGAGCGCAGCGGAGCGCCGACGGACAGTGGTGGGCGCAGACCGGCCTCGTCGTGGCGTTCACGATGGCGGGCGGGCACGCCACGGGATTCGACGTTCGGATCGAGGACGGCACGCGGGTCTCCCACGGGACGCGCGTGCGCTGAGCGCTCTCGCGTGGAACGAGCGACGGCCCCCGCGAGGGGGCCGTCGTATTTCCGTCACCATCGGTTCTGCGCGAGCTATCGCTGCCCCGGCACCGTACACTCCCAGCGCGCCGTCACTTCGCACCCCTGCACCACGGCCGCGTCCTTGAACGCGATGACGATCGCGCGCGTCGCTCCCTTCCGGATCTGTCCTCGCTTGTCGTCGGCCATCACGGCGCGAGCGACGGCGGCGGCGCGCAGCGCGAACTCCATCTGCTGCGCCTCCGGCCAGCGCGCCGCGCCGAGCCGGCGGAAGGTGAGAATCGTCCGCCCGTGGAGGACCCGGCAGTCGGGGGAAGGGTCGACGCGCAGCGCGCGAGCGATGGCGTCGCCCACTGAGCGGAAGGTGAAGACCTCGAAGGGATTGGGGCTCACGCGGCCGCAATATCGCGTTGGCGCCCGCACCCTCGCCAGACTACAATATCCCGCCCGACGCCAGTCTCATCACCCCGAGCCCCGATTACGACCGTGAGCACACGAAGCGAAGTACTCGCGCAGCGCCTGGAGGAAGGCGTGCGCCAGCTCGCCGACCTCGCGCAGTCGCTGTCAGACGAGCAGTGGCAGTCGCGCGTTCCCCACGACAATCGCAAGATCGGCGTCATCGTCCATCACGTCGGCACGATGTATCCCATCGAGATCGCTCTCGCGCAGAAGCTGGCCAAGGGTGAAGCAGTCGAGGGCGTCACCTGGGCCGGGGTGCACGAGATGAACGCGGAGCATGCGCGGAAGTTCGACCGCGTGACGAAGCAGGAGGCGCTGGAGCTGCTCCGGGAGAACAGCACGGCTGCCGCCGCCGCCGTGCGGGCGCTCAGCGACGCGGAGCTCGACACGGCCGCCGGCCTCTCGCTCAACTCCGACGGACCGCGCACCTGTCAGTTCATGCTGGAGGACCACGCGGTGGGGCATGCGTGGCACCACCTGCGCAAGATCCACGAGGCGCTGGGCCGATCGGAGCGCTAGCGCTCCGAGGAGCTACCGCGCGAACACGACCGGCGCCGACGCCGCCAGTCGCGCGAAGCGCGCGTCGCCCTTCAGGGGCGCGAACGTCGGATCGATCCTGAGCCACGCCGGCGACAGATAGTACGGCATCTTCAGGAGCAGCGGCTCGAGCAGATCCATCGCCTTCGCCCGGTCGCCGACCATCAGGTGGATCCGCGCGAGCTGATGCTGCGCGTACGGGCCGTTCGTCGCGGTCCAGCGCTGCCGCTGCAGCTCGAACCCGCGCGCTCCCGCCGCAACGGCGTCCGCCGTGCGGCCGAGGGTGGCGAGCGCGAGCCCGCGCACGAGATGACGCTGTGGATCGTCCGGGGCGCTCCGAAGCTGTTCGTCGACCGCCACCAGGGTGGTCTCGGCATAGGCACGCGCTCGCGCGGCGTCACCGCGCAACGCGTGCGTCTGGGCGAGCGACCATGCCCACGACATCCGGTCACCGTCGAACGCGTCCGGACCGAGCGCGAGTAGCCGGCGCTGCTCGACGTCGTCGAGCAGCCAGGGGAGGTCGTAGTACATCGACACCGCCGCGGCGAGCGTCGCGCGGTCGACGCTCGGCGGCACAGACGCGAGCACGCGCCGCGCACCAGCGAGGTCACCGCGCGCGAGCGAGATCATCGCGCGGCTCTCGATCATCTCGGAGACGTCCGGCGCGAGCGCCAGCGCGCGGTCGGCGGCGTCCCGCGCCTCGTCGTAGTGCCTCGCCCACAGCAGCGCGTCGGCCAGAAGGTGAACGGTCGTCGCGTTGCGCGGATCGCGTTCGGCCGCCGCGCGCATGTCGCGCAGCGCCTCGGCGATACGTCCCTGCTGCCTTTCGGCGATGGCGAGCGGGCGCAGGAGCTCGGGGTCGCCGGGCGAGAGCGTCTGCGCGCGCTGCGCGGCCTCGAGCGCGCTCACCGGATTCTGCTCGACGAGATTGCGATAGGTCGCGAGCACACCGTAGCCGGCGCCCTGCTGCGGCGCGAGCGCGATCGCCCGCTCGGCGGACGTCTTCGCCTCGCGCGCCAGCGCGGGGTCGGGAACGCCGTTCGAGAACAGGATCGCCGCGACGCGCGACCGCTCGGCCCAGGCGAGCGCGAACGTCGAATCGAGCGCCACCGCCTGACGGAAGTAGCGGAGACGTCGGCGCAGATCCGCCGGGTCCGACTTCAGGATCTCCTTGCCGCGCAGGTACGCGTCATATGCCGCGGGCTGGTGCGTCGGCACTTCCGCGAGGTACGTGCGAGTTCCGCCGCCGAGCGCGACGTTCATCGCCGCCACGACGCGGCCGGCGATGTCGGCCTGCATCCCGAAGACGTCGGCCATCGTCGCGTCGAGCGTGTGCGTCCATCGGCTCACCGGCGCGGCGCTGCCGGCCGTGATCTCGACGAGCTCGGGATTCACGCGCACGCGCGCCGGCTTGCCCGCCGCCGCGGGCTCCGAGCGCACGGTGCCGGTGAGCAGGTAGCGCACGCCGAGCTCGCGCGCGACGTCCTGCAGCGGCTTGCTCGTCGCGCGGTACTGGTTCGAGCTGGCGCGCGCGATCACCTGCACACCGGGCACGCCGGCGAGCTTGCTCCGGATCTCGTCCGAGAGTCCGTCGACGACGTACGCGTCCTCCGGACGGCCGAGATTCTCGAACGGCAGCACGGCGAGCCGCTGCACCGCCGGCGCGGCGACGGGAGACGAGGCGGGCGCAGTCGCCGTCGTCGCTTCGGATGAGTCGCGCGTCGCGCTCTTCCATAGTATTGCGCCGACGAGCAGCGCTGCTCCGAGCGCGAGCCCGACGAGCACGGCGCGGCGCCGTGGATCCTGCGACGGTACCGGCGTCGCCGTCGGGGTGAGCTCGCGCGCGCCCGCCGGAGTGCTCGCCCCGAACGCGCCGGGAGTGCTCGGCGTGACGCCGAGCGCCGAAGCGAACTCGGTGGCGAAGGTCATCGCGTCGGTGTAACGCTTCGCGGGATCGGAGTTGAGCACGCGGTCGAGCACGGGCTGCACCGCGTCCACCCAGGGTTCGCCGCCGCCGCGCAGCACGTCGCGCACACCACGCGGGCTGCCGAGCAGCCGATTCGCGATGAGCTCGCGCGCGTTGGTCGTGGCGAACGCGGCCTGCCCGGTGAGCGCCTCGAAGGCGATGAGGCCGAGCGAGTACAGGTCGGAGCGCGCATCGAGCGGCTCGCCGGCGAGCTGCTCGGGGCTCGCGTAGGCTGGCGTGCCGAGCACCATACCGGTGCGCGTGAGCGCCGGTGCGGCGGCCGCCGTGCCATCGGCATCGACAGGCTTGAGATCGCCCATGATCGACCGCGCGATGCCGAAGTCGACCAGCTTCACCGTGCCGACGGAGTGCGGATCGTGCTCCACGCCAGTACGGCACTCGGCGGCGAGCATGATGTTCGCCGGCTTGAGGTCGCGATGGAGGATCCCCCGCCGGTGCGCCGCGGCGAGCCCCGCCGCCGCACCGAGGATGATCTGCGCCGCATCGGCGGGCGGGATCCGTCCCTCGCGGGCGATGCGATCGGCGAGCGACTCGCCTTCGATGAACTCCATCGCGAGGAAGACGTGGCCGTCCCCGGCGTCGCCGAAGTCGTAGATCGCCGCGACGTTGGGGTGCGAGATCCGACTCGCCTGCTCCGCCTCGCGCCGGAAGCGAGCCAGTGCGTCGGCGTCCTGGCCGAGCGCCGGCCGCATGAACTTGAGCGCGGTGGGCCGCTTGAGGCCGACGTGCTCGGCGCGATAGACCTCGCCCATGCCGCCGCTGCCGACGAGCGCGACGACCCGATAGCGGTCGGCGATCAGTCGGCCGATGACTCGGTCGGCCGGTGAGGTCATGTGGATGCGAAGGGAGCGACGATCGGGAGGGAACGGGCGCAGCGCGAATCTAGAGACGGGCCGACGACGGTCAATGTCAGCGCGGCAGTGAGCACCCCGTTGCCGGTACGGCCACCACCTGCACCGAGAGGCTGTCCGGTGCCGCAGGATCCGGGACGAGGGATCCGGCCGGACAGAGCGCCTCGAGCCCGGGAAGCCCGACGAGATACATCGGCTTCGTGCGCGCGACCACGTCGGACGCCGCACCGCTCACGTCGGCGTACCACGCGGGCTTCGCGGTTCCCGTCCAGTACACGGTGAGCCGGTCGCCGAGCCAGAACTTCCCATAGGTCGACAGCGCCGCCATCGGATCGGCGTGCGCCGGCACGACGCTCGTGATGCGCGCGCCGGCCGGCAGCGACTCGAGCCGTCGCACGCTCCGCTCCGCCGGGACGACGTTGGCCTGGATGTGGTAGATGAACGCGTACCACGCGACGTTGAGCGTCAGCATCGCTCCGGCGACCACGCCGAAGCGAAGCGGGCCGCGGACCCCTCCGCGCGATCGCGCGAGCACGCAGACGATCGCCGCGCCGGCGCCGATGAGCAGTGCCGCCACGAGGCGGCTCGACTTCGTGTACACGAGCCACGGGAGCAGCAGGCTCGGCGCGTTCACCCATGTGTTCGACGGTAGCGCGACCTCGGCGTAGCGCAGGACGACGACGGCGAGCAGCACGCACGCCACCGCGATCGGCGCCGCGGCGAGCGGCCGCTTCGACGTGAGGAAGAGGGCGAGGAACATCGGCCCGACGGCGAAGATGTAGCGCTCGTGAATCTTCGCGACGGGATTGATCACCATGGTGTGCCGTGCGGCGGCCAGCACGTAGATCGCCGTCACGGCGACGGCCAGCAGCGCGAGCCAGAGCCGCCGGCGATCAGCGCGCTGCTCGTTCCATCCGCCGAGCAGGGCCACCGCCGGCGCGATCCCCACCCCCAGCGCGAGCGCGACGGCGAGCGAGAGCATCACGCGCGCCATCGGCTTGATCGGCGGCACGAGCGCGCCTCCCAGCTCGTCGGTGTAGAACCGCCCCAGGACCACGCCGGACTGTGATTCGTCCACACCGCGTGCCGTGAGGGCGTGCCGTACGACGAGCACGAGGAGAAACACCGCCACCGGCGCGAGGCGGATCGCGACCGCGGCGAGGCGGGCGCGCGTGTCGCGCTCCGAGACGCGGAGCTGCGTCGTGGCCCAGAGCAGCACGACCGCGGAGTACGCCGCGACGAGCGGTACGGCGAGCGGCTTGGCGAAGTAGGTGAGGGAGAGCGCGACGGCGCACCATGCCGCGTCGCGCGTACGGCCGTACACGAGCAGGCGCCAGCACAGCCAGCAGCTCGCGACGAACAGCGGATAGTAGAGGTTCTCCTCCATGATGAAGACGGAGTACCCTCCGCCCGGCGCGAGCCCCGCGAGCGCGGCGACGGCGAGCGCCTCGCGATGGCCGCCGAGCTCGCGCCCGAGCGCGTACGCTGCGAGCACGACCGCGCTCACCATGATCGCATTCAGTGCGTGCGCGAGCTGAAAGGCGAGGTGCGGGTCGCCGACGTGCAGTCCGAGACTCAGCAGCGCGGGATAGAGCACCGCCGGATAGTCCACGACCTCTCCCGCGACGAGGAAGGGCCGGTGCGACACGAACGACTGCGCGAGCTGCCAGTGCAGCAGCTCGTCGCGGAAGATGCGCGGCTGGCGCACGGGGAGCGCCGCGAGCCACCGGAGCGCCGCGATCCCGAGCCAGAGCCCGAACAGCTGCGCCCCCTCGCGCCGCGTCACGGTCACGGCGGGACCCCGTCGCCGTCCGTCGCCGTGGACATCGAATCCCGAGCCGCGCCGGCGCCCAGTGGATGCCGCATCGTGACGACGAAGCCGATGAGCATCTGCTCGATCACGAGTACGAGGAACAGCGCGGAGAGCGCGAGCGCACGCTCCGCCGGATAGCCGTAGCGCGCCAGCGCGGCGACGAGGACCGCGTCGCGCACGCCGACGCCGGCGATGCTCACGGGGAGCGTCTGCAGGATCGAGATCAGTGCGGCGGACGCGACGAGCAGTGTCGCCGGCACGATGACGTCGAGGGCGCGAAAGAGCAGCCAGATCCGCACCATCACCACCACCGTGGCCGCGACGGTCGCGCCGAGCAGCGCGAGCACGAGCGGCGGATGCACCTCGAGCGTGTCGAGCAGCGCCTGCCAGCGCTCGAGACGCGGCGCGAACGATGCCGGCGCGAGCCGGCGAAGGCGCTCGAGCAGCGCGCGGCGCGACCGGCGGGCCATCAGCGCGGGAACGATGAGCACCATCACCGTGGTGAAGCCCACCGTGGACGCGAGGATCGCGGGCCGCATCGCGGGCGGGAAGACGTCGAGGAACGCCACCAGTCCGACCAGGCTCACCAGCGCGAGCAGCAGGAAATCGAGCAGCCGGTCGAACAGGATGCTGAACAGCGCGGTCGAGAGTGCGCCGCCGTGCTCGCGCAGGTACCACGCACGAACGAAGTCGCCCGACTGGCCGGGCGTCGCCGCGCCGGCGAACTGGCCGATGAGGAAGAGCGTGACGGCGCGACCGAACGACGGCATCGGCATCCCGAGCTCGCCGATCAACCGTCGCCAACGCCACGCCTTGGTGACGACGACGCCGGGAAAGAGCGCGAGCGAGAGCACGAGCGGCGTCCACCGCACCTCGCGCAGGATCGACGCGATGCGGTGCAGATCGCTCGTGGCGAGGAAGTACGCGAGGACTGCCGGACCGATCAGGCGGGTGAGCCAGCGCACCCGATGGCTCATCGACGCGATGGCCCGACGGTGAGCCAGCTCTCCGGCGACCGGAAGCGCAGGTGAGCGATCTGCTCCGAGATGAGGCCGAAGGCGAAGACGAGGAGCCCGCCGAGGAAGAACATGACCGTCGACGGCGGCAGATGCAGCTTCGGCGACCCTGCGGCGACCGACCAGAGATATCCGACCACCGCGAGCGCCTCGAGCAGCACGAACATCGGGAAGAAGATTCGCAGAGGACTGAACAGCGTCGACACGCGCAGCATGATGAGGAGGAAACGGATCCCGTTCCGCATCAGCTTCTGCGAGCTCTGCCCGGTCTCGCGCCGCCGTACGACGATCGGCTCGAAGCGCACGTGGAATCCCGCCTTGGCGAAGGCGAGCGCGCTCGTCGTGGACCAGGAGTACTGGTTCGGGAGCAGGTGCAGCACGTCGAGCATCACGTTGCGCCGCATCGCGCGGAACCCGGAGGTGAGATCGCGCATCTCGATCCCCACCAGGTAGCTCCCGAGCCGGTTGAGTGCGCTGTTGCCGAGCCAGCGCACCGTGTTCTGCTGACCGGCCCGATCGCGCTCGCCGATCACGAGGTCGTACATACCGATCGGCTCGAGCAGCCTCGGGATGTCCGCCGGGTCGTGCTGGCCGTCGCCGTCGAGAAGCACGATCACGTCCCCCGTCGCGGCGCGCACGCCGGTCTTGATGCCGGCACCCTGGCCGAGGTTGTACGGGCGGCGGATGACCCGAGCGCCCGCCGCCTGCGCCCGGTCGGCGGTGTCGTCGGACGACGCGTCGTCCACGACCAGGATCTCGGCGTCGGGACATATCGCACGCGTCCGCTCGACCACGCCACCGATCGTGGCCCCCTCGTTGAACGCGGCGATCACGATGGTCACGCTGAACGGCCAGCGGTGCGCCGAGATCGCGGCAGGCTCCGGGTCGCTACGCGAGTCGAAGTGAACGCTGGGAGCCTGGATGTCGGTCGGCATGGTCGGCGGTTTCGGAACGTCAGACTGCATTGGCGGGTTCTTCCCGGCAAGGTCCACGCGGGATCGATCCCGCAGGGTGGTCGGCCGCCCGAGTGACCACTATTCTCCCCGGATGATCCTCTCCCGTCACGCGCGACGTTTCGGCGCCGCGCTGCTCGTTGCGGCCTGCTCCAAGTCGGCGCCCCCCCCTGCACCACCGCCCCCCGAAGTCCGCGTCGTCACCGTAGGAACCGAGCCGATCGCGAACGTGATCGAGCTGCCGGGACGGATGCAGGCCGTGCGCATCTCCGAGGTGCGGGCACGGGTCGACGGCATCGTGCAACGCCGCCTCTACACGGAAGGGACCGACGTCCGCGAGGGCGAGCCGCTGTTCGCGATCGACCCGCGCGAGCTTCGCGCACGGGCGAGCGCGGCGCAGGCGGCGCTGACGAAGACGGAGGCCACCGCGGCCAACGCGACCCAGGACGTGAATCGCTACAAGGGGCTCGTGGCGCAGCAGGCCCTCAGCCAGCAGGAGTACGACGCCGCCGTCGCGCGGCTGCGCACCGCGGAGGCCGACGTGGCACAGCGCCGTG
>Ga0207662_10001817_pt1 | contig 10478 bp, 10 predicted proteins | sample KBSS33LmetaG_FD_184338 | JGI IMG/M metagenome (GOLD analysis project Ga0207662, IMG submission 184338) | Switchgrass rhizosphere microbial communities from Kellogg Biological Station, Michigan, USA - KBS S3-3L metaG (SPAdes) (version 2) | ecosystem: Host-associated > Plants > Roots >... | reverse complement strand
GTTGCAGGTCGGGCCAACGTTCGACTTTCGCAGCCAACGGTTCGGCGTGGTCGCGTCGGTCGGCGTCGAAATCGCCGGGTCCCGCTGGATCACGGGCGGCGGCGCGCTCACCGATTTCTGAACGCGACCTCGCAAAGATAGTCGACGTCCACGGGAGCGTGGTTGGTCGACACGGCGGTGCAGGCCTGTCCGGAGAGACGAATCGCGGTCATCGACGCATCGGCGTAGTCCCATCCTTCGGCTCCGCTCAGATCGCGTTGCACGATCTGGGCGTCGACGAAGACGACGAGCCCGGTGAAGCCGGAAGGCGGCCCGCAGAGAGGAGAGATGGTGCAGCTATCGTTCGTGGGCACGCCGGTGACCATTCCGCACATCGCGACGCACGACGGCTGGTCCGCGCTGCCGTCGGTCGCCGGGCCGGCGCCGCCGGCGGCGCCAGCGCCGCCCGCGCCGCCAACGCCGATCGATCCACCGAGCCCGCTCGAGCCCGCATCGTCGCTGGTCAGCGATCTCCCGCAGCCGATCGCCAGCACGGTCGCGGTCGCCGCGATCGCAATCCTCGTCGTGCCGAGCCGGACCATGACCTGCCGGCATTATCGCGCCATCGGGTCGGAATGTCTCGCCCGCGCCCCGGCCGGGCCGCGGGCCACTCGTCTCCGACGCGCGCGTTGTTAGCTTGAACGACATGGTGCGGCTGGAGCTGTCCGACGACGAGGCGCTTGAACTGCAGACGGCGCTGACGGCGCAGCTTCACGTCCTGCGCGCCGAGCTCAGCAAGGCGGACATCCGGCACTACAAGCACGATCTGCGGGCGCGCCTCGATCGCCTGGAGCAGATCGCCGCCCGGCTCGAGCGCGAGGCCGACGCGAATCCGACGCAGCCGCCGAACGCCTGGGTTCCCGTCGGCTGAACGCGACGCCGTCAGGGGGGGCCGTCATGCGCACGTACGGCCGTGTTTGCGTATTCGGCGTACACGCTGCGGTCGAGTGGCGTGGGCAGCTTGCTGAGCATGAAGAAAAAAGCTGTCGTGCTGTTCCTCGGCGCCGCCCTGGCGGGGATCATCGCGTTCATGGGAGCGGGCGGCTGCGACGAGACGCAGAACGCCTGGAACTGCTCGGACCTTTGCAATCGCTACCAGGACTGCTTCGACAAGAGCTACGACGTGAGCGCCTGCAGCTCCCGCTGCCAGACCCTGGCCAACAACAACCAGATCCAGGACGAACGGGCGAACGCCTGCCAGAACTGCATGAACCAGAACTCGTGCAACATGGCGACGCCGTTCAATTGTCCTGACTGCCTCGGCATCGTTCCCTGACGACCGCTCGCCGCCCATCGCTTTCGCCAGCGCTTTCGGAGGCTTCGAAAGTCACTTCCCGTCGGCGCCGATCGTGGTCATGCTGCGTAACCGATGACGGTCCGCGCGTCGGGTAACATCGAAGTCGTACCCGCGGACGCGCCCGGCGGCGCGAATCACGTCTTCCGCGCGGTCGCCTTCGTCGAGAACCTGTCGCTCAAGGACCTGGCGGGCGCCTATCCGGAGGCGCGACGCACGGCCCACGAGCTCGGCTTTCGCACGCCGGCCGGCGGCGACGTGTACATCTATCCGTTCGGCGCGGTCGTCTTCCGCGACGTGTCGGTCGCCGAGCGCGACGCCGAGCTGGCGCGCCTCGGGCGGGCGCGCCCCGGCCTGACCAGCGTCACCGTCATCGAGGAGTTCACCGTCCGCGAGGACCCGGGAACCAAGGCGCTGGTCTCGGCGGGCGCGCTGACCATCGACAAGCTCACCACCGATCGCGCCAGCGTCATCGCGCTGACCGTCGCGCAGAGCGCGGCGATGGAATACTACGAGCGCATCGTCGAGGAGATGTTCGCGCGCACGGGCCGCATCGTCGATCGCCTGGAGACGAAGGGGTCGGTTCCCATCCGCACGCGCCCGCTGCACCGGTTCATCGGCACGGCGATCAGCACGCGCAACGAGGTGCTCTCGATCCTCCACCTGCTCGACAAGCCGGACGAGGCCTGGGACGACCCGGGGATGGACCGGATCTACGATGAGCTCCGCGCCGAGTTCGACCTGGTCGACCGGTACCAGGCGCTGGAGCTCAAGCTGCGCAGCGTGCAGGAGGCCCTGGAGCTGGTTCTCGACGTGGCGCGCGATCGGCGGCTGGTTCTTTTGGAAGCCGCGATCGTGCTGCTGATCGTGCTGGAGCTGCTGCTTTCAATATTGCGATTACATTAGGTTTTTTGCGTTCCGGCGCGGTTTTAGCCGCGCTGCGGAAATCGTGTTTTTCCTGACCAATTCGCCGGGTGATGCGCGCACTATTGAGTGAAATGGCGCCAGCCACATTCCGCGTCCTGCAAGGCCAGGCGCGCGACGTCGACACCGACGTCGCGCTGGTCGAGGCGCTGCGTCGTGGCGACTCCCAGGCGGAGCTGGCGGCCTGGAACCGTTTCTCGGTCGGCGTCGATCAGACGCTGCGCCGCCTGCTGGGTCCGGGGCCGGACCGCGAGGACCTGCTGCAGGAGGTCTTCATCCGGTTCTTCCGCCGCATCAACACCCTCCGCGAGCCGACCGCGGTGCGCGGGTTCCTCACCGGCATCTGCATCCACGTCGTGCGCGCGGAGATCTCGCGGCGGCAGCGGCGGCGCTGGCTTTCGCTGACGCCGACGGGCGACATGCCGGAGCTGGCGACCAACTTTCCCGACCTCGACAACCGCGAGGCGGTCACCCGTTACTACACCCTGATCGACAAGCTGGGCGGGAAGGACCGTTCGTACTTCGTCTCGCGCACGCTCGAGGGGATGACGCTGGAAGAGGTCGCCGCCGCGCACGAGGTTTCGGTGTCGACGGCGCAGCGGCGCATCAACCGCGCCACCAAGCGCGTCGCCGCGCTGGTGCGGCGCGATCCGATGCTCGCGCGTTTCGCCCACGACTACGCGACGGAGTCGTCATGAGCCGCGAGGTCGAGGTGCCCGGCATGTCCGACGACGACGCGATCATCGGCGCGATGTCCGACGCCGCCAGCCGGATCGCCGTCGAGGACGCGGGCCCCGGCCCGACGCCCGCGGTCTGGCACCGGCTGCAGCAGCGTCGCGCGCGCACGACCCGTCCGCCCTGGCGCGGCCTTCTGGTCGCGAGCGCCGGCGTGGCGGCCGTGGCCGCGCTGCTGCTGGTCGCGCGCGGGGTTCAGCGCGCGCGTCCGGTCACGTACGTCGTTGCCGACGGCGCAGGTGAACAGGACGGCTATATCCGTGGCGGCGCCGCCGGATCGCGCGTGCAGTTCTCCGATGGAACGCACATCGACATCGGCCAGGGCGCGCGGATATCGGTGCTGTCGCGCGGCCCTCGCGGCGCGCGCCTGCGCGTCGAGGAGGGTGAGGCGCGCTTCGACGTCGCTCACCTACCGCACGCGGCCTGGAGCGTCGAGGCCGGACCCTACGTCGTGTACGTCACGGGCACGGTCTTCGACGTCCGCTGGTCGGGCACCAGCGAGGTGATCGAGGTCCGGATGCGATCGGGATCGGTGCAGGTCGGCGGGCCGTTGCTGCCGGAGCGCGTGACCCTGCGCGCCGGCCAGCGCCTCACCGCCAAGCTCGCCAGCGGCGAACTGCGCATCGGCGACGCGCGAGCCGACGAGACGCACGCCGCCGTGGACGACGGCGCGGCCGCGCGGCCGCAACCCGGCGTTCAGTTGCCCGCGCCGGCCAACCAGCAAGTCGGGACGCCGCCGACCGAAGAAGAGGCGCAGGTCGCGCCCCCGCTGCCACCGCCGCCGCCGCTTCCCGCGCAGGCCGTCCCGACACCGGCGCAGCCGCAGGTGGCGCCGCCGGCCGCAGTGGCCGCTCCGACTCCCGAAGCGCCGGCCCCGGCCCCCGCCGCGGCGGTTCGCGCGGCGCCGATCGCGCGCCGCGGTCCAATTCGCGTCGCCGCGGTCAGCTGGACGCCGCGCACCTGGTCGACCGCCGTCAGCTCTGGCAACGCGGCACGGGTGCTGACCGAGGCCGAGGCGCACGGGCTGGACAAGACCTTGCTCGACGTCGACAGCCCTTCGCTGGTGGCGCTCGCGGACGCCGCGCACTATTCGGGCCGGCCGGAGGTCGCCGCGCGCGCCCTGCTGGCCCAGCGACAGCGGTTCGCGGACACGCCACCCGCGCACGCCGCCGCGTTCCTCCTGGGACGTCTCGCCGACGACCGGGGCGACGTCGCGGCGGGCCTGGCCTGGTATCGCCGGTATCTCTCCGAGACGCCCAACGGGCCCTACGCGGCCGAGGCGCTGGGGCGGAAGATGCTGACCGTCGAACGGATTTCCGGACGTGACGCCGCCCGCAGCGTCGCCCGTGAATACGTCGAACGGTTCCCCAACGGCACCTACATGCTTCAGGCGCACGCGATCCTTTCGAACCCGGCTCCGTGACAAAATCGCACCGCATGCCTCGATGCGGTTTTGGTCGGTACGCGGTGGTTGTCGCGGTGACGTTGCTGGCGTCCGCGCCGGCGCGCGCGGAACCGCCCGCGAACGCGGTGGTCGCGGTGCCCGCGGTGACCAAGGTGACCGTCGTCGATCCGCCCGCCGATGATCGGATCCTGGTCGAGGCCGCGCTGCGGATCCGCGCCGAGCTGGACGCCGCGGGCCTCAGCAACCGCGCGGTGGCGTGCGCGGGCGGCGTGGGCTCGGCGGCCTGCGACGCCAGGGCGACGGCCGCCGCGATCGCGCTGGCGCGCCAGGACGGCCTGGCGACCATCCGCGTGATCGCGACGCTGCCCGACGGGTACGAGCTGCACCGGCTGATCAGCGTCCCGCCGGCGGCGGGTGGCGACGATCCGGCGGTGCTGGCGGTGCGCGCCGTCGAGCTGCTGCGCGACATCTACCTGGACGTCCCGCGCGATTTCCCGCACCGGGATCAGGCGAAGCCGAAGACGGAACCGCCGCCGGTCGTGGTCCAGCCGCTTCCGTGGACGTCGTACAACAGCCACACGCAGATGCGGGTGTTCCTCGGCGCGGCGATGCTGGCGGGGCGCCGCGGCCTGGGGCCGGCCGTCGCGCCGGTCGTGGCGGTGGTCGTTCCGCTGCGCTGGGGGTTGTCGCTGGCGGGAACGGCGGCCGCCCCGTTCGACCGGCTGGTCGGCGACGCATCCGGGTCGGCGTCGACGACGCAGGGACTGCTGATGGTCGGCGGGCGTTACGAGCTGGCGCTCGGACGCGTGACCCCCTTTGCGGCGCTGTCCAGCGGCCTGCACTACATTCGTATCGAGGGAACGCCGCCGCAGCCGATGAACGAGTTCGTGCGCGAAGACAGCCGGGTCGCGCCGCTGTTCGGCTTCGGCGCGGGCGTGTCCGTCTGGTTCTACCGCTGGCTCGCCGCCACCGCGCAGTTCGAATCGTTCTACACGCAGCCGATGACCGACATCCAGGTCAGTGGCGTGGTGGTCGGCCGTTCGGGCGGACCGTCGCTGCTGGCGCAACTCGGGCTGTCGGTCTCGCTCGGCGAACGCTAGCGCTGGTCCAGCTCCAGGATCGTGCCGGTGGCGCCGACGGCGACGACGTGGTCGCGCGTGCCGCCCAGGCCGAACAGTTGGTGACGCGTGGGCGTGGCGACGCGCTGCCAGCGCCGGCCGTCGAAACGGAGCACGATTCCGTTCGGTCCCGCGAGCCAGACGTCGCTGGCCGACGTTCCCCACAGCGCGACCTGCGGCGAATCGCGGAAGGTCGTCGGGAAGAGGGGCTCGCTCATCGCGGGATCGATCGATTGCAGTCGGCGAGGCCGATGGAAGTCGAACGATGCGGCGGCCTGCCAGATCGTGCCGTTCCAGCGCGCGAGCTTGACGCTGACGCCGCTGTAGGCGGCGACCCAGACGTTCGTGGCATCGGATCCCCAGACGGAGGTGAGATCGGCGAACGCCTCGAGCCAGGGGCCGGGCGGTGTCTCGGTGAGCGCGCGCCCGTCCCAGTGCGCGATGTAGCGACGGCCGACGAACCAGACGTCATCTTTTTTCGATGCCCACAGATCGACGAGCCCGCTCGCCGGCGCGCGGACGTTCGTCTTGGTCGGGTTCCATTCGGACGGCAAGGGCGATTGCGATGGACCCGAGACCCCGGGTGCCATCCAGGCGTCATTCCCGCCAGAGCCGACGATCTTTCGGGTCGCCGCGTACGGCACGCACTCCCGGGGGAAGTAGGTGATCCAGCTTTGGCCACGCGCCCGGAGCGCCTCGCAGTCTGCGATAAGCCACGTGTCCGTGTCGTCGTGCGTCCGCTCCGGAGCGGGACCAGCCTGTTTCAGCAGACCCCACGGCGTCGTTCCGCCCTCGGCGATGACGAGCTCCACGGTTCGCGGACGCGGCTCGTTTTCATTTTCGCTCGCGCGCAGGGTGACTGTGCCGCGGCTGGTCGGGTTCGGCGAGGTTGGGACCGACAGGACACCACGGAGGTCGACGTCGGTCACCGGCTTGCTCACCGGCGTCCAGCTCGTGCCGTCGAAGCGGATGATTGTCCCGCGCTCGCCGACGGCGATCGCGCCCTTCGCGGACCACGCCCAGACGGCCCACAGGGGCGTCGCGGGCGCCTCCTTGCGCAAAATGGCGGTCTTGCGGCCGTTGAAACGCCAGATCGCGCCGTGGTCGCACAGATAGGTCCCGCCGGGCGCCGCCGTGCACCTTTCGCCGACCAGCCATCCGTCCTTCTCGTCACGGGCCCACAGGCCGTTGACCCGGATCAGGTCCGCGTCTTTCGGCAACATCACCGGCATCTCGTCGCGCTTGCCGGCATGAGCGGTCCTGAGCAGGGTGTCGTCGGTCAACCACAGCGTCGTCCCCACCGCCGCCATTCGGTATGGGCCGGTGCCGTCGCCGAGGTAGATCGTGGAAGACCAGCGGCCCTCCGACCAGCGCAGGACCCGGTCGCCTTCCGGTTCCTGCGGCTCGTCCATGGGGCAATCGCCGTCGGGATCGTGGCAAGGGCGGTTCGAGGTGTCGATGGAGGGAAGCGAGTTCGCCAGCGTCACGGCGCACACCGCGCCGCCGTCGCACCCGGCGATGCTCGCGATCGGTCCAATCGTCGGCGAGGGCACGGTGCGCCACTGGTCACCCTCGCGGTGCAGGACGACTCCGCCGCCGCCTCCGATCCAGAGATCGTGGGCGTCGCGTCCCCAGATTGAATGCAGCGCTTGCTTGGTGCCGCTGGGCGCGCGGGACCAGCTCTTAGCGTCGCGATGAAGGATCGTTCCCCGTTCGCCGACGGCCCAGACGTCGTCCTTCGCGACCACCCAGACGTCGTAGAGATCCTGGTCCGTGCCGGTTGCCTCCAGCACCGCCTTCTCGCCGCGCAGCGAGAGCACGGTCCCGGCCGCGCCCACGGCCCAGATGTGCGACCCGTCGGGCGTGCCCTTGACCGCGTACAGATCGTTGCGCTGTGCGAGCGGGCTCGACCAGGCGAACCGCACCGGCGCCAGCGGAAGATCGAAGGCATTGGTGGGGTGCGTGCCCGCGGCCAGCCACATGATCAGGCTCGCGGTGAGCATGGGCGTTCAGCGCAGCGGCTGCGACGACATCGTCGTGGCGACGGCCTGGTAGAGGCTGCGCCGCGGGTCGTCGCTGCGGAAGATCAGCCGGAAGAAATCGTGCAGCGGCTTCACGCGCGGCAGGATCGGCGTCAGACGTCCCGCCGCGACGTCGGGGCCGATGAGGTACTTCGGCAGCACGGCGACGCCGTCACCCGCCAGCACGGCCGCGCGGATGGCGGCGGTCGTCCCGAGATAGACGAAGCGGCCGAACGTCAGGCGGTCGCCGCCACCGGTGGAGTCGCGCCAGTACGCGTACAGCGGCAGCGCCGACCGTTCGTCGAGCAGCGTGTGGGCCGCGGCGTCGGCGGGGCGCCGCAGCGGCAGGCGCCGCAGCAGCGCGGGCTGGCCGACGAAGACGTAGTCCTCCCGGTGCAGGCGGACCGCGTCCAGCTTCGGATCATCCATGCGCATCGATCCGACCGCGCAGTGCACTTCACCGGTGCGGACGCGGATCAGCAGATCGCTGCCCGAACCGAAGTAAAGGTGAATCGTCAGCTGAGGATGCTGGCGGCGCAGGAGCGGCAACATCGGAACGATCCACGACATGCCAAGCTCGTGCCGCGTGCCGAGCACGAGATCCTGCGGCGGCGGTCCGGTCTCGCCGCGGCCCGCGCGCAGGCTCGCCTCCGCGGCCTCGAGCGCCTGCTGCGCGTAACCGAGCATCGCCAGGCCCGCCTCGCTGAGGGACACCCGTCGCGTGGTGCGGTGAAACAGCGCCTGTCCCACCTGTGCTTCGAGCTGCGCGATGCGCTGTCCGAGCGCCGCGGGTGTCAGCGCCACCGCGCGCGCCGCCGCGCGAAAGTTGAGAAGCCGTGCGGCTTCTACGAAACATCGAAGTGATTCGATAGATGGGGGCGGCGACGACATGAGGTTGACGGCATTGTGCCATTGCTGGGCGCGAGTCGTTCACGGGACAATGATCTCGTGTTGGGGCTGGTCGCTGCGCTTGTTTTTCAGGTGCTGCAAGCGACGCCGACCGCCGCGCCCGAGCCCGCGGCGCGTGCGAATCCGCCGGCGCGCCGTCGCGCGACCATCGCCGCCGTCGGCGACGTCATGTTCGGCCGCTACAAGATCGACGACGAGGGCGAGCGGACCTACCGCGCCACTGTCCGCGGCGATGCGTTTCCCGGCGTTGCGCCGCTGCTCCGCGACGCGGACCTCGCGTTCGCGAACGTCGAGACGCCGATCATGTACGAGCCGGCGACGTTCTTCAGGGTGCATCAGAGTCTGACCTTCCGCGCGGATCCGGCGCGCGCCGGCGAGCTCGCGCGCGCCGGGTTCGACGTGATCTCGCTGGCCAACAACCACGTTCACAACCTGGGCGGCGGCGGCGCCGCGGAGAGCCGCGTCCACCTCGAGCAGGCCGGGATCGCCGTCGCCGGCGCGGGCGCGGACGTCGAACAAGCGTTTCAGCCCGTTCTGCGGCGCGAGGGCGGCCTCAAGATCGCGTTTCTCGCCTACACGTTGTGGCACAACGCGCTCAGCCCCGTCACGCCCGAAGGCGTGGTCGCGCACATCAGCGTCGGCGATCTGCTTCATCGCGTTCCGGACGCCGTGCGCGCGGCGCGCGCCGAGCTCGGCGCGGACTTCGTCGTCGTGTCCGTGCACTGGGGGACCGAGTTCGAGGCGCATCCGGGGCCCAGCCAGATCGAGGCGGCGCACCTGCTGGTCGACGCGGGCGCCGATCTGGTGCTGGGTCACCACCCGCACGTCCTGCAGGACATCGAGCGCTACCACGGCGGCGTGATCGCGTACTCGCTCGGCAACTTCGTCTTCGACGAGGGGTTCCTGAGCCGGCGCCAGACGATGATCCTGCACGCCACGCTGGACGGCACCGGCACGTTGCGACGGGTCACCGACGTCTCGATCACGCCGGTCATCATCGGCCACATCGATCACGTGCCGCGGCCCGCGTCCGGACCGGACCGGGACGCGCTGCTGAAAAAGCTACGCGAACTTGCGCCCGGCATTCCGGTCCGCGCCGCGCCGGGATCGGGGCTCCGCGCCAGCCGTTAGAACGCGGGCGACTACTTCGAACCGATTCGGCGCGTCAGCTCCGCCTGCATTTGCGGCGGGGCGGCGATCATGGCGGCCGGATAGGTGTGGCCGGCGACCATGTTCGAGTAGATCTGGTCCGCCTCCTTGGCGTTCAGCGCCAGGCCGGAGATGTATTCCAGCTTGAGGCTGAAGTCGCGGTTGACCGGCGAGCCGGCGAGCCACTTCGTCATGTCGCGGCCGTTGGTCCCGTAGGTCGCGAGCAGATCGACCGCGCCCGTGATCTTCACGTCGCGCAGCGATTGTCCGAGCTGCGGCGTCGCCGCCATGCGCATCTCGATCGCGCCGGCGTCCACGTGCATCGGCTCGTTGCCGCCGACCAGCACGACGTCGTAACCCTTGCCGCCCGTGATCGTGTTCCACACGGTGCCGTCAGGGAACGCGTCGATGAATGTCTTCATCTGGATCTGGATGGCGGCCTCGTTGGTCTCGTAGAGCGGGACCCACTGGCTCGCGAGCCCACCGGGGTTCAGGTGCGCCTTCACGATCTGGTAGTACTCGCGCGAGAACAGGATCGAGTTGCCGCGGACCCAGGGGTGGATGGGATCCGACGTGATGATGTCGAACTTCTCGCGAGTGGTCGCGAGGAAGTGCCGGGCGTCGTCGAACACGATCTGCACCTTGGGGTTGGAGAGTGCGGCGTAGTTCTCCTTCGCGAACTGATTGGCGGCGCCCACGACGTTCGGTTCGATCTCGCAGATGACGATGCGCTTCACCTCGGGATAGAGGGTCAGTGAGCCGGCGGTGATGCCGGCGCCCAGCCCGACCACCAGCACCGATTCGGGGTGCGGGTGCAGCAGGCCTGACAGGTGGCCGATCAGCCGCTCGGTGCGCAGGTCGTTGGGGTTGTTGCTCGCCTCGAC
>Ga0207662_10001812_pt1 | contig 10491 bp, 9 predicted proteins | sample KBSS33LmetaG_FD_184338 | JGI IMG/M metagenome (GOLD analysis project Ga0207662, IMG submission 184338) | Switchgrass rhizosphere microbial communities from Kellogg Biological Station, Michigan, USA - KBS S3-3L metaG (SPAdes) (version 2) | ecosystem: Host-associated > Plants > Roots > Rhizosphere... | reverse complement strand
CGCGCTCGACGCCGTGGTGGTGGCGCTGGGCGGCGGCGGCCTCATCGGCGGCGTCGCCGCCTGGTACGCGGGACGGACGCGCATCGTCGGCGTCGAGCCCGAGAAAGCGCCGACCCTCACCGCCGCCCTGGCCGCGGGCGCGCCCGTGGATGCGGAGGCGGGCGGCATCGCCGCCGACTCCCTGGCCCCGCGCCGCGTGGGCACGCTCACGTTCCCGATCGCCCGGGACCACGTGCAACGTGTCCTCCTCGTGCGCGAGGACGAGATCCGGGCCGCCCAGCGCCTGCTCTGGGACCGCCTGCGCATCGTGGCCGAGCCGGGCGGGGCCGCCGCCCTGGCCGGAGTCCTCTCCGCCGGATACGATTCACGGCCGGGAGAACGAATCGCCGTCGTCATCTGCGGCGGCAACACGGAGGCGGTCGATTTCGATCGGCCTGCCCGCATCGCCTGAGGAGGTGGCCATGTCCGTGTCGGAGAGACTGCGCGCCGCCGGGATCACCCTGCCCGCGCCCACGGCGCCGGGAGCGGTCTACGTCCCCACTGTCCAGACCGGGAACCTCGTCTTCGTGGCCGGCCACATCGCGCGGCGCGAGGGCAAGCCCGTGGTCGGGCGGCTCGGGGCGGGCATGGCCACCGCGGAGGGACGCGAGGCGGCGCGGGCCATCGCCATCGACCTCATGGGCACGCTGCAGGCCGCGCTGGGCGACCTCGAGCGCGTGCGGCGCATCGTCAAGCTCCTCGTGCTCGTGAACAGCGCGCCGACCTTCACCGAGCAGCACCTCGTGGCCAACGGGGCCTCGGAGCTGCTGGTGGAGATCTTCGGCGAGCGGGGCCCGCACGCGCGCAGCGCGTTCGGGGTGGCCCAGATCCCGCACGGGGCCTGCGTCGAGATCGAGATGATCGTCGAGGTGGAGGGAGCCTAGGCTTCGACCGGCTTCGCCGGCGGATGGAAGAGGAAGGCGAGCGCGAGCGCGGCCGCCGAGCCCGCGGCCAGCGGCACCAGGAACAGCCCGTGGAAGTCCGTCACGCCGTTCTTCGTGAAGACCTCCTGGATCAGCATCGGGCAGATCGAGTTCGCGACCAGGGCGCCGATGCCGAGGATCATCACGTTGAAGAGGCCCTGGGCGCTGGCGCGCACGTCCTTCGGGAAATAGGCGTCCACGAAGATGTAGACGGTCGCGAAGAAGAAGGCGTAGCAGATGCCGTGGAGGATCTGCACGAGGATGATGAGCCCCGTGTGCTGGGGCAGGAAGGCCCACACCGCGAAGCGCACGGGGTAGCCGAGGATGCCCACGATCATGGTGGCGCGCCAGCCCAGGCGCTTGAGCGTGCCCCCGAGGATGAACATCGTGAGGATCTCCGCGATCTGGCCGATGCTCATGACGGGCATGATCCAGTTGCCGGGGATGCCCACTCCGCCCGCGCCGCGCGGCGTGCCCAGGAACACGCCCGCCCAGTTGAAGTAGCAGTTGTGGACGAAAGAGTCCACGAAGGTGACGACCCACAGGACCAGGATGAAGGGGTGCTTCAGCAGCTTCAGCGCCTCCAGCCAGGCCAGCTTCTCCACCGCGCCGCCTTCGGCCTTCTTCGGGGGCGTGTGGGGCAGGGTCAAGCTGAACGCGGCCAGGAGGAGGGACGCGATGCCGGCCACCCCGAATGTCCAGCGCGCGCCCGCCTGCAGCGCGGGCCCGGTGAGCCCGGAGTTGAGGACCGTGCCCAGCCATTCGACGAACCCCTGCGGGTTGGCCGCGCTCACCTTGTCCCAGTCCACGAGGATGAACGTGAACGGCCAGGCGGCGAGGATCCAGCCGATGGTGCCTCCCATGCGGACGATGCCGAACTCGCTCTGGGCGTCCTTCATGTTGGCGAACGAGATCGAGTTCGCGATCGAGATCGTGGGCACGTAGAGGAGGCAATGGACGAGCATCAAGAGGAAGAACGGCCAGAACGACCTCGTGAAGGCGCAGCTGAGGATGGCCAGGCCGCCCACGAAGTGGCTGAAGGCGAGGAACTTCTCCGAGGCGAAATTCCGGTCCGCGAACTGGTTGCTGAAGAACATCCCGACGATGGCCGCGATGGGAAACGCGTTCAGGATCCAGGACTGCTCGGCCGGGGAGAACCCCAGGCTGGGCAGGTAGCCGAAGATCAGGGGGAGCCACGCCCCCCAGATGAAGAATTCCAGGACCATCATCACGAACAGCTTCAAGCGGATTGGATTTCTCATAGGCCTCGTGGGTGAAGTGCCTCGGGTGCGCCGAGCTTAGAGGAGGCCCGGCGCCGTGGCAAGGCGCCGAGCGGCACCGGCGGCCACCACCGCGTCGGTGGCTGCGGGCGGCAAGAATTCGATAGCGGGGCCCGGAGACGCCGGCCTAGAGTTCCGGCCGGAGGTGTCGATGCATCGTGCCGCGGGACGTGTGGCCGTCTTCGCCGTGGTCGTCGTGGTGGGTTCCGGTGCCGCGAAGGCGCAGGCCCCGTCTCCCTCTCCGTTCGTTTCGCCCTGCCTGGCCCCCGAGTACCGGCAGTTCGACTTCTGGGTGGGGGACTGGGACGTCCTCGACCCCGCGGGGAACGTGGTCGGCACGAACAAGGTCACGCGCGAATACGACGGCTGCGTCGTGCAGGAGCACTGGGAAGCGCGCGGGCCGCAGAAGCAGATCGGGTCGAGCTTCAACACCTACAACCCGGGGACGCGACAGTGGCATCAGACCTGGGTGGACAGCACGGGCGGGTTCCTCCTGCTCGACGGCGCCTTCGCGGACGGACGGATGGTCCTCTCCGCCGACATGACCAACAAGCGTGGCCGCCTGAAGCACCGAATCGCCTGGACTCCGCAGCCCGACGGCCGCGTGCGGCAGTTCTGGGAGACTTCTTCCGACGACGGCCAGACCTGGAAGCCCTCTTTCGACGGGATGTACGTGCGCGCGAAGCGCTGACGCGGCTTCAACACCCGCCGTTGACGCGGAGGCGCGCCACCGTATCCGTCCGCGCCCGCCGCCGCAGCTCGGAGGGCGTGATCCCGAACGTCCGGCGGAAGGCGGCCGTGAAGTGGCTGTGGCTCGCGAAGCCGAGGTCGAGGGCGACGGCGGTGAGATCGCTGCCCGGCTCCGCCACCCGCTCCAGCGAGGCCTGGAGGCGCAACCGCAGCAGCCAGCGATGCACGGGTCCGCCCGTCGCCTGGCGGAAGGCCCGGCAGAGCTGGAAGGGCGAGCACTCCGCGCGGCGGGCCAGATCGTTCAGGGTGAGGCGCTGATCGAGGTGCAGGAGTGCGTGCGTGCGCACGCGCTGCACGACGTCCGGCGCCGTCGAGCGCTTCGACGGAACCACGCGGAGGCGTGGGGAGAGGCTGCGCGACTCGTACGACCGGCGCAGGACGCGCGCGAGCACGTCCAGCATCACCTCCTCCACCCGCACGCAGTCGGGGGCGGCCGGACCGTCGAGGTGATGCGCCACCAGGCGCTGCTGCGCGTAGGCCACGGGATCGGTGGGTCCGTGGCGGAAGCGGAACGCACGCTGCGGCCGGTCTTCCACCGCGGGATCGAGGCGGCCGACCAGGTCCATCACCACCGCGGCGTCGAAGGAATACCAGTCGCAGCGGTCCCCTTCCGGGCTCAGGAGCCGCCGCCGATAGGGCTCGTGAGGGTTGTAGTAGGTCACCACCGTGGGGTCGGCGATGAACGGCCGCTCGCCTTCGTGTTCGATCCAGACGCTGGTGCGCGGGAACACGAACTCGTGCCGCCGCATCTGGCCCGCCTCCGCGAAGTCCGGGTGATCGCGCCCGATCGCGAAGCTTCCGGCGCGCAGCGCGCCCGTGTCGACGCGGAGGCGCGAGGGAGGGGCGGCCGTGGTCACGCGCCGGGCTAGTCCTGGGGCGGACGGACGGGCGGCAAGGTGGCGACGTCGGTCCCGCTGAACTCGAGGATCGCGCGGTTGCCCTTGTACTCCATCTCGTCGTGGATGCCGACCTTCGACGTGTAGTACCCGCGGGCCGTCCACGACTTCAGCTCCACGAAGAAGCGCTGGCCCACCGTCTCCGGCTTCTCCGCCGCGGGCTGGCGCCGCTCTTCCGGCTCTTCGGTCGGGATCTCCGCTTCCGTGAGCGGCTTCGCGATGCGCTCGAGCAAGGCGGTCTGCTCCGCGGGCGAGCTCTCCAGGAACGTCTTGCCCGAGGTCTCGCGGGCCAACGCATCGACGGTGGCGAGCCCGGCCTTCCAGCGCTCGCGATCCGCCTTCAGGATCGGGATGGCGGGGTCGTACTGAGCGAGGCGGCCGTCGATGTAGCCGGCGACGCCGGCCGCGCGCGCCCCGCCGGAGTGGGCGTCGGCCGGGATGATGATCTCCACCAGCTCGTCGAGCAGCGCCATCTCCGGCGCGCTGAAGAAACGGCCCGCGGCCGCCGCCGCCGTCTTGCCGGCCGTGCTCGCCGCCGTGGCCTCCGCGGCTTCGGCCATTCCACGCGGAAGCAGCGGCGTCGCCGCCGCCACCGCGGCCAGCTTGAGGGCGTCGCGCCGCGTGACCGTCACAGGTTTCCCTTCCGCAGCTCGTCGGCCAGGTAATCACAAGACCGCCAGGCCAGGGCCATGATGGTCCAGGTCGGGTTCTGGCAGGACGCGCTCACGTGGCTGCTGCCGTCCACCACGAAAAGGTTCTTGACGTCGTGCGATTGCTGGTGCTGGGTCAGCACGGACGTCTTGGGGTCGTTGCCCATGCGCGCGGTGCCCAGCTCGTGGATGGACCAGCCCTCGGTCAGGATCTTGCGGTCGTGGTCCACGACCTCGATGCCCGCCTCGTCGAAGATCTCCTTCGCGGTGTTGGCCATGTCCGCCGCCATCTTCTTCTCGTTCTCGCCGAACTTGAAGTCGAAGCGCAGGACGGGGACGCCCCACTTGTCCTTGACCTCGGGGTCGACGCTCACCGCGTTCTCGTAGCGCGAGAGCACCTCGCCGAAGCCGCCCATCCCGATGGTCGCCCCTTCGTACTCGCGGACCGACTTCTTGTAGGCGGCTCCGAAGCCGGGCGCCCGCGAGGCGCCGGGGAACATGCCGGTGCCGGAGCTGCCCTCGAACCCGTAGCCGCGCAGGAAGTCCTTCTGCTTGTCCTTCAGGTTGCGGAAGCGCGGGACGTAGAAGCCGCCCGGCCGCCCGTCGTCCAGGGTGCGCGGCTTGCCGACGAGGTCCTTCACGAAGCCGTCCACGCCCGGGCCCATCACGTGCTCGCAGAAGTTGTGGCCCACGTGCCCGCTGGAGTTCCCGATCCCGTTCGGGTGCGCCGCCGACTTCGAGTTCAGGAGCAGGCGCGCCGACTCCAGCGTGGACGCCCCGACCACGACGACCCTGGCCCGCGCTTCCATCGTCGTGCCCGTGGCCGCGTCCACGAAGGAGACGCCGCGCGCCTTGCCCGTCGCGGGATCGACCGTGATCTCGCGCGCGATGGAGCCCGTGCGCACGATCAGGTGACCCGTCTCCAGGGCGGGATAGATGAGGCCGGTGGGGGAGTCGAAGGCGGCGTGGATGTCGCAGCCGCCCGCGCGCCGGTTGCAGGCCCCACGCCCGAAGCAGCGGCTGCGGAACTTGTTGTGCTTGAGGCCGTCGGTGGTCACCCCCGCCCGGTAGGGCGTCAGGACCTTGCCCGACTTCGCCATCGACTGCCGCAGCCTCACCTCGGCCGCGTTGAGCCGGGTCGCGCGCTGGAACTTGCTGTCGGGGAGATGGGCCAGACCTTCCGGATGCCCGGAGATGCCGAGGTAGAGATCGACCTTGTCGTAATAGGGCTCGATGTCCGCGTACGAGATCGGCCAGTCCTCGCCCCAGCCGTCGTGGCTCTTGCCCTTGAAGTCGTAGTCGCTCAGGCGCAGGGCCAGGCGTCCCCAGATGTTGGTCTTGCCTCCGAGCACGCGCGCCCGCACCCACGCGTAGCTCGTGCCCGTGTAGGGATGCTCCTTCTCGTCCACGAGGATGTTCTTCGAGTAGTCGGAGCCGCTCCAGCCCTGGACGTAGGACTGCACGGTCTTCCAGGGCGAATCCTTCGGCGCGTAGGGCGGCTTGCGCAGCGCGTATTCCGCCCCCCGCAGCGCGTGCGACGTGTACGGCATGTCGCCGCGGCGCGGATGGTCGTAGGGCCACTCCAGCGACTTGAGCTCCGCGGTCGTGTCCACCTGCTTGCCCGCTTCCAGCAGGAGGACGTCGAGCCCGTGCGAGGTGAGCACGTGGGCGGCCATTCCGCCGGCCGCGCCCGAGCCCACGACGATCGCGTCGTAGGTGCGCTTCAGATCCACGACCCGGGGAAGCGGAGGGGGGACGCGCAGCAGCGTCATCGGAGTGGGTGGAAGTCTATCATTCGGTGGCCGGAAGCAGGCGCAGCGCGCCGCACATCTCGACGAGGGTGTCGATCGCCTTGGCCGGGCCCGAGCACCGCGCGCGCACGCCGCCGTTCGCGCCGATCTTGTAGGCGCGCACCTCCGCATCCACGACGTCGGGTGAAGAGGGCCGGAGCACGACCTGGAAGCCGCCCTCCACCTCCGACCCTTCGGGCTTGGAGCGCCGGCCCGGGATCGTCGAGTCCTTGACCGCGGCGTCCAGCGTGCGCACGGGCGACTTCTCGACCTGGACCTGCCAGGCCACGAACGAGTTGAACGGGCGTGAGTAGACGTCCTTCTGTTCTCCCGTCTTGTTCAGGTTCGCGTCCTTGGGGACGCGGATGGCGTAGCGGACCCGGTTGAGGTCGCCGCCGCCGATGATCGTCCCCTCCGCATTCGCCAGCTCCAGGGCCGGGGACTGCGGCCAGGCCGCGGGTGCGACGAGAGCCAGAAGCAGGACGGCGCGGCGGGTGAAGATGGCGTTCATTGGAGCCTCCTTGGTCGACCAGGCCTCGTGGGCCTTTCCCATTGTCCGCCTTCTGGACTCCTTCGTTAACGCCCCGGGCTACGCTCGGGCACAATGGCGGCCGATGCTCCGCGTCCTCGTCGTGGACGACGAGAAGAACATCCGCTCGACCCTCGCCCTTGCCCTCGAGAGCGCCGGCTGCACGGTGGGCCTCGCCGCCAACGCGGAGTCCGCGCTCGCGCACGCCGAGCGCGAGCCTTTCGATCTCGCCCTCGTCGACCTGAAGCTGGCCGAGAGCTCCGGCCTCGACCTCATCCCCAGGCTGGTCGGGGCCAGCCCGGGCCTCGACATCGTGGTCATCACTGCCTACGCGACCATCGACACGGCGGTGGAGGCGATGCGCCGCGGCGCCGTGGACTACCTGGCCAAGCCCTTCACGCCCGCCCAGATCCGCCACCTGGTCGACCGCACGACCCGGCGGCGCGCGCTCGTACGCCAGGTACGCGACCTCGAGGGCCAGCTCGCGGACGCGGTGCCCGAGCTGGAGCTGGCGACGCGCGCGGCCGCGCTCCAGGCCGCCCTCGACACGGTACGCCGGGCCGCGGGCGCGGAGGCGGCGGTCCTCCTGCGCGGCGAGAACGGCACCGGGAAGGGTGTCCTGGCCCGCCTCCTCCACGCGAGCAGCCCGCGCGCCGGGGGACCGTTCGTCGTGGTCCATGCCCCGACCCTCTCGGAAGAGCTGCTGGCCAGCGAGCTGTTCGGTCACGCCCGCGGCGCGTTCACGGGCGCGGTGAAGGACCAGCCGGGCAAGGTCGAGGCCGCGCACGGCGGCACCCTCTTCCTCGACGAGATCGCGGAGATCGCACCCAGCCTGCAGGCCAAGCTCCTGCGCTTCCTGCAGGACAAGGAGTTCGAGCGCGTAGGGGAGACGCAAACGCGCCGCGCGGACGTGCGCGTGGTGTCCGCGACCAATCGCGACCTGGACGCGGACGTCGCGGGCGGGCGCTTCCGCGAGGACCTCCTGTATCGCCTCAACGTGATCGAGATACGCGTGCCGGCCCTGCGCGAGCGGCGCGAGGACATCGTCCCCCTGGCCCGGCACTTCGTCGCCTTCTTCGCCCGGCAGGCGCGACGGGCGCCGCCGGAGCTCTCGCCGGAGGCGCAGGCCGCGCTGCTGCGCTACGAGTGGCCCGGCAACGTGCGCGAGCTGCGCAACGCGATGGAACGCGCGGTCGTGCTGATGGAAGGGCACGTGCTCGACGCCTCCGCGCTCCCGCGCAAGGTCGCGGACGCGCCCGCCGCCGGGCCCGCGCTCGGGGAGGACGTGACCCTGGACGATCTCGAGAAGGAGCACATCCGCCGTGTGCTCCTGCGCGCCGCCAGCCTGGAGGACGCCGCGCGCATCCTCGGTATCGACCCCTCGACGCTCTGGCGCAAGCGCAAGCGCTACGACATCTGACCGCTCGCCGATCAGGCGAGGCCGGACAGATGATGTTCGCCGGACTCGACCGCGGGCAGCGTGAACCAGATGCTGGTGCCCGCTCCGGGCGCGCTATCCACGCCGATGTCGCCGTGGTGCGCGCGCACGGTCTCCCGCGCGATGAAGAGGCCGAGGCCGGCCCCGCCCACGTCCGCGCCGGGCAGGCGGAAGAACTTCTCGAAGATCCGCGGCTGGAACTCGCGCGGGATGCCCTTGCCCGAGTCGGTCACGCGCAGCGTGACGTGGCCGTTCGGCCCCTCGACGGCGATCAAGCGAACGACGCCTCCCCGCGGCGTGTGGCGAATCGCATTCGAGACGAGGTTCACGAGGACGAGATGGATGCGCTCGCGGTCGGCGGCGACGCGCGGCAGACCCGGCGGCGCCTCCTGGCGCAGCTCCACGCCCGCCTCCGCGGCGGCCGCACGCTCGGCTTCGCGCGCGGTTTCCAGGAGGGTCTCGACCTCGATGGGCTGCGGCCGCACGTCCAGCATCCCGCCCTCGATGCGGGAGAGGTCGAGCAGGTCGTCCACCATCGCCTGCATGCGCTCGCAGTCCTCGCGCGCGCCGTGCAGCAGGTCGGCCTGCTTCGCGTTGAGGGGGCCGGCCGCCTCCTCGAGACAGAGATGGACGGCCATGCGCAACGACGTCAGGGGCGTCCGGAACTCGTGGGCCACCGTGGCCACGAGATCGGTCTTGAGCTCGTCGAAGTGGCGGAGGCGCGTGACGTCCTGCAGGGTGACGGCGACGCCGGTGATGGCACCGGCGGCATCGTAGAGCGCGCTGCCGCGAGGGAGGAACTGGCGCTCCGCTCCGCTCACAGGCAGGCGCACGACCTCCTCGTATCCCTGGGACACGTAGGGGCCGCGGCCGGCCAGCACGTGTCCGCGCGCGCGCTCGATCGCCGCGCGCGGAGCCGGATCCACGTCGCCGAGGCGGGCGGCCTGTTCATCCGCCGGAAGACGCAGGACGGTCCGTGCCGCCTGGTTGGCGGCCAGGATGCGGCCGGCGGCGTCGAAGACGACCACCGGATCGGGAAGGCTCTCGATGGCGGCATGGGACGCCTGGCGTGCCTGTACTACTGCGCCCAGCGAGCTCTGCTCGAACTCGGCCAGCCGCTCGGCCATGGCGTTGAAGTCGGCGGCCAGGGCCGCGATCTCGTGCGTCCCCTCGACTCGGGCCCGTGCCGCGAAGTCCTTCTCCCCGATGCGGCGCACGGCGTGGGTCAGCACGTTGAGCGGACGCAGGGCGCGCGTGATGGCGCGGCTGGTGGTGGCGATGGCAAGGGCGAGCGCGAGCACGGCCGCGGTGAGGGTGGCCATCTCCAGGCGGCGCGCCACCGCCTGCGCGTGCTCGCTCTTCCGCACCATGGCCGCCTGGTTCATGTCGAGGATGCGGTCGGCGGACTCCTTCAGATCGAGGAACCGGGGCTGGAGCTCGCGGAAATAGACGTCGGCGGGCTGCGGTGACGGGTCGGCGGCGAACGCGGCCAGCTGCGCCTGGTAGTCGTCCCAACGGCGGCGCAGCTCGGCCGCGGCTTCGCGCTCTCCGCTTTCGGTGAGGTTGCCTTCTTCGACGCGCAGCTCGGACTCGAACGCGCCCCGATGGTGGGTGATCTGCGCGACCGCCCTTTCCGGGTGCCCAGCCACGATGAAGAGCGCGGCGCTGTCGATCCGCTCCGCCGCCTCCTTCATGCGCTGGGCGGCGAGCACGCTGCGGTAGTTGGCGGTGAGGATGTTCTGGGAGGCGGTGCCGAGCGAGCGGAGCGTCTGCAGGGCCAGCGCCCCCACCACGAGCACGGCCACGACGAGCGGGACCTGGGCCAGGAGCAGCCGGGCGCGGAGCGTCACGGCTCGCTATCATCCTCCTCTTCGGTGGAAACGACGTAGAGGTCGAACCCTTCCGCCTCCGCCACCATGCGGTTCACGAAGTCGCCCACCATTCGCTTCCAGCGCGGGCGGCGCGAGCGGCCGATCATGATGTAGGCGACGTTGTGCGACCGCGCGAAGTCGAGCAGCGCCGCTACCGGGTCTCTTCCCTTCAGGCGCACGACCTCGGCGCCCATCTCCTTCGCCTTCTCGATGTTCTCGAGCAGGTGGCGCTGGGCAGCGGAATCGATGCGGTCCGGAGACTCCGCCGGCGTCTCCACGTAGACCACGAACCAGTCCGTGTTGAGGCGCCCGGCGAAGCGCGATC
>Ga0207662_10001811_pt1 | contig 10492 bp, 7 predicted proteins | sample KBSS33LmetaG_FD_184338 | JGI IMG/M metagenome (GOLD analysis project Ga0207662, IMG submission 184338) | Switchgrass rhizosphere microbial communities from Kellogg Biological Station, Michigan, USA - KBS S3-3L metaG (SPAdes) (version 2) | ecosystem: Host-associated > Plants > Roots > Rhizosphere... | reverse complement strand
CTTCGGGCGGCTGAAGCCGGGCGTGTCCGTCGCCGCGGCCACCGCCGAGATGGACGTGATCCGCGAGCAGATGCGCAAGGAGCATCCGCAGGACTACGAGGCCGGCTCGATCGCGATCGTCCCGCTGCGTGACGCGCTGACCGGCAACGTGCGCACGGCGCTCCTCGTGCTGCTCGGCGCCGTCGGCTTCGTGCTGCTGATCGCCTGCGCCAACGTCGCCAACCTGCTGCTGGCGCGATCGGTCACGCGGCAGCGCGAGCTGACGCTGCGCAGCGTGCTCGGCGCGGGGCGCCGGCGCATCGTGCGGCAGCTGCTGACGGAGAGCCTGATGCTCAGCGTGACGGGCGCCGCGCTCGGCGTCGCCTTCGCGCGCATTGCCGTCGACGGCCTCGTGCGCTTCGCCCCGGTCACGCTGCCGCGGCTCGATCGCGTGGCGATCGACGCGCGGGTGCTGCTGTTCACGGCGGCGGTGGCCCTCGTCACCGGCGTGCTCTTCGGGCTCGTCCCGGCGCTGCGCGGAGCGTCGGCCGGCCTGCAGCAGACCCTGGCCACCGACTCGCGGTCGAGCGTCGGGGGATCGTCACGCGCGCAGTCGGCGCTCGTCGTCGCCGACATCGTCCTCGCGCTCGTCCTGCTCGCCGGCGCCGGGTTGATGCTGCGAACCGTCGTTTCTCTGACCCGCACGAGCCCCGGCTTCGTCGCCGACGGCGTCCTCACGCTGCAGTATTCGCTCGTCGGGCAGGCCTACGCGGAGGATGCGGCGGTCGTCTCTTTTCAGGACCGCACGCTCGAGAAGATTCGCGCGCTGCCGGGGGTCGCCAGCGCCGCCCTGACGGACCAGGTTCCGTTCGGCGGCAATTATGACTGCCGCGGCTTCCACGCGAAGGGACGGATGAAGCCGAACACCGTGGACGACCCGTGCCTGGAGCGGTACGGCGTGACGTCGGATTACCTGCGGGTCATGGGCATTCCGCTGCTGCGCGGCCGCTTCGTGTCGCCGCAGGACGTTGCCACGTCCCAGCCGGTGATCGTCGTTTCGGAAGCGACGGCGAAACTCGTGTGGGGCAACGACGATCCGATCGGCTCCGAAGTGCGGTTCGGCAATGCCGAGAAAGGCACGTGGTACACGGTCGTCGGCGTCGTCGGCGACGTGCATCACGAAGACGTGACCCAGCCGGTGACCGCCGCGTTCTATCACTCGGAAGCGCAGTTCACCGATTCTTACCTGGTCGCACTGGTCAAGGCGTCCAACGGCGACCCGGCCACGCTTGGCGCTGGGGTGCGACAGGTCCTGCGGGAGCTCGATCCGACGGTGCCGGTCTACCAGGTCGACACGCTGCCCGCGCTGGTCGAGCAGGCCTCGGCGCAGCGGCTCTTCGTCATGCGCCTGCTGGCCGGCTTCGCGCTCGTCGCGGTCCTGCTGGCGGCCATCGGGCTCTACGGCGTCGTGTCCTACGGGGTGTCGCAGCGCACCCGCGAGATGGGCGTGCGCGTCGCGCTCGGCGCGCAGCGCCGCGACGTGATGCGCCTGGTCCTGTCGAGCGGGTTCGTCCTCGTAGCTGTCGGTCTCGTGCTCGGCCTCGCCGCCGCGATCGCGGCGACGCGCTTCATGGACGCGCTCGTCTTCGGCGTCAGTCCGGTCGATCCGCCGACCTTCCTCGGTGCCGCCGGCGTGCTGACGATCGTCGCGCTCGCGGCGCACTGGGTGCCGGTGCGTCGGGCGCTGCGGATCGATCCGGCGCAGGCCTTGCGGGCAGAGTAATTATCATCAGCGGAGTGACTCCGCTTCCCATCGACGAGTTCATCCCGCGGATCGTCGATGCCGTCCGTTCGCAGCGGGCCTTGATCCTGTCGGCGGCGCCGGGCGCGGGAAAGACGACGCGCGTGCCGCCGGCGCTGGCCGCGGACGGTCCGGTGATCGTCCTGCAGCCGCGCCGCGTGGCGGCGCGATCGATGGCGCGCCGCGTCGCCGGCGAGCGGGGCTGGACCATCGGCCGGGAAGTCGGCTGGCACGTCCGGTTCGAGCGGCGCTTCGGCGCCGGCACGCGCGTCCTCTTCGCCACCGAAGGGATCCTGACCGCGCGGCTGCAGCAGGATCCGCTCCTCGCCGACTTCCGCACCATCGTCCTCGACGAGTTCCACGAGCGCAGCATCCACGCGGACCTCGGGCTGGCGCTCGCGCGGCAGGCCTGGCGCGCGCGCGACGACCTCCGGCTCGTCGTGATGTCGGCGACGCTGCAGGCGGATCCCTTGGCGGCCTTCCTCGACGGCTGTGCGCAGATCGCCGTGCCGGGCCGCATCCATCCCATTGAGATCGACTATCGTCCGGGACAGCAGGTGTCCGCGGCGGTGTCGGAGGTCGCCCGCGTCACCGAGGGAAGCATCCTCTGCTTTCTGCCGGGTGCGCCGGAGATCAATCGGGCGCTCGGCGAGGTGCGCGCGGCCGCCGGCCGCGACGTCGAGGTCGTGCCGCTGCACGGATCGCTGCCGGCCGACGAGCAGGATCGCGCGCTCGAGGACACGCAGTCGCGACGGGTGATCCTGGCGACCAACATTGCCGAGACGTCGCTGACGGTGCCGGGCGTGCGCGCGGTGATTGACGCGGGCCTGCAGAAGGTCGCCCGCTACGATCCCGATCGCGGCATCGACTCGCTCGAGACGGAGCGCATTCCCGCGGACGCCGCGGAGCAGCGCGCGGGGCGCGCCGGACGGCTCGGTCCAGGACGCGTGCGTCGTCTGTGGGATCAGTCGGACCGCCTGCGTCCGCACGGCGAGCCCGAGATCCATCGCGTCGATCTCTCGGACGCGGTCCTCGACATCCTCGCGTGGGGCGGGGATCCGCGCAGCTTCGAGTGGTTCGATCCCCCGTCCGCGGATCGCATCGATGCCGCGCTGCGGCTGCTCGAGCAGCTTGGCGCGGTCCGCAGCGGCCGCGTGACGCCGCTCGGCGCGCGGATGAAGGGGCTGCCGCTGCACCCGCGGCTGTCGCGCATGCTGCTCGAGTCGCGCGGCGGCCGTGACGTCGCGGTCGCCTGCGCGCTGCTGTCCGAGCGGCATGTGCTGCCGCGGCATCCTGCCACGACGTCGAGCGACTTGCTCTCGGCCGTCGGCGAGCGTGACGGCGTCCCGCCGCACGTGCGCGACGTGGCGCGGCGCCTGTCGGAGATGGTGGAGGAGGCCGCCGACACCTCGTCCGCGGCGCCGCGCGAGGACGATTTCCTGCGCGCCATCTTCAGCGGCTACCCGGATCGCGTTGCCCGCCGGCGTGCGCCAGGCTCGCCGAAGTTCCTGCTCGCGAGCGGGCACGGCGCCGTGCTCGGGCGGGAAAGCGGCGTCCGCGACGCGGCGTTCCTCGTCGCCGTCGACGTGCAGGCGGCGCGACGGGGAGAGATCGCGGAGGCCGCGATTCGCATCGCGAGCGCGATCGATCCGTCGTGGCTCGAGCCGTCGGAGATTCGCGTCGAGCACACGATCGAATCCGGACGCGTGCGCGCTGTGGAGCGGACCTATTACGGTGAGCTGGTGATCGGAGAGCGTCCGGCAGCCGTCGATCCGCTTGCAGCGGGACCTCTCCTCGCCGCGGCCTACCGCGCCCGCGGCCTGTCGGACGCCGACGAACAGCTCCTCCGCCGCCTGCGGTTCGCCGGCCTGCCGGCGGAGACCGCCGACGTCGACGCGCTGATCGCGCGCGCGGCCGACGGGCGCCGTTCGCTCGACGAGATCGATCTCGCGGCCGCGCTCGACTGGTCCACGGCGCGCGAGCTCGAACGCCGCGCGCCCGAGCGGATCGAGGTCCCGAGCGGCCGCACCGCGCGGCTCGAGTATCGCGACGACGGGTCCGTCACGGCGGCGGTGAAGCTGCAGGAGCTGTTCGGCCTCGCCGAATCTCCGCGTCTGGGCCCGCGCCAGGACCCCGTCGTCTTCGAGCTGCTCGCGCCCAACGGCCGTCCGGTGCAGACGACGCGCGATCTGCGCAGTTTCTGGAACACCACTTACCAGGAAGTCCGCAAGGAACTGCGCGGCCGCTACCCGAAGCACCCCTGGCCCGAAGACCCCTGGACCGCCCCCCCGACCGCGCGCGCCAAGCCGCGCCACTAGGGGTCAGGTCTGCAAACTGCCCGCAAACGGGGGTCAGGTCTGCAAACTGCCGCAAACGGGGGTCAGGTCTGTAAAACGACCGACCATGGTGCCAGGCCTCTGCCCGCAGGCCTGGCACCCGAACGGTCGTTTTACAGACCTGACCCCTGGGACAGGGCAGTTTGCAGACCTGACCCCGAGGCGCCCGAGGCGGACTGCAGCTGGCTGATGCGGGTGCGCAGGGACGCCGTGAACGAGGCGGTCTCCTCTGGCGTCGCGCCGCTGGCCTCGAGCGCGGCGCGCAGCTGGTCGTCGGTCACGCGCCCCAGGTACTGACAGAGCCAGCGCGCATCCTCAGGGCGGATGTTCGCGCGCGCGTCGCTCGTGCGCTGGCCGGTGTAGCCGAACTGCACGTAGCCATTCGTGACGCCGGTGACGAACTGCGGCGTCTGCGCCGCGAACCCCTCCGCGTCCCAGCGGCCGCGGGTGACGACATTTCCCCCCCAGCGCCCCATCGATCCGCCCCAGTCGACGATCAGGTATTGCGCCTCCCGCTTCCACCGCGACACCCGCGTCACGTAGATCGCCGTGTTCGACCCGCGGGCGACGTCACGCTGATCCTTGTTGTCCCAGTTCGAGATCAGCATCAGGATGATCTTCAGCCCGGCGAGCTGCGGCGTGCCGACAAACGGGTTGTCGGTCCACGACCAGCTGTGCTCCTCGAACAGCTTCAGCACGTCCGGATCGTCGAGCTCGAAGCGGCCGTCGGTGAACGCTCCCTCCGCGTTGACGCACGACGCCGCGCGGGTCAGCGCACCGCAGCCCTCGATCGTGCCCGCGCGCACCAGGTGCGTGACCTCGGCGAAGTAGCCGCACGCCCACGCGAGACGGACGGCGAAGGTCTCGCACGGCACCTCGTGCCCCCACTTCACGCGCCACCGCCGCCCGTTCGCGTCATGCACCGACACGCACGGCTGCGTGCCCGCCCCCTGCTCCTCGATGAACCGGAACGGCGCGACCGGCGCCTGCTCCGATCCCCCGGGACCAAAGTGCAGGTCGAGCCGCGGCACGTCGCCCGGATCGCGCCAGAGACGATGACGCACGCCGAACAGCGGACGCGGCCCCGCCTTGCGCACCTTGTAATAGCCGACCGCGCGCCAGAAGACGTGCAGCCCGACGAAGACGACCACTACCGCGGCGGCGGCGTAGGCGATGTAGGACAAAGTCTGACCGCTCAACCGGTTAAACCTCCGGCGCCGATCCGGTGTCTAAACATGTCGCATGCGTATTCTCCGGGGCCTCACCAGCCGGCTCCTTCCCTGTGGGTGCGTGGCTGGCATCTACGAGACCTACGACGGACAGGTGGTCGCGCTGCTCGACGAACGGCAGGCGTCGTGCCGCGATCGCGCCCATCGCACCGGCAGCCAGATTCCCGAGCTCGCGGTTCATCCCACCCCCTCCGACGCGCCACACGGCACCGGCCGCCGGGACTGATCGCCGCCCGCGATCGCCCTTCAACAGCAGAGCTCGACCCCGCCGCGCTGCGCCGTCGACGGACGCACTGGCAAGTTGAGTGCCGGGGCGCGACGTACAATCGACGGATCTGATGAAAGTCGCGACGTGGAACGTGAACGGGATCCGCGCCCGCCAGGCGCAGGTCCAGGAATTCATCGAGCGCGAGCAGCCCGACATCGTCTGCCTGCAGGAAATCAAGGCGACGACCGACCAGTTGCCGGTCTGGCTCTGCGACATGGAAGGCTACTGGTGCTACTGGCACGGCACCAAGGGCTACTCCGGCGTCGGCCTGCACGTGAAGAAGGGACTCTCGAGCGAGCGGCCGGCGTTCGAACATCCCTCCTTCGACTACGAGAGCCGCATCGTCACCGTGGCGCTGGACGGCGTGACGTTCGCGTCCATTTACGTGCCCAACGGCGGCAAGGACTTTCCGGCCAAGATGCGTTTCCTTGAAGGGCTGCGCGAGTACACCGCCACGCTGCATGCCGGCGGCGGCCGCGTCGTGCTCTGCGGCGACCTGAACATCGCGCGCACCGACATGGACGTGCACCCGAAGGAGCGCAAGCCGCGCGCGATCGGCCAGCTTCCCGAGGAACGGGCGCTGCTCGAGGCGATCATCGGCAACGGCCTCGTCGACACCGGGCGCGCGCTCGAGCCGGACAACGATCAGATGTTCACGTGGTGGGCGCCGTGGCGCAACATGCGGCAGCGCAACATCGGCTGGCGCCTGGACTACGTGCTGGCCAGCCGGCCGATCTTCGACACGGTGCAGAGCTGCGTCATCCAGCGGGAATTCGGGACGAGCGACCACGGTCCGGTGATTGCCGCCTTCGACCTCTGACGCCCGGGCGGACGCCACAACACGCCGCCAATCCGTGTCAAGCTAGTGTGGAACCTATGCGCGGGGGCTTCGTTGCGTTCGTGAGCCTCGCCGGGGCTGTCGCCGTGCTCTCGGCCCAGCAGCCCTCGCAGTCTCCGCCTGCGCAGCCGCCCGCTCAGCCGCCCTCGTCACAGCAGCAACCGTCCCAGCCTCCGTCCCAGGACAAGCCCCAGCAGCCGCCGCCGGTGTTCCGCACCGGGACGAACCAGGTCCGCGTCGACGTGACCGTCACCGATCGGAAGGGAGAACCGGTCAGGGATCTCGGCAAGGACGACTTCGAAGTCCGCGAGGACGGCGTGCCGCAGGCGATCGACACGATCAAGTTGATCGAGGCCAACGGCGCCGCGCCCGACGACGACATGTCGCTGCCGATCCGCTCGCGGCAGCACGCCTACGCCGAGGCGGCGCGCGACGACATCCGCGTCTTCGTGATCTTCTGGGACGAGTACCACATCGGCGAGATGGCGCCGGCGATCCGCGCCCGCGCCGCGCTGACCGACTTCGTGCAGGCCGCGTTCGGCCCGACCGATCTCGTGGCGCTGATGGACCAGCTCACGCCGTCCGACACCATCGAATTCACCCGCGATCGCCGCGACCTTGCCGAGAAGGTCCACAAGCTGCGCGGACGCCAGGGCGTCTACATCCCGCCGCGGAGCGCCGTCGAGGAAGCGCAGATGTACCGCTCGCGCGACATCGAGATGCTGCGCGCGCAGGTCACGGCGTCGGCGCTGGAGGCGACGATCGGCTTCCTCGGATCGATCAAGGAAGGGCGCAAGGCGATCCTGTTCGTGTCGCAGACCATCGGCCGTCTCGGCTACAGCACGATGGACACCTCGAACTGGCTGGACAGCACGATCCGCTCGGCCAACGCCAACAACGTCACGGTTTATTCGTTCGATCCGCGCGGGCTCGACGTGAACATCCGCCCGTCGGACGTGCTCCATGCGCTTGCGGATCAAACCGGCGGGCGGCAGTTCTCGAACAACTATCCCGCCATCGCGCTGCGCGAAGTGGTGAAGAACGCCAGCGCCTTCTACCTGCTCGGCTACGCCTCGCAGAAGAATCCCGCGGACGGCAAGTTCCACAAGATCGCGGTCCACGTGAAGCGGCCCAACGTGGACGTCAAGTCGCGCACCGGCTACTACGCGCCCTCGTCGGTCGAGATGGAGGCAGCGAAGAAGAAGGCGGCGGAGAACACCGCGCCGCCGGAGATCTCGAAGGCGCTCTCGAAGCTCGTCGACTCGCCGCACATCGAGGTCGCGGGCGATCTCTGGGCCGGTGCGGCGCCGGGCCCGGACGGCAAGCCGAAAGTGACGGTGGTCTGGACGGCTCGCGACGGCTCGTCCGACGACCGCGTGTCGATCAGGGCGTCGGCCGACGACGGCCACGTCTACTTCGATGGACCGCTGCGGGGCAACCGTACGACGTTCGACGCGGCGCCCGGCATCCTCCACGTGCGGCGGAACATCGTCGAAGCCGATGGATCGGTGTCCGATCGCCAGGATTCGACCGTGGAGGTGCCCGACTTCGCCGGCACCCCGCTGGCGATCACCTCGCCGGCGGTGTTCCGCGCGAGCACGCCGCTGCAGCTGCGGGCGATCCAGGCGGAGCCCGATCCCACGCCGTTCGCGGGACGGCAGTTCGAGCGCACCGACCGCCTCATCATCCGTTTTGCCGTCGCCGGCGCGGCCTCGGCGGACGCGACGGTGACGGCGACGCTGCTCAGCCGGACGGGAGTGGCGCTGGCCACGCTGCCGCTGAAGCCGACAGCCACCAAAGGCTACGAGATCGACATGCCGGTTGGATCGATTGCGCGCGGCGAGTACGTGATTTCGATCGAGGCGTCGCGAGGCGCCGACCAGGCGAAGACGCTCGTGTCCTTCCGGGTCGGCAGCTCGCAGCAGTAGGCGATTATCGGTTACCGGTTACCGGTTCGCTCAGCGTGAAGTTCACCGTGACGGTCATCAGCAGGGCGGTGGCCTGGCCGTTCAGCAGCGTCGGGACGAACTTCCATTGCTTCACCGCGCCGAGCGCGACCTCGTCGAAGTCGGGGATCGAGCGCAGGATTCTGGCGTCGGCAACCGAACCGTCCTCGTCGATCAGCACTTCGACGATCACCACCCCCTGCACTTTCTTCGCGCGGGCTTCGTCCGGGTATTCCGGCTTCACGTCTCGAACCTTGGTTGGCGTCTTGATGTTGCCGCCGACGCGAATGGGCTGGAGCCGCGCGACGTTCGTCTCGAAGTCCGGCGACAGCGCGGCCGCGGATGGCGACATCGGCGGCGGGGGCGGGGGCGGCGGTGGGGGCGGCGCGATTCCGGAGGGCTCCGACGGAGAGCGCACGCCGGCGTTGCGTAGCGCGATCGCCCGGCTGCGCAGCTCGTCGGCCTCGGCCAGGAGGGCCTTCCGCTCCTGCGGGTCCGCCGTGAGGTTCGCCTGCATCCGGAGCAGGATGTTCTTGTAGACGAGCGCATCGACGAAGTTCGGCTCGAGGGCGAGGGCGCGGTCCTCGTACGCGATCGCGGCGGCGATCAGCTTCAGCCTGTCTTCGGGTGTCAGCGCCGTGTCCACGCGCGCCTTGTCCTGATACTCGACGGCTCGGCGGTGCAGGTCCACCGTGCTCACCGGCTCGGGCGGCGTCGGCGCCGTCCGCACCGTCGGATCGCGCGGCGGCTGCTGCGCCGCCTGCGTCACGCCGCCATTGCCGTAGAGCGGGAACGCCTGCACGGCATGCCAGGCGCCGGCGCCGAGGACCACCATCAGCACACACGAAGCGATCGCGATGCGAAGCGACGACATGTCTCCCTCCTTGGACAGCAGCATGACGCGGTAGAACAGGTGCCGGCGCGCCGAGAAGGCCGGCGGCGAGACCAGCCCGGTGTCGTCGGCAAACGCGAGCAGCGTGTCGAGATAGGTGCGGCGCGCGTTGGTGGCGAGGATCGACATCTCGTCGACGACGGTTTCGCGCGCGAGCTGGACGCGCGAGACCAGCCACCAGACGGCCGGGTGGAACCAGAACACCGAGCGCACGATCTCTTCGCCGATCACCCACAGCCAGTCGCGGCGTCGGACGTGCGCGAGCTCGTGCGCCAGCACGGCCCGCTGCGCCGCGGCGTCGGCCGAGCGGAGCGCGTCGGGCAGCAGGATCACGGGATCGCCGACGCCGAAGGTGACGGGATGGCGGACGTCGGACGTCCAGAGAATCTGCGCGCGCGTGCCGATCGCCGCCTGCAGGTCGTCGAAGCCGGCCGCGGGCCGGGCCTCGGCGCGCCGCCGCAGCCGGTGCAGCCGCGCCGCGCCGAGCGCGATCCAGAACAGCCGCGCCCCGATGCCGATGAGGACGACCGCTCCGGCGATTGCCGTCCAGTCGACGGGTGCCGCCGGGGGCGCGGAAGGAATCGGCGGTGCGGCACCGGCGCTGGCGCCGACGGGCGGGGCCGGCGCCGGCACGAAGACCATTTCGTGCGCCCGCCACGGCTGCAGCAGCGGCAGCGCCAGGCAGACCGCGAGCACCGTCCGCCAGAAGGCGTACTGCACACCCGGCGAACGGACGCCGAGCAGGCGCGGCAACCCGGCGCAGGCGATGACGACCACCGCGATCTGCGCGCACCAGGCGAGGACGTTCGCGGCCGTCATTCGTCCACCTCCTCGATCGCCTTGAGCAGCGCCTTCCGCTCCTTCTCGCTCAGCTTCGTCTGCTTGACCAGGTGCAGCAGCATCGGCCGCGAGGCGCCGTCGAAGACACGGTCGATGAACTCTCGAACCATGCCGCCGATCACCTGCTGGCGCGGGCGCGCGGCGCGGTAGACGTAGGCGCGATCGTCGCGCGTCTTGGTCACGTAGCCCTTCTGCTCGAGGATCTTCATCATCGTCAGAACGGTGGTATAGGCGATGGCGCGGGTGGCGCGCAGTTGCTCGTAGACGTCGCGGACGGTGGCCGCCTCGAGCCGCCAGACGACCTTCATGATCGCCAGTTCCTGCGGGGTGAGCGTCGGTGTCGGCAGTCGCATCTACTAACTA
>Ga0207662_10001810_pt1 | contig 10492 bp, 10 predicted proteins | sample KBSS33LmetaG_FD_184338 | JGI IMG/M metagenome (GOLD analysis project Ga0207662, IMG submission 184338) | Switchgrass rhizosphere microbial communities from Kellogg Biological Station, Michigan, USA - KBS S3-3L metaG (SPAdes) (version 2) | ecosystem: Host-associated > Plants > Roots >... | reverse complement strand
ATTCACGACCGCCGGGTCGACCTCGACCTGGCCGAAGTCGGGATTGACGGTGGCGTTCACGGTGAGCTTGGAGCCCAGGCTGGTGCGAATGTCGCCGCCCGCCGTGGGTGTGTTCTCCCAGCCGGAATGGAACGGGTCATCCGGCGGGTAGAGCCCGGCGGATGCATGCTCGGTCTTGTTGGTCACGTAAGGGATCAGCTCGATCGTGTGGCCAGTGTGGAGGCCGTCGAGGCCATGCAGCTCCGGGAAGCGCGAGACGTAGCCCGACTCGCCGCGCGGCGTGTACACGACCGCGTCCTGCTCGCTGTACCGCGTCGTCGTGCGCTGGAAGTTGACGCCCCAGATCATCGGCGTGGCGGCCTGGAAGCGGAGCTGCGAGAACGGGATCCGCATCTCACACGTCCAGCCCTCGCCGTCGCGATGGGCGCGACCCTGCCAGACGCCGTCCCAGGAGTTGTCGTCCCATTCGTCGTTCATGAGCACGCCGTCCACGAGCACCCCGGCCGCGGTCACCGTGAAGTAATAGCCCGTGCGCTTGTCGTGGAGCGGGTCGAGCTTGATGGTGAACATGTCGGAGCGGGCGTCGTCGTCGCGGCGCGAGAGGCGCGCGACGACCGAGTCGGGCGCGGTGTCGAACATGCGCGCGCCCACGTAGAGCGCGTCGTCGTCGTAGGCGACGCGCACCTCGGTCTTCTGCCTCGGCGGCACGCCCTGATCGGGATCACTCTGCGTGAAGTTCGCGACCGCACTGCCGTTCTTCCAGATCTCCTCGTCGAGCAGGCCATCCACGAGCACCGGCCGCTCGGTGCGAACCGCCCGCACGGGAGGGACGTCCGCGAACGCCGGTCCCGCGGACACGGCGAACAGCAGGCCATAGAAGAGGGATCGCATCACGGGGCTCCGGAGGAGGCCGATGGGCGGTCGGCATCCGGCAGATCGGGACTCACCGGGTCACGACCGGTGTCGAGCGAGGGCGCTGAAGCGCCCGACGAGCGGGACGGGGCGCGAGATACCCGCCCTACGGGCTGGTGGAAGGCAGGGTTGCCCGCTTGGACAGGCAAACTGACGCGACGGGTTGGAGCGGTCCACGGTCGCGATACCAGCGCGGGATTCCGAGGGACCGAGCGCAGGCGCGAACCATGGCGCGTGGTTACCCGTGGGTCACCACGCATTCTCGGTGAGTGTATCGGCCGGCGTCGTCCCGCCCGCGAGCGCCACCGCGAGGCCGCCCGCGACGGTGGCATTGTGCTCGAGCAGCGCGATGTTCGACGTGGTCGCCTTGCCACCGGTGGCCTCCTGGATGGTCTCGAGGAGTGCGGGGGTCACGGCGCGACCGCGGATGTGCTGCTTCTCCACGCGCTCGAGCGCGCGCACCAGGGCGCGGTCGTAGGCGCGCTCGTCCATCTCGTCCGCCTCGGGAACCGGGTTCGCCACCACCACGCCGGTGCCGGTGCCGAGCGCCCAGTGCTCGCGGACGGCGCTCGCCAGGGCCGGCAACTCATCGAAGCGCTGGTCGAGCTCGAGGCCGCTCGAGCGCCGCCAGAACGCCGGGAACTCGTCGCAGCGATATCCATAGATGGGCACGCCCAGGGTCTCCAGCCGCTCGACCGTGCGCGGCAGGTCGAGGATCGACTTGGCCCCCGCGCACACCACCGCGACCGGGATGCGGCCGAGCGCGGTGAGGTCGGCGCTCACGTCATCCGTTCGCTCCGCGCCGCGGTGGACGCCGCCGATGCCGCCGGTGGCGAACACGGCGATCCCGGCCATGTGCGCGGCGAGCATCGTCGCCGCCACGGTCGTGGAACCCGCGCCGCCGGCCGCGAGCCGGGCCGCGAGGTTGCTCAGGTTCAGCTTCTCGATCCTGGGACTGGCCGCGAGCCGCGACAGTTCCTCGCGCGTGAGCCCCACGCGGACGCGGCCGTCGAGCACGCCGATCGTGGCCGGCGTGGCGCCGGCGGCGTGGACACGCGCCTCCATCGACGTCGCGACCTCGAGGCCCCGGGGATGCGGAAGCCCGTGCGTGACCACGGTGGTCTCGAGCGCCACCACGCCGCGGTGCTCGGCGAGCGCGCGCGCGACCTCGTCGGCCACGACCAGCCGCTCCGGTCTCACGAGCACACCTTCTCCTGGGCCCAGCTGGCGAATCTCCCCCGCACCGTCTCGGGGGTCGCGGCGAGCAGGCCGTCGGCGCCCCAGGCTTCGATCGCGAAGCTCGCGGTGACGATGCCGCGGCGGAGCGCGCGCTCGACGTCGTCGCTCTCCCACTGCGCCGATACGAACCCGGCCATGAACGCATCGCCCGCGCCGGTGGGATCCTCGACGCGGGTGGCGCGCGGGGCCCAGTCGTGCGCGCGCTTCGTGCGTGCATCGTAGAGCGTGCCACCCCGGGCGCCTCGCTTCCACGCCACGAACCGGAGCCGGCGCGGGGCACCCGGCTCCGCCGGGTCCAGCGAGGCGAGCACGCCGGCAGGGTCGCGCGTCGCGTCGGGGAGCAGCATCTCGTCGTCGCTGGGGAAGAACGCGTCCACCTCGGCGAGCAGGGTGCGATGGCGCGCGACCGTGTCCGGGGTGATGAGCAGGTGCGGGTCCAGCGAGATGAACGCCGGCCGCTCGGGCGACTCCCAGGCGCGGATCGCGCGCACGAGCGCCGCCTGCGTGTCGAACGGCATGGGTGCGAGGTGGAACGCGCGTGCCGTGCGCCATGCGGCGGGCACGTGTGCGGGCGCGGGCGAGACCGCCTCGTGCGTGGGGCAGCCGAGCCGATGGATGACGCGGCGGATGGCGCTCTCGTAGAGGAGCCACGTGCGCACGCCGTTCCGGTTGAGCGGGTGGACGCCGTCCAGCGCCACGCCGCGAGCACGCAGCGCGTCGAGCGCCGCGGGTGGATAGTCGTCGCCCTGCAGGCTCACGCAGCCCGCACGCACGCCCCACAGCGAGGCCGCGAGCGCGGCGTAGAGCATCGCGCCGCCGGCCTCGCCCATGCGCGTGCGCCCGTCCGCGAACACCACGTCGTCCACGAGCAGGTTGCCGAGCAGCACCAGGTCGGGGATCACGGCCGGCTCACGGCTTCGGGAGCGCCGCGAATGCGCTCACCATCGCCCGCAGCGCATCCGGGTCGAGCGGGTTCGACCACACCCCGCCCTGCTTCAGCGACGAGCCGACGATGAAGCCGTGCGCATGCGCGTAATGATCGAGGTTCGTGGGCGTCACGCCCGAGCCCACCAGCACCGGGAGCCGCGTGGCATTCACGGCCCCGCTCACGTCGCCGCGCGTCGCCGGCTCGCCGGTGGCACTACCGGTGACGATGACGGCGTCGGCGAGGAAGAACTCCGCCGCGCGCGCCGTCTCGGCGATCGACACGTCGGCGGTGATCGCGTGCGCGGCATGCTTCTTCTTGATGTCGGCGAACACGCGCACGTCCTCGGCGCCGATCGCGCGCCGGTAGCGGAGCAGGTCGCCGGCCGAGGCCTCGATCAGCCCCTCGTCGGCGACGTGCGCGAACACGAAGCCCTCCACGCGAACGAACGCCGCGCCGATGGCGTGCGCGACCGCGAGCGCTTCGCGGTTCGCGCCCGCCAGCACCTGGACACCCAGGAGCAACCCCGTGTCGCGGCGGATCTCGCGGCCGATCACGGCCATGGCCGCCGTCACCTCCGGCCCGACCCCACCTTTCATATAGGGCCGGTCGTGCATGTTCTCGATGGCGATGGCGGTGAACCCCGCGTCGCGATAGGCGCGCGCCTCGGCCACGGCCTGCTCCACGAGCCGCGCGATCGGGTCTCGCGCCGCGGGCGAGCCCGGGAGCGCTCCCACGTGCACCATGCCGATGAGCGCGCGCGGCGCGGGGAAGAGCTGTGCAAAGGCGGCACGGGCATCCATGGGACGCGCAGACTAGCGGCTGGGCCCGCCTCCCGCCATCGCAGGCCCGGGCGGAGTTGCCCGCACCGGCTCGCGCCCACTAGCGTGGCGTTGCCCCACATCGGGAGGCGTCCATGTCGAAGGTCCCGGGCGTGCTGCACGCCGCGGGGAGCGTGCTGTTCATCCTCTGCGGGATCGCGCACACGATCGGCCAGTTCGCGCCCGATCCCCACGGCGAGGAGATCGGCAAACGCATCCGCACGTTCCTGATCCCCGGCACGTCGTTCAACTACTGGGATGTCATGCAGTGCTGGGGCGGCGGCTACGGCGCGATGACGCTCCTGTTCGGCGTGCTCCTGCTCGCCACCCGGCGCGTGTCCGGCGGCGACCCGCGGATGATCCGGACGACGTCGCTGATCGGCGCCATCGCCGCGCTCGCCCAGCTCGGGTTCTCCGTCGTCTACAAGACCTCGCCTCCCGTCTACTTCATGGTCCCCGCCGGCACGCTGTTCCTGCTCGCCACACGCTGGCCGGAGCGGACGGCAGGCTAGCGACTGCCGAGCCTCCATGGTTCCTGTACGGCAATTCCCCTACTTCGACTGTTAGACTGCACCCGAGCCCAGCGGGCGGCTGCCCGGCGGGCGTGGAGGCCAGGGGAGGGTGTCATGGACAAGCAGCGCACGAAATACACCACGGTCCGGGTCGGTGAGAACTTCGCCGTGGTCCGACCCGACCACCGCCTGGTGGGCGACAAGGAGACCGACGAGTTCCAGGCCATCGTGAAGCAGCTGAACGAGGAGCAGCTCGCGTTCATGGTCGTGGACCTGGGTGCGATCGACTGGATCAGCTCGCCCGGCATCGGCGCGCTGGTCGATGCACACCAGCGCTTCGCCAAGCGCGGCGCGAGCGTGTTCCTCGCCCGCGTCGACAAGCGCATCAACAACCTGCTCATCATCACCAAGCTGTCGCTGGTGTTCGACGTGTTCACCACGGTCGACGACGCCATCGTCGCCGGCGGGAAGAAGTCCGGGAAGATCCCGGAGACGCCGTCCGCCTGACCCGGGGCCGCTTCGCGGCCGGATGATGCTTGCGCAGGGCCTGACGTGCCGTTGGCGAAGCGTGCGCCGGTGACGCCCCTTGGCCCGCCCGGGCGGTTCGCGGGAACTTCTGCGCGCTCCTTGCGTCACTTCAGGCGGGTCACTCCGACGGTACTCCATGGGTGAGTCCCTGGGCGGCCGCCCGGGGCAGCCAGCCGTGGGGATACCCGAGCGAAGCTCGGGTCCGGCCGGATCCAGCACGGGCCCAAAGGAGGGTGTCATGAACAAGCAGCGCCCGAAGTACACCTCGGTGCGGGTGGGCGACAGTTTCGCGGTGATCCGGCCCGAGGTCCGGCTCGTGGGCGACAACGAGACCGACGAGTTCACGGCCATCGTCAAGCAGTTGGACGACCAGGGCCTCGCATTCATCGTCGTGGACCTGGGTGCGATCGACTGGATCGCCACGCCGGGGATCAGCGCCCTCGTCGATGCGCACAAGCGCTTCACCGCGCGCGGCGGGCACGTGCTGCTGGCCCGCCTCGACAAGCGGATCCACAACATGCTCATCGTCGCCAAGCTGTCGTTGATCTTCGACGTCTACGCGACAGTGGAAGCCGCGATCCAAGCCGGCCAAAGGAAGTCGGTGAGCGTCCCGGAGGGAGCCCAAAGCGCAGACGAGACGGGCGCGGGCAATAGTGACGCGGCCTCGGGGCTTGCGCGCTGACCCCGTCCGCCCGCGGTCGCTCGAGGATGAAGATCGCCGTCGTCGCGCTGCTCGGCTTCGCGCTGGTCGCCGCGCAACGGACCGGGGCGACGGCGCCGCGGCCCTATACGATGGTCCTCGGCATCGCGCAGGATGGCGGCATCCCGCAGGCCGGGTGCCGAAAGTCGTGCTGCACGAGCGGCCGGCACGAGCGTGTGGCGAGTCTGGCGATCGTGGATCCCGGCTCGCACCGATGGTGGTTGATCGACGCCACGCCCGACTTCCCGTCCCAGCTCGCGGCGATGGCGGCGGAAGCCCCGGCATGCTCCCTCGCCGGCATCTTCCTCACCCACGCGCACATCGGTCATTACACCGGGCTCGCGCACCTGGGCCGCGAGGCGATGGGTGCGCGCGGCATGCCGGTGTGGGCGATGCCCCGCATGCGCGACTTCCTCACCGCGAACGGGCCGTGGGGACAACTCGTCACGCTCGCGAACATCGAGCTGCGGCCGCTTGCGGCGGACTCGACGATCGCGCTCGGGGACTCGCTGCGGGTCACGCCGTTCCGGGTGCCACACCGCGATGAGTACTCGGAAACGGTCGGGTTCCGGATCGACGGGCCGCGAGGCGCGGTGGTCTACCTGCCCGACATCGACAAGTGGGAGCGTTGGGACCGGCGGATCGAGGACGTCACCGCCGGCGCGAGCGCCGCCTACCTGGACGGCACGTTCTTCGACGCTGCGGAGCTTCCGGGCAGGGACATGCGCGAGATCCCGCACCCGTTCATCGTCGAGTCGCTGTCGCGCTTCGCCACGCTGCCCGCCGCCGCGCGGAAGCACATCCAGTTCATCCACCTGAACCACACGAACCGCGCCGGCATCGCGGGCACGGCGGAACGGAAGCGCGTCGTGGCGGCGGGCTGCGGCGTCGCGGCCGCGGGCGAGCGAACCGCGCTCTGACGAGCGGGAGCCAGGACCCCGGCCGCGCCGGCGCTATCGCGTCGTGTCGCGCCGGCCGAGCGAGTCGCTCTCGAGGATGCGCGGGATGTTCGACTCGAGGAACTGGATCTTCTCCGGCGTCGCCTTGGCGAGGCCGTGCCAGAGCGTGTGCGGCGTCTGCGACACGTAGCTCCGGTTCCGGTCGTGATAGGTGAACACGATCACCGTGTCGCGCGGGGCGACTTCCCAGTCGCCGGTGCTCATGAACCCGAATGACGAATGCGGCCGCGAGTAGAGCCGCAGCTTCGCCGTCTTCGAACTCCCGCACGTGCCGGAGAGCCAGCGGATCGGCTTCACGTCCAGGAACTCCGTGTAGTCGCCGTCCGAGCCGGAGTCCACGGTGCGCTTGAGCACCTGCACGACGCCGACGCAGCCTTCGATGCTGAGGCTGAACGCGAGCAGCTCCTCGTCGGTCTTCGGCGGGAGCACGGGCTCCGCGCCCGCAAGTGCCATCGCCCCACGCAGCGTCAGCCCACATACGAGCAACGCCAAGAACTTCCAACTTCCCGCCAAGCACCCTCCTCACCACAACGAGCCTGCGCCGTGCGCAGCGCCAAGTCGCTACGCCGTATGCCACCACGCGTCGATACCCGCGATCACTTCCGGGAGGTTCGCGACCGGCTCGGGATAACCCTGCTTCCACGTCGCATCGATCCCGAGCGGCCCGCGGCACGTGGTCCAGGCGCCGCGCGTCTCGGTGGCGGCGGGGATCACGTCGCGCGCGCAGTCGAAGCGCGTGAAGATGCCCCACAGCACCAGCTCGTCGTCGTCGAGCGGCACGTCCTCGCTCACCGCCACCACCAGCTTCACGTTCGCGACCTCCGGCCGCCGCACGAGTGACTCCACGACGGAGCGCCCGTCGCCGCTCACCTGCACCACGAGCGTACCACCCCAGAGCAGCCGCCAGGCCTTGACCCTGGCATCGACGGCGCGTGGGTCCGGAACCGAACCGAGCAGCGAGGAAGCCGGGCGCGCCGCGACCGCGCTGCCCCCCGACGAGCCCACGGGCGTCGCGTGCGACTGCGCGTCGATCACCATCTTGCTCCCCAGGTTCATCCGCCCGCTCGTGAAGTCCAGCGTATCCAGGGGCACGCCGGGAACGAGCAGGAAGTCCTCCGCGGGATCGAAGTGCCGTGCGATCGCCTCGAACACCTGCCGGCGATCACGCGGGTTCACGTCCGCGTCCACGAGCACGATCGCCTTGGTGAGCGAGAGCTGGCCCGTGCCGAGGAGGCCGAGTGCGGTCTTCATGCCCTCTTTCGCATAGCGGTTGCCGACGGACACGACGAGCAGGTTGTGGAAGCCGGCCTCGAAGTACGCCCACAGGTCGACGATCTCGGGATGGATGACCTTCAACACGCCGGTGAACATGTCCTGCACCGCCTCGCCCATCACCTTGTCCTCCTGCGGCGGCTTGCCGACGACGCTGGCCTGGAAGACCGGCGAGTGCCGGCAGGTGATGGTGCTCACGCGGAACACCGGGAACGGCGCCGCGTGCGAGTAGTGGCCGAAGTGGTCGCCGAACGGCCCTTCCTCGCGGCGCTCGCCGGGCGCCACGCTGCCCTCGATCACGAACTCGGCATCGGCCGGCACCCAAAGGTCCGTCGTGCGCGCGCGCACGAGCCGCGTCGACTGCCCGCGCAGGAACCCGGCGAACGCCAGCTCGTCGATCCCCTCCGGGAGCGGCGCCACCGCGGACAGGAGCGTCGCGGGATCGGCGCCCACCGCCACCGCCACCGGCAGAGCGCTGCCCCGCTGCTCGGCGCGGTGGTAGTGGAATCCGCCGCCCTTCGCGATCTGCCAGTGCATGCCGGTGGTCTTGTCGTCGAACACCTGCATGCGGTAGATGCCGAGGTTGCGCTTGCGTGTGAGCGGGTCCTCGGTGAAGACGAGCGGGAAGGTGACGAAGCGCCCACCGTCGCCCGGCCACAGCTGGAGGATCGGGAGCGAGGAGAGATCCGCCCCGAGCGAGATCTCCTGCGACGGTCCGCCCGCGACCCGTGCCGGCCGCGACGCGAGCACGCGACCCGCGGAGCCGCGCAGTCCCCAGAGATCGCCGAGCTGGCGCGGCGGCAGCGCGTGGAAGATGTCCTCGATCTCGGCGCCCACCGCGCGCGGCGTGCGGCCGAGCGCCCACTCCACGCGGCGTCTCGCGGCGAGCACGTTGACCGCGAGCGGGAACCGGCTGCCGCGCACCTTGTCGAAGAGCAGCAACGGCCCCTCGCGCTTCGCCTCGCGGCAGGCGATCTCGGTGACCTCGTACTTCCAATCCACCTCGCGCGCGATGCGCTTCACGTCCCCTTTCGCGTCGCAGGCGGTGATGAACTCCTGGAGCGTACGGAAGGTCACTCGAGGTGGTCCTCGCGCCAGCCCTCGCCGGCGGGCTCGCCCATCAGGTGGAGGACCTTGTCGGTGAAGCCCGAGACGAGTGCCGAGAGGTCCTTCGGGTTCTGGTACCAGGGCGGCGACACCGGCGCGATGATCGCGCCCTCGCGCGAGAGCTTGAGCATGTTCTCGAGCGCGACACCTGAGAGCGGCGTCTCGCGCAGGCACACGATCAGGCGGATCTTCTCCTTCAACGCCACCGCCGCGGCGCGGGTGATGAGCGTGTCGGAGATGCCGGCGGCGATCTTCGCCAGCGTCGAGCTGCTGCAGGGCAGGATGACCATGGCTTCGTAGCGATTGCTGCCGGAGCTGAACGGCGCCGCGAGGTCGTCGTCGCGGAAGCTCTTCTTCACCAGCGGCTCGAGCTCGGACGGTTTCATCCCCAGCTCGCTCTGGAGCACCTGCCGTGCCCAGTCGCTCATCACCAGGTACTTGTCGCCCGGGCAGCGCTTGAGGAGATCGACGGCGTACGCAGCACCCGAGGCACCGGTCATCGCCACCAGGTAGCGCGCCACCTTTAGAGGCCCCCGCCCGCGAGGCGCGCGGCGAGCACGGTCTCGAGCACCACGAAGCCGACCGCGACGTTGGTCTTGAAGAACGCCAGGTTCACGTCCTCCGCCCAGCGCTGCTCGAGCCACAACAGGACCACCGTGCCGGCGAACCCGGCGAGCGTGGCGCAGGCCCACAACGGTTGCGGCGAGCCCGCGGCGGTGACGAGCCACCACGCGGCGAGGCCGAGGAACCCCATCGCCGCCACGTGGAGCCCCCACGACACGCGCAGCGCCGGCGCGCGCCCGAGCCAGGCGACCAGGCTCCACACGCCGTGCTCGCGGTCGAACGCCTCGTCGAGCGTGGCGTAGATGATGTCGAAGCCGCTCACCCAGCAGAGCGCGAAGCCGGCGAGCGCGAACGCGGGGCCGGAGCTCTGGAGATCCGGATGCGCCGCCGCGAACCCGGCGAGCGGCGCCAGCGCCAGCGCCGTGCCCACGCCCAGGTGGCAGAGCGGCGTGAAGCGCTTCAAATACGGATAGAGCGCGAACACCGCGAACGGCACGAACGCCACCTCGAGATACCAGCGACCCAACGCCGCGCACGCCGCCACGTAGGACGCCGTGCTCACGAGCAGCAGCGCCACCGCCTCGCCGAGCGCCATGCGCCCCGCCGGCAGCTCGCGCGTGCGCGTGCGCGGGTTCTTCGCGTCCAGGTGGCGATCGATGACGCGGTTGAGCGTCATCGCCGAGGTACGCGCGCCCACGGCGGCCACGGCCACGAGCGCCCAGCGGCCCGCGGAGAGCGCCGGCCCCGGCGCCGAGAACGCCCCCGCGAGGATGAGCGGCAGCGAGAACAGCGTGTGCTCGAAGCGCACGAACGAGGCGTACGTCCGCAGGCGACCGGGCACGGCGGGAACCGGTTGGGCAGTGGTCATGGGAAGGGCGAGCGAGTCTAGCGGCGCCACGAGCGCGCGACCAGCGGCGCACTGGCGCGCAAGGGGGGGCCTGTGATGGTATTCC
>Ga0207662_10001809_pt1 | contig 10497 bp, 8 predicted proteins | sample KBSS33LmetaG_FD_184338 | JGI IMG/M metagenome (GOLD analysis project Ga0207662, IMG submission 184338) | Switchgrass rhizosphere microbial communities from Kellogg Biological Station, Michigan, USA - KBS S3-3L metaG (SPAdes) (version 2) | ecosystem: Host-associated > Plants > Roots > Rhizosphere... | reverse complement strand
CGCCGCGGCCCATCGCCAGCAGCGCCGTCGCCTCACCGATCGCGGGCCGCAGGGTGTGCGTCGCCTCCTGCTTCGCTTCGCGGTACCGCTCGAGTGCCTCGCCTTGCACCCCCTGCCGCGTGTAGATGTCGCCGAGCAGGCAGTAGCCGTCGACGCGGTTCGCGCCGCGCAGCAGTGCGCGGCTCACTTCGGCCGCCGCGCGCTCGTACAGCCCCATGGCGAGATACTCCGTCGCCATCGCGTAGGCGTCCTGACCGGCGTCGCCGGCCGACGCGCCGTTCTCTCCGGCCGGCGTGGGCGCGAGCGTCGTGAACAGCGAGTCGAGCACGCCGGCGTCGAACGCGAAGTCCTCGACGTTCTCCTCGGTGCGATGCACCGCGCCGAGATCCGGCTGGATCGAGAGGTCGGGATCCTCGTACTCGAGGTCGATCGCCAGCTCGAACTTCTGCGCGACGTAGTACGGGTCCAGCTCGAGCGCCCGCTTCGTCTCGCGCAGCGCACCCTCGAAGTCGCCGAGGTTCGACAGCGTGAAGCTCAGGTTGTAGTGCGCCTCGGCATAATCGGGACGCGCCTGGATCGCGCGGGCGAACGCGTTGCGCGCGTCCTCGTGCTTGCGCAGCTCCGACAGCACCAGGCCGACGCCGTTCCACGCCGCGGGGTCCTCGTTCGCCGTCTGCAGCACCGCGCGGTACGTCTCGAGCGCCGCCTGGAAGCGCTTCCCCTTGCTCAGCAGCAGGGCGAGGTTGAGCCGCGCCTTGGCGAACCTCGGCTGCGCATCGAGCGCGACGCGGAACGCCGCGATCGCCTCCTCGGTGTTGCCGCGATGGTAGAGCGCCACACCGAGGTTGTTGTGCGCGAGCGCGTAGCCCAGCTCCGCCTGCACGGCGCGCCGGTACGACTCCTCGGCCTCGGCGAACTTGCCGTCCTGGTGCAGCGCGACTCCGCGCTCGTTCCAGAGCTTCGGGCTGTCGGGCTGCTGCGCGATCAGTTCGTCGTACAACTCGACCGCCGCCTTCGCCTCGCGTCGCAGCAGGTGCACCTCGGCCATCGCCTGCAGCACGAGCGCTCGATCCTCGCCCTTCTCGAGCGCTTTCGCGTACTCGCGCAGCGCTTCGCCGTAGTAGCCCTTCTGGCGGAAGGCGAGACCGAGGTTGAAGTGCGCGAGCTGGCCCTCGGCGTGGACCTCCATCTGCGTCGCGCGCGACTCCGCGCGCGTCGACGCACGTTCGGCGGCTCCGTCGCGACTCGCGTCGATGGCGAGGTTGGCCTGCGCGCGAGACAGCGTCGGATTCAGCTGGATGGCGCGGCGCGTCACCTCGCGAGCCTCCTCGTGCCGGCCCATGTCGCCGAGCACGAAGCCCATCAGATAATAGGCGTCGGGGTTGTGCGGGTTCAGCTCCACGGCGCGGCGCAGCGCGGCGAGCGCGCCCTCGTTCACGCCGCGGTTGTAGAGCACCTCGCCGATGTAGAAGTTGACGACGGAGCTCGACGGATCGAGGGCGAGCGCGCGCTCCAGGTAGCCCAGCGCGCGGTCCAGATCGCCGTTCGTCCGCTCGGCGAGGCCGAGCTGCACGAGCGCCGGGATGTCGGTCGGCTGGTAGCGCAGCAGCTCCGTGAACTCGGATAGCGCGTCCTGCGTCTGGCCGAGCAGCGCATGCGTGCGGCCGAGCTCCCAGCGGGCCTCGCGATCGTCCGGCCGCACGCGGAGCCGCTCGTTCAGCTCGGCGACGCGCTTGTCGTAGTAGCCGGTGTTGAAGTACGCGATCTCGAGGTTGCGCTGCGCGACCTGCATCTTCGGGTCGAGCTCGAGCGCGCGCACGAACGCCGCGACCGCCTCCTCGTACAACCCCTTGTTGTAGTAGAGAACGCCCAGGTTGTTGTGCGCCCCAGCGTCCGACGGGTCGATCCGCCGGGCGAATGACCGGAGGACTTCGCGATCGCGCTCGGAAGTCAGGCTGGGGGACATCGGTCGGTCGGCGTGGCCGGCTCAGGCGACGCGAACGGCGCGCAGGATCGCTTGCAGCGAGGCGGGGTCGGGGAGCAGCAGGAAGAAGCCGCGCAGCTTCTCGTCCACGTCCGTCATGTAGAACTCGCTCTCCACGCAGAACACGTAGTCGCGGTCGGTGCCGAACTGCAGATACGCGGTCGTGAGCACGGCGGTGCTCATGTCGATCGCGAGGCTCGGCGGCGACGGCAGCAGCATCATGCCCATGAAGTCGCTCAGCGCGTTCATGTAGGCGCTGCTGAGGATGTTTCCCGCCTCCTTGATCGCCGACTGCTCCATCTCGCCGAGCTCCTCGGAGCTGCCGGGACGGCGCAGCATCAGCGATGCGAGGCGAGCCGCGGTCGGCTTGGGGAAGACGAGCAGCGTGCGACCCGTGAGGTCGCCCAGCATGTGCATCAGGACGGCCGCGACCGGCTCTTCGGGCGCCGAGATCTGCGGCGGCACCTCCTCGAGCCTCGACACGTTGATCGTCGGAACGCTGATCATGATCGTCCCGCCGATCATCTGCGACAGCGCCGTGGCCGCGTGGCCCGCGCCGATGTTCGCCACTTCTCGGAGAGCGTCCAGCTGCAGCGCCTTCAGAGAACGAATGTCATCCATGGGAGTGCCGTTAAAGGAGACTGCTCACATCTATGATCAGCGCCGGTGCTCCGTCGCCGAGGATCGTGGCCCCACCGAACAGCGTGAGTCCGTTCTGCACGCCGTCGAACTGCTTCACGACGATCTCCTGCTGACCGATCAGCGCATCCACCACCAGCGCCGCGCGCCGTTCCGCCATCTCGACGACGACGACCTGCTCCACGCCACGGGTCGCCTCGCCATCGTAATGCAACAGCTGTCGCAGCCGGAGTACCGGAAGAACGTCCTCGCGGATCATCAACACCTCGCGCCCCTTGAGCGTGTGCAGGATCTGCGGGTGGAGCTCCACCGTCTCGCTCACGTGCGTCATCGGGATCGCGTACGTCTCGTCGCCGATCCGCGCCAGGAGCGAGCGCACGATCGCCAGCGTCAGCGGCAGCCGAAGCGTCACCGTCGTGCCCTTGCCCGGCGCCGTCTTCATGTCGACCGAGCCGCCCAGAGCACGAACGCGGTTGTGCACCGCGTCGATCCCGACACCGCGCCCGGAGAGGTCGGTGACGCGATCGGCGGTCGAGAACCCGGCCTGCGAGATGATCCGGAACAGCTCCTCGTCCGTGAGCTCCGTCTTGCTCGGGTCGATGAGGCCCTGCTCGTGCGCGCGCTTGAGCACCTTGTCGCGGTCGATGCCGCGGCCGTCGTCCGTCACCTTGATCGCGACCGCCGAGCGGTCGCGGCTCGCGCTCAGCGTGAGCCGTCCCGCCTCGGGCTTGCCCTGCGCACGCCGCTCGTCGGGCGTCTCGATGCCGTGGTCGATCGCGTTGCGGAGCAGGTGCACGATCGGGTCGCCCACCTCGTCGAGCATCGAACGATCGAGCTCGACCTCCTTGCCCTCGATCGTGAACTCCACCGGCTTGCCGACGGATCGCGCCGCGTCGCGCACCAGGCGCGGGAAGCGGTCGAAGACCTGCCACACGGGAACCATGCGGCTCGTCATGATCTCATCCTGCAGATCCGCCACGAGGCGCGACGTCTGCGCGACCGTCTCGGCGAGCGCGGCATCGTCGATCGGACCGGTGAGCTGCACGAGTCGACCGCGCGTGATCACCAGCTCGCCGATGAGATTCATCAGGTTGTCCAGCCGTCGCAGGTCGATGCGTACGCTCCGCTGCTGACGCACCGCGCCGCCGTTGGACGCACCATTGCCGCCGTTGCCGTTCGCGACCTTCGGCGCGACGGCGGGCGCCGCTGACGTCGTCGCGACGTCCTCACCGACGCGCACCTCCTCGACGTCACCGGCGCGGCGGAGCGCCGCATCGACCGCGTCCTCCGACAGCCCGGTCGTGAGCCTGAAGGCGAAGTCGTGATCGAACTCGTCGGCCTGGAGTGCTTCCACCGGCGGCGAGACCTCCCCCACTCCGCCCAGCTTCTTCGCCGCCTCGACAGCGAGGAACGCGCGCACGCCCTTGAGCGGCGTGCCCTCGACGATGCGGACTCGCACGAGCATCCCCGGACCCGCCGGCGCGATCGCCGTCCACGCGCCGGCCGCCGGACGCTCGGCCGTGATGGCGATCGCCGGAATCTGCAGCTCTGCCGTCACGCCCATGCCCGGGATCGGAAGCTCCGCGGTCATCGCCATCGCCGAGAACGTCTGGGAGTCGCGCCCGGCCTCGGACTGGAGCTGATGCACCATCGGCAGGACGTCCACGGCGTCGACGCCGTTAACGGCGGATTCGATCGCGCGTTCCAGCAGGTCCGCGGCGCGGAACAGCAGGTCCATGAGCCGCGCGTCCACCGTGCGCTCGCCCTTCCGCACGAGGTCCAGCAGCGTCTCCAGCTCGTGCGACAGCGACGCGACGGCGGTGTAGCCCATCGTCGCGCTCATCCCCTTGATCGTGTGCACGCCGCGGAAGATCGCGCCCACGGGCTCGTCGCCACCCACCCCGCGCTCGAGCTCGAGCAGCGAGTGGTTGATGGCGGAGACGTGCTCGCGGCTCTCCGTGAGAAAGAGCTCGGCGTACTGGGCGCTATCCACGCGCGTCAGTCCAGGGGAGGAGGAAGCGGGCCACGCGCGGCGGCCACGAGGCGGGAGCCCGGCGTGCACCGGCGCGCCGAGGGAGGGGTACGACGGGTAGGACGGGTAGGGCGAGGCGACGCGCGGGGCGTCAGCCCAGAACGCGCTGCACTGCTTCGAGGACCCGGCTGGGCTGGAACGGCTTGACGACGAAATCCTTTGCGCCCGCCTGGATGGCCTCGACGACCAGCGCCTGCTGACCCATGGCGCTGCACATCAGGACCTTGGCGTTCGAATCGAACTTCGTGATCTCCCGGACCGCGTCGATCCCGCCCATGTCCGGCATCACGATGTCCATCGTGACGAGATCGGGACGCAGCTGCTTGTACTTCTCCACCGCCTGGACGCCCGTCTCCGCCTCGCCGACGATCTCGAATCCCGCCTGTTGCAGGATGTCGCCGACCATCGTGCGCATGAAGATCGCGTCGTCGCAGATGAGAACCGTATGACTCACTCGATTGCCCCCTTAGAGCAGGACCTGCGTGACCAACGTGTGGATGTCGACGAGGACGACGACATCACTCTCCAAATGCCCGAGGCCACGGATCAGCGCGTCCCGCGCTCCGCCGTGTGCCTCGACGTGCTCCTCCGAGATGCCCTGCACGTCCATCACCTCGTCCACCGCGACCCCGACCACGCGCGTCCCATGCGTGGCGAGGATGATCGACCCGTCCCGAACCGGCGGACGCGCCGGATCGAGGCGCGTGCCGAGGTCCAGCATCGTCACGATCGTCCCGCGAAGATTGATCAATCCCTGGACGAATGGCGGCGCGCCAGGCAATCGCGTCGCACGCCGGTATGGAATGATCTCCCGGACCGCTTCGATGTCGCAGCCGTACACTTTCCCCGCCACGCGGAACAGCAGCGTGCGCGCGGTGGCTCGCGATTCAAGCAGTGTCTCGGAAGAAGCCAAAGTGCTCCAGTGGATCGATGTCGACCGACGAACCATCGGCGCTCGCCACCGCGGCGAGTGCCCTGACCAGCTCTGGCGGCAGCGGCGACCGCACCTCGACCAGCTCCCCCGTGGTGGGATGCCGGAAGCGGAGCCACGCCGCATGCAGGAAGTGCCGCTTCGACGGCAGCGGGACGAGGCGGCGACCACCCCCTCCCCCGTACGTGTCGTCTCCCACCACCGGATGCCCCAGCGACGAGAGATGCACCCGGATCTGATGCGTGCGACCGGTGTGGAGATGGGCCCGCAGCAGATCCACCGAATCGAAGCGAGCGAGCCGCACGAAGTCCGTCCGCGCCGCCCGTCCCGTACTGACGATCGCCATGCGCTTTCGGTCTCGCGGATCCCGCGCGATCGGCTTGTCGACCGTCACCCGGTCGGCGTCGAGGTGGCCCCAGCACAGCGCGGCATACCGCCGAACGATCTCGCGCCGGCTCATCGCCGCGCCGAGCACGCGATGGGCGCGATCGGTCTTGGCGACGAGCAGGAGGCCCGACGTCTCCTTGTCGAGCCGATGCACGATCCCCTCCCGCTCGTCGCCACCGAGCTCGGAGAGCGGGCCGCCCCGGCCCTTGAGCGCGTTCACCAGCGTGCCGCTCCAGTTCCCGGGCGCCGGGTGCACGACCATGCCGGCGGGCTTGTCCACCACCAGCACCTCGTCGTCCTCGAACACGATCGCTAGCGGGATCGACTCGGCGGTCACCGCGCGGCCGGCGGGGGGCGGGATCTCGACGACGATCCGGTCGCCGGCGCCGGGTCGGTAGCTCGCCCGCTCGGAGCGGCCCTCGACCTGGACCTGGCCGTTGGCGATCAGCGTCGCCGCCTGGGTGCGCGACAGCTCGAGCGCTGCGGCGACGAACAGATCGAGGCGCGGGGCGCTCGCCGGCGCGACCAGCTCGTGGCGGGTCGCGCTTCGGCCGGCGCCCGCGTCGCTCACGCCTCGGGTCCGGGCGCTCCGGGCGTCGCCTCGCGCTCCGCTACGGGAGGCGCCGCATGCGCCGCCGCCTCGCGGGCATGCCGTTCCTGGCGTTCCTCGCGTGACAGCGACCACGCCAGCACGATCGCGCCGACGGTGACCGCCGAGTCCGCGACGTTGAACGTCCAGAACCGCCACGAGCTGAGCCCCACGTCGATGAAGTCCACGACGCCGAGCGGCGACCGGATGCGATCGACGAGGTTCCCCGCCGCGCCTCCCCAGGCCAGACCGAGGGCGAGGATCCTGACCCCGTCGCCCTCCCGCTTCGCCGGTCCGGAGAGCCGGTAGAGCCGCCAGAGCACCACGAGCGCGACGACGGCGAACGATCCGAAGATGTAGCGCGAGTAGGGACCGAGCGACATGCTGAACGCCGCGCCCGGATTGTAGGCGAGGGTGAAGCGCACGTAGTCACCGATGATCCGGTGCGGAACGTAGCGCGGCAGAAGGAAGCGCTCGGCCAGCAGCTTGGTGATCAGATCGATCACGATCACCGTCGCGGCGGTCCCCCAGAACAGCCGGGCGCTGCTCCGCTCGGGCGGCGGCGGGGCGGTCAGACGAGATCGCCCGGCTCACCGCCGGACGCCGACGCGGACGCGGCCACCGGTGACACGGCGGACGCCGTGCCCTGCGTGGACTGATCCTCCTGCCACAACACCCACGCGAGCAGTCCGGCGCCGATGCTCACCGCCATGTCGGCGACGTTGAACGTCGGCCAGCGCGCGTCACCGATGCCGACGTCGATGAAGTCGACGACGCCGAAGAACGACCGCACGCGATCGATCAGGTTGCCGACCGCGCCCGCACAGACCAGCGCGAGCGCCGCCACGCGCGCCGCGTGACCGGCGTGCGTCGACCGGTAGAGGCGCGCGAGGATGACGAGCGCCCCGATCGTCAACGCGGCGAAGATCCAGCGCGACTGCGGACCGAGGTCGAGGCCGAAGGCAGCGCCGGGGTTGTACACGAGTCGCAGACGCAGCGCGTTCCCCAGCACTTCCTGCGGGATCCCGCGCAGCAGCTCGCGTTCGGCGATCGCCTTCGTGACCAGGTCGACGAGGAGGATCGCGAGCAGCACCGGCCAGAACAGCGCCGCGTTACTTCGACTTCGCATCTTCCTCGCGCTGCTTGCACTGGATGCAGTAGCGCGCGTGCGGGAGCGCGTCCAGCCGCTCGAACGCGATGTCGTTGCCGCAGTTGTGGCACTTGCCGAACGTCTCCGGCGACCGATAGAGGCGGCGCAGCGCCTCGTCGATGTGCCACAGGAAGCGGCCCTCCTGGCTCGCGAAGAGGAATGCCTTCTCGCGCTCCATCGCGTCCGTTCCCTGATCGGCCATGTGGAACGAGTAGCTGCTCAGATCGCCGTCCGATTCCTGCGACGTCGCGCCAAACGCCTCGCCATAGTTACCCAGCTCCTTCACCGCCCGGCGGCGTTCTTCCATCAGCCGCTTCTCGAAGTGCTGGAGCATCTTCTTGGGCATCGGCTTGGACTTCTTTGCCGTGTTCTCTGACGTGGGCATCGCTACTCGTCCTTGGTTAGGGCGAGGTCCGCGCGGATCCCATCGAGATCCACGCGCTGCCTCGCCAGCGTGGTGCCTTCCCCTTCCCGTGCATCGCCGAGTCGTACGTCGGTCGCGAGCACTTCGCTCGCGATCCACTCCCGGTGCGTCGTCGCCGCTTCCACCGCCTCCGCATCACCGCTGATGACGAGACGGATGCGGTCGCTCACCGCCAGGCCGGCGTCCTTTCGCATACGCTGTACCCGACTGATGAGCTCACGTGCCATCCCCTCCTGCCTGAGCTCGCGAGTCATCGCGGGGTCGATCGCTGCGAAGTATCCGTGCTCTTCCTGCACCACCAGCGCGCCCGACGCACGCCGTACGATCGTGAGATCCTCGGGCGTGATGACGTGGGTGTCGCCGTCCACGGTCACGCTCAGCTCCTCGCCCTGCTCGAACCGGCGCAGGTGCTCGCTCGTGAACTGTGACACCGCCTCCGCCGCGAGCGGCGTCTGCTTGCCGAACTTCTTGCCGAGCGCGCGGTAGTTCGCCTTCGCCTCGAGCGTCACGAGCGCGTCCGCGCTCGTCGCCACCTCGACACGCTTCACGTTCAGCTCCGAGGCGAGAATCGGCAGCAGCGGCGCCAGCGACGCCTCGGTCATCTTCGGGGCGACGCAGACGAGCCGCGAGAGCGGCTGTCGAACGTTGATCCCCGCCTGCTCGCGCGCGGCGCGTCCGAGCGTGGCGAGCGTACGGATGCTCGCCATCTGCGCCTCGAGCGCCGCGTCCGACGGCGCGCTGCGCTCGCGCACGTACGAGGCGAGATGGACCGACTCCCCCGTCAGCTCGCGGTGTAACCAATCGGTCACGAACGGCGCGAACGGCGCGAGCAGCCGGCACACGACCACCAGCACCTCGTGCAGCGTCGCGAACGCCGCGCGGTTGTCCGCCGTGTCCACGTCGTAGAACCGCTTCCTCGACTGGCGCACGTACCAGTTCGCGACGTCCTCGTCCACGAACTCGAGCACGGCACGCACCGCGACGGTCGCGTCGTAGTCGAGCAGCGCCTCGTCGGCGGTGCGCTCCACCGTCGCGAGCCGCGACAGGATCCAGCGGTCCAGCAGCGGCCGGTCGGCCGGCGCGGGATCGGCCGACGACGGCTCCCAGCCGAAGTTCGCGTACTGCGCGAACATCCCGCTGTAGATGTTCCTGAGCTGCGTGAGAAACCGGCCCGCACCCTGGCGGATGATGTTCTCGTCGAACGAGCGCGGCTCCCACACCTTGCTGCTGCCGACGAGGAACAACCGCACCGCATCGACGCCGTGGCGCGAGAACACTGCCCACGGATCGACGACGTTGCCGCGGCTCTTCGACATCTTGCGCCCCTCGGCGTCCAGCACGAGGTCGTTCACGACCACGGACCGATACGGCGCCGCCGTGTCGCTGCCGTTGTTCGGCAGCGCGTCGCCGAGCCCCGTCGCGATCGCGAGCAGCGAGTAGAACCACCCGCGCGTCTGGTCGAGCCCCTCGGCGATGAAGTCGCCCGGATAGCGCGACGCGAGCGCGTCGCGATGCTCGAACGGATAGTGCCACTGCGCGAACGGCATCGATCCCGAGTCGAACCAGGTGTCGATCACCTCGGGCGTACGACGCATCGTGCCGCGGCAGCCGGCCTCGCGGCACGCCCACGCGTGCTCGTCGACGTTCGGCTTGTGCGGATCGAAGTCCGTCGCGAGCGGCGCACCGGTGCGCTCCGCGAGCTCGGCGTAGCTGCCGAGAACGTCCAGGTGCTCTGCGTTGGCCGAGCACACCCACACCGGCAGCGGAGTGCCCCAGTACCGGTCGCGCGAGATCGCCCAGTCGATGTTGTTCTCGAGCCACTCGCCGAACCGGCCGACGCCCACCTGCTGCGGATGCCAGCCGATGCGCGCGTTGCGCGACAGCATCTCGTCCTTGTACGACGACGTGCGCACGAACCACGAGGTGCGAGCGTAGTACAGCAGCGGCGTGCCGCAGCGCCAGCAGTGCGGGTACGAGTGCGTCATCGTTCCCGCCTTCCACAGCACGCCGCGCCGCTTGAGCTCCTCGATCAGCGCGGGATCGGCGTGCTTCACGAACTGGCCGCCGACGAGCGGCAGATCGTCCGGGAACTCGCCGCGCGCGTTGACCGGCTGCAGGAACGCGAGGTTGTGTCGGCGTCCGGCGGCATAGTCGTCGGCGCCGAACGCCGGCGCCATGTGCACCACGCCCGAGCCGTCGTCCGCGCTCACGAACGGCTCGCCGACGACGATCTCGTGGTTCGTTCCCGCGGGATACGGCAGCCAGTCGATCGGCCGGCGATACCGCGCGCCGACGAGATCGGCGCCGGTCAACGTCTGCACCTGCGTCCAGCGCGTCGCGTAGTCCTCGCCGAGCACCGCC